>Ga0302139_10000807_pt1 | contig 15120 bp, 7 predicted proteins | sample CBN3_331_MG_FD_203104 | JGI IMG/M metagenome (GOLD analysis project Ga0302139, IMG submission 203104) | Marine microbial communities from Western Arctic Ocean, Canada - CBN3_33.1 | ecosystem: Environmental > Aquatic > Marine > Oceanic | place: Canada: Western Arctic Ocean | collected 2017-09-15 | reverse complement strand
GTGACAACCCCCGCAACGACGATGCACCAGACTCGCCATGCCACCAGACCACGTCATCAGCTCCGATTCCGTCTCTCGGTCGGACGCCGGACCAGGATCTGATGACGATGACAACGGTTCCAACAGGCAACCGACCGGATTCGTCCGCAACAACGTTCGAGACCGCCCGCCCAACACCGTGTCGATCGCACGCACCATGTCGCGACTCGTCACAGCCGTGCGCCGACGACCCACCTCGATGTAACGGTCGTCGATCCGACCGCGGTAGCACAATCGCCCCGAACCGTCGATCACGAACGACTCGGGAACATGCGTCGGCTCCAAGACGTCCCGGAGCCTGCTATGGGCAGGATCGTCCGATTCGCTGATCACCGGAATGCGACCAGCCAACAGGTCCGCAACTCCATCATCAACTCCAATCACCAGGACCTCGACGCCACGACGCGACGCCGCAAGCTGCAGTCGACGCAACATCGGCTGATAGCTGAGCGAAATCGGGCAGGTGCTCGAGAGATAGACGACGACCGTCGCCGGTGACTCGCAACGACCACCAACTCGGTGCACCACACCAGACGTGTCTCGCACTGTGATCGACTCGACAAACGGCCGGTCATCCAAAACAAAACCACCCGCTGTGACCGACGCACCACCAACTTCCCAGGGCAACACGCCACCAATCCAGGCCCCCAGACCCAGCAACCCCAGCAACGACAAGACCAACGGCGCAATCGCCGCTCGCAATGGCCGTGGCGGGAATGAGGACGGGCGATCCAAGAGCTGTGAGTCCGACTCGAGAAATGATGCGGGGCGGGACGGTAACACATGCCGTGGCTTGCAACGAGACGAAACGGTCACCCCCAGAGACTGCCTCTTCGCCCGCCCCACGGCAGGCGGGTGCCTGTCCCGGCAGCAGCACAGCCAATCCCATTAAAAGGGAGCGGCCGCCGCAGAGTCCCGCAACTCTACGACGGCCTGCCACCCTCGGACAAACACCGTACGGGTTTCAGCCGGAGCCCATTGGCTTAGACCCGATCCAGTGCCTCCACCAGAACTACTCCGGTGGAATGCCCAAAAGTTCTTCTTCCTCTTCCTGGATGATGATCCGCGGAGTCACCATCAACATGATGCTCTCCGTCTCACGACCAACACCTGAGTTCTTGAAAAGGCGACTGATGTAGGGAATCTTGTTCAGGATCGGAACACCGGACATCTTGCGACCTTCTCGCAACCGCTTTACACCGCCCAAAAGAACGGTTCCGCCGTCGGGAACACTGACCGTCGTGGTGACATTGAGTATCTGCTGAATCGGCTGCTGAACCGTCAACGTTCCACCGCCGCCGCCACCCATGCCACCGCCACCCATGCCGCCGCCCATGCCACCGCCACCCATGCCACCGCCACCCATGCCACCACCGCCCATGCCACCACCGCCCATGCCACCACCGCCGATGCCGCCAAAGCCGCTTTGCGCACTCTGAGAGAACGCGTCAGCCAGGTTAGTGTCAATCGGCAGTGCCTGGCCAAACTGGCCGGCCGTGCTGCGAGTTGGTCGGAAATCGTGAGGACCACCCCCGATGCCGCCCATGCCCATCATGCCGCCGCCACCGCCGCCGCCACCCTGGCCGCCACCCATGCCGCCGCCCTGGCCGCCGCCCATGCCGCCACCCTGGCCGCCACCCTGGCCGCCACCGCCGCCGCCGCCTGAAAAGCTGAACGTCCGCATGCCTGTGATCTGAGTGAAACTGGGTTCGACCGTCAGCCGCACGTAACGCCGGTCGGCCGATACGACCGCCTGCACTCGCAGGAACACACCCTCGGACAAGGTCTGGATCACCGGCGTGTATCCAACTCCTCCGAAAACGCCACCGCCGCCACTGGGAATCATGCTCACCACGAATGGCTGCATCAGTTGATCACGAATCGTCGCCCGCTGACCGTTGAACATCGTCACCTTCGGGGCCGCCATCACGTTGGTTCGAGCGTCACCCTGAGCGGCCTGAATAAAGAAGAATGTCTCGATGTCCGAAAGGATCGCCATTCCGAACTGAAGACCGCTCTGAGGGTCATACCCGCCAAAGTCGGGGATGCCGATCTGGAACGAACCCTGACGGAACTGAAGATCAAGATCGTCGGTGAACTGATCCGGAGACGCCAAGCCGATGACCGTCGGACGCGAGTAGTTGTCGCGACCCACCAGGTTGCGTGTCGGAGCCGGATCGAACAGGCCAACGCCGCCACCTTGCTGCTGCTGGCCGCCCTGGCCGCCGCCCTGGCCGCCGCCCTGGCCGCCACCCTGGCCGCCACCCTGGCCGCCACCCTGGCCGCCGCCGAAGCCGCCGATGCCGCCAACGCCGAACATGCCGCCACCCTGGCCGCCACCCTGGCCGCCACCCTGGCCCGCCGTGCCACCGGTGTTGCCGATCACCGTGCCGAAGGGAGGCAGAATCGAACCGGGTCCGGAGCTCTGGTTGCCGCCACCGCCGCCGCCGCCGCCGCCCTGAGAACTACCGCCGTCGAAGACCGGGCCGCCAACCGTATCTTGGATGTTCCAGTCGAAATCGATGCCGATCCGCTCGTAGAAGTGGTCACTCACACTGATCTGACGCACTTCGATCGTCACCTGCAAGTCCTGCAGACGACGCAACTGCTCCAACAGGTCAGCGATCTCGTCGTGCACCTTCTGAGTCGCACGGATCACCAGACTCAACGTCGATTCGTGACCTCGCACACTGCCCTGGCCACCAATCTCGTCCCAACTGCCCGGTTCAACCGTCGATGTGATCAAACTCGACAGCGAACCAAAGTTGATCGAACGCTCTCCACCAGTCACCTCCGACTGCATCCCGCCTCCGGATACCAAGCCAGGCAATCCCGCTGCCGGGTTGCCGCCAACCTGGAACTGAGCCGATGTGCTGCCGACGGACAACTGGCCAGCCGATTGTCGTGACGGATCCTGAGATGTGCCGACTCCAAAACTCGAAAGCGTCCCGTCGATCGGCATGCCGATCTCCAAGGGCACCACCAGGTCCGCCACCGGATAGGTCGCCGTGATCAGACGACCCTGCTGACGCAACTTGCTGGTGATCTTCAACACGTCGTCCTGGACCGTGTAATCCAGATCGAGCGGCTCGAGTATCAGGTTCAGAATGCTCTTGAGCTTGATGCCGTTGAGGTCGATCGAGACCGGCGAATTGGTCGTGGCTCCAACCTCCTCCAGACCCAACTTGTCCACAACAATGTTGATTTCCAACTGCTGGCGAATCTCGTCAATGACATCCTTCAACGGTGCCTCGTCGTAATGCAACGACACCGGAGAATTCAGACTCTTCTCGATCTGCAACTCCTCGGCACTGCGAACGCGGTTGTCCGGTCGACCGTAACGCTTGCGACGCTTGACCAGATCAGACCACTCTTGGCGACCGGGATAGGCATAGTCGTCCTGAGGAAACACCATCGCCAATTCGACGTCGTTCAAGGCGTCCCACAAACTCGCATCCACGTCCTCACGACGACGATCATTCATCTCGTTCCGACGTGCATAAATCGCCTTCTGAAACATCGTCACCACGACCGGCCTGTGAGGGTCCAACTCGCGTGCCTGCCGGGCAATCATCTCGGCTTCCTCGAATCGCCGGTCCCGGTAGAACTCGTTGTACTTGTCGACCAACTGGTCGATTTCCTGCTCGACACGGATCTTGTGCTGCTGCTCGGCCTCGAACTGAGCCTCGATCTCCTTGTTTCGCATGCCCTGGGCAACCTGAGGCGCTCGAAGATCACGCTCGGCCGCGATCGCTCGACGAGTTGTGCTCAATTGGTTCTTCAGACGATCAGCCAATGCCTTGTCTAAATTCGCCGTGTTGACCGCCGCCAACAACTCATCCAACGACTGCAATGCCTTGTCCGGATCCGATTCCTTGATCTTCTGAGCCTTGAAGACGGTGTTCAACGTGCGGCTGCGGAGCGTCTCGAACAACAGCCTCTGCTTACGCTGAGCCAACGCGATCGCGTCGTCCGGACCCGATTGGCCAGACACCGCAGTTTCGGCAGACGCCGTCCGCACACCGCTGGCGTTTCGAGGCGACAATTCGCGGATGAAATCCTCCAACTGCTGAGATCGCACCCGATCCAACTTCTCGCCACTTCGGTACACGTCCAGAAAGACCCTGTAAGCTGCCTCGCGGTCGCCCCGGTTCAGATGAACCAAACCCTCGTTGTACTGGTCCAATACCGACGTGCCCGTCGCCGGACCAACCGCCGGATCAACCACCGGATCAGGCGGATTCGACGGTCCGCGACGAATCGCACGAGCCACACCCTCGGGCCGCAACATGGGATCGGACAATGGGCGTGGTCGGGTTGCTGATGGAATGGCCGGTTGAATTGACGACGGATTCGTTTCCGCAATCGGCGGCTGGGCCGCTGGCTGAATCGCAGCCGGTTGTTCGGCAGATGCTACCTGGGCCTGTTTCTGAACAATGTCCTGCAAGACGAAACCTGGACGATCTTCCAGCAGATCCCACGCCACGTCGATCCGACTCGCCGCTTCGGCCCGAGCGGCCGCCTCGGTCAACTTGCCAGCCTGAAACAGCCGGCGTGCCTCGGCCACCAGCAACTTGGCGCGATCCTTGGGCGCCAGAAGGTTATCGGGGCCCGGAGTCGCCGTTGCCGGAGACGTCCCCGGAAGAGTCCCCGGGCGGACGCTGGGATGAGCGGCCTCGATCCGAGCGATCAGTTGCTCGGGCGTGATCTCGCCCCGAGCAAAGGTCAGCTTCTGGTGCCGTGCAATCAGGTCAGCCACCGTCGCCAGACGCAACGCTTCTTCAGATCGACCGGCAGCTTCCTGCTTGGTCGCCACCACCATGTAGTCTCGGACACGCACCTCGAGCAGCTTCGCCAGCGAACCACCTTTCAAACCCGAAGACTTTTCGAGCAGCTTCACCTCGTAGGCCGCCACCAACAGAGACGGTTTAGGCGTTCCCGGTGCCACGGGTAACTTGTGCTCACGGGCCAGGCGATCGGCCTGAGCAGCCAGGTTGAGCGCTTCGGCCAAACTCCCACTCGTGCCCGCCTGACGAGCTCGAAAAATCAGGTCCGACAATTGTAAGGCTGGATCGTCGCGCTCGACCGGCCGCAGACTGGCCAGGAACTGCCCCGGAGTCGTCTCGCCGACACCAAATTCGAGTCCGCTGCTGCGAGCAATTCGCTCGGCCGTCTCGGCCAACCGTAGTGCCTCGCTCCGGTCCCCTCGATCCATCGCCCGTTGGGCCATGTCCAACTGGTCACGGACTCGTAACTTCAGGATGCTACTGCTCGTCAGAGCACCCCCCGAAGCCGACGCCGTGCCTACAGTCACCTCGGCAGAACCAGACGTCCGCGGCGCTGGAGCCAAGTCCAGCTCCGTCAGCGAACGAGTTGCTCGCTTACCGGTCGGGCCGGACTGGCCTGAAGGTGAAACGGCTGCTGTTTGAGCCGAGAGATTACGAGGCGTGTCGGCCGGCAAAAAGAGCCACAGGCCAAGGGCCACGAAGCCCGTACACGTAAAGAGTCCAAGAGCCTTTCGCACCGGAAATTCCTCCGCGAGACTGGTCGCGGCATCCGCCGTGGCCATCGACTTCGGGTCCATCCGAAGTCAGACATGACCGGACTCTCTTCCAAGGTCAGGACGGGCCAACTGGGCGCCCGGCCACGACCAGGTCGATTGCCTGGCAGAAACTCGTGACGAGTCAGATCAGATTGTAAGTGGGGTGAGTCTGGAGAGTAGAAGTGAGAGTCGAGTCGTTGTTGGTGTGAGAGAACTGAAACAGAACGACTCGGAGTGAGTTGAGATATGAGTGGGCGGGTTTTTAGTCAATCGCCGTCAACCGGGTCAACCCCGGTCGATACGGTTTCTTCTACTGACCCGTCCGACCCTTCGTGGTTGTACTATTGGTCTGCTGAATTGTTCGTGTCGAACCGTCAGTCGGCGGAACAACCGTCGACTGAATAAACGGACGGCCCGGCTGGTCGAATGCCGTCGTGACCTGAGCAGTCAACTGAAGTGCTTTGACCACACGCTCCATTTCCTTGATTCGGCTCTCATCGGCCATTCGCTTCTCGACCTCGTCCTGCACCGATTCGAATTTCGCCGCACCACCGTCTTCACGCTCGGTCGCAACAACCAGCTGAAAAAACTCGGAGCCCTCGAGAATGCGGCTGGGAACACCAACCGCCAGCCGAAACAATGACTCTGATATCCGCTTGTCCTGGAAACTCTCGCGGTCCGTCCAATCCCATTGGCCACCATCCGAGGCCGCCGGGCCGTCTGACAGTTCTCGGGCCAACGCCTCGAACGATTCCCCCGCTGATAGTCTCCGACGGATCGTCTCGATCACTCGCAATGCACCGTCCCGGTCTCCGTGCTTCGACTCGGAAATCAGGATCTGACGCCAGCGGACTCGAGGAGTCGTCTGGAAATCGTCCAGGTGACCACGGTACCACGTCACCATCTCTGATGGCGAAAACGTCGTTCGTAGATTCGCCGTCTGACGCAGGTACTCCATCGCCAACTGCTGTTGGTTGAAATCCTCCTTGAGAATCTCCAATGACGTCCCCTCGTCGGTCAACTTGCGCTGCAATTGCACCTTCGACTGCAACCCGCGACCAGACAACAACTGCGGAAGCTCCTGTTTGGTGAAAATCACATCCAGCTGCTCGTCCAGAGAATCCCGGCGATCCGGCTCGAGTCCGCTGAGCATCGCCTGAGACATCAGGCGACGCTCGACGTAACCCCTGAGCTGCTTTCGGATCAAATCGTCCTGCAATTCCCGGTAACGCGGACCCGGCAACTGTTCGCGAGCCGCTGACAATGATCGCGACTGACGATGTAGGATCTCGCTCGCAAACAACGGCTCGCCGTTGACGATCGCCACGACGTGAGTGCCGTTGAGCCAGTCGGATTCCGACGCGGGTTGCGACAACTGGAACGCGGATCGACCCGTTTGCAGCCCTTCGCGAATCCCGTTTTCTTCAACCAGCGAAGCCCGCTCAATCGCCGACTCGCCCAGTGTGTTGCCCGACCCGACTCCCGCCGTGCTCTCGGTCGAAACACCCGACACGCCACGACACCCACTCGTGCACAAAACCAGCACGATCGGAAACACAGCCGCCAATGCGGTGGCGGTCACCGTGCCAAGGGATGCCAAGCCGGTCGAAACTGCAGGAATTCGTCTGATCATTGGGCCGGTTCCGTCCGGTCCAGGGCTCCGCAACGGAGACCCCGTGTGGCGGAAACTCTGAGAAAAGTGGAGATGAGCGACGTGGAGCCGAGAGAAGGGGCGGGAGTATAGGAACGCTCTAGATGGGCTGCAACACCTCTTTGACAAACTCCAGCAACCCAACCCCTTCGATCTCATGCGGCTCGCAAATCACGCAGGCCTGTTGCGGATCGACAATGCGAATCGTCCGCTCACTGCCGACGACCAATGGCAACAACCGCTGCGAATCGATGCACTCCAAGACAACAAACGGACCCTGCCCGTCACGACGACCCTCGATCCGGATCGTCTCGATCCCCCAACCACTCGCCCACAACGCCAACCGCCGTAACTCGATCAACCGAACCGCCTCGTCGGGCAATGGACCGAACCGGTCACGCAACTCGTCGCCAATCTCTCGTAACACCTCGACATCCGCAGCAGCACTGATCCGCCGGTAAACGTCCACCTTGTGACGACCGTCCGGAACATATCCCTCGGGTAAAAACGCCGTCAGTGGCAAATCCACAGACACGTAACGATCCTTCCGAGCAGGCAACTTCTGGAGTCTGCGTACAGAATTCTCGAGCAACCGGCAGTACAACTCGTAACCCACCGTCGCAATGTGGCCGCTTTGCTGAGTCCCCAAAATGTTGCCCGCACCACGAATCTCCAAATCACGCATCGCAATCTTGAAACCCGCTCCCAACTCGCTGTACTCCTCCACCGCCTTCAACCTCCGTGTCGACACCTGGCTCAACGGACGCGTCAACGGCAACAACAGGTAACAATAGGCCCGACGACTGTGACGGCCGACACGTCCTCGCAACTGGTGCAGATCCGACAACCCGTAACGGTCCGCATCGTGGATGAAAATCGTGTTCGCGTTGGGGATGTCCAAACCACTCTCGATGATCGTCGTCGCCACCAACACGTCGGTCCGGCCCGATACGAATTCGAGCATCTCGTGCTCCAAATCCGACTCTCGCATCTGACCATGCACCACGCCCACACGCGCCTCGGGCACGATCCTGTTGATCCGCTCGGATATCAATTGAATGTCGTGCACGCGATTGTGAACAAAAAAGACCTGGCCGTTGCGGTTCAATTCCCGAACGATCGCCTGGCGAATTAACTCGTCGTCGTCGCGAGCGATCCGGGTCACGATCGCCAGCCTGTCGCGCGGAGCAGTCTGCAGGTTCGAAATGTCGCGAATGCCCAACAATGACAGGTGCAACGTCCGAGGAATCGGGGTGGCCGTCATTGTCAAGACGTCCACCTCCAATCGCATCGTCTTGAGCAGCTCCTTGGCAGCCACTCCAAATCGTTGCTCCTCGTCAACCACCAGCAAACCCAAATCCGCGAACTCGACGTCCTTCTGCACCAGCCGATGCGTGCCAATCACCAGGTCGACCGTCCCCTCCGCTAGCCGCTTCAAAGTGTCTTTCTGCTCTCGACGTGTCTTGAATCGAGACAACGACTCGATCGTCACCGGGAACTCGGCCATTCGCTCCGAAAAACTCCGGAAGTGCTGCTCGGCCAAAACTGTCGTCGGCACCAAAATCGCCACCTGACGGCCACCATCAATCGCCTGGAACGCCGCACGCATGGCCACCTCGGTCTTCCCATACCCCACGTCGCCACACAACAACCGGTCCATCGGCTGCCGACGACGCATGTCACCGGCCACCTCGCCAATCGCTTCCGACTGGTCGGGCGTCTCGGTGTAGGGAAACGCAGACGCAAACTCCTGCTGCCAATGACTCCCCTCGGGATGACACAAACCCGGCTGAGCCGCCCGGGTCGCCTGCAGCCGCAACATGTCCGATGCCAAATCGTCGACCGCTTCGGCCACTCGCTTCTTCTTCCGAGCCCACGCCGATCCGCCCACTCGTGATAACTCGGGAGTCGTCTTCGATGGACCAACGTACTTCTGGACCAGGTGGATCAACGACACCGGTACGTACAACTGAACCCGGTCCCGAAACTCCAACGACAAGTGCTCCTCGGAATGGCCGTCCCGGTCCAATAACTTCAAACCCCGGTAACGGCCAATCCCATGAGCCAGATGGACGACAAGATTGCCGGGCTCGAGATCCAGGAAACTGTCGATCGCCCGAGCATCGCGACGTGATGTCCGAGTCTGGGGCCCGGCCGCGGTCCGGGTGAACAACTCGCTGTCACTCAACACAACCAACCGACGAACGACCAACCGAAATCCTCGAGCCAAACGGCCTTGGCACAACGAGACCTTCTCGACCAATCGAACCACACCCTCGGTCTCGGATTCCGGCAGCTCCGCCAACATCTCCGACATTCGCTGCTGCTGTGCCTCGTTGTGACACGCCACCAACACCCGCTCGTCCACTCCCAACGTCTCCTGCAACTCCTCCAACACGCGAGTCCGAGGACCACTGAAACGCTCGATCGACTCGATCGACAAATGACACGTCGTCTCCATGCTCGCCGCCGAAAGCGACGCCACCGCCACGCTCGGGAACTCCGTCAATCCACTCAACACCCGCTCCACCCCAATCCAACCCTCACAACCCTCAACCCGATCCAACAACCGCTGACCCTCGGACTGCAATTCCGGCAACTCCACCAAACCCACCCACGTCCCCTCGGGCATCGACTCGCCAAACAACTCGACCTCCGCAGATGCCCCAGCATCCAGCTCCAATCCCGCTGGCTCGACCAGGCAGACTTCCATCGACTCGCAAACCTCCAACTGACGCTGAGTCTCTGCATCGAATGTCCGGATCGACTCGATCTCGTCACCAAAGAACTCCAGCCGGACCGGATCCACCGCATCCGGAGCAAAAATGTCGATGATCCCGCCGTGACGACTGAATTCCCCTGGCAACGCCACTGCCGTCGACGACTGAAGACCGCCAGATACTAGCCAACTCAATAACTCCTCCAGGTCCGTCTCCTCCCCAGTCACAAAACGACGCGTCGAAGCCACTCGCACCGCACGACTGGGAACCGGCTGCATCAACGCCGCCATGCTCGTCACCACCACCGGCGGATTCGATGGGCTCTCCAGAGCCGCCAAGGCCCGCAATCGGGCGGCAAAAACCGGGTCCGATGTGTCGTGATCCTCGGGCAATGTCTCCCACGCAGGAAAGACGATGGGCGGAGCATGAGAGAACGAGGCGAGATCGGCCGCCAATGCCTCGACATCACCCACCCGGGGGACCACAACCACCAGGGCCGACGGACGGGCACGGGCAATACCTGCCAACGCCAGCGCGCACGATGAGCCCCACGCTCCGTCGACCGTGGCACTCTCGCCTCGCGACAAGGCACCAACCACCGCGACAAACCGCTCGTCCCTCTCCAAATCTCTAACCAGTTGACGCAGGTCGGTCAAAGAGGCACCCGGGCCCTGCATGTTCTCCTCAGTTGTCATTCCTTCTCATGAAATGACGCACAATAAAAACGATGACCACTGTCGCAATCGATAACACGAGCCCCACCACACCCAGTACCAACACCATCAACCCCATGCTGCTCATTCCCCACAACTCGCACGCGACAACACTCGCAATGTCTCGATCAATCGGCCCGGATCATCACTCGACAACGACGTCGGCCGATGAGCCAATGCCGCTTTCACCTCGGCCGGCAATCCCTGACTGCCGTTGATGTGCAACCCTACCTTCAATCGGTGTACCCGAGTCACCAGCCTGGAATCGGCTTTGACCCACCGAGGCCACAAACGGATGGTCTCCACACCCGCCTTCACGAACGGCTCGATCGAGTCGGGACGAGGTATCAAACCCAGCTGACGCGACTTTGGCAACAGGCGACGGAATCGACGCGCCGATTCCACACTGCGGACTCCGATGATCGTCTTCTTCACATCCCCGTAACGCTTCACCAATTCGGCCACCTGGCCGTCGTACCGCTCGCCCTGCTCCTTCAAATCCAACAAGACGTCGATCTTCCCACGGCCCAACTCCAATACCTCACGCAACGTCGGCACCCGCTCGGCACGGTACTTCACGTCGAACCAACTCCCCGCGTCCAATCGACGGACCTCCGCCAAAGTCCGCAGACCGACCGCGCCGCTGCCGTTGGTCGTCCGGTCCAACGTCGCGTCGTGCAGAATCACCAGACGACGGTCTCGCGTCCACCTCACGTCAACCTCGCTCGCCGTCGCACCCACCGCGATCGCACGACGCAACGACGACAGCGTACACTCGGGACGATCCGAACTCGATCCCCGGTGAGCAATCACCTGCACAACCGCCTTGGCACGACTCGCAAGTGACCCCTCGGCAGCACGCAATGCACCCGAACCGATCAAGAACACCAACCCGACAGACAGAACAGACCGAACAGGCAGACAAGAAAGAACGCCAACTCGAAACATCGTACTCCCCCCCCCCTCTCACACAACGACCACGTCGACACAGATCATACCGAGTCGACTCGAGTCGTCCACTTTCGACACACCGACCACCGCACGATATGATCTCGAGCAACATAATCCGGGAGCCCCACCATGCCCAGTCCGACCAGGAAACGACGCCCCATCACCCCCGAAGACCTCACGCAATTCGTCTCCGTCTCCGACCCACAGATCTCGCCCGACGGCAGCCGCGTGCTGATGTGTCGTAGCCACGTCGGCGACAAGAACCAGTCCGTCTCCAATCTCTGGATCACCAGCGTCCAAGACAACCATCCCCCCCGCCAATTCACCTCCGGCGACAACGACAGTCACCCGCGATGGTCTCCCGATGGACGCCAGATCGGCTTCACATCGGCTCGCAACAGTCGAAAACCCCAGATCTACGTGCTCCAGGCCGAAGGGGGCGAAGCGCGACAACTGACCGACTTTCCCGAAGGAACCATCCGCGGCTGGGCCTGGTCTCCCGATGGCAACACCTTGGCCGTCTCCTTCCGCGAAACCGATGCCGACCGAACCGAAGAAGCCGAAGCGAAACGCGAAGAGACCGGCGGCAGCACGCCGCCCTGGGAAATCGAAGACATGTTCTACCGTCTCGATGGAGACGGCTACTTCGGGTCCGCTCGGTTTCAACTCTACCTGGTCGATACGCAATCCGGCGAACATCGACTGCTGTTCGCTCGAGGCACTGCGCCAGGCTTCTCGTTCGACTGGGCGCCCGACTCCAGCGAATTGCTGATCACCACAAACGTCAGCCGCGAACCGCTGCTCACGCCCTGGAAGGACGCACTGTTTCGCGTGGATGCCGAGACCGGCCGAGTCGCGCGGATCACCGGGCTGCCCGATGGCTGTAAAACCGCCGCACGCTTTGCACCCGACGGCTCGCGTGTGCTCTTCGCCGGCCGAGACGGTCGGGAAACATGGGGAGTCCGAAATACTCACCTCTATTCCTGTCAACTCGATGGCTCGAATCTCAAAGACCTCACCGGACACACCGACTTCTGCCTGCAGGCCACAGTCATCTCAGATACCTCCGAAGCCGCCTTCGGTGTCCACTACGAATTCACCGCCGACGGACAACACGTGCTGATGGGATTCGGCTGGCACGGAGCCACCGTTGTGGCCACCGTGCCGGTCGCAGGCGGACAGGTGCGACTGCTCTCGACCGGCCCCGCCTCGACCGTCATGGGGAACCTCTCCGCCAATGGTCGACTGATGGCCACCTGCCACAGCGATGCCGTGACCCTGCCCGAAGTGGCGGTGGCCGAAATCCGGGGTGGACGCAAACTCAAAGAACTCTCGCTCCAAACTCTCACTCACTTCAACCAACCACTGCTCGAACAACTCGAACTCTCCAAACCCACCGAAACATGGATCACAGCCGAGGACGGAACCCGGATCCAGACCTGGGTCATGAAACCACCAGCACAACACGCCTCATCACGACCTCGACCCGGACTGCTCCAGGTGCACGGCGGACCACACGCACTCTACGGCACCACGTTCTTTCACGAATTCCAAGTGCTCGCCGCTGCCGGATACGTCGTCGTCTTCAGCAACCCGCGGGGCAGCAAAGGCTACGGCGAAGAACACTGTACGGCGATCATGGGGAAATGGGGACAGGCCGACTGGGTCGATGTGCAGGCTGTTGCCGACTTCATGGAAAAACAACCCGGCATCGATCAGCGACACATCGGGATCGCCGGGGGCAGCTATGGAGGATACATGACCAATTGGGCCATCACGCACTCGGATCGCTTCGCCGCAGCCATCACCGATCGCTGCGTCTCAAACCTCGTCAGCATGGCCGGCTCGAGCGACTATCCGCTCGTGCCGGGTGAGTACTGGCCAGGGAATCCTTGGGACGACAATCAGGAGATCTGGAAACAAAGCCCGATTCGCTCGATCCGAAATGTCTCAACTCCAACTCTCGTCATCCACAGCGAAGGTGACCTCAGATGCAACGTCGAACAAAGTGAACAGGTCTTCGCCGCACTGAAAGTGCTCGGCGTCCCCACACGCTTCGTGCGATACCCCAGGAGCACCAGCCACGGCATGAGCCGCTGCGGTCCGCCTGACCTCAGAATCCACCGACTCGGCGAAATCCTCGGTTGGTGGAAAATGCACCTCTAACGAGTGTTCCCGCGGCCGAGATATTGGGACACGCGGCGCGAGAGTGGGATGACGCGAGGCCTCCGGCGAGGAGGCGTGGCGTGCGTCTTGGCCACACTCTCCCTCGTCGCCACTTCAACCACCGCCGGCAACTCGTATGGCTGGCCGGCTTGAGGTGCTGATGGACGGATCGGCTGCACCAGATTCGTGAACGACGCCTGCTCACGCTCCTCACGATTGCGGTACCGAAACGAGTCCCCAAACGACTCGAGCTTACCGATGAACTCGCGACGACGGAACTTCAGGTTCGTCAAATCCCACAACGCACGATCCTGCGGTCGAGCCTCCGTCAGACGCCGTGACCACTCGAGCAACTTCAATCGATTCACTCGACGCGTTTCCAACAAATCTACCGCGTCAAACTTGGCCTCACGCGTGTCGTAACCCAACTGCCGAGGACGAGCCACCCCACGACGGAATCGCTCGGCGTCGGCTCCACTGCGAGACTCCGTCCAGATCACCAACTCCGACGCCGCAATCACCACCGCGTCGCCAGCTCGGATCGGGACTCGAGTCCGAGGAGATACGATCGACTGGCGACGACCAACCCAACCCACGATCGCAACCCCCGACAACTCCAAATCTCCACCCACTCGACGGTACACCCGGAATCTCTGGCCACCCACCACGCCGTCCACAAAACCCATGTCGATCGCAACACTCCGACCACGGACGTACTCCACCGTCCCGGCAACAAAGTCGCCACGACGCACCGGTGCACCGTAAATCAAAGTTTCACGGGCTACGACAGACTCTGACCAGATCGCAAAGACCCACAAAACCGACAACACGGTCACCAATGCCAGAACGATTCGCCGCATGCTTCCGCTCCCACGACCAATCGGCCCAATGGACAAAGATACAACAGAACACATCGCCCCGCCGTCTCTTCAGTCTAGCACGCCCGTGGACGCCCGGACGGACTCGCCTTCGACATCCAACTCAACCGTCGGCAGTTCCAAGATCGCCGGAGCCGCACTGGTACTGTGGTCGTAGCCGTCATAAACGCCAAAATCGTTGTAGAGGAACTTCTTTATCAACCGGTACGCCCAACTCTTCTCCGGAATCTCCGCGCCCGGTAGATACTGAGACGTCCGCACCTCCATCGCTTCCAATTCGGCCAACGCACTCTGGCGAACCGTCGCGTCGCGTGAACCATGCCGGACGACCAGGTCCCTGAGCAAATCGGGGCGCTCCAGAACAATGCAGCCTCGAGTCGTCTGCTGAGCCAACTGGCGGAAGTCCGACAGGAACTCCGACTGCACCATCTTCTCGCCCAATGTCAGTTGCTCGTCCGAC
>Ga0302139_10000797_pt1 | contig 15208 bp, 15 predicted proteins | sample CBN3_331_MG_FD_203104 | JGI IMG/M metagenome (GOLD analysis project Ga0302139, IMG submission 203104) | Marine microbial communities from Western Arctic Ocean, Canada - CBN3_33.1 | ecosystem: Environmental > Aquatic > Marine > Oceanic | place: Canada: Western Arctic Ocean | collected 2017-09-15 | reverse complement strand
CTCGCCACCCTTGCAGGTCTTTTCGGTAGCCCCCCATAATGCAAAGCATGAGTGATCGCAAAGTTCCCATCAATCGCACGCTGGTCGGTTTGATTGCGTTGGCCTGTCTGGTAACGGCCGGGGCGATGTTCTTTGTCAGCCGTAGCGAATCCGGGGCTGACACGCCGTGGGGTTCCGAAATGTGGCGCGCAGGATTCACGCGCGTGGGGTTGGTGATGGGAGCGTTCTGGCTGGCGTTGCCGTCTCGGCATCGGGATGCGGCCTGGGCGAATGTGTCGCCGGCGATGTTTCTGGGAATTCTCGCTGGGATCGCCGCTGTTGCCGTTCCCCGGTTGCGGTTTCTGCTGCCGATCTTGGCCGTGCTGGGGGTCGTCGATTACGTCCTCAAGCCGCGCGGCAAGCAGCGGCCGAAAGAATGACCGCGAAGATTTCGCCATGACGACAATTCTCGATACCGAACGTCTGATTGTGCGGGATTGGCTCGAGACCGACCTGGATGCGTTTCATGCGATCTGTTCCGATGCGTCTGTGATGCGATTCGTGAGCGACGGGCAGGTTTGGTCTTTGCAGAGAACTCGGGCATTCATCGAGCGGGCGATTGCTTCGTCGGCAGAATGGGGCTACTGCCAATGGCCGCTGATTCAGAAGGACGACGGATCCGTGATTGGCTTCTGCGGATTTGTGAACGCGGTCGAGGGGGCAGAGATCGGCTGGCGACTGGCGCGCGGGGCATGGGGTCGCGGCCTGGCAACCGAAGCGGCTGAGGCTGTTCTGAAGCATGGCTTCGACAGCCTGAAGTTATCGCGGGTTGTGGCAACGGTTCAGACGTCGAACGTGGCGTCGCTCCATATTGCCGAGAAGTTGGGCATGATTCGCAAAGGGAATTTCCGGCGAGACGGCAGAGAACTGGTGACGTTGGCGGCGAGTCACAGTTAGCTCCTTATTGAAAAGGTGGAGCAGATATTCCTGTCTGCGTTTGCATGAGGTTACTCCCGGCGAGCCGTGCCAGTGATGGCCCGGGTTTGTCGCGTGCCAGAGAACGTGCGCACAACGACTGGGACGTACCAGCGGGTTGACACCCGCCGCTCGCCTGGCGACAAGACCGCGTCGGTTATTCTTTCGAATCTCGCAAACTTGCCAGCACCGAGAAGTCTTCGAGTGTTGTGGTATCCCCTGCCGTTTCCTTGCCGGCGGCGACGTCGCGCAGTAGGCGGCGCATGATTTTTCCGCTGCGTGTTTTTGGGAGGGCAGCGGCGAAACGGATGACGTCCGGCGTGGCGATTGCGCCGATCTGTTTACGGACGTGCTGCTTCAATTCGTCTTTCAATGCATCGTTACCGTCGCCTTTCTTCAAGGAGACGAAACAGCAAATGCCCTCGCCCTTGAGTTCATGAGGAAAGCCGACAACGGCTGCTTCAGCGACTTGTTCATGCGCGACGAGTGCGCTTTCGACTTCCATCGTGCTCAGCCGATGACCGGCCACGTTGAGTACGTCGTCGACCCGGCCCATGATCCAATAGTAACCGTCTTCATCGCGACGCGCCCCGTCACCGGCGAAGTAGCTGCCGGTGATTTGGCTGAAGTAGGTTTCCAGGAACCGATCGTGGTCGCCGTAAAGGGTGCGCAGCATGTGGGGCCAAGGCTGTTTCAGGACGAGCAGTCCGCCCTCGTTATCGCCCAGACTCTTGCCATCTTCGGTGACGATATCCGGAACAACACCGGGCAGCGGTTTCGTGCAGGAGCCGGGTTTGGTGGCGGTCACGCCGGGTAGCGGACTGAGCATGATGCCGCCGGTTTCGGTTTGCCACCAAGTATCGATAATCGGGCAGCGTTCCTGACCGATCGTGCGGTGATACCACATCCAGGCCTCGGGGTTGATCGGCTCGCCGACGGTGCCGAGCAAACGCAGGCTGGACAAGTCGTACTTGGCGGGCCATTCATCGCCCCATTTGATGAACGCGCGAATGGCGGTCGGTGCGGTGTAGAAAATGTTGACTTGGTACTTCTCGACGATCTCCCAAAACCGACCTTCATCGGGCCAGTTCGGAGCGCCCTCGTACATCACCGTGGTGGCTCCGTTGGAAAGCGGGCCGTAAACGATGTAGCTGTGACCGGTCACCCAACCGATGTCGGCGGTACACCAGTAGGTGTCGTCCTCTTTAAGGTCGAAGACCCACTGCGACGTCATCGTGGTGCCCAGCATGTAACCGGCGGTCGTGTGGAGCACGCCCTTGGGTTTGCCCGTGCTGCCGGACGTGTAGAGAATGAACAGCGGATGTTCGCTGTCGAGTTCAACGGGGTCGCATTCGGTCGATGCGTTTTCCGTCAGGTCGTGCCACCAGTAGTCGCGATCGGGCACCATCTCGACATCAGTCCCGGTGCGTCGCACGACGACGACCTTCTCGACCGACGGTGATTTCTCAAGGCTTTCATCCACGTTGGCTTTGAGTGGAACCTCTTTGCCGCGACGCCAGCCGGCGTCAGCCGTGACGACGAGCTTGGCTTGGGCGTCGTTGTTGCGATCGGCAATCGCTTCGGCGGAGAACCCACCGAAGATGATCGAATGCACCGCGCCGATGCGGGCACACGCCAGCATGGCGATGGCCAGTTCGGGGATCATCGGCATGTAGAGTGTGACGCGGTCGCCGGTTTCGATGCCCAAACTTTTGAGCACGTTGGCGAACTTGCAGACCTCGCGGTGCAAGTCCTGGTAGCGGAGCACGCGGGTGTCGCCCGGCTCGCCTTCCCAGATGATGGCCGCTTTGTTCTTCCGCCAGTTGTCAAGATGCCGATCGAGGCATTGATACGAGGCGTTGAGCTTTCCGCCGGTGAACCACTTCGTCTCGGGCATGTCGCCTTCGAGAACGGTGTCGTACTTCTTGAACCAATCGAGGTTCTCGGCCATGTCGCCCCAGAAGCCAGCCGGGTCGTCTTTGGCCCGATCCCACAACTGCTGGTATTCCTCTTCGCTCTTGATGTTGGCCTGCTCGACAAAGTCGGCGGGCGGCGGAAAGATACGGGTTTCTTTCAGGACACTCTCGATACTGTCGCCGGAACTCATAGCCGATTCCTCGTCGTGGGGGCAATCTGTTGCAGTTTTGAAAGACGATCTTACCGGTCCGATTTCGGACATGTCAACGAGGTGTGACTTCTGGCGAGCCGGATGCGTGAGCGTCCGGATTCTCTGCAACGTAACAGCCAGCTCACGCTGGCCGCTCGCCTGGAATCTCTGTTCGGCAAGGTTTTTCCATTCTTCCTGAATTACCAAAGCGGAAGAAGCCGAACGGTCGGCATGGTTTGAAGGCCGGCTGGCGGCAAGTTCGGAACGAAACGCAAAGTCGACGTTCGTTGTTTCCGATAATCGGGGTGACAACTGTTCGGGAAAGACGTTCAAGGATGAACGAATATGCGTGCTTCAAAGATTGCGTTGTGGGTAGCCGTGGTGCCGCTGGCGTTTACGGTTTTCGGGGCGGGAACGCTCCAGGCGCAGCTGATTCCGGGGACCGGACAGCGGGCCGCCTTCGACGACTTTGAAGCGGAAGATTGGTCGTTCACGCACAACTTCCCGAAAGGCAGCAAGGAAGAAGACCAACAGCGACGATTTCCCGCGGGCGAAAGCAAGAACAGCTTGTGGTACGAAGGACCCAAGCGGGGGCAGCCGGATATCGTTAAACGCGTGCCGACCCCCCCGGGTGGACTTTCAGGCAGCAAGCATTCCATGTTGATGCGCACGCTGCACACGGGCATTCCCGGTCGCCCCAGCTACCACAGCAAGCAGGACGACCTGATCTTCGGGTTGAATCATGCGATCGGTGGTTTCATTCCGACAGGCTGGTCGCCCAGTACGGTGGTGCGGGTTTATTTTCCTCCGTTCGAGGAATGGGAAAACAGCACGGACACCACGTTAGGGCTGCGTATTTCTGTCAGCGGTTGGGGTTGGGACCGCGAGAAGAAACGACGGGGCTTGTTCGGCAGCCGTCGTCCGAAGAAAAAGTACGAAACGTACTGGCCCGGCATCTTCGTGCAGTTCAACAGCGAGACCGACGCGAATGTCGAGAAAGACTCGGCGTTGCTTGTCGTCCGTGGCGGCTCGCAGGGGCAGGACTTCGGGGTGAAAGAAATCACACAAACCGGTTGGTGGACGCTCGGCATGTCGGTCACGCCGGATGGCCAAGTGCATTACTACGCCAGCCCCGGCGTGGACAACCTGACGGCTGCGGATCATCTGACGTCGCAGTTCCCGTATGGGATCAAGGCGGAGAAGTTTAACAGCTTCTTCTTCGACGTCATCAGCCCGGACGATGGCAAGACCTGGTCGACGCCTTGGGTGGTCGACGACACGGCCGTGTACTGGAACCGACGTGTGCAGACCGCAACGCGTCCGCGTTAATTCGGCTTCTCCGAACGAACTCTGTACCAGCCCGCATCGCGAGCAAGGGACGCAAAGGGAAACCGCTGCGTCCCTCGCTTGCGTGTCGGGCTGGTTCTCTTGAGTCATCGTCCCATGTTGCCTGCTCGCGACTTATGTTGCTTCGATGCAACATAAGGAATCTGACGATTTTTATGCGAATTGTCCAGAATCAATTTGCCCCGTCATTAATGCGACCTAGTCTTTCGTTGGACGCCAACTTGGTTGTCCATGAGATTCTTTCGACGCCCCTCTCGAATGACGTTCCCCAACTGGGCTGGCGATGACTGCCAGCCTCCTTCGGCATGATGCCAAGACATGAGTGATCCACTCCTTCGGGGGTGACCACGATAAATGGCAAACCTGTTGTGAAACGGGGGCGCAAAGCTATGGGTCTCGCGAGTGCGAGATCGCCAAGCTACCGAATGGACCTCAGTGAAGGGGAAGTCGCTATGACTGTAAGCACGCTGCGCCAGGTTGGGGAAGAAAAGGCTACCGAAAACCGAGATGCTACGCACCGAGATGCATCGCTCGGTTGGTTGCGGCCACTGTTCATCATTGTCTTCGCGATAGTCGCTTTGTTTGTCGCTGATGCGAAGGCCTGGGCCGACAGCCCTGTCGTCACCAAGGTGGAAGAGGATTGGGAGTTGCAAGTTGCCACTCCCGACCCCGACGGTAATGCACCGCAGGTCATCACGGTGATTTCACCGAACGCCACCATCGACGCTGTGCATGCGGTCTTCGAGCTGAACCATATTACGCAGCCGGCGGTATGCAGTTGCAAAGCTGGAAGCTGGGGGAGGTTACCAATTACCGCGGTTTCCCCAATTCGAACACGTTGAGCACGGTCGGCGAAGTGGTGACCTACACCACTCAAATGTCGGTCAGCGATGACAACTTGCACATCGAGATCATGAACGGCGATTCGACCACCTGGGACAAGTTCGGCAGCCAAGGCTACCTGAAATACTTCACGGCCACGACCTTGACGAACCTCGACAACTACAGCCCGAGCGTTTCGGTGAGCAAGTCGCGGGTGGGCTTCGCGGCCAATCGCGTGACCAAACTGGTTCTCAAGCGGGTGCGGTACTACCAGGCTGACGGAACGCTTATCTCCACCGATTCCACCGAACGAGTCGTTCACGAATTGACGGGCGACTAAGCATCATTGAATGGACCAAGTCGTCGGGTGGAGGGTGTCCTCGGCCCGAATGTTTCGGCTGGCCGAGTTCTTCAAACAACTTTGCCGACCAGAGCGCATCGGGATCAGCAGCCATGAATACCAATCGCACAGAACAGATCAATCGCACAGAACAGATCAATCGAACTCACAAGTCCGAAACACGGCGTGCGGGCAACATCATTGTGCTCTCGGCTGCTGTGCTAGTCGTCATTTTGGCGTTCAGTTCGTTCTCGGTCGATGTGGGTTACATCACGCTGGCCAAAACGCAAATGCAAAACGCGGCCGACGCGGGTGTGTTTGCGGCCGGCATGGAATTGCCGGACGGCTGGGGTTTAGGGGCCAGCAAGACAACAGCGGAAGTCGCGGCGATCTCTCGTCAGGCGGCCGTTGATGTGGCTGCCGCGAACCGCGTGGCCGATCGGTCATCAGCCTATCTCGATGGTGCCCGTGATGTGCGATTCGGACAACGCTCTTGGGATGCAGGAACGAGTACGTGGACGGAAAGTTGGGGGGTTGCCCCGTACAATATGGTCGAGGTGACCATCCGCCGCAACGTGGCATTACCCGAGGACGGTTCGGCAGGCAATGGTGACGGACCGTTATCCTTGTTCTTCGCACCGATCATCGGCCATCGAACCGCCGGTCTCTCCGTCACCGCGACGTCCATCCTGGCTCAGGGTGTTGGATTCCGGATCGAAGCGGGCAGCACACAAACCGCTGGCGTGTTGCCGATCGCCTTCGACGAGCAAACATGGAACGACGTCCTGGCCGGTGTCGGCAACGATAATTACGCTTATGATCCGGTGACGGGAGCGATCACCGCCGGCTCGGACGGCATCATCGACTTCGACTTGTATCCCACATCCGACACCACCTTGCCGCCGGGCAACCGGGGGACTGTCGACATCGGCAGCGCCAACAACAGCACGGCCGACTTATCGCGGCAAATCCTGAACGGACTGAACGCCAGCGATATGGCTTACTATGGAGGCGAGTTTCGGCTGGATGTCACGCCGATCGACCTCAACGGCGATACCGGCTTAAGTGCGGGCATCAAGGATGAACTCACCGCTATCATCGGCCAACCACGCGCCATACCGATTTTTAGTGCTGTGTCGGGACCGGGTAACAATGCGACTTACACGGTCGTCAAGTTTGTCGGTGTGCGCCTTCTCGAAGTGCAACTGACCGGCAGCAACAAATACGTGATGGTTCAACCGGCACCGTTCATGGATTCGTCCGTCATCAAGGGCACTCCCAAAACGATCCTCACCGAAGATGCCATCTTCGCGCCTTCAATGTTGGTCCGCTGAAGAAGAACGGCGAACTGGGCGGGGTCATGCGGTTCAGCCGAGCAGGCTCTGCACGACAAGCAGCAACCCCAACGCGGCGAGTGCGTATCTGACGATGACGCGAAACGTCGCGACCGGCATGCGAGGGTTGACCCAGTTGCCCAACGCCAGCCCCACCAAAATCGCGGGCAGCGACCAGCCGTAACGCACCAGCACGTCACCGGTGATGTGTCCTTGCCAAGCGTACCCACCAAGAATGACGATGTACGTCGGGGTGAAGAAACCCTGCATGGTCGCGCGGAATTTCGTCGGCGGCCATTGTCTCACGTGTCCGTAGACCGCTACCGGAACACCCGGAATGGTGTAGGCTCCGCCGAGCACGCCTGCGAACAGACCGGTCAGCAGTGTGAGGCCTGGCATCTTTTCCAGATACGGAACGACTAACTCGTCGGTCAGGCGGCGAATACCGTAGGCGATCAGCACTACCCCTAATGCGACTTTCGTGTAAGTCTCAGGGACGGCTGTCTGCCACCATAACCCGAACGGCACCCCGATCGCCGTCGCAGCAATCAACCACTTGGCCGCAGCAAAATCGACGTGCTTCCAGTCCATCGCCAGAATAACGCACGAAAGCGTGAACCCCATCAACCCAACCAAAGGAGCCGCACGCTCCAGCGGAAGAAACAGCAACAGCAAGGGCATCGAAATCGCCCCGTCGCCAAACCCCACGGCCGAGCGCGCAAACGACGCCACGAAAATCACCGCGACAATGGCCGCGAGCACTTGGACGTCCGTCATCAGATCACGTTTGTCTTGAGTGTTGAGTGAGCCGTTAGGTGGCACGTCCCAGACCAACGAGATGGGCGTGGCGAGCACAGTGACCACGCCCTTCCGTTGTCAGAGCGCGCCACTTGCTTCGAGACTTTCATATTCCCCTCCGTTTTGCAGTGACACTCCTCTGTGTTCCTCTGCGGCCTCTGTGGTTCAATTTGTTTGGCTGTCGTCGGAGTTTAGTCCCCCAGTTTCTTGATCTGATCCCACACCGTTCCCGAGAATAAGTCGATTTCTTTCGCCAGCCCGGCCTGCACCAATTCCCGACCCGAGACGAACTTGCCCGGACAGGTCCACTCGGCGAGTTGTTTTTCGTCGATGTCGAACATTCGTGACAGCAGGGCATCGAGATCTTTTTCCAGCAATTGGAAATGCCGCGCCCACTCGGCCGCTTCCTCCATGCGGATGTCGTCATCGCTCGACCAGCGAATGGGGTGGAACAGCAACGTCGAATGAGCCGTGACGTATCGTTCGCGACAGGCAGCGAACGGCAGCAAGGCGGCCGACGAGCATTCACTTGCCACCACACCGACCGCATGCAGCCCGCGAAGTTGAATCAGGCTCGCCAGTCCCAGCCCCGTGTAAGCACTTCCGCCACAGGAATCGAAGAAGATTGTTCCGCGACTGTTCGGCGGGACGTCGAGCAATTGGCCGATCAATTCCGGCTGTTTGTCGGTCAAGTCGCCGTAAATGGCCATTTCCCAAGGGGGTTCGCTCCCCCGCGGCTCGCGGTGGGTGATGGAGGACGTTCCGACAGAGGGATAGCGGCGAATACGCCCTGAAGATGACATAATGAGTGACCGAATGGCTATCGAATGAGGGAAACAGGCAACGTAGCGATCAGCAGTCAGCCATCAGCTTTAATAAGTGTGGAACGCCTTGTGTTTCTAGCTGACTGCTGATCGCTGACCGCTACTGAATCTTTCAGAAACGAACGTTCCACTTTTAGTGGGGTTTTCTCTCGACTGCAAGATTCCCGCCGGTAACATGGTGGAAGTGGGAAATATCTCCGACGTCCCTCTCGTGGTGGGAACGGCCCGCTGCGACGTCTCTAACATCGACTCAAACACCAAGGAACATCCCCGTGAGACACCTTCTTTCCGTTGCCCTTTTGTTGGCGTTCACTGCAAATCTCTCGGCCGGCGAACAGGCCGTGGCGTTGAAGGTTCAAAAAGAGACCGTCGACGTGACCATCGGCGGCAAGCCGTTCGCCGTTTACAACTTCGCCAAGAGTTTGCCCAAGCCGTTCTTCTCGCCGGTTCGCGGACCGGGCGGGAACATCATGACGCGGCCGATCGACAACCCCGTCGACCACCCGCATCACAAAGGAATCTGGGTTGCAGTCGATGAAATCAACGATATCAAGTTCTGGGCCGAAAAAGGCAAGATCGCTAACGTCTCGGTCAAGGCACTGGTGGCCAAAGGCGACCCGGCGAAGTTGCAGGTCGTGAACCATTGGCTGGGCGAGGACGGCAAGCCGGTTGTCACCGAGACAACCGTCATCGGCATTCATGCCAATCACTTGTTGACCTACGACATCAAATTTACCGCCGGTAAAAACTCCGTCCATTTTGGAGACACCAAGGAAGGCCTGCTCGGGTTTCGCATGGTCGATTCCATGCGTGAAAATGAAGGCGGACATGTCGCCAACGCAGACGGCATAAAAGGCGCGAAAGCCTGCTGGGGGAAACGTTCGGCATGGGTCGACTACTACGGTGACGTTGAAGGCACCACGCTCGGCGTGGCTCTGTTCGATCATCCGAAGAACTTTCTCCCGTCGCGTTATCACGTGCGAAACTACGGCCTATTTTCGGTCAGCCCCTTCGGCGAAAAAGCGTACGCCAAGCTCGATCCCGCAGTGGCCGACCTCAAGCCGGGCAAGAGCTTCAGCCTGAAGTACGGTGTGTATCTGCACGCGGGCGACACCAAGGCGGCGAAAGTGGCCGACGTTTACAAGCAGTATGTGAAGTCCGCCGAGTAGCGGAGTTGTTGGGATGAAACCCCAAAAGTGGAACCACGATGTCCGTGCGTTTCACAGGAGACGATGCCGATGTCGTCGCAGGCTGCTCGAACTGATGTTGTGCTCGAACGGTTACGGCAGACGCTTGCCCCGCTGGGTGCGAGCGGCTTGCCGAGGCCGGGTGCGTTCTCGTTCGTCGAGTATGTGCGAACGCTAGCCGACGAACAGGTGCTTCCCCAAGACGTCACAAACCGGCTGATCAACCTGTATCATGCGTGTCGATACGGCAGCGAGGCTTTGGATAACGAAGCCGTCGACGCGTCGGACCAGGAGGTGGGGGAGGCAATCGTCGCTTGGCAACATCGCTCGCAAGGTGATCGCGCCGCAGTTGTCGCGCGTTGGAAATCGCGATGCGAGCAGTCTGACAGGAATTTAAGCAACGCGCGACGGGATGGTCGATCAGCGGTGGGCGAAACCGAACAGGTCGCGCAACCGAAAGACGATTTCAACGCGCCGTCTCCGGCCGAGGATGGTTGGAACGTCGCGAAGCGCCGTGCAGGGAAACCGTCACGAGGTCGCCGTCGTGGTTGGATTGTCGCCGGCATTGCGGTGTGGACGTTGGCCGTGGTGATCGTGGTTTATGTGGAACACGACACGCTGAGTTCGCTGGTGCATTCGCCCGCCGTTCGCTCTCGGTTAGGGCTTAAGGTGGATGAATCCGATGAGGCGACACTCGCCCTATTGCACGAGGAAGCGGAGCCACGTCACCGAGGCCAAAAACCGGTCGGCTTGCTGGCACAACTTGCGGGCGAGCATTGGCAGCGGGGGAATCATGCGGAAGCCATCGGGTTTTTCCGCCAGGCTCTTGCGCGCAAACCGGAGAGTCCCGAGCTGCTTAACAATCTTGCGTGGTTGCTGTTAACAGTTGAAGACCCGGCTCATCGCGACCCTATACAGGCTTTGGAATTGGCGGAGAAAGGGCACCGCCTGCAACCGGCTCCGCACATCAAGGATACGCTGGCCGAAGCCTGTTTTCAGGTCGGCGACATTCAGCGTGCTGTGGCATTGGAACGCGAAGCGCTACGGGCCAATCCGCTCGATCGCGGCACTTATCAGCGTCGGTTGAAGAAGTTTTAGGTCGCTCTGCGAGAAAAGCGGTAACGCGGTTCCTGGTCGGCAGAATTTCCGTCAGCCGTAAAAAAACTTCTCTGCACATTGTGCAGAGAAGTTTCGACATTCTGGTTTGCCAAGCAGGTTTCCCAAGACCGGGCGATTACTTCTTCTTGCCCGCTTTTTTCTTGGTGGCCTTCTTCTTGGTGGCCTTGGCGGCAGTCTTCTTCTTGGACTTGGTCTTCTCGCCGAAGACCTTATCCCAGTTGTTCCAGAATTCGGGGGTGGCCCCGGTGCGAACAATGGGTCCACTCATTGATACATTCCCTCTCGGCAGATAAGTCTTATACGCGATACACTGTTTTCGCGAGTCATCTTCGATTCTTGGATCCTGTGGGTTGGATGTCAAGGGCGACGTTCGGAAGCCTTAACGCGAGTGCCGTCATCGAGCACGGTCAAACTCGTTGTTCGATGAATCGAACCACTAAGGCTCCAAGACACAAAGAAATGCCAGCAGGCCTCTCGGCACGCTGACTGCGTACGCGGATCGTCGCAGATAAAGTCTGTATTGTCTCCACGAAAATCTGCGTTCATCCGCGTCATCTGCGGCCCATTCTTCGTTTATCGAGTTGCACTAGCCCTCTGCCGCACATCCTCTGAGACTCTTCGTGTTTTGGAGCCTTCGTGGTTTTTCCTTTTCGTCGCAGATTCACAATCGTTCCTGACGACACCCTTTAACGCTTGTCATCTTTCCTGCCATCGACTCAACTGGAGGTATGATGTTTGACGAGTTTGACCAGGAACAGTATTTCCGCCGTATGTGGGACGCAATTCAGGTTGCGCGGCCCGTGCATTACGCGCTATTCACGTTTGGCGAGTCGCTGCTACCGTACTTTCTGGTCAGCGAAGCGGGCGAGGAAGAGACGACCGTTTCCATCACGAAGGGCGAGGTGAAAATCGATCGTCCGTTGATTGTCACCGCCGACAACGCCCGGCCCGAATTCCAGAACTTCTTCGACAATGCCCAGGAAGAGGGGATCGTCGATTTCCTGCTGGCGCGGTCGGCCGCGTTTTCGCATCTGAAGTTCGCCAACCGTAGTGGACCACAGAAGATCGTCAGCGACAGCGTTGAAGAAGCAGTCGCCCGGCTGAATCGGCAATTGGACAACGAGGAAGAAGACCGCACCGCCATTCTGATCGCCCCCGCCGAGTTGCGGGGCGTGGCCGTGCTGAAGTACACGGCCGAACGCGTGTGGTCGTCGGCGGCCGATAACATGCAAGAGTTACGGGAGCGCGGGTTCTTGCCGGGACAGTGACAGGCGAGCCGGGTGGGCATCAAATACTAGCCCGAAGCGCAAGCGAGTGAGTTACATAGCAGACTCACTCGCTTGCGTTTCGGGCTGGTATTTCTTCTGTCATGATGGCGGTGATGGCTTCCGTGTCATCGGCTGAAGGCAGACCCCAGCGGTCGAAGGATGCGATGTTGAACAGGTCGGCGACGGTCGTGGTGCCGAAGCGACCATCAAGAATTTCGCATTGGTCGGAGGTCACCAAGGCCGGGTGTGGATGGCCGCAGGCGCACGCCAAGGCGAGCACTTCTTTTCGCAGCGTGGTGATGTAATTTGCGACGCGGGCCGCTTTGAGGGTCGGGTCGAGGCCGCGCATCAGCCATGGGCTTTGTGTGGCGACACCCGTCGGGCAATGTCCCGTGTGGCAACGCTGGGCCTGAATGCAGCCGATGGAGAGCATGGCCTCGCGGGCGACGTGAATCATGTCGCAACCTAGTGAGAAGGCTAACAGTGCGTTGTCGGGAAAGCCGAGCTTGGCCGAGCCGCCGAAGACGACTTTGTCGTGCAAGCCTCGTTCGATGAATTCACGATAAACGCGCACGAACGCCAACTTCCAGGGCAACGCGACATGGTCGGAGAAAACCAGCGGCGCGGCTCCGGTGCCTCCTTCTCCGCCATCGATGTTAATGAAGTCCACGCCGCGATCGGTGGTCACCATCTGGTGCGCCAGGTCGCTCCAGAATTTCGATTCGCCGACCGCCGACTTGATCCCGACCGGCAACCCGGTGGCTTCGGCGATCTGTTCGACAAAATCGAGCATCTCATCGACGTTGCCAAAAGTGGCATGACCCGATGGACTGGCACAATCGCGGCCCAGTGGGATTCCGCGAATCTCGGCGATTTCCGGTGTAATTTTGGCGGCGGGTAACAAACCGCCCATGCCGGGTTTGGCTCCTTGACTGAGCTTGATCTCGATGGCGCGTATGGGGCTGACCGAAACCGCTTCGACGAGTCGGTCCATCGAGAAGTTGCCGTTGTCGTCGCGACAGCCGAAGTATCCCGTGCCGATTTGCCAGATCAATTCTCCGCCATGCAAATGGTAGGCTGAAATTGCGCCTTCACCCGTGTTGTGCAGGCATTCGGCGATCGCTGCGCCGCGGTTGAGCGCCTCGATGGCTGGGGCGCTGAGGGACCCGAAGCTCATGCCGGAAATGTTGATGACTGATTTTGGACGAAAGGCTTTCTTGCGTCCGCGATGTGCGCCGAGCACTTTTGCGCAGGGGATTCGGTATTGCGGGTCGTAGCCGGGCGAATCGGGATTCAGCGTCGGCAATGGAAAGGCCGACTGCTTGATGATGAGAAAATGCGGCGACATCTCGGGTTCTTCATCGGTTCCGAACCCGAAATAGTTGTTCTGACGTTTCGAGGATGCATACACCCAGCGGCGCTGATCGCGGCTGAAGGGGCGTTCCTCGTTGTTGCCCGTGACGATGTACTGTCGCAACTCCGGCCCAACCATCTCGAGCAAATAGCGGAGATGGCCGACGATTGGAAAGTTGCGCAGAATGGCATGCCGTTTCTGCGTCAGGTCGTGGATTGCGACCACGATCAAGACGGCCAGCAACGTCCAGACAGCCCACATATCGGTCCCTCCGTGGAACGAACGAGATCGCGACGATTCATCGCTGAACAATCACGAGACGCAGGGCAGTCTAACGAACCCGATCGATTAGGGGGACGGGGATTTGGATAGGGGGACGGGGATTTGGAAAATCCCCGTGCATTGAGATCAGAAGTCGCCGACGATCTCGCCGTCGTTGCGGAGATACAAACGTCTGAGTGTTTCCCTTACGGTGTTCTGGCTGATGAAACGGACCGCTCCATCGCCCAACAGGAACTGCGATCCACCGACATGCGTGCTGGAAAATCCGCGAGGCGAGTTCAGGTCGGGGTTGATCGAGACATCGACATCTTCCGGCTTAGCCCAGGGGATGCCCAAGCTGGCCGAGACTTCACCGACCATCATCGTATTGGACGTCCCGTCTGTAATGTCCCGGATGCGAACGACAGGCAGGCTGGAGTCGAACACGGTTCCTGGGCCGGAGACGCCCGCGTAGTTGGTGATTCTTGAACGAGCGTCAGGGGCCGAGGGGCAGGTGTAGGCTGGCAGGTCAATATTGTCGAGGTGCCGATTCACCGGGTCATCCCAGCCGAAATGTTGATCGATCCGATTATAGAGAGGAGATTGATCCAGAAACGGCAGAATTGCGATGCGCCAGCCGCGGAGTTTCGTTCCCTGTTCATCGGCGATGTGAACCGGCGGGAACGCACCGTGCGTCTCGTGGTAGTTGTGGAGAGCCAATCCGATCTGCTTCAAATTGTTCTTGCAAGACGATCTTCGCGCCGCTTCGCGTGCGCCTTGAATGGCGGGCAGCAACAGCGCGGCGAGGACGCCCATAATGACCAACCCGCCACCAATTACGGCGACCAGGATGACAATCCACATGCTCGACCCTGATCCGCCGCTGCTTGGTCGCGATGCAGGTCGGACTTGCAGTATCTGCAGACGACGGCGGTGTCCTGAATGTCTTCCGCACAGAACGGGCAGGCTTTCATGGGGTTGTCTCCAGGGGAACCTGTGTGTTCGGACGCCGTTGGGCGAAGGTCTCATGGACAAAAGAGTAACTCTCCCGCGACTGTACCGAGTTGATTGACCGGATCGCAAGAACGATCTGGTTTTCCTCTGCTGGATGCGTGAAGGCCGGGTTGTGAGGGTTCGGCAAAGTTTATCGATTTCGACTGATGTCGGGGCGATTCATCTGTCGATTCTTGAACTGGGTGGGTGTCCTGCGTGCCCGGTCTGTCCGCATGCTGTTGCCACCAAGAATTGCCATCCGATGCCGGAATTCACAGAAGCCAACTTTGAAAGCGTTATCGCGACGTGCGGTGAAAACGTTGCGTCTCTCGCCGAGTCGTTGAATCAGTGTTTCGACCGCAAAGATCGTGTTGTCGTTGGTGAATCGCGACCGTGGAACGCTGAGGAATCTGCGGAGGAACTTGCCAAGCCGGGAGTGATCGTCTCCTTCGAAGTTGGAGGGCAGGGGATGCTCTGCCTGATTCCCGAAGCCCATCTGT
>Ga0302139_10000794_pt1 | contig 15239 bp, 11 predicted proteins | sample CBN3_331_MG_FD_203104 | JGI IMG/M metagenome (GOLD analysis project Ga0302139, IMG submission 203104) | Marine microbial communities from Western Arctic Ocean, Canada - CBN3_33.1 | ecosystem: Environmental > Aquatic > Marine > Oceanic | place: Canada: Western Arctic Ocean | collected 2017-09-15 | reverse complement strand
CAACCGGAAACGAGTCGCGGTGTTGTTTCATCCAGGCGAACTTCACTGCGACTCCTTCGCAAAGAATGCCGTTGCTTTTTTTAGTATTTCTCTTTCCATCTCAGCTTCGCGAAGCTTCTTCCGCAGCCGCTTGTTCTCATCTTGCAGCTGTTGAAAGGTGGCGTCCTCGCCGCACGCTTTCGGTTCAGGAACGAACTTCTCGTACCACCTTCGCAGGCTGTTGACGCTCACCCCAACGGCCAGCGCCGCGCGATTGAACGCATAACCTTCCACCGCGACAAGATTGACCGCGTCTCGTTTGAACTCTTCGGTAAACGACCGCCGAGGCCGCTTTCCTGACGTCTTCGACTCCTGGCTCATAGCTTCCTCCTACGAAGATTCTCTTGTAATCTTCCGGAGTCCGCCAGTCGTGGGCTATCGCAGGAATCAACTTGCAAAGTCTCAGGTTAGACTCTCTAGATGAACTGAAGATGAAGGAATATGTAGAGAGATACTTGGAGATGAAAAAGGATAATGAGATAGGGGTATCCGAACAAATGTCGAGGTTTGGGTTGAGACCTTAGGGGGACCGACTTGATCACCACCACAACAAAAAATTCCCCCGGCAGAGCAATAACCCTCCGCCAGGGGAAAAGTGCTGAAATGGGGCTGTCAGAGCGTGAGAAGGGGTCTCCCTGGAAGGGTTGAGGCCTGAGATGGGGAGTGGAGATTAGGTCTAGAACAAACCCAGGTGAAAGCCAAAAGCCTGAAGGGGTTGGTTCGCGGGGTGGCTTCAGGCTTTTGGATCTGGGTTTTGAGTTTTGCTACAGGCTCTGGATCCGTCTGATCTGATCGATTGCAGCCTGGGCCTGGTCGAGGCCTCCAGAGGATTGGATGAAGTCGATTGCTGCATCGAGTGATGTGGTCGGGGATGCGGCTGCGGCTTTTCTTCCAGGCTTTCGGCCGGGCTTCTTTTTGGTGACTGATTTCTTCGCACCAGACTTTTTGACGACACTCTTCTTGCCAGCTTTTTTGGACTTCGCGTTCGATTTCACGACCGAGATGTATTGGGCGTTGATTCCGAGCTTCTTGAGTTCTGCCAGCTTGGCGAGTTCCGAGGGTCCCATTGTGGGATTCTTCTTGAGGGCGTCTCGGACAATCTGAGACTTGTTCACGGTTCGTTTCTTGGCCATTTTCGTTTCTCCTGTTCCTGTGATCGAGGATTTGGGTTTGTTTTTGCCGTAGGGGAAGAGAAAGCGTTCTTCCTTTAGGGGCTTTGATCTCTTGCTGATTTTGTAGGGTCTAAACACCACTCGAATACTGCAGCGCCGCTCGGTTAGAAAGTGCAGCGCTCGGGGTTCAAGGGTTACATGTTAGTCTGAGTGTGGATTGATTGAAAGAACGTGGGTGCTCTCCCATGGGGGAGGCCGATTATGCTGATTGGTTTTCTTGTCTGATTTGGTGCTAATCGGCGGCTATTTCTTCTTGGATGAGCGTTTTCTGGCGTCGCTGAGTCGATAGCTCTCGCCGGTTGCCTCCAGGACGGCTCCAGTCAGTCGCACAAAAGGCGCAAGAATTACAGACACGGTTTGAGGTCACAGAATCATCTTGTGCCTCTTTGTGGCCATTTCCAGGCCAGTGGTAACGCCATTCTTTCCAATGAACTACACCGCGTCACCCGCCTCGAACATTCCCCGCAACCGCTCGTAATCCTCCGGCGTATCCAAGTCAGTCAGCACTGCGGGCGTCTCGACGGACACCGTTTCGATTTCCGACGCGTGAGCCGCCACCAGGTGATTCAAACCCCGATCCACAGGAATCGACCGCACTTCCTCGGCCAGCGACCAACGGAAAAACGTAGGGTGGCCCCGTTCGCCCGCGTGTTCGGGTAGCAGAATGCTCGCGTCACTCGCCTGCCAACATGCAATAAGCTGATCGAGCACGTTCGCATCCAGCAGCGGATGATCAGCCGGGATAAGCAGCCAGCCGTCATCCGGTTGTGGGTCGAATCGTTCGGCAATCGCATCCAACGCATGCTGCACGCTGGTTCGCATGTCGGGCGGAGCGACTTCCGGTTGGATCACCGTTGCACCGGCTGCTTCGACTTCCGCACACAACGGCGCATCATCCAGTCGCATCACCACCACCCGCGCCGCAATCCCCGGCCGAGCGAGCACGTCGAGCAAACGACGAATCACCGTGCGATCGCCCAACGGCAGCATCAACTTCGGCCGCCCCATCCGACGACTCACCCCGGCTGCAGGAATGACGGCAAATAAACGACGGGCGTGCATAGCGATGGCTCTGGTATTCACGAACACACTCAGAGTATTCTATCCCTCAACCATTCTCTATCCTCTATCTTCAATTCTCCCAACGCCAATGCGAATCCTTCTCACCAACGACGACGGCATCCACGCCCCCGGCCTCCACGCCCTGCGCGAAGCACTCGATGCCATCGCCGACGTGCAAGTCGTCGCCCCGACAACCGAGCAAAGCGGCGTCGGGCTATCGATCACCTACCTGCATCCGCTGATGGTCCACGAAGAATTTCGCGACGGGGAACACTTCGGCTGGGCGGTCGCCGGCAGTCCAGCGGACTGCGTGAAACTCGGCATGCTCGAGTTCTGCAAATCGGAGCCACATATGGTGGTCAGCGGGATCAACGAAGGATCCAACGCGGGCATCAACGTGCTTTATTCGGGGACGGTGGCCGGGGCAATTGAAGGGGCTTTCTTCGGCTACACGTCGGTCGCCGTTTCTGTTTCGACCGACACCACGCCCGATTACCAAACCACCGCCCGCCAAGCCGTCTCGCTCATCGAACGCATCATCGAGAACAACTGCGACCCCGGTTCGCTGTGGAACATCAACTTCCCCGCCTGCACCCCCGACGGACCACGCGGCGTGAAAACAACATCGCTGGGCGTGCGACGCTACCGCGACGTCATGGAGAAACGCCACGACCCGAGAGGTCGCCCCTACTTTTGGAGCGGCCTGGACCCCGTCGAAAATCACGACCTCGAACCGGGCACCGACGTGCGCGAACTCGCCGACGGCTACGCCACCATCACCCCCCTACACTTCGACCTCACCCTGGAACCGGAAGTCGAACGCCTACGAAACGTCAATTGGAAATTGTGACCAGGCGAGCGGCCAGCGTAAGCCGGCTGTTACGTTCAATCGATTCCAAAATATCGGCTTAAGACCAGGCACGCACATTGAACGATCAGCGCCTCATCTGGCAGCACGCACAGAACATCGAGCCGGGTCTCTTTCGCAGTGCCGTTCCGCGGTTGGAGTTCCTGCTGAACCAGATCGCGAAACGGTCTCGGGATGATTCGCCAACGGTGCTGAACATTAGCGTTGGCGACGGCCACTTCGAGCGGCAGGCGAAACTCCGTGGCTGGAATATTCACTCTCTCGACCCCGATCCGGAAAGCATGGAGCGTCTTGCGAACGAAGGCATTCCATCACATGTGGGAGTCATCGAAAAACTGCCGATGGCAGAGTCTTCGTATGACTTCGTGGTTGCGAGTGAGGTGCTGGAACACCTGACCGACGATCAGCGAACCGTCGGCTGCGCCGAAATTGTGCGGATCCTGAAACCGGACGGGTGGTTTCTGGGAACCGCACCGTACTGTGAAGATTTGTCGCTGAGACAGTGCGTCTGCCCGCAATGCGGCCTGGTCTATCACCAGTACGGCCACATGGCCTCTTTCGATTTCACAGATATTGCAGCCATGCTGGAGCAAGAATTCGTTATCGAGCGAACAGGACGATCCGCCTTTGTCGCATTTCGAGGACGAAGCACGGCGGGAAAATTCAAATCGCTGCTGCGGATGCTACTCGGCCGATTAGGGCAGCAAATCGCAGTTCCCCGCTTGTACTGGATTGCCAGAAAACACCGGCCAGCCACCTAGGCTGAGTTGACCAACCGGAAGTCGAACGCCTACGAAACGTCAATTGGAAATTGTGACCAGGCGAGCGGCCGGCGTAAGCCGGCTGATACTCTCGATCCATCCGGACGCTCACGCATCCGGCTCGCCTAGCCGCCGCATCACAACACCTTCACGTTCCCCTGCACGGTCGCCGTTCCTTGGGGCACGTCGATCGCCGTTTCGGTGCCTCCGCCGACAAGGTTATTCTGCACGAGGTTGTCGCGGCTGTTTCCCGAGATGCGAATCGCCTCGCGCATGCGGGACGTCTCGCGACGATCGATGATGCTGTTGTCGGAAATTCGGCAACGATGACAATCGATCAGTTCGATGCCCCGGATGAGTGAGTCAGTGATCTGACACCCCGTCACCGCCATGTCGGTCGAACGCACCAGCGTGATGGCCGCCCCTGCTTTTGCATTGCCATAGCCCAGTCGATCGGTCACCAGCCCCGTCAGCGAACAGTTATCGCAATCCTCGAACAGAAACCCGTCGCGCGGCGTGTTACCGTCCGGGTTGCTCCAGGCGATGGTGTTCGCTCCGAACGCAATGCCCGAACAATCCTTTGCGTACAACGACAGTTCGGCGGCATCGTAAATCGTATTCCCACTGATGGCGATTCTGTGCGCGTCGCGCAAGTCGAGCCCGCGCGTCTGGCTACCGAGCACGTTGCCCGTGATGGCGATCAGGCGTGCTCCGGAAGGCGAGTCTTTCTTCGATCCCCAAATTCGCACATTGGCACCGCCGGGCTGCACGGTCGCCTGAATGGTGTTGCTGGCAATCGTGACTTCACTGATCACGCCCTCGTCCGCCTCGAACCAAATCTCGGCTCCGCGTGGCTCACCGTTCGGTGACTCATCCACGCCGGCGTGATTGTTGTACTCGATGTCGTTCCCGGTGATCTGCAAGTTATGCACGTCACCATCCAACGACTTGATCCCCGCTTTCTTGTTCCAACTGATGTGGTTGCCATGCACGATAATCTGATGCAAATTGCAGCGATCGAAAAACAGTCCGAATTCCTCGTTGTCGAGCAAATGCGAGTCGGCCAGAATGAAGTCGCGGTTGCGTTCGACGAGATGAATGCCCGTTTTGCATTTGCGCACAAGCACCTGCGAGATCGTCGTCTTGGTCGTTTTTCTTAATTCGATGCCGACGGCTTCCGGGTGCGCGCCGACAATCTCGATGCCGCTGATTGTTGGAAACCGTTCTTGTTCCCAGGTGTGTTCCTGATACGACTTCGGACTGGCCGTCCCCCGGTGATCGCCCACCAACCGAATTGCCGGGCCTGGCCCCGCCATGATGATTCGCGACGTGCCTCCTTCGCCGCGAACCGCCGCGTACCCGGTTTTCGTGGTGTCGATGACAATCGGCCGGGTGATGCGATACGTCCCCTTGTTCAACCGCAACACGCCGTCACCCGCTTCAAGGGCGTGCAATAAGGCGTCGGTATCGTCGGTCTTGCCGTCACCCGCCGCGCCGAAGTGTGTCACATTGGCCATCAAGTATTCTCCGGTCTCTCGTCCTGATCAAAAGGGAGAGCAGACATTCCTGTCTGCGGACGTCAACACGTCTCCTCATGTTCTCCCCAGAGAATACGCACTTGCGATCGTTCAGATCCACCGAGGCAACCTTCGACAGTTGCCACCGTGCCCGTCTCGGATGATAATCAGTCGTCGGACGTCGCGGTAATTTAATATAGCCAAGACAGTAGCGGTCGTGAGTGATCGCTCGACGAATCTCTTTGCGAAAAATGAATCTCATGCAACACAAGACCAACCTCCGGTACTCGGCCCTCATCCTGCTGGCGGGAACACTTCCACTCCAGGCTGCCGATTTGCAGAACCCCGGTTTCGAGAAGGAAAGTGCCTGGCAGATCGTCAAGCGGGGTAACGGCCTGAAACCCGCATTCGACGGTAAGATATCCCACTCTGGCCGTAAGAGTTTTTCCGTTTCTTTGCCCTCGGCGACCTCGACGACCAAAGAGGATTTCGCGGGCATTTCGCAAGTTCTCGAACTCACGCCAGCCGACAAAGGCATCTCATTTTACATCAAAGACGACTACACCGGAAAGACGCAGCGGTATCACTGGATGGAATTGCTGTTGGATGGAGAAGTCATCTGGGAAGCCGACGTGGCGAGCGGCGACATGAAGTGGAGAAAGGTCTCTGTCGATCTGGCACGCTATTTGAAAGAACCAAAACGCAAGCAGATCGGCCGCACGCAATACCGCGTTGAAAAGACATACGAAATCACCTTCCGGCTTCATGACCGCAGCCCCGTCACGCGGTACGGCATCCAAGTGTGGGCCGATGATTTCACCCTGTTGAAGCAATCACCAGCGAATCCAGAGAACTGCGAGAAGAAGAAAGTCTCGCCACGCCTGCGAGACCTACTGGTCTACTACGACGAGGCAGATTTATTCCAGCCGATCAAAACCGCCGACCACTTCAAGACAAAACGCCGGCAAATTCTCGAGGGCATGTTGCAAGGCATGGGGTCGCTGCCGGAACGCCCCCGTCGTGCCAGCCTGAAGGACTTCGACCTACGCGTCGTCAACACGCAGGTACGGGGCCGGTATGTCAAGAAAACGATCCAGTTCCTGGCCGCAGAAGGCGAGATGGTCCATGCGTTTCTCTACGAACCGTTGCACAAACCTGAAGGCGAAAAACGACCGGGCATCGTCGGCTTGCATCCGACCAGCCAATCCGGCAAGGGCAGCTTCGAGAGTTGGCCTTTGTGCAATTTTCCGATCGAACTGGCCATGCAGGGTTACGTGGTCATCGTGCCGGATTACCCCGGCTTCGGCGACTCAAAACCTTACGACTTCAAGTCCGACCGTTACGACTCGGGAACCGTCAAGGGAGTCTTCAACCACATGACCTGTGTCGACTTGCTGCAGGTCCATCCGGATGTCGACCCGGACAAGATCGGCACCATCGGCCATTCGCTCGGCGGACACAACGCCATGTTCCTGGCGGCCTTCGATGACCGGGTCAAAATCGCAGTCTCCAGTTGCGGCTGGACACCGTTCGAGTACTACGAAACAAAACCGGGCCGACTCAAGACATGGGCATTGCCCACCTACATGCCTCCGTTGGAGACGCTCTTCCAATCAGACCATCGGAAGTTCCCCTTCGATTTCCATGAAGTGGCGGCCGCCATTTCACCCCGCGTCTTCTTCTCCAGTTCGCCGACAAGCGACGGTGTGTTTCCCGGTTGGGGCCCCAAAGCGGCCGAGCCTGCGATTCGAGAATTCTTCAAAGCCCACCGGGCCGAGCAGGCGTTTCAATTCCACCAACCCCCCGCCCAGCATCGGTTCCCTTGGGACATGCGACAGGCGGCGTATCGATCGATGAACGACACGTTGAACTACCACTTCCACGGCAAGCTGGGCCTGCTGGCCGAGCGGAAGGGGAAGGACGCCATCCCTGCTCTGAAGAAGTCGCTCGACGATGCCGACCCCCAAGCCCGCTGGGCGGCCGCCGACATGCTTGGCTCCTTGCAAGACAACAGCGGGCTGGAACGAATGAGAAAAGACCTCGCAACTTTCGCAGCCGATGCAGAACGTCAGGAACACGCTCTGGAAGTCGCCCGGGTGTTGGCGGAGCAGGGGGATGCCAGCAGCTACGAATTGGCCGCCGACCGGGCGATCAATGGAACGACACCCGGTCAACGCTGGCGGGCAGCGATAGTTTTGGTTCATCTTGCGAACATTGATGAAGCGATTTTGAAAGCTGCGAACATTGATCCGGTAGCCGTCTTGAAAACGATGGCCGCCCAAGAGCAACACCCAGGCATGTTCTTTGTCTTCGTCGATCAGGTCCACAAGATCCTGAAGAGCCGCACCGATATGATTGCCATTTTTGCCATCGCCAAAGACTCCAAATATCATTCCCAACCGCGACCGGGGTATCGATCGACGATGGCGGAAGCCTTTCATTCCGTCGCAGTACGAGACAAGGACAACAACTGGCGGTAGAAGCGAAGTTTCCAGAAAACGTTGTGAGCCTTCGCGGTCATGGGTATCATCAAGGCAGGTCTGTTACCGCAGCGAGACGAAGAGATCAACATGAAGCGTTCAATGCCGAACCGGCGAGACATGTTACAGGCCGGAACGATCGGTCTGATGGGGTTGTCGACCGTCGATGTCGCCGCCCTGCGCAGCCAAGCCGCCCAGTCCGGGGCGACGTTGCCCAAGCCGAAAACGGTGATCTACCTGTTCCTCACCGGTGGGCCGTCGCAGCATGACACGTTCGACATGAAACCGGACGGGCCGACGGAGTACAAAGGCGAGTTCAATCCGATCGCCACCGCCACGCCCGGCACCCAAATTTGCGAACACATGCCGCAACTCGCGAAGCGCAGCCAGATGTGGTCGCTGGTTCGCTCACTGACGCACAAAGAAAGCGGACACGGCAAAGGCACGTATGTGATGCTGACAGGCAAGACGGTCGTCCCGCCCACGTTTCGCTCGAGCAAGCCGCAGTCGATCGACGTTCCCAGCATCGCGGCGATCGCCGGGGCGTCCACAAAGCGTCGCGGCATCATGCCGACCAGCGCGATCCTGCCCGAGAAAATTTACCACTCGAACACAGGCGTTTACCCCGGCCAATTCGCCGGGCTGTTGGGGCCGCAGCATGAGCCTTGGCTGATCGAATGCACCGACAAACCGCACGCCTACCACAGTTACTCCGGCGCGTTCCCGAAGTATCTGTTCGATCTGCACAAGGGGCAACAGTCCGACAAGATCGACTGGAAATTCGAAGTCCCGCATCTGTCGCTTCAAGAAGGCGTGCTCGACAAACGATTCCGCAGTCGACTCTCACTGTTAGATACGATCGACGAACAACGCAAGCACATGGAGCAATCCGCCCCGGTCGCCACGTACGATCGCATCCGGCAAGACGCGGTCTCGCTGATCGGCGATCCGAAAGTTCGTCACGCCTTCGACGTGCGCAAGGCCGACCCGAAAACGCTTGCCCGCTACGGTGACAACTCGTTCGGTTGGTCGCTACTCATGGCCCGACGGCTTGTCGAAACCGGCGTCAATATGGTGCAAGTCAACATGGGCAACTTCGGAAGTTGGGACTTGCACGGGAACAACTTCCCGCTACTGAAAGATTATCTCTTTCCACCCACCGACCAGGCCGTCTCGGCCTTGTTGGATGACCTACAGGAAAGCGGCTTACTGGAAGATACGCTGATCGTGATGGCGGGCGAGTTCGGCCGGACGCCGCGGATTTCCAACGTGGCCCCCAACATCTACAAACGCCCCGGCCGCGACCACTGGGCACCCTGCCAATCGATCCTACTGGCAGGCGGTGGCGTTCAAGGCGGCCGGATCATCGGCTCGTCCGATCGTGACGGAGCCTACCCCACATCCGATCTGCAAACCCCGGAAAACTTCGCCGCCACCATCTACCAAGCCCTCGGCATCCCTGAGCATGCGACCTGGCAAGACGCCACCGGCCGGCCGTATCATGTTTATCAAGCGGAGCCGATTAGCGGGTTGATGGGGTAGGGGATTTTTCAAACATCACACGCCGTCACCGCCTGCCGTAACCCCTCCAACGGATTACGCGTCGGGATAAACTCCTGGCCGACGAAGCCTTTGTAGCCGACTTCGAGCAGCGCTTTCATCACGGCGGGGTAGTTGATTTCCTGATCGGCATCCAGCTCGCCTCGGCCCGGGTTGCCGGCGGTGTGGATGTGGCCGAGGTGGTCTTTGTGTTGATGGATGCGGCGAATGACGTCGCCGTCCATGATTTGCACGTGGTAGATGTCGAACAGCAATTTCAGTCGCGGGCTGCCGACTTGTTTGATGATGTCGATGCAGTATTCGGCGTTGTCCCCCTGATACCCCGGGTGCCCTTTCATGGGGTGGGTATCGTCGCGGGTGTTGAGCATTTCCAGGCAGAGCGTCACGCCCTTCTTCTCTGCATGGCCGATGACCTTCTTGAACCCGGCCACGCAATTTTTCAGCCCGTCCTCGTCGGAGATGTTCTCGCGCATGCCGGTGAAAGCGATGACGTTTTTCACGCCGCCTTCCGCTGCCGCATCGATGGCTTCCGTCGTGGCGGCGATGACCTTGGGCCAGTACTTGGGGTTGTTGAACCCTTTGAGGAACGGGAACTTGTCCGGCGACATGTCGATCGGCGCGAGGGCGCACGTCAGGCCGTATTTTTTGAGTGTGGGCAAATCGGAGGGCGGGACCAGTTCAACGCTCTTGCAGCCGAGTTGTTTGGCGACCCGTGCTGTCTGCTCGATGGTCCATTTCTCTCCGAACGCTGCGAAACACCAATGGACGATCGATTGATTAATTCGCCCCTTGCGAACGACCGGGCAGTCGGCTTCCTTGGCGGCTGCATTCGCGGTGGCCGTTCCCGCTAGACCAGTCACGGCGGCCAGCCCGGCGGCTTGTTTCAGGGCTGCTCGACGAGAGATCGTTTCGGTTTGGGAATTGTGTTTGGTGTTGGACATCGTGGTGTGTTCCCGGAAGAAGTGGGCAAGCCGCCATACGGATGGCAGAATATGCCAAGCGCCGACCCGAAGCAATCGGCGTATCATCCCCGTGCAAAACGGATGGCGCCAGAGTCTGAATCATAACCCGACGCGTAAGCGAGGGACGCAGGGAGTAGGCTCAGATTGTCCTGCGTCCCTCGCTGACGCGTCGGGTTAACTTGAGTTCTTACAAACTCAGCGACTGCACGACACTGGGCTTCCTGCGGTGCGATCGATGTCAGGCGGCGGCTCGGAGCGGTGAGACGACTTCCTGCTCGGCTTCCGGGAAGAATTGCACCTGGTTGATCCAATTCTGCGGATCGATACCCGCGTGTGGCACGCGCGCGCGTTTGACCTGATAACGAAGCCGCGCCAATCGAGGTGCCGGACGGTAGGCGCGCGGCAGGACGACTTCCGGAATCAAAGCGGAAAGCCGACTGTAGAGTTGTCGTTTCGCCGGCTTCCAAGCGAGGTCGGGGACGCCTTCGCCGAGGTACTGTGCCCAGCCGATCGTGCCGCACAGCCCGCTGGCACCAAAGCAATTGGAGAGCAGTACGTTTTCGCAGAACACGCGGATCGGGCCTTCAAAATCGTCACAGAGCAAGTCGTGAAACGCGATGATGGCACCCGGAGCCAAGTGCGACGCAAAGCCGTCGAAATCGGTGCGGACTCCGTCGTAGGTGTGGTCGCCGTCGATCCATAACAATCGGAGCGGGCGATCCCACTCGGGGGCCAACTCGTGCGAGAACTTCTGATGGAACTCGACTGTTTCGTGAACCCCGTGGTCGCGAAGGTTCTTGTGAAAGCGAAACGGTAGCGAGTCGACATCCTCGAACTTCGGGTCGGTCTCACAGGGCAAAATGAGAGGATCGACCGCTGCGACAATCGAGTCGCCGGCCAGCGCGGCCGACTTGGCGAGCAGGATCGTCGAACGTCCTTGAAAACTACCGATTTCGAGGATGTCGCCCGTGGTGGTCGGAGCCGCACCGAGAAGGCACAGGAACCGAATCTCGCGTTCGGTCAGAAAACCATCCACCGAGGCCGCTGCTGTGATCATGTTTTCGACATGGGAGTGGAATCCGTTCGGCAGCATGCTCATAGGTTGGGTCCGGATTGTTTGAAAGGCTTGGCAGGCCATCGCGGCGAGTTACTCAGCGCGCGAACAAAAGGGCATTCGCCGTTGCGGGACGACGAGGCCGTGCGAGAGTTATCGACCCATCCGGTGGCAGCGTTTAGCTGAATCGTAGCGGTTGTAACGCTTTCTTAGACTGACGGTTGCACCAATCGGTAGACTCCCTAGGTCACTGGCCCCCGCCGTTCTTGCCGTACTTCGGCACCGTAATACGTCCCAACTCTAGAAATCCTCCCTCTGAAACTGCACACTAAGGCTGCTGAACCCTCTCTGCGATCCCCCGAACTAGGAGCCGGTCATGCGACTTACCCCGCTTGCGATCACCGTTCTAGTCACGTTCGCATCGCTGACGCGAATTCTTTCTGCCGCCCCTGCTGACGATTTGAAGAAGACGGGGATCAATCAGGGCGTTGTCGCACTTGTCGGTCAGTCGGCCGACTACGTTGTCGACTTCGCCAAAGCGGGGAAGGTGATCGTCTACTTCCAGTCCGCCGACGCCGCCCAAGTCGCCGCCGTTCGCCAAGCGGCCGAGAAAGCCGGTCTGCTCGGCACACGCATTTTTGTCGACGCGGGTGATCTGAAATCTTTGCAACTGGCCAACAACATTGCCGACGCCGTCCTCGTGGCCCCGTCCGCTGCGGATGACGTGACCGAGACGGAACTGCTCCGCATTCTGCGACCGCGTGCGACTGCCGTCATCGGGTCTCGCCGAATCGTGAAACCGGTTCCCAAGGGCATCGACGAGTGGTCGCACCCCTTCCACGGTCCGGATAACAATCCGCAGTCGACCGATCAATTGGCCAAGGGCGATTTCCAAACGCAGTTCCTGGCCGTCCCCAAGTTCTCCCCCATGCCCGAGCAAACCGTCATCGCCGGCGGGCGCATCTACAAAGCGATGGGCCACATCGCTCACAAAGAGAACCAGAACGAATGGCTCAACACGCTGGTTTGCATTAACGCCTACAACGGAACAATCCTCTGGAAACGCCCGCTACCGGCCGGCTTCATGATCCACCGCAACACCATGATCGCCACCCAAGACGCGCTGTTACTGGGCGATTTTGATTCGTGCAAAATCATCGACGGCCTCACCGGAAAAACGCGTGACGAGTTGAAGATTCCCAAAGGACTCGGCGATGGCCCCGTCTGGAAATGGATGGCTCTTCGCAATGGCACACTGTTCGCGCTGATTGGTGCGCAGGAAACCAAAGTCGCCGTCCAGAAATCGAACCGTCGCGGGTTGGGCCATTGGCCTTGGGGCATGTGGCAAGGTCACGACTACAAGAACCCCGCCACGTCCTTCGGGTTCGGTCGCACCCTGGTCGCCTACGATTTGCAATCCAAGAAACAGCTTTGGGCGACCACCGGCAAAGACTACATCGACGCCCGCGCGCTCTGCATGAGCGGCGATCGCCTTTTCACCTACTACCCCGAGAAGTACCTGGCCGCCGTCGACATCGCCAACGGCAAGGAACTCTGGCGAAACGCCGACAAAGACTTGCTCGCCGCCATCGGGCCGAACCAGCGTGCTCAACATTACATCACCGGCTACGCGACCACTTGCTACGCAAAATCGACAGAGGACTACATCTTCTTCGCCGGTCCGCAACGCGCGAGACTGGTCGCCGCTTCGGCCAACGACGGCAAACTTCTTTGGACGCACAAAGTCGGCAACCTGCAACTGGTGCTCCGTAAAGACGCCGTCTACGCCGCCGGTCCGCAAGGTTCGGACGGAGTCAAACTCGACTACCCCACCGGCAAAACGCTCGCCAGCTTCCCCGCACGCCGCGCCTGCACACGTGCCACCGGTTGCGTCGACAGCATCTTCTACCGCGCCAGCGGCGGAACCGTCCGCGTGATGACCGAAACCAACACCGCCCAACACATCTCCCCCATGCGGCCACCCTGCCAAGACGGCGTACTCGTTTCCAACGGATACCTGTATTGGGGCCCCTGGATGTGCGGCTGCCAACTCTCTCTCTACGGCCACATCGGCTTGGGAGCCGTCACGCCTGAGAAACGCGAAACGGTCACACCCCTGACAGTCGGCGACAACCTCGCCAAAGTGCAACCATTCGATATTCAGCAAGGTGACTGGGTCAGCTATCGCGGCGACAACGCCCGCAGCGATGCAACCACGGTCGCCATTCCCACCAACGTCGAACTCGCTTGGAAGACCGAAATCACAAACTCCGAGATGCCGACCGCTCCCGTCGCGGCGGGCGGACTCGTTTTCATTGCCGACCGCACCGGCACCGTGCGTGCTTTGGATAGCGCGGGCAAATTGGTCTGGCAAGCCTACACCGGCGGAGCGATTTACTATCCGCCCGCCATTGCCGACGGTCGCGTCTTCGTCGGATCGGCTGACGGTCGCGTCTACGCTTACGAAGCCCGCACCGGTCGGTTCCTCTGGTCACATCGACTCGGTCCGCAAGCCGATCGCATTCCGGTTTACGGCCGCTTGATTTCCCGCTGGCCGGTCGCCGGCGGTGTTGTTGTTCAAGACAAAAAAGTCTACGCGGCTGCCGGCATCGCGCATTACGACGGCACTTACGTCGCCGCGTTGGATGCGGTCACCGGAAAAATCGAAGTGCAGAACACGACCTCGGGGACACTGTCGAAGCAGGTCAACAGCGGCGTCAGCATGCAGGGTAACCTGACCATCACCGACGGCGAACTCCGCTTCCTCGCCGGCGGCGTCTACGAAACGGCTCGCTACGACTTGAAAACTCTCGAGTGCAAGAACCAGCCGAAGGCGCAGGTCAATTCCCAATACCGCACGGCGTTCTATCCGCTCTATCCGTCCTACGGAAAATTCGTCTCGCTGGAACACACCTGTGCCGACGGCAGCACATTGTGTCACGATGCCAGTTACGAAGGCAGCCTGTTCGACAACCTGGCGTTGCAAGCCGCCCTGCCGCCGGGCGTGCCGCGAGACAAGAAGGAAGCCTCTCGCTGGCGTCGTCGCGGCCGCAAAGTTCCCGGCCCGAAAGACGTCTGGAAAGACGTGACCAATCGCCGCTTCACCAGTTTTGTGGTTTCCAAGAAAACTCTGCTCTCCACCGGCCACCCCGACGCGGCCCCGAAGAAACCGTTCCTCGCCGCGCTGGACATCAAGACCGGCAAAACCCTCTGGGAACAAGCACTCCCCAGCGAAGCCGTCAAAGGCGGCACCGCAATGGACGCCGCCGGGCGAATCTACGTCGCATTGGAGAACGGGCAACTGCTGTGCTACCAAGCAAAGGCGGAATAACACCCACCCACGATTCGCGCAGGCGAGCGGCGGATGTAAATCCGCTGGCACGTACAAACAAGTGAACGCGTCACATCGGGGGAACGTCACCCGGGCCATTACTGGCCCGGCTCGCCTGGCTGACGTGGATTGGCAGAGTCTATGGCGGCGGGGGATGGAGTTGTTGTGGCGTGCGGGACACCGGTTCTGGTAATCTGAATCACCCCGAGGTCTAGGCAGACCGCAGGGAATTGTCGCATTCAGTGAGAAGGTTCTGTCCCATGAACGTTCGACGTTGGCTGTTAGCGGGGTTCGTTGTGGCGTTGTTTGTCACGGTGTGGCAAAGCAACGTTGGCTCGGCTCCTTTCGCATTCGGCGACAAGAAAGCTGAAAAGCCCAGCGCGTCATCTTCCCCAAAAGCTTCATCAAAGAACACCGGTGATCGTTCGCAAGC
>Ga0302139_10000782_pt1 | contig 15365 bp, 13 predicted proteins | sample CBN3_331_MG_FD_203104 | JGI IMG/M metagenome (GOLD analysis project Ga0302139, IMG submission 203104) | Marine microbial communities from Western Arctic Ocean, Canada - CBN3_33.1 | ecosystem: Environmental > Aquatic > Marine > Oceanic | place: Canada: Western Arctic Ocean | collected 2017-09-15 | reverse complement strand
TGGTATTGAGTTTCTTGCCAGAAAACGGAGTCTTGAGTGTCCACAGAACGGTTGCATCCCACCGTGCAGGTTGGATGTCCTTGCCGTTGAACGTCTTGTTCTTCTGCGATGACGTGCGTGCAGTTCTGAGGTCGTAGACATGGACGGTGCCGTTGTCGAGTCCATAGGCGACGCCATTGTCGATGACCGAACGGTAATCGCATGCATGCTGAAACTTGTAGGGGAACATCGGGCCTTCAAAGAGATCGACCTTGCTGGTGCTCCATCCGGCGGGTGCGTCTTTTCCGGCTGCAGTCCAACGATTAGCAATCTCGCGGCCATCCTTGAGGCTGACCACTCCGGTCCGGCCGACTAATGCGATATCTCGATCGACAATCACCCGGCTGTCGCCGTTGCGGTAGCCCTGCACAAAGTAGTGCAGCTTGCCGGTCTTGCGATCCAGCCGTGCCGGCATCGATCGACCGTTCGGCACGATCAACATGTCGCCTTGGACCAGCATGTGTCCTTGGGGAGAGAGTCCCGATTCCTGGAGGTAGTTGTGATCCACTCGAACGTCTGCGATGGCATGGCTGTTGCCGTTGGTCCAGATGACTTTTCCGGTTTCGGCTTCAACAGCTCGAACAAACACCCCCAAGGTTGGCCAAATGCCTGCTCCGAAATAAACGACGCCGTCTGCCACAACGGGTCCACCCCGGACCGGCCAGAACGAAACGAGTCGGGCGTTTCCCAAGTGCCAGTGAGCCCCACGATCCAGCGGAGCCCCGGACACTTTCCATTGCAACTTGCCGCTGACAGCATCGACGCAATACAGCCAGCCATCATCCGAACCGAAACAGACTCGCCGATCAAAAGCCACGGGTGCCAGGCGGACAGGTCCATTGGTGTAGAACCGCCACAATTCCTCGCCCGACCTGGTGTCGAGTGCGATGACACTTCCGTCGATCATCGATCCAACAAACATCCTGGAACCCAACACGATCGGTTCGTAGGACGCGTCAAAATGCAGCCGGGCTTCATTCGGCCAGGCCGGCACGGGAGCAGCCAACTGCCTGGTCCATTGCAAGTGCAGGACTTCGGGCAATTGCGATGAGGAACTCGCAGACCGTTGTTCGTCATTCCGCCACATCGGCCAGTCGGCGGATTGGGCGTCAGTCGCGAGTGCAAGCGAGACGACGGTGACAAGAACGGAAAACAGACATGAGTGAAACATGCGGTCTCTCTTTGGACAGGACATGGGGTGCATTGTCCACAAAACTCGACCCTGTGTTCAAGACGACCGTGTTGGTTCCCACTTCGATCTGTCCCGTATCAACGACAAGCAGGTTGCAGGAGCCATCCGGTTGCGGAATACTCGTCCCCGGAAGTCCCTCGACCCGCAAACGCCTCGGGAAGGCCTGTGCGATCTGGCAGAGGGTTCCTGGCGTTGCGTTTTGGGTAGGAATTCACAGAATCCAGGCGTTCAAAAGAGTAGTCGAGGTGTCTTGGTGATGAGAGGCAGCACGCGGTTTGTCGTCAGTACATTGATGCTGATGTGCGGCACTGTCACATGGGCTGGAGATTGGCCGATGTGGCGTCACGACGCGAGGCGCGCGAACGTGTCGGTGGAAGCGGCACCTGCGAATCCGCGTCTTCAATGGAAGCGTCAACTTCCCGTCATGAAGCCGGCCTTTCGTAAGGCTCGACTTCAGTTCGACCAGGGTTACGAGCCGATCGTGATGGGGAACACGTTGCTTGTTGCCGTGCCTCATGTCGACGCCTTGGTGGCCTACGACGCAGCGAGCGGCGAAGAACGATGGCGTTTTTATACGGACGGGCCGGTGCGGTTGGCTCCGGTTGCCTGGCGTGACCGGGTGCTTTTCGGATCCGACGACGGTTGCTTCTATTGCTTGAACATCGCCGACGGGCAAGTCAAATGGAAGTTTCGAGCTGTTCCCTCGTCGCGAAAGATTCTCGGAAACGGTCGGTTGATTTCCGTGTGGCCAGTTCGCGGTGGAGCCGTTTTGGCTGACGGGATCGTGTATTTCGCAGCCGGTGTTTGGCCGTTGGAGGGTGTGTTCGTTTACGCACTTAAGGCGGAGACGGGTGAGGTTGTCTGGCGCAACGAGCGTTGCGGCTCGCTGTACGGCCGACAACCCCATAACGCTCAGGCACTCGGAGGCCTTTCGCCTCAAGGATACCTGCTGGTTGACGGCGACAAGCTGTTGGTCCCATGCGGCACCGCCCGTCCGGCCTCATTTGATCGTCGTACGGGTGAGTTGATCGAGTTTTCGTTACCGGGTGAGGGCCGTTTGCCGGGCGGTTGGTTCATGATGTCGAATCCTCAGATGGCAAAGGATTTCCGGAGAGGCAAGATCCGTTTCGACAGCGGCGTGAATCGAGAGCGACACGAGGACAAGGAGATGGTCGGAAACGGCGAGTCGGGGCTCAGGAAGCGGATTGTCTTGGCTGGAACGACGCTGAAGTATTCGGATGGTTTCGAGGGAGTCACTGGTGAGATTCACACAGTTCTGGCGGCGAACGGCCGGCTGTTCATCGTCACACTTGAGGGTGTGATCTACTGTTTCGCTGACAAGCCGGGCACACCCGGAGAGTTTCAGAAGGTCACTGAAAAAAGGCACCCCGTTGCAACGGCCCTCGGCTTGCCCGAAGCGATCGGCGAGCGGAGTGGTTACGCCCTGGTCCTGGAAACGCACAACGGTGAGTTGGCTCGACAATTGTCGACGGATGCGAAGTACCTTGTCGTTGCTGTGACGCCGGATCCAGTCGACCTGAAGCGTCTTCGCCGACGTTTTAATTCTCCTGAGATGGAACCCGGTCGGCTTGTGTTTCTTCCCGGGCGTTTGGGGGATCTGGATCTCCCGCCGTATCTGGCCGACCTGATCGTCGAGGAATCTCCGGCTGTCGCGAAACCTGACGCCGACCGGATCGTGGCGATTTACGAGCGATTGCGTCCTTACGGTGGCGTGGCTTGCCTGAGATTGTCAGGGGATGGAACGGATGAGATTCGTGGATGGTTGGCCTCTGCGAATCATGCGGAGGCGGTGGTGGAACGGGTCGGCGAGTACACGGTCATTCGACGAGAGGGCTCATTGCCCGGAGCAGTGGACTACACCAGGAACTGGTCGGCTCCGGATGCACGAGTTCGAGCCCCGTTGGGTATTTTGTGGTTTGGCGACGCGAATGCCCATTTCAAGCGATCACCTCAGCCCGACATCCTGGGTGGTGTCATGGTGTCACGAGACAAGGCGTGGCTCGGTGTGAGTCGCCTATTTCGGGCGCGCGGACGATTGCACGTTGCAGGTTCGGCGAGATTCGGCCTGGGAGAACCGCAGTTCATGGACGTGTATACGGGCCGCGTGCTGAGGAGGCCTGAGGCGTCTTCGCGGCTGAAGAAAGCCCCCGATTCACCAGCCACCAGTCTTCGGCAGCCTTACCAATACCGTCCGCCCTACGTGACCGATATTGAGGTGCCCGGTGAAAAACGGCGTCCCTTCCTGCGGAAAATGAACAAGGGCCAAATGACCAACCCACTCACTGGGCTCGTCGAGCCGCGGCGTTACGTGAAGAGCTATGGGTGTGATGGTGGAAATGACTACGGCCAGTTGATCACGATGCGGTCGGCGACACCTGCTTTTTATGACAAGCGGATTGAAAGTGGGACAATCAACATCAGCGGTCCGCGGTCGGGTTGTACCAACAGTATTATTCCCGCGAATGGCATATTGAATATGCCGTTCTTCTACGACGGCTGCACCTGCAGCTACCCGCTGCCCACGGGTGCGGCATTGGTGAGTATGCCCGAGACGTTTGAGCAGTGGACGGCATGGGGGGCGGGTGACGTTGGCCCGATTGTGCGGGTTGGAATCAACCTGGGTGCACCCGGTGATCGCATGACCCGTAAGGGGACGTTATGGGTGGATGCTCCCAGTGTCGGTGGTCCGTCGCCGAACATTGCCTGGAAGATTCAGCCAGAAGGAACCCGCTACTTCTACCGGCATTCATTATTCAACGAAGGCGGAACGGGCTGGCCCTGGGTGTGTGCGTCCGGTGCCGAGGGCCTGACTTCGTTTCAGTTGGACGGCCTGAAACCGGGGCGATTCACGGTTCGACTCTATTTTGCCGAGCCGCGTTCGATCGGTGTCGGTGAACGCGTGTTTGACGTGATGTTGCAAGGCAAGACGGTCCTGAAGGGCTTGGATATCGTTGCTGTGGCTGGTGGTTCGATGAGGTCAGTTGTTCGCGAGTATCCTGGTATCTCGATCGATGGTCGTTGCGAATTGGTCCTGACAGCCCATCGAGGGAAACCTCTGCTGAGCGGCATCGAACTGGTGTCGGAAGGTTTGGAGTTGGATGTCCTGGATCGTCTTCCGACGGCGGGCATGTGACCGCAGGTGTTGCACACTGGTGAGAAATGCAGGCCAGGCGATGGGCTGCCCTGGGGAAGCGGATGGCGGGAACAGCGACTTCGCGTTAATCTGCGGACAAATTGTGGCGAGGCTCGCGGGGCTGGTCGGGGTCGGCGATGATGGCGGCGGACAGGTTGACTCTCGAAGTTTTCGCTGGCGAATTGGCCGTCTGCCGACTTGATGCGAATGCGGCCATACCCGACTGGGCGTCCGGCCCGATCACGTCAATCACGCGAACCGTCGACGAGTTGTCGATCGTGTGTTGCCAGGAGGAGGTTCCAGCGTCGGTCAGAAGTGAACTGGGTTGGAGGTGTTTGCGGGTTGTTGGTCCACTGGAGTTTTCGATGGTTGGCGTCATTGCGTCTCTTACCGGAATACTGGCGACGGCGAACATTGGCGTATTTGTCGTCTCGACATTCGATACCGATCTTGTGCTCGTGAAACAGGCGGATCTTGAACCTGCGATTGAATCGCTGACGGCGGCGGGGCATGTTGTTCGATCATGATCGGCTTGCAGGCGGCCGCATTTCCTGGGAACGCTGGATGAAGGGAGAAGTCATGCGATATTGTCGGTTGGCCTGCAGCCTGGCTCTCCTTGTGAGCTGTGTTGCAGTATTCCCCCGTGATCTCCAGGCGGCACCGCCCAACGTCGTCGTCGTTCTGGCCGATGATCTTGGCTACGGAGACGTCAAGTCCTTTGGCCTGGACCGTTGTCAGATCGACACGCCGCACTTCGATCGACTCGCCCGCGAGGGAATGCGGTTCACGAGTGCCTACGCCATCGCCTCGGTCTGCGTCCCCTCGCGGATGAGCATCATGACCGGGCGTTATGCCTTTCGATTTGGACGACCGGCATCCGGTGGTCCGTGGGGTTTTCTTGGCACGCAGCTCAAGACCAACCGGTTCACGTTGGCGAAGATGTTCCGTTCCCGCGGCTACCGTACCGGCTACGTCGGCAAGTGGCACCTCGGGACCCTGATGACGACGACCGACGGCAAGATCCAGGGTCTCAAGAACGTGGATTACACCAAGCCACTGAAAATCGGTGCTCCACAGTTTGGTTTCAACGAGAGTTTCATCCTTCCCGGTTCACTGGACATGTATCCCTATGTCTTTGCCCGAAACAACCGCTGGGTTGGGAAGGTGACCGCGACGAAGGGCTGGTCGGCATTCGGTCGAATGGGACCGGCGGCCGAGGACTTCGAGGACGTCAAGGTGCTGGCGACCTTCGGTGACGAGGCCGAGAGATTCGTCGCCGCCTCCCGGGACAGGCCGTTCTTCCTGTTTGTGGCCCTGACCGCACCGCACACGCCCACCAGCCCGACGAAGAAGTTCGAGGGCCGGAGCCGGATCGGTCTCTACGGTGACTTCGTGATGAACACAGATCACACGCTCGGTCGCGTGCTGTCGGCGTTGGAGAAAGCCGGCGTAGCCGACAACACGCTGGTCGTCGCTGCCTCGGACCATGGCCCGGCTCCATACGCCGGGAAAGAGCGAGTCGCGACGTATCTCCAGATCAAGGAACTGGAAAAACACGGACATTATGCCTCCGGCCCATTCCGGGGCTACAAGTTCTCGATCTACGAGGGCGCGTTCCGTGTGCCGTTTGTCGTGCGTTGGCCTGGCGTGGTGAAGGCCGCGGGGCGTTGTGATCAGACGATCGGACTGATCGACCTGATGGCCACGCTGGGCGAGGTGACCGGGGCTGACATCACCGATGTTCAGCGACCCGATTCGATCAGTTTTCTCCCGCTGCTGAAGAACCCCCGGGCGAAGGGGGCTCGTGGCTCGATCTTTCTTCAGGGTACTCACGGAAACGCGTACAGGGAGGGTGACTGGAAGATCGCCTTTTGCCCCGGAAGCGGCGCCATGGGGAAGTGGGGCAACACCCCCATCCCGGCCAAGGCGTGGCCGGCAGCCGTAGAGGCCTACGGCAGGAACCCGAAATCGCACAGCGAGTTGGCCCAGGCACCCTTTGTTCAACTGTTTAATCTCGCGGAAGACCACGCCGAAACGAAGAACCTTGCCGCAGAGCATCCGGGACGCGTTATGAAGATGGTCGCCGCAGCGCAGTCGCTGATTGATCGGGGGCGAAGCACCAGGGGACCGGCTTTGAAGAACGATCGTAAGAGCGTGTTGTTCAAAGCCGTTCCGAAAGGCGTGTGGGGAAAATGAACTCACCAGAGGCTTTTAGACGGAGTCGCCTTCCCATCGCGATGGGCCGGGGTCGAGTGGCTGAGAGTGTCAGGAACAGCAAGGAAAACCACCCATGAGAGTTTCATCTAAAATCGCACGGCAATTCTCACTGTGCTGCACATTGATTCTTGCCGTGGCTGGTACGGTTCCGGCCGCCCGCCCCAACGTCGTGGTGATGATGGTGGACGACATGGGTTTTGCCGGCCCGTCGATTGCGCCGTATGGGAACCCCAACTACAAGACTCCGGGCATGGACCGGTTGGCCCGGGAGGGGATGCGGTTCACGGACTTTCATGCCAGCGGCGCGATCTGCTCGGCCACGCGGGCCGGTCTGGTTACCGGACGCTACCAGCAACGTGCGGGAATCGAGGCGGTGATTCATCCGCGTGCCGCGCATCCCGAGCACCGTAAGGGACTGCATGATTCGGAGGTGACGTTTGCCGAGCTGTTCAAGGCAGCCGGATACACCACCGGCCTGGTTGGCAAGTGGCATCTTGGTTATGCGAAGGAGACGCCCCGGTACCACCCGATGAACCACGGGTTCGATTACTTCATGGGCTACGTGAGCGGCAATATCGACTATATCAATCACTGGGGCGACCACTTCGCTCACGATTGGTGGCATGGCCGCAAGGAGACCAGGGAAGTTGGCTACACCACGCACCTGATCAACAGGTATGCGCTGGAGTTCATCGAGGAGAACCGGGAAAGGCCCTTCTGCCTGTACGTGGCGCACGAGTCACCGCACTCCCCGGTGCAGGGTCCCAACGATCCCATCCAGCGCGGACCCGGCCGGCAGCCCCGCAAGACTCCACACGCCGAGGCCATGAAGCAGATGATCCTCGAGATGGACAAGGGAGTCGAGCAGGTTCGGGCCAAGCTGGTCGAGCTGGGCCTGGAGAAGAACACGCTCTTCCTGTTCTTCTCGGACAATGGCGATGCTCCGCGGACGGCCACGGGCAGCCCGCGTTTTCGTGGTCACAAGGGTTCGGTTTACGAGGGCGGCACGCGGGTGCCGGCCGTCGCGTGGTGGCCGGGACGGATCCAGCCCGGTACCAGCACAAACGAGACGAGCATCACGCTGGACGTGATGCCCACCATCCTGTCGGTTGCGGGAATCGCGGCATCCGGGAATCGACCGCTTGACGGCATCGACCTCTCGCCGGTGCTCTTCGAGCAGAAACCCCTGCCACCCCGTCCGCTCTACTGGGCCAACCTCAACAACAACGGTTCACGTTCCGAGGCCCTGCGCGAGGGACAATGGAAACTCGTGGTGCAGCATCCCAAGGCCAGGCCGGGGACGTTCGAGAACGAGACGATTGAGTTGTTCGACCTCTCCGGGGACGAGGGAGAAACCAAGAACCTTGCCGCCAGCCAACCCAGGCTCGCCACCGCCATGCTCAACCGGATCAAGGCGTGGTATGCCGACACCCGCAAGACCGCGTCGCCACAACCAGGCGGCTGGAATCCGCTGCCGCGGGTGGCGACCGGGTTCTTCAATGGCAAGAATCTCAAGGGATGGTCGACTGCGCAGGCGAAGTACTGGTCGGTCAAGGAAGCCGCCATCGTCGGGCATTCGACGGCCAACGTGCCCCGGAACGAGTTCATCTGGTCCGACGTCGAGGTGAGGAACTTCTACCTTGCCGTCGACGTCAAGCTCGCACCGGATAACCGCAACGCGGGGATCCAGTTTCGCTCGACGAAGGCGAATGCCACGGGCCAGGCCCTGGGCTACCAGGCCGATGTGGGTCAAGGCGTCTGGGGCAAGCTCTACCACGAGCACGGTCGTGGCAAGCTGGACTGGAACGACCGGGGTTCCAAGGCGGTCAAGCCGGGCCAGTGGAACCGGTACGAGATCCTCGCGGTCGATCATCGCATCTGGACGGCCATCAATGGCAAGCTGTGCGTGGCGTTTGAGGATCCCGACGGTGAATTGTCCGGCAAGATCGCATTTCAGATTCACGGTGGGCCGCCACAGACCGTGCAATACCGGGTCCTGAAGCTGACACATGATCCGAAGATCGAACTGGCCGGCATGAAGGAGAAACAGCTGAAGGCGATGCTGACCAGGAAGGCCTCGCAATAGCGTGGGCGATCGGTTCGAGTGCAATCCATCAAGGGACTCGTTAATGCAATTTGTCAGGATCGGTTCGAGTGATCTGGAGGTGTCTCGGATGGCCCTGGGCCTGGCGCTTCGTGGTCAGTCGTCCGAGAGCGAGGCGATTCGGTTGATCGAGCACGCGATTGATTCGGGCATCAACTTCATCGACTGTGCGAACAAGTACCAGTTGAAGACCGACGCGGCAGACGCTCATGGCAGTTCCGAAGCGGTGCTGGGTCGCGTACTGAAGACTCGACGAAGCGAGGTGGTGATCACGAGCAAGGTGGGGGCGGAGGGTGGTCCCGAGGGCGAAGCGGGTGGATGCTCGCGTGAGAACATCCTGCGTGAGGTGGAACGATCGTTGTCACGGCTGGGCACCGACTACATCGATCTCTACTTCCTGCATCGATTCGATCCGGTGACGCCGATGGACGAGACGTTGCGAGTGCTCGACGACCTGGTCACCAGTGGCAAGGTGCGTTACCTCGGCTGCAGCAACTACCAGGCCTGGCAGGTGTGCAAGGCATTGTGGCATGCGGACACGATGGGTGTGTCTCCGTTTGTGTGCGTTCAGAACAACTACAACCTGTTGAACCGTGAGTTGGAACGTGAGATGTTCCCGTTGGTTCGCGACCAGGGGTTGGGCCTGATGGTGTTCAGTCCATTGCAAGTGGGGTTGCTCAGCGGTGCCTATGTCCCCGGTGAGCCACCCCCCGAGGGATCTCTCTGGAGCGGTCGCCGGGAGGAGTTCGACCGGGTGTTCCGTGGCGAGACGGCTGCGATGGTCGAGACGGTAGCGGCGGTGGCTCGACGGCGTGGCGTGTCGATGCCGCAGTTGGCTGTCAACTGGGTGTTGGCCCGTGACGAGGTGTCGGTCGTGATCACCGGCAGTGATTCGATCGAGCAGTTTGAGGACAACCGGGCGGCACTGGACTGGAGCCTGGATGACGACGAACTGGCGATTCTCAACGAACGAGTCGTCGAGATGATGGTCTGGTGACTGGTGCTGCATGAGTGCATGCGGAGCACCGGCCAGGTTGTTGGGTTCGGAGGGGGACACTGGCGGAGAAGAAATGGAGGCGTCGCCAGATGAGCCTGGAACGATTCGCCACACCAGCGTACCGCTCTACATTGGCAGTGACGCTCGGGGATATGCCTGGAATGGAGAAATCGACGAGTTGGTCGTGTATCGTCGAGCGTTGTCGGAACCAGAAATCCGACGTCTCTTCGAAGCAGCTTCCAACTCGATGTGATCCAGGTGTTCGGTGCTAGCGCGAATCGTCGGTCGGATTGTTGTGGCGGGTCTTTGCTGTACTGCGGGTTGTTGGGAGGGCGAGCCGGAATCGTCAGTTGCGGAGACCGATGTTTCGGCGGTCGAGTCGCGACCATTTGTTCCAAGCCCAGTGGCTGATGCCCACTCAGCGGTGGCAGCGGCACTTGTGGAGTTGGGTTTCCGCGAGACGGTTGGCCGGCCGACAGACGTGGTCGATGTGGAGTCGGGCTTGTTGAGTTTCACGGTCTGCGACAATTCGCGTTCGCCCGAGGTGCTCAGCGGACTGGCTTCACTTGGTTACCTGGCGGGTGACGATCGGCACGAGGCATTCCGGGCGGGTTGGAATCTGGAGCATGTCTTTTCGGGTCACCGCGACGACCACAACCGTTTTTCCGCCCGGCGGAATCCCTACCTGCTGTGTCGGGAACGTGAAGGGTCTTCGGTGTTCCTGGTCCGCCTGGCGTCACAGGGTCCCTGGTCGGTCGAGCATGTCACACGAGTGACACCGTCCGCGCCTGATTCGATTGACATCGATTTCCGCTGCCGGTTTCTGGACGTGTCGCGGTTTGGTTCTCGTGGTTACGCCGGTTTCTTCTGGGCCAACTACATGCGAGACCTCCGCGACGCGGCCATCCATTTCCGAGGCATCGTTGACGACGGAGCCGAGGAGGTGTGGGTTGAAGCCGAGTCGGCGGAGGGTTTTGAAGTGGGCACGTACCTGGCGTCGGGTGCCTCGGCTCTCGAGTTTGATGCCGACCACAACATGGCACTCAATCTCCGCTCGTTCTCCACCCCCAGGATCACTTGTCCGCTGTTGATCAGTCGATCGGCCAACGACATGGTGTTGACGTTGATGTTCGATCGTCTGCGGACGGCCAGCGACGAGATCCGTTTCAGCAGTTTTCCGCCGGCGGTGGATTTCCAGTACATCATCCACGCAGTGCAGGCGGGGCGGAGCTACGGATTTCGAGCCCGTTTAAGTTGGAAGCGGTGGCCCGGGCGTGAGGCGTGTCTTGGGGAGTTCCGTGCCTGGCAGTCGGAACTGTTCAATAGTCCTCAATCACCTCTCCCCCGCGAGGGGTCACAAGTGCCTTGAGGGTGTCGAGGCTGATTGTCTTGGGGAGGCGGGCGACACTTCCGTCGAAGAAGAGGGCATGAAACCCGGCCGGGTGTGCCGTGGCAGGGGCCATGGCAGTGAATTCGCTGACATGCATATCACGAGGCTCGAACCACGCGACGCCGGTTTCGTGAGATTCGACAACCGCCAGCGTGTTGGACGATCCGTCCTTGATGTCACGGATAGTAACCGCGCTGCTGCCTTCGAAGCTGGCCCCTTTGCCGGTGATGTACACGTAGTGAGTGCCGCTCGATGGACCGACGGCCGAGGGACAGCGGTAGACATGTGGTGTGGTGCGAGTGACGACCAGGTTGTCGGGATGATCCCAAGGCTTGTCGAAGTCGTAGGCATCGAACATCGGCTGTTGCTCGATGAATGGCAAAATCAGTACGCGCCAACTGTGCATCGGCTTGCCGTCAGCGTCGGGGATGTAGGCCGGGGGAAAGCTCTTGTAGACGTCGTGGTAGTTGTGCAGGGCCAGACCAATTTGTTTCAGGTTGTTCTTGCACTGGGCTCCCCGGGCCGCCTCCCGGGCCTGTCCGACGGCGGGGAGCAACAGGGCGGCAAGGATGCCGACGATGCAGAGGCCCGCCAAAACGATCCCGCCGACCACGAGTACGATGATGGTGATGGTGGACTTCGAGGAGTCCTTGGCGGGTTTCGTCGCGGCGGCGGGTGCCAGGGTGGGTGCGGGTGCCAGGGTGAGTTTCGATTGGCAATGTGGGCAGGAGCTGAGACCGGTATCGATCAATTCGGCGCAGTAGGGGCAATCGACCATGGGTACGCTCCTTTTCGTCGCAGTTCGATGGGTTCAATAAAAAAAGGAAGCCGGCGACGAATCGCCGACTTCCTTGTCTCTCGTAACGTCTGGGGGATCAGATCACCCGGACGTTCTCGGCTCGCGGACCTTTCGGGCCACTGCCTTCGGTGTAGGAGACACGTTGTCCTTCCTGCAGTTCATCGTAACTCACACCTTCAAGGTTTGAGTTGTGGAAGAACATGTCTTCGCCTGCGCCTGTGTCGATGAAACCAAAACCTCGGTCTGTCAACCTTTTGATCGTACCTTCTGCCATCGTTCGTCCGTCCGATTTCTAAAAAAAAAGAGATTTCGCGATCGCGCCCGACACGACTGGTTCAGGCTGCTCGACCGCTGAGAGAAATTCTAACCAGTCCCGAATCGGGAAAACAAGTCAAACGGCGGTTTGATTTCTGGAAAAATGGCTGGACGGGCGTTGTGGGATCAGTTGGCGGCAAACAGTGGTTCGTGTGTGGATGAGCTGTTTGCGAGTGATTGTCAAGGAATTTCGAGATCGCCGAGTCGAATGCGTTGAAACGTCATGTGTGCCTGGCTGCCTTCGTAGAGGATTCCGACAGTTTGCGCATCGATGAGTGTCATGCACGAGTAGCCTGCTCCGGGTCCTTCGTCGAGCAGCAACTTGCGTCCTGTTGGCCAGGTCGTGCCGTTATCGATTGAGGCCTTGATGGTGATGTGGTGCCGCCCGCTCTGGCTGTCGGGATTGGAGAACAGCAGTCGTCGACCGGTTCGAGATCCAAGTTCTCGGTCGACGTGGATCAGGCTGGCCATGCAGGCTCGCGGTTCGACCAGTGCCTTGCGTGACGTGGGGTGTGGCTGCCAGCTGGCACCCATATCTCGGGTGATCATCACGACGCGGTGCGATTGCCGGTTGTAGCGACAGTTGAGCATCAGCACTCCGGGCGATATTTCCACGACCTGGGCTTCGGTCGTATCGTCGAACGCTCCGGTTCCCACCTGCCAGGTCTTTCCATGGTCTTTTGAGTAGATGATCGTGGAATGCGGCAGTCGGTTTTTGGCCGGTGGGTCCTGGTACTGTGCGGCAAAGACCAGCGTCCCGTCCTGCATGGTGATGCCTTTGCCTGGTCCCTGCAGCAGGAAGCACCATTCGGGTCGCTTGGTCTGCCGGGTGATGTTGATGGGTTCGGACCAGGTCCTGCCGTCGTCATCGCTGCGGACGAGCATCAGTTGCCCGGTTTCGGTCGGTGCCAGTCCAGGCCCGGACCCTCGCCACGACCGATTCCCATGGCTCCAGGTGGCCGCCACCCAGATCGTGCCTGTCTGTCGATCGACCAGCACGGCCGGGTCTCCGATACCGTCGTAACGCCAGCGGGGATCACTGCCCATGTCCATGATCACCTTCATCGGATTCCACGTGCGGCCGCCGTCGGTCGAGCGTGAAAGTCCGACGTCGATGTCACCGGGAAGATCGCCGCCGCCACGTCGACGAACGTCGTAGACTGCGATCAACGTGCCGTCGTTGGTCGTCGTCAGTCCGGGGATGCGATAGGTGTGAACGTTATCGTCGCCCGACCTCCGCAGGGCGATTCCCATCCGTTGAATCGATGGTGCGGCATCGAGCTGGACCGTCCTGCCGTTCGAGAATGTGACTGCGTTGCATGTGACCTCAATCCGGTGGTCGATATTGGCGTTTCGAGCGACATGGCCAGCAATCCAGATGAAGTTGGTTCCCTCGCTGAGGTGGGGGGAAGAAGCGGGAAAAGAGGTGACGAATGGGCCATTCGTGGTTTTCGTCACATTTAGCCGGGCAACAGGCTTGCCGGCTGTGAAGCGGTTCAGGGTTTCGCCGTTGTAGATTTCGATGGACAGCAGGTCGGAGCGATCGGTTGTTCCACCGAGCGTCGCACGGATATCTGTCACCGCGATTGGGTCAAGTCGACCGGTCGTTTCGATTTTCAGTTTGGCCAGTGGGCTGGCTTTGGTGCCGATGAGTGCCGGGATGGTGAGGGGCACGACCCGGACGCTTGTGATTTGCTGAGGACGGGCCGGAGTGATGCGGATGTCGTCGATTAGGATCCCGGTATTCGGCGGGCTGTTGACCGTAAACCGCAATTGCCTGGTGCGGGTGTCGTCCAGGGTTACCCGGACAGTTGAAAAAGGCCGTGCCAAACAAAGACAGGAAACGCTCCGGTTCGGGGGCTGCGAAGAAAGCTGCCGGGGCCAAGTAGTCTCACCGCCCCACGCGGCGGCTGAGTTGTGGGTCTTGGCGTGATGGATGCGATGTCACGACTGGAGTTCCTGCTGTGTCCAGTCGTAGCGGCTTTGCTTGCGAAATCCTTCGACGTGGATCGTGCCGTCCTTCTGGAGGTTGAGTAGCGAGTAGCCGTTGTTGGCTGCTCCGGAACCTTCGACCATGGCGACCAGCGTGCAGTAGTGGATGCCGTGAATCAGCTTGTGGTCGTTCGCGTGGCTGTGTCCCTGGAAGACAGCCAGCACGTTGCCCGACTCCTCGAGCACTTTCCTTACGGCCGGTCCGTTCTTGACACCGTACGAGTTGCTGACATCGAGTCGTTGGTGAGCAAACAGGATGGTTTTGCGGGATGTGTGTTTGAGGTCCTGTCGCAGCCAATCGACTTCGGCGGCGGGAATGTTCGGGTCGGTCCACTCGAAATTCTTGCGACCGTAGGGTTGTCCGTCGCTGCGGAAGCACGAGTCGAGCACGATGAAGTGATAGGAGCCCGCGTCGAACGAGTAGTACGAGGACTTTTGTGCGACGGTGTCGAGGAACTCCTGTTTCTTGAGCGTGTAGACGCAGTGATTGCCGAGCACGTGGTGGCGGTGTTTGCTGATGGTCTGGAAATCGGCGGTGATGCGTTTCAGGTAATTGAGTTCGGTTTGGACCGAGTCGGCGGCGTCGATGAAGTCACCGAGTTCGACGAGGAATGCCGGTTTGTGTTTGCTGAAGTGGCTGGCGGCTTCGGCAAGTTTGGCGGGGGATTCGCGGTAGTGCCTCGTTCCGGCCGGCGGCTTGTCGGCGTAGTGCAGGTCGGTGACCAGCCCGATGGTCAATTCGACGGCCGGTTTTGGCTTTGACGTCTCGGCGAACAGAGATGTCGGGTTGACGGCAGCGGCCGAGAGGATCAGCGATCCGTTGGCCAGAAACGCTCTGCGTCCCAGCTGGCGTTGAGGCTGCCGGTGAACGAAGTTTCTGTTGGACATGGTGTTCGTGTCCTACTGCTGTGAATTGGCGGTCAGTCTAGCGTCTGGTTCGCGTCTGGGCAGCCGTGGTGCTTGTTCGTTTTGTATCCGGATTGCCGTTGGGTCTTGAAGACTGAGGGGATGGAAACGCTCTGTCCCTTGTTTCGATCGGCCGCGAGTTGTCATTATATGCCCTTGAGGTTCTGGTGATTCGCCGATCGAGTAAAACAGATTCCAAGGAGACGAGGCCGTGGCCAACCGTTTTGTAGTGACTTTTGCTGTCATCGTGACTCTGCTGT
>Ga0302139_10000781_pt1 | contig 15372 bp, 17 predicted proteins | sample CBN3_331_MG_FD_203104 | JGI IMG/M metagenome (GOLD analysis project Ga0302139, IMG submission 203104) | Marine microbial communities from Western Arctic Ocean, Canada - CBN3_33.1 | ecosystem: Environmental > Aquatic > Marine > Oceanic | place: Canada: Western Arctic Ocean | collected 2017-09-15 | reverse complement strand
TATACCTATCTTCAATTTATCTTTTGGCATCTAATCTTTTCCTTACTTATTATTTAATATTTTAACATATTTAGTTGCTTTTGTTAACCTATTTTTAGAAGAATTAACCATTTTTTGGTATTAATGATGCTGGGTCCACAACAATTATCTGAATAGGAGATCTTGAGCCTTGCTCTCCATCAGGTCTACCATTTTCATCTTCACCCTTCTCTATATAACCTTCGCTACCTTGCTCTTGTTTTTTCTTTGTTAATTCTTCTAATTGTTCATGTACTTCTTTTGTATAAACAAGTTTATATGCTCGCGGAGCTCTTTTATCAGTATACATAAACCATGTCATTGGATTTAACAATTCTTGAAAGGTTTTTGCCTTTGGTTCTTCATCGCTATGTAAAATTCGCACCCAAATATATATTGCTCCTTTATCATCAAACTTTTTGCTTGGTTCACGAATTTGAAAATATATAATCTGTGAGCGTTCTTTATTAATTTCTTCTAATGTTGGCCAACCCATAAAGTTATGTATAGTATGAAAAAGTGTTAAACCAAACCACAAAGACATAGCAATCATAACTCCTTTGGCCCACCATTTACCTTTAGCACCAATTACAAACCATCCAAGCATTCCTATCAGCAGAACATATAAAGATACGATTCCGCCCATTCCTGCCCATATATCAGTTAATGCACTATCAATCAATGTCCGCTCTCCCCGATACGGCCGCCATCTAGTAATGATGAATTATTCTCTGGTGTATCAGAAGGAGTTCCGCCCCATGGGGTATTGTAATAGCCACCATCACTTGCTTCTTGTTGAAGAATTTTTTTCTTAACTAATGGATAATATAAAAAGTTTGTATTAACTACTTCACCATCTCGATTAAGTGTAAAACGAATTACTGTCTTTTCGTCCCATTGCTTATCGAGTATTATTTCTGCTTTATATATTAATTTAACTTTAGGATTTATTTTCTCTACTATAACAGTTACTGGAATTGGCTTAGCGCCGCCGGTAAGTACTACTTTTCGATATAAATGAATATTCAGTATATATTCTCCGGGTAGATAACCACGAATTGTAGCAATTTCTCTATTATAAGGATAGGTAACTTTACCAATGCCTTTTATAAATTGAGAATCATTACTTCTACCTAAATCGTCCCTGTCTAAATGCATTAAACCAACTTCTTTTTGTCTAAATGATAAAATTTGCTCGGCCGGATCTTGTAACCAGGTATCAACATCATCATGAAATTCTTTTGGCCAAGTAACACTAATAATATATTCCGCTTTTTGTTCAATTTGTTTATTTTCTGCAATTGGTCGAATTAATAAAAATGCAATAATGAACAGCATAACAAAACCTACTACTAAATTGAATAGCAGATCTAGAAATGATACGTTTGAATGATATTTACCTTTGGGTTTCGCCATGTTTTATACCACTTAATGTTACTAATCTATCCACTTCGGATGAAAAGTTAAAATATTGCAATTTTAAAAATGCACTACTTACCAAACCAGCGGCTGTAGTATATAAAGCAGTACCCATACCAGCACTCATTTTTGTTAAAACGTTTTGAAGCGAATTAACATTCGATACATCTACTGTAGCAAATGCAGTTGATAACATAAAAATAAAACCTGCTACTGTTCCAATCATGCCCAGTGTTAAACAAAAGTCAGATGTAAACCATCCTAGTTCAGCAGTTGCGTGTATCTCATCAATGTCTGCTTCTGAGGTTATTTTTGCAGATGTTAGTGCATATGTATCGTAACCACATTTAATAGACATTGCAGCTAATAAACCAACAATTAAAAAACTTAACTTTGTTATGTCAACTGAATAAATGTCAGTTAATATTCCCATACTATACAAACCTGCAAACGTTATAATTATCAAACTTATCAAAAGCCACCAACGTAAAAACGGACGTTTATGTTTTTTTAACAATGAGTCGATCATATACAATACCTCCTGTTCATACTTATATTTATCGCAGGACGGCAATTTGTATATACATAATTGCAGGGGGCAACCCCCTGCAATGAATATGTAAACTTATTTTGAAACAAGTTTAATCTTTTTAGGTTTTAATGCCTCTGGCACATTACGTACTAAATCAAGTGTAAGCATACCATCTTTCAATGATGCTTCCTCAACTTCTATATAATCTGCAAGTTGAAATGACCGATTAAATTGACGGTTTGCAATACCTTGGTATACCATCTGTTCATCATTTTTATCTACCTTTTTCCCAACAATATTAAGATTACCATTTTCTACAGTAACATCAATATCTTCTTCACCAAACCCAGCAACAGCAATGGTTACTCTCCATTGATCTTCATTAAGTCTCTCAACATTATATGGAGGATACCCTTGACTTGTTGTAGTAGAATTCTGATAGCGGCCCTTCATCTCATCAAAGAGACGATCAAAGCCTACAGTCATCCTATGTAATTGGTTTAAATCGAACCGAAGTTCATTTGTTATACTATTCATCGCTATTTCTCCTTATTAGTAAGCGAGTGTTATGCATAATAGATCCCTTATGGCAATCTATCGTGCATCCTCAAATTCTGCATCAACAACATCCTCAGGAGTACTGCTGTTTTCCTGTGTTTGTTCCTGTTGATACAGTTGTTCAGCAATTTTATGACTTGCTTCCATCATTACAGTAGTCTTACTCGTAATGTTTTCAGCATTATCACCCTTAACTGCCTCTTCTACATCTGTAACTGCTGTTTCAACCTCATACCGCATAGTTGAATCAACTTTATCACCTGCTTCTTCCAAAGTTTTCTGGACAGCATGGACCATTGCTTCTGCATTGTTCCGTGCATCAACAAGTTCGCGCATTTTCTTGTCTTCTTCAGCATGTGTTTCAGCATCAAGTATTGCTTGCTGAACTTCTGCATCAGATAAACCAGATCCTGCTTTAATTACGATCTTGTTTTCCTTACCAGTTGCTTTGTCTTTAGCAGACACGTTTAATATACCATTTGCATCAATGTTAAAAGACACTTCAACTTGTGGCATACCTCTTGGTGCTGGTGGAATACCAGTTAAATCAAACTTACCTAGTGATTTATTACCACTAGCCATTTCTCGTTCACCTTGCAACACGTGAACTGTCACAGCCGTTTGATTATTCTCCGCAGTAGAGAACACCTGGCTCGCACTAGTTGGAATTGTAGCATTTTTGTCTACTAATTTTGTCATCACGCCACCTAACGTCTCTATACCTAGAGACAAAGGCGTAACATCTAACAACAAAACATCCTTTACTGTGCCGCCGAGCACACCGCCCTGAATAGCTGCACCTACTGCTACTGCTTCATCAGGATTAACATCTTTACGTGGCTCTTTTCCAAAGAACTTGGAAACTGCTTCTTGGACTTTAGGCATACGAGTTTGCCCGCCAACAAAAATAACTTCATCAATTTCTGAAGTTGACAGGCCTGCATCTTTAAGTGCTACCTTACACGGCTCAATAGTCTTTTTAACAAGATCATCAACTAGGGATTCTAGTTTTGCGCGAGTAAGTTTAAGCGTTAAATGCTTTGGACCGCTTTGGTCAGCAGTCAAGTATGGCAGATTAACATCCGTCTGCTTATTCGTGGACAATTCAATCTTCGTTTTTTCTGCCGCTTCCTTAATGCGTTGCATAGCAAGGGGGTCACCACGTAGATCCATGCCTTGTTCTTTTTCAAAAACATCAGCAAGATGGTCCATTATACGACGGTCAAAGTCCTCGCCGCCTAAGAACGTATCACCATTTGTTGCTAATACTTCAAATTGATGTTCACCATCAACGTCCGCAACTTCAATAACTGATACATCAAACGTCCCGCCGCCCAAATCATATACAACGATCGTTTGATCGCCTCTCTGCTTATCCAACCCATATGCAAGGGCGGCCGCAGTGGGTTCATTAATAATACGTTTAACATCTAAGCCAGCAATTTTCCCTGCGTCCTTTGTTGCTTGACGTTGAGAATCATTAAAATATGCTGGAACTGTAATAACGGCTTCAGTAACTGGATGACCTAAGTAGTCCTCCGCAGTCTTTTTCATCTTCTGTAAGATGCGAGCACACATTTCTTGTGGTGCCATTGCTTTACCGTTTACTTCAACCCAAGCATCACCATTGCTTGCCTTAACAATCTTGTAGGGCATTAAATCCAAGTCGCGTTGAACGACATCTTCATCAAACTTCCGTCCAATAAGACGTTTTAATGCAAATAATGTATTGTGTGGATTTGTTACCGCCTGGCGTTTTGCTGTTTGACCAACAACGACTTCGTCGTTATCGGTAAACGCAACTATACTAGGGGTAGTTCTGTCGCCTTCAGTGTTTTCAATGACTTTTGCGGTACCACCGTCTATAACGGCGACACACGAATTCGTGGTACCTAAGTCAATACCTATAATATTGCTCATATATTCCTCCTTATATTAAGCGAGTTAAAGCATAAGACCCAAATGGCATCTTATACTGTATTTATACTACTACATATTTATCGGATTGTCAACCTTATAAATTTAATCAAATAAATCATCGTGTGCGGCATAATAATCCTTAGGTGACGCATTATCATTGTCACGCCCTCTATATTGTTTACTATGATACCTAGGCTTAGTTGATCTATGTGGTTTCTTATTACCAATTTCAACATTATTAATCCATTCGTAAATTTTATCTGCTCTTACAAAAATATCATCAAGTGGATCTTGGCTACTACTCATTGTAGTGGCCAGTTCTATACATTTTAGACGAACTTCATATCGACTAATTATACTCATCTCTTTACGACTCCGTTTATTATCTTTTACTAGATTTTCTTTCTATATAAGCCTGTTTTTTAAGATCAGTAGATATTTTCTTTTCCCATCTCTTAATTGCCCGAGCCTTTTCTTTTCTTCTACGCTCGCTTGGCTTTTCATAATATTCACGTTCTTTTAATTCTCTAACAATGCCTGCATTTGCTACTTTCTTTTTTAACTTTCGCAATGCACGATCTACATCATTATGCTGTACCCAAACTTTAAGTCCAGGAACTCTCACGGCGGCATTTTTATTCCACTCACGAGGGCGAGGATAATTCGAACTTGTCTTATTACTATAATATTTATTATAACCCATAATTTATACTCATTTTACTTTGTTAATACAAACCATACATGTTGCCCTTTATAATCAGGCGCCTTATCATACTTAACATCTATTTCAGCTAATTTATTAAATATAATATCTATAAGAGGTTGTGCTTGTTCTCTATGTGCTCGTTCGCGTCCAAAAAATTTCACAATAACTTTGACTTTATTGCCCTTTTCTAAAAATTGTTCAATTTTCTTAGTTTTTACTATCACATCATGCTCATGTATACCAGGCCGAAATTGTACTTCTTTAATATCTATTCGACTTAGGCGACTTTTCTTCTCTCTTTCTTTTTTTGCTTTCTGTTGCTCATATTTAAATTTATCAAAATCTATAATTTTTGCTACAGGTGGATCTGCTTTTTCGGCTATAATAACAAGATCTAATTTAGACGCCCTTGCTATTTCTAATGCCTTTGACTTACTTATTACACCTAATTGCTCACCATCTGCTTTAACAACCCTCAATGTTTTAAACGGAATACGTGTATTAACCAAATACATCGGTTGTTTCCGTTGGTAATTTTGTTTTCTATTCCTCATTATGTTTTTGTATTCTTAGGCTCCTTGGCATATATGTATTGTGGCTCCTTACCACTTTTAAAAAATTCATCATCTACTACTATTGTAACTACTTTCTTCTTTTTTAATTTAAAAATATTATATTGAAGATCTAATAACTGCATTTCTAGCACACTACGTAAACCTCTTGCACCCAATTCCATTTCTGTTACATGCTCTACTAATTGCTCATATGCACTATCAGTAAATTCTAATTTAATTTCATTTAATTCAAACAACTTTTGAAACTGTTTTGTTATTGCATTACGAGGTTGTGTTAACACTTGAATTAATTCTTCTTTTGTTAAATCACGCAATGTTGACAACACAGGAAACCGTCCCATAAGTTCTGGTATCATACCATATTTAATAAGATCCTTATGCTGAGCTTTTTCAAGTGTCTTTCCTTTATTACTTGAATCAAACATTACTTTTAAATCTGCATTAAAACCTACACTAGCCGAATCGTGCAACCTATCTTGTATAATATCTTCTAATCCTACAAATGCACCTCCAACAATAAACAATATCTTAGCAGTATTAATTTCAATCATTTCTTGATTAGGATGCTTACGTCCGCCTGCAGGTGGTACGCGGCAAATTGTGCCCTCAACTACTTTTAATAAACTTTGCTGGACACCTTCTCCACTAACATCCCGTGTAATTGAAACATTCTCTGTACGCTTACTTTTCTTATCTATCTCATCTATATAAATGATTCCGCGTTCTGCTTTTTCAACATCATAGTTAGCATTTTGTAGCAAGCGATGTAAAATATTTTCTACATCCTCACCTACATACCCTGCTTCTGTAATATTAGTTGCATCAGTTAACGCAATAGGAACATCTAAATACTTTGCTATTGTTGTAACGAGAAGTGTTTTACCCACGCCGGTGGGTCCTACCATAATAATATTGCTTTTTTCTAACTCAACATCGTCAACGATTGGATTAATAATTTTCTTATAATGATTATGTACTGCTACACTTAAAACTTTTTTGGCGTGATCTTGACCAATTACATACTGATCAAGAAATTTTCGAATATCAACCGGATCGGGTATATCTATTAATAGTTGCTCATTGATATCTTCTTCTGACACAATATCATAACAAAGTATGACACACTCATTACAAATGTATACATCATTTGGTCCTGCAACCAACTTTGTTACGTCCTTACGATTTTTATTACAAAATGAACAAGAAAGTTCGTTATCATCTATCTCGCTCATTAACCCTCCATTACTATATTCATATAAAATATTTATTTCTTAAATTATTTTTTATTTGGGTCTTCATTATTTTCATCATACTTGGCTTTTTGCCATCGTTTATTACCTGACCACGGATCTAATCTTTTCTGTCCTGTTTTTTTACTAATTTCTCTATTGATGCGATCTTTTTTAGTTAATATACCCGGATCACTTATATCTGACAGTGATCCTTGTGTTTTACCTGCTCCTTCCGAATTTCTCTTTAATTCTAATGTTGTGCCATCTGGCCTTTGCAATGATGCTGATGAAAACTTATCTGGATTAACTATTTTTTTCTTTTCTTGCTTCTTTTTTCTCTTTTTCTGTTTTCTTACAGTTGCATCATGCATCTTATTACCAATTATTATCTCTTTCTCAGATAATTTTTCAGCTGGCACTTCTATAATTCTATCTACAGGTACTTCAACTATTTTTTCTACTTCTTTAATTATTTCCTTTTCTATTATTATCTCTACTGGTACTTCCTTTATAATAACTTTCTCAACTTCAACAAATATTTCTTTTATTTCTACGTTGTCAGTTATACCTACATTACTTATATTATGCAAAGAAACTATACCTTCATCTTGCTGAGATTCAGTTATACTTAAATTACCAGCATCGTGTACTATTTCAGTTTTTCCTTTTAATCCACCATAATCTGATATTATTTCTTCATTTACTAACTTTTTTTTTACTGCTTTAGTATCCACAGACGGTTCAAATTCTTCTTTAAAAAATTCATCAATAACTTCATCTTTTTCTTGCTTTTCAACAAACCCTTTTAATACAGCAGGAAGTTTATCATTATCTTCACCATTTCCAAATACTCTAATTAAACTTATATTGGCCGCAATAATCATACAGACTGCTAACGGATCAAATACGAATATAAGTATTAGTATAACAAATCTCACAGCTTTGTCAAGATTATTTTGCAAATCATTTCCATATACCAATTCTGCTACGTATTTAAGCGGTCCTACTTCAGCTTCTAATGTACGCACAGCATTTGAAAGGGAGAATCTTTCTGCTTTTAAGGTATCTACATTAATAAAATATTCATCAATTTGTACTTCTAATGATTTTATTGCAACTTCAGTATCATCTGCTTTTGTACCAAGTCGATCTTGAAGTGTTTTAATTTCAGTATTAGCATTATCAATTTCAGATTGTGCGTTACCTCTATAACCATCTATTTTAGATTGGAAAGGTGCAATACTGGTTGCTAACGCATCACGCAACGTTTTAATTTCTGTTTGTACAATAACTGCCATAGCAACTTCATCTTTTCTAATTTCTGCTATTTCTCTTTCAACTACTTTAATTTTATTTGTAATAACATCTCGTTCGGGTTTTTGTTTTATTCGTAATTCTTTACCGCGTTTAATCCAATCAATATTTTGGCCCCAGTTTCGTTTCTCTACACCTTTGTCTGTATATGCTTTTACATCAGCATTTAATTGTGCTAACTGAAGTTCTAATCGTTTTATTGCTTCTTGTTTTATAGCAGTGTCTTCGCGAACACGCTCTTTGGCACTTTCAAGACGGTCTTGCTGTACTTTAATATCTTTATCTAACTGAGTACGCAATGCACTAATTTGTAATTGCTCTTGCTCAATACTATTTTTTACTCGGTCCCACGCACTGTCTCGCCGCTGAATTTGTTGATCAATTGATCGAGCAATATTTGTATTATTATGCTCAACGTCAGTTGTTTGCAGTCTTATTATCTTATCTTTAGTAACAAGTATACGTCCTTCTATACGAGAAATTCTTTCATCTACACGTTCGACTTTTGCTTGTGCTTCTGTAGCACTACCTGCTTGTTCAAGGTGTGCCCTGGATAAAAAGCCAAAGATACCCATAGACGTTATAAACATAAGTCCAACGACTGCTATTGTAAGATAGATTTTTAAAACTTTTGGGGCAATGTGCCAGTTACGGTATAACCAACTTGCTGATACTAACTTGCCTATCTCTAATGTACTTGCCATTAGTATAACAGGACCAACAGCCGCACCAAATAATGCACTTAAACCGATAATACTATACCAAGCTGCTACACCTGCAATAGATAGTGCTGACAATAATGTAATAATTGCAAAAATCACAAAGGACTCTCCTATGTCTTTTAATTACACCTATTTACCTGGAAATTAGCATATAATAATGTTGGTACTATTCTATAATTTGAATGAGAAAACTTCCACCAGATGCTTCTAAATAAACAGTGGAAATTTTTGGATGGTTGGTGGCCCAAATTGTAAATTCTCTAAGTATTCTGCCTTTTCCTGTAACTACGCGAGCCTTTTTATGTTTTTGTTGATCACATTCACTAACAAATTCTTTAAACATACCCCAAGCTGGATGGATAGGCTCTCCGTGTAAATCTAATTCAGGTAATTCTAATTCATTATCGAGTATCATATTTTGTTGCATATCCTTTATTGACCGTTTTTTCATTTATAATAACAATTATTTATTATTTTTTTTTAATTTATCTAATACCAAGACTAATTCCCTTTCGATATTCAGTTTTAATTCTAAATTTGCCCTGTCATACTTTTGTATTTCTTCTTTATAATAATCAATGTTATGCGTTGCATTAAACAACTTCATTAAATCTTTTACATGTGAGGAATCTTGCGAATAAAATAATTTTCGATAATTTATTTTATATAATTGACTAGAAAATATAGGAAAATCCATTATACCAGCATTATTTTTACTTGATAATATATGGCTATCAATATGCAACGGTTTAATAGTTTCATGTTTTTTTAAACAATGATAATTTTCTTCAATGTCATTTATAAATGTCCATTGATTACTAGTAAGCGCCTCCATAAGAATACCATTTGTAAATTCATTACTTCCTGTTATTTTTTTTATTTCTTTGAATCTATCTAAAACAGAATATAACCCTTGCTCTTCGACCCATGCTTCCTGTGTTGTTCTGTCAGGCCTAGGTGATAATATTGCACTACTACCCATACCAAAACTTAATCTAACTGACTGAAGAAGCTTCGCATAAACTTCTGTATGTATATCGAGGATATCAATTAATATTATTTTTACTTTCTCAAAATTTTTATAATAAAAATATGATATAACAGGTAATCGTTGTGTTATAAAATATCTAGTACCATTAAGTGTTTTATTATTGGAAAAAAAGTTTTTTAAATTAGTATCTATATTATAACTTAAAGTTTCAGAGGTATTAAGAGTTTTTAGCAGTTCAAAACTTTCAGGTAATAATGTAGTATGCTGTTTAGGATCAGTATGTCCAGGACTATCCCAAATTATATAATCATCGAACCATGGCTCAGGACCTTGACGATTATATTTTATATGATTCCAAATTAATTCTGATTGTATCCTATTATTTGTAATTGTTTCGTTTAAATCATTTAAAAATAAATTAGCAATAAAATCAGTACCTTCGGTACCAACAATAAAAACCACCTCATCATTATCTATTTGTTTATAATATTGAGAATGTTCTTTAAAGAAAGTATTAAGTTGGCCCCATTTAGTTTCTTGCTGTAATCGGAGTCGCATCCGTTTATATTTTTGCTGTAATTGAATATTAAATTCATCCATTTTAAACTTCTATTATATAGATTCAATATCACCAAACAATAGATCAGGTTCTACACATCTAGCTTGAATTTTAATAGCATCAGAAAGAAAATACATTTTATTATAAGTAGGATAATTAACTTTACTATAAAAATTACATTCTTTTAGTAACATATATTCAGTAGGTAATACTATTGTAAAACACGAAGACGTGACACAAAAATATAATACTATTATCCAGGTTGAAATCATTATAATAGTATTTATTCAACTCTAGTCTACTTTCTGAATTTTTAAAACCTCATACTCCTTGTCATTGTGCTCAAAATCAACGATATCATCTACCTTTTTACCTAATAGTACTTTACCAAGTGGACATTTGCTACTAATCCATCCTTCAGTAGGATTAGATTCTAAATCACTTGCAATAATATAAGTTAATATTTCATTAGTTTCAATATCTACAATTGTTACTTTAGTACCAAATCTCACCGAGTCAGTAAGAACTTTATCTAAATCAACAACATGAATAGAAGATAGTCTTCCATTTAACTCTTGTATACGACCTTCAAGAAAACTTTGACGCTCTCTAGCTGCATGATACTCTGCATTTTCAGAAATATCTCCAAACTCTCGAGCAGCTGAAATTGCTTGAATTACATGGGGGCGTTCCTCCATGCATTTTTTAAGTTCAGTACGAAGCATATCCGCTCCTTGACGTGTGACTGGTTCTAATTCCATTTTACTACCTCATTTAAATAATGTTTTTGTATTTCCAGAAAATACATATTGTCCAACATGATTAAGTTTAATATCTGGGTCTAACCATATATCGCCGCCTATCTTTTGCCATCTGCGACAAAATGTATAATCTTCACTTAAATATCTTTTAGATATTTCATTTATTGATGTATCAAAAAATGCATAAAACTTATTTGATAATAGATCATCAATATTTATATCGTTTATATATTCTATTTCTGGATAATTATTTATAAATTTTTCAAAAACACTACGCTTGATTAGCATAAAACCAGTTCCGGCGTCTTTCAACTTAATTAAATTATTCTCAGTAACAAGAGTGCCATCATCTTTTACAATAAAATTTAATGCATAACTTGTACTATGTTCTTCAAGTATATCAGCAGTAACATTCTCATTTTTTACTGCATTATGCACAGTATCCCATTCAATACCTTTCTTTGGATATGCACCAACTACTACATCTTTGTCATGTTCTATTAATCGTAATACTGATTCCCAATGAAAACCAATATCAGCATCTATAAACATTAAATGTGTGCATTCTTTATATGCTAAAAATACAGATGCCAATGTATTTCGTGCTCGTGTAACTAAACTATCATTTGCTAATGTCATTGTCAAGTAATCAATTTTATTATATATCATAATATTAGTTAAATTAATTATACTACGATGAAATTCTTCTGTTACCATACCGCCATAGCAAGGTGTAGCAATAAAAATTTTACTCTTGTTTAAAATTGGTAAATCAAAATCAGGAGATGCCTGATTTGTAAACGTTTCAATCTTTGACATAGTTACCTAGGATTAAAATCTATAGTGTCTCCACGACGAACGCTTTTAGCTTTTACTGCTTGTTTTCCTACATTAGCAGCTTGAGAAATATTAAATGATGCCGGGGATGCTGTTCGAAAGTCGCGATCAGGTTTTGTAGGTTTTTTAAAAGATACTTGTTGCTGTTTCATCCAGTTCTTTGCTTGAGATGCTGATGGTGCTGTATTAAGAAATGCTTGTAAATCTTTCCAAACAGCTTCAAAACTTCTCGTACGATCGTTAGACGGAGGACCATCTGAATTATCAACAACATAAAAATGTTTCTTACCAAATTCTTGTTGATACGCCATCATATTATTTTGTACCTTGCTCCATGCATCCTTTGCTATAGTAGGATCAACAGTACGATCACCTTGCTTAGCTCTTTCTTGATTCCGCATTAATGAAGTCTCTAAATCAGTATTAACAAAAACCATTTTTGTTTCATAGCCAAACGCTTTTAACTTTGCATTAATAGCACTTATTTTTTGTATATCTTTACCAGTACCGTCTATAACAAGTCCTAGTCTTCCCTGTAAATATAAATCTTCTTGACTTTTTGTTATTTCTTTAGCTCGTCCTCTGACTTGATCTCGTTCTTCTTTTTCATCATCTGGCATATCTAACCGCAAATTTTCTTTATTCATTAACCATTTAAGTGCAATATCAGAATTAATTGTTTTTAATCCTGTACCACCTGTTAATTTTTGAGCAACATAACTTTTTCCTGCGCCTGGGCCGCCAGCCATAAACACCGCTTTAAAAATATGCGGATCATTTACACCTTCGTCTATTCCTTCTTTCATACCATCTTGCACCCATTTTACTAATTTAGCCATTACACTATTTGGGATAGTATTATTAGCATCTCTATCTTTCTTATTAAATTCTATAACATTAATCTCTGGCTGATCAAATGGTGTGCCTCCTTGTACTGCTTGCGGTGAAGCAAGCGGTTTTTGAAAACCTGAATCAGGCCTTTGTCCTGGTCGGAGCTTACCTTTATGATCTGGAGTATATGCTGGGGCCAAATGTTTTTCTAGTCCTAATGTCTCTGCTTCTTGCGAACTTACTTTTTTAAACTCTACAAATGCAGTAGAATCATCTTCACCACTGGCACTACCTAGTGCATTGCCTGTACTACGATATGTTGCTAATACAAATTGTCCCGTTGGCATTTTAACATATGCGTGTTTTGGAGCAAGTAAATCTAATTCATTAATTGATTTATGTTGCGGTTTTTGAAAAAGTTCTTGCAGTTTCATAATACATATTTATCTCATTGGACATATCACAGGAAGATTATTTTCCATTGTCCAACGCTGAGCATCTTCCCTTGTATTAACTAACGGCTCACCTCTAACATTTAGGCTTGTATTTAATACCATTGGGCAACCAGTAAGTTCATACCACCGTTCAAGCAATTTTCTAAATCCTGGATTATCTTCTTTGCTTACTGTTTGCACTCTACTTGTGCCATCATAATGTATTATTGCAGGAAACTTATCTGGGTATTTACACTTGCCTACCCATTGCATATAAGGTGATTTACTTACAGGTATGTCAAAATAATCATGCACATGTTCTTCTAATATAGCAGGTGCAAATGGTCTAAACGGTTCTCGTTTTTTATATTGGTTTACTAAATCCTTAATATCTTCACCACGTGGATCTGCTAATAAACTTCTATTACCAAGAGCCCTTGGTCCAAACTCTGCTTTGCCACTTGCTACACCTACAATCCTTACTGTTGATAAATGGGCTGCAACTGACTCAACAGGATATTCACCTATTATGTTATGTCCTAGCATTGCACCCGGCCAATGTACAAAATCGCTGTTATATGCTAATACAGCGCCCACAGCACTACCTGCATCGCCGGGATTAGGCATAATCCAAATGTCATCCCAAATCTCTGTTATTTTACTATTTGCTACACAGTTAAGAGCACAGCCTCCCATTAAAACTAAATTTCTACTTGGATAATTTTTCCAAGCAAACATACTAATATCATTTAAAAATTCTTCATATATCCTTTGTGTTGCGGCGGCAATATCAAAAAAGTTATCCTCTGTTGGATTCCACCATTTACATCCTCGATGTAAATTATGCATTGCTTGAAAATTAGCACCAGTTTTTATAAAAAAATCTTTCTTTATTGTATCATATAATCTATCTGGATCACCTAATGCCGACATACCCATTAAAATATATTCATGTTCATTTGGCAGTAAATCACATCTTTGTGTCATTGCACTGTACCATAAGCCTAAACTATTTGGATATCGTTTTGAGAATCTCTTTTTTAATTTACGTCCTTCGCCTGTCCATATTGTAAGTGTATCCCATTCACCTATTGCATCAATTACTATAACAGTTGCATCTGTAAATGGACTTGTATAATATCCTGCGGCGGCATGACTATGATGATGCTTTACAAATTTATGAGAAACTTTCTTTGTATAAAATTGATGCATATATTTTGCAGGTGATATTTCTTTACCACTAAAACTATTTGTAAATGCCCTGCGGACCCATTTTAATCCCGCATCCTCATACCATATTATTTTTTCTGGTTCACCAAAACGCAATGCTTCATGTACGATAGCATTATTAAGTTGAGAATCATTTTTTACTCTGCTATAACGTTCAGCATGGGCTGCAAACACAAGTTCATTATTGTGGTGAAATACTGCTATAGCCGCGTCATGGCCTTGTGCTGACACTCCCCAAGTGGTCATGGATATATTAAAGGCTTCCTATGTTTGCCTTTCTTTAGTTCTTTTAATTTACGTCGAAGTATAAACCAAGCTTTAATTTTCTTATATAATGTTATCACAATTCAAGCATCCTACGAATTTGTTTACTGTCAGGTATATTATATTTTGTTAATATTTCCATTAATTCTTTACTCTCATTTAAATTTAAATTTTTTATAGATAATTGTGGAGGAACTATTAAAGGATGAACAGTCCAAACAATTGGGCAAATTTTTCTTTTTTCATTAATCCATAATAATAAATCAACTAACCCCCGCCATGATTTTTTATGCAATACTGTTTCAATACCCAACACATAATTTGTCTTATTGAGTATATCATCAACAAATTTTTCAATTTGATTCCAATCTGAACCTATTCTTGTTTCCTCATTAAGTTTACCATATGCATCTATACTAACATAAAACATTACCTTTGCACAGTTATTTAACAAAACAACATCCTCTGA
>Ga0302139_10000764_pt1 | contig 15488 bp, 7 predicted proteins | sample CBN3_331_MG_FD_203104 | JGI IMG/M metagenome (GOLD analysis project Ga0302139, IMG submission 203104) | Marine microbial communities from Western Arctic Ocean, Canada - CBN3_33.1 | ecosystem: Environmental > Aquatic > Marine > Oceanic | place: Canada: Western Arctic Ocean | collected 2017-09-15 | reverse complement strand
ATCGAGTTGTCAGTCGGCAGTCGCCAGGACCAAAACCGCTGCAAAACGGATGAGCGGCCTCGTCGAGCCGACCTTCGTCAAAGGAAAACCCGATCCGCTTCGAGGCCGATGTGCTGAATTGCCTCTGCGAATCTACCGGATACGACCGCGTCAGGATCTCGACAGGCAATTCCACTCCACTCCCGCGAATCCCATCCAGCAACTCGACCGTCGCCGACCGAAGCGGCGCGAACACCGAATCGATCCACGCCGATGTGGCCCCCGGCTCGTAATCGGCCAGTAAGGCATCATAAAGTTCCCCGCCCTCCTCGAACCCGATCGCCGAAGCCTCCTCACGCTTCAACGCCATCACTCGCTCAAGATGCGGCAAAAACGCCCCGAAATCCTTCTCTCGCCGTGCACCGACCCAGGCCTGCTGAGCCATAGTGCCGACACGAGACAACTCTTCGACCAGACGCCGAGGCAGACAGGTGGCACGGTCGTACGCCCGACGAGCCTCTCGCAAGTTCGCCGCCTGTGGCCCCCCGGCATCACCCAACTCGCCAGCCGACGCCGACTCGAGTTCTCCAATCAGCTCGCCCAACACCGGGTCGGTCGCCGCCGCATGCGCCTCGCCCGAAAGCAATGCCAACTGCTCGGACCGATGCTCCGCACCACCAACTGGCATGTACGTCTGCTCGTCCCACCCCAATACGCTGGCACAGGATTCCAGTAAAGCCTTCCGCCGCAACCGAGCGACCAACGCTTCGTATCGTTCAGTAACCCCCGACATCCTCACCTCCCTGCGATCTGCCCGGCAGCCAAAACACCGTGCGACTCCCGTTTCGTCCTGATCCGGCCTATCCGCACCGGCACAAGGTAACAACCACACCCACCCAGTTCAATTCGCTTGATTCAGGGTCGGAGTTGAACAGTGAATAGCCGCCCCCCTATCCCCCTACGCTTACCGAAACTGTCACCACTATTGGCTATTCACTATTGAATCTCTAACCCCAAACTCCACCTAAACACCACGGGACAGTCAATTCGAGTGCAGCGGGGGATGACATGATGCCACGCAACCAAGACACGTCGACCGTACGAAAACCGCACCCTACCTAGCGAAAATCTCGCGACGGCAACTTCACCTCACCCAGTGCCTCCGACAGATCCACCAATCGCGACACCAGCAGATGCACCACTCCCTGCTGATTCTGTAACGTTCCGAAGGCCAACATCGCCCGAGCCGAATTGGCCACTCGGTGGTATCGCTCCCAGACCGCCGGCTTGATGATCAGGTTGGCCATCCCGGTTTCATCCTCAAGCGTCACAAACGTCACACCGCGTGCACTCGAAGGCCTCTGCCGCAACAACACCAATCCCGCTATAGCCAAGGACGTGCCGTGCCTCAATTCTCGCAAATCGCCCGCTGTTACAGCCCCCAGTCTGCTCACTCGTGGCCTGACAGACTGGAAAGGATGACCTCGCAGACTGAGTCCCTGCGACCGATAATCGGCCACCACTTCTTCGGCCTCGCCCCTTTCAGGCAACTCCACCGCAGCCTCTCCAATTTCATCATTCCACAATGGCTGGTCACTGCGATCCGCCAACGCGTCCCACAACGCACCCCGGCGGGACATCTCCAAAGAACCGAACACGTCGGCCCGAGCCAACCTCGACATCTCGCCCTCACCCAAACCCACACGACCAGACACGTCCCACACCGATTCGAACTCGCCTCTCGCCCGCTCACACACCACCCGTCGAGCAACAGATTCCGAAAGACCTCGCACCATTCTCAATCCCAACCGCAACGCAACACTGTCTCCGTCACCCAACACACCGTCGCTCTCGATCGTGCAGTCCCAGTCACTGTGATTGATGTCCACCTGCCGCACCTCGACGCCATGCTTGCGCACGTCGGTGACAAGCTGCGATGGAGCGTAAAAGCCCATTGGCTGGCAGTTGAGCAACGAGGCACAAAACGCTGCGGGGTGATACCGCTTGAGCCAGGCCGAGACGTAGACCAACAGAGCGAAACTGGCGGCATGAGATTCCGGAAAACCGTACTCGCCAAAACCACGGATCTGCCGGAATACCCGCTCGGCAAACAACTCGTCGTAACCGCGACCGGTCATCCCTTCCACCAACTGCTTCTGAAACTTATCGATCACACCCGGACGCCGCCACGCACCCATCGCTCGACGCAACTGGTCGGCCTGTCCCGGAGTAAACCCCGCTGCCACCACCGCCAACCGCATGGCCTGCTCCTGGAAGATCGGCACCCCCAGAGTCTTTTCCAATACGCCCCGTATCGCTTCGTTTGGATAACTCACATCCTCACGACCCGCACGACGCCTCAGGTACGGATGCACCATGTCTCCCTGGATCGGACCCGGCCGCACAATCGCCACCTCAATCACCAGGTCGTAGAAACACCGAGGCTGCAGCCGAGGCAGCATGCTCATCTGAGCCCGACTCTCGATCTGGAACACACCCATCGTGTCGGCCCGACTGATCATCTCGTACACCGCCGGATCCTCGGCCGGCACCTCCGCCATCGCGTCGCCGATCGCCACCCCGCCCACCTCGCCCACCTCGCCACTAATCATCGCCAGGCAGCGGTGGATGGCCGTCAACATCCCCAACGACAGGCAATCCACCTTCAGGATCCCCAACGCGTCCAGATCATTCTTGTCCCACTGGATCACAGTTCGACCCGGCATCGCCGCGTTTTCGATCGGGACCAGATCCGACAACAAACCTCGCGTGATCACCATCCCGCCAACGTGCTGAGACAGATGGCGGGGAAACCCGAGTATTTCACGGACCAGGGTCATCAACTGACCACCGAGTCGCGAACCGGGGTCCAGACCCGCTTCACGAATCCGACCGGCAAACCGGTCGTCGTCATGCACTCCGTCCACCATCCGAGACAATCGGTCGACCCGATCCAAGGACAACCCCAACGCCTTACCCACATCCCGCAAAGCCGAACGCGGACGGTAAGTGATTACCACTCCGGTCATTCCCGCCCGGTCTCGCCCGTACTTCCCATAAAGGTACTGCAAAACCTCCTCGCGGCGCTCGTGCTCGAAATCGACGTCTATGTCAGGAGCCTCGTCCCGCTCGCGACTCACGAATCGCTCGAACAATACGTCAATCCGCTCCGGATCGACCGACGTGATCCCCAGGCAGTAACAGACGGCCGAATTGGCAGCCGAACCGCGGCCCTGACACAGTATTCCCTGGCTGCGAGCAAACCGGACCAGGTCCCAGACGGTCAGGAAATACGGTTCATACTCCAACTCGGCAATCAACCGCAGCTCATGATCCACCAACGCTCGCACCTTGGCCGGCACACCCGACGGATACCGCGTCGCCGCACCCTCGAACGTCAGCCGCCGCAGATGTTCCCCCGTAGTCGACCCCTCGGGCGACAACTCCTCCGGATATTCGTACTTCAACTCGTCCAACGAGAAATTGCACCTCCGAACCACCTCCAGGCTGCGCTGCACCGCCCGAACGTCTCCGCCAACCAACTCCACCATCTCACCAAACCCCTTCAAAGCCCGCTCGGCATTCGTCTGCCGACGCGACCCCAGACGATCCAACGGGCAGCGGTGCCTGATCGCCGCCAGGACGTCGGCCAATGGCTGACGGCGGGCATGGTGATACAGCACATCGGATGTCGCGATCAGAGGCAGACCGGCATTCGCCGCCGAGGCAGTCATCCGACGCCAACTGCCCGCATCGTCTCGTCCCCGAAACAAGCCGCCCAGAGCGTATCCGCGGTCGCCGAATGTTGCTGCAAACCGCTCCAGGAACTCATCCGCCGACTCACGCCCCCACCCACCCACAGCCCCCACCGGCAACAGACGATGCAGCAACACCCCGGCCAGCAGATTGCCACTTGCACCGGCCAGATCGTCCCACCACAAACGACACTCGCCCTTGTCCGCTCGACGTCGGCCCAGGGTCAGCAAACGACACAAGACAGAATACGACTCGCGGTCCGCAACCCAGACCACCACCGGAGGCGCGTCCTGAAAACGCAATCTCGCACCGCAGATGATGCGCCACGGCGGTGACTGCTCCAGTTCGCGAGCAGCCACGTGGGCTCGCACGACACCCGCCAAACTGTTCACGTCCGTGATCGCCACAGATGACTGGCCCAACTCGAATGCCCGAGCCACCAGTTCGTCGGGATGAGACGCCGCTTCCAAAAATGAATAGTTCGTCCGACAACACAGTTCCACATACCCCGACTGGCCGCGACCAGTCCTCGACCCATCGGCCAAGGAACCGGCACCCGAAACGATCCGGGAACGTCGACTCGGAGGAACCCTGTCCGGCACTACTCGAAGACTCCGTGAACAAACCACCTGGCATCACACCGGCGGCGGAACAACCAGCACCACTCACCCGAACCGGTCTCGACCCGGTAGTAATCCCGAGACACCTCCCGGTCGGTCCACCACCCCGTTTCGATCCGCTCCGGACCCCAGCATCGCACCACCAGGCGGCTTCGTCCGTCCCAGACAAACCGCACCGGAGGCCCCTCGGGGACCACGGCCATCACCTCGATCGCTCGAGGCGACTCGAACAGCCGCAACGGACGACCGGCCGGACCGAATCGACTCTCCCACTCCAACCCAGACTCCAACCCAGACTCCAACCCAGACTCCAACCCAGACTCCAACCCAGACTCCGTCACCGTCTCCACAGCCGCCTCACCACGCATCGGCACCAGCACCGACGCCGCTTCGGGAACCACGGCATCACACAGCACCGGCCGCGATACCGCCCGGTCACCCAGGCGACTCGACAACCGCTCGACCAATCGAGCCACCCCGCGTCCCGGCCGGCCGTTTCGCATGGCGGACTCGGCTTCGACACCCGTGTCGAACAATCCCTTCTGAGACGACTCGGGGGTGACCACTCCTTCGGCCACCACCTCCAACTCCACCACCTCCAATGGCCAACGACGCCGCTGACTCTGCAGTTGCACCAACTCCCACAAATGCTCAGCCTCATGACTCGGTTCAACCAAGCCTGTCACCCATTCCGTCCAACTCGTCCCTCCACTCGCTGTCTCAGACCGCACACGGCACACCAACCGCCAGGCCACACGTCCGCGCCTCTGCAACCCTGCGGCCACTTCGACAACCAACTCCCGCAACCCTTCCTGTAACCAGTCACTTCGACTGACCGGAAAATCGAAGATGCGACCGGCCATCACCGGATCTGGCATCGGTAGACACTCCAACGGCTCCTGCACCCGGCCCAACGCCCGGTCAATCCGCCACAACGTCTCGTCGCCAAACCGCCGCTTGATCTCCTCCACCGGCAACTCGAGCAACCGATCCACCTTCACCACGTCGAGTTCCCTGAGCGACCGCACCACCCTCGGCTGCAACGCCAACGCCTCGATCGGCAAACGACTCATCCACAACTCGTCACGCCCCTCCGACGCCACCAACGGCGCCCACGGCAGATCGGTCCACTGCGCCGCCCGAGCAATCGCCCAGGCTGTTCCCGGCGAACCAGCCACCGACACCCGCACCCGATAGCCTCGCTCCAAACACTCGCTCTGCATCTCCAACGCCAAACCCAACTCGCCACCAAACAAGTGCCCGCAACCGGTGATGTTGGCCAACACCGTATCGGGCCGATTCCGTGCATCCTCGACGACGGATCGAGTCGATCCGGTGTCCGGAGGCAATGACACCAACGGAGTGAATCGCCACGCTCGCCTCGCCTCGCCTGCCAATGCCCGACGATCCGATTCCTCGTCCGCCAACTCCACGTCCAATCCAATCCCGCCTGCCCCATCTGCCCCATCTGGCGACCCCGACACAATGGCCTTGGCTTCGGCCAACGACATTCCTCGACGCACTCCGTCATCTGTCGCCCGAGCACAACAGGCCACCACTCGGCGGCCTCGGCCACCGGTAGCCGACACCACGAGCAATGGCCGACTGTCATCCGACGGCCGAGACGCCAGGCGGTGCTGGACACACCAGTCGGGGAAGTAGATGCAGGCCACCCGTCTCATCGTCCAACTCCAAGCACACTTCTCGTTCCTCGTCCCCGGCTCTCCCTGCCCCAGTCCCCAAACCACCACGCAACACCCGGACACTCCAGGAACGACCACAACCCGAGGACACCGATTCGCCTCGGACAGACAAGTCGTTCCTGTCGTTTCCACCCTCCCCGCTACGTCCCCCAACCAATAGCCTCAGCGACGCCCACGAAGCATCCGGCACCACCTCGCGTGGCCGTACCAGCATCCCCACACCACCGCCCCGTTCGGCCGCCAACTGCCAACGACGAAACACTCGATCATCCAGTCCACCGGCCCAGGTCAACACCACGTCGACCGCCCGACTGCGCAACACCTGCTCCACCGCCCACTTCCACTCGGACTCCGTCTCGGCACGCACCATCAACATCCGCTCCGGCGACACACCCAACCCCGCGGCCGCCGCCGGACAGAAACCTCCCACTCGTTCGATCACCGCCAACACACCCCGGCAGCCCGACACATCCTCACCGTCCCACCCGCCAACCAGCCCGCTGGCCGACAGGATCGCCAACGTCACAGCCCCACTGCCAGGCCCCTCGGCATTGATCCACTCGACCAACGTCCCACGCATCAACCCGCCACCAGGCAACAGGCTGTCCAACTCCGAATGACCAGTCCCGACCGACGCCTGCACCCCTTCGGCACGACACTCACTGCGTTCCATCCGGCGAAGACGCTGGCCGAGTTCTTCGATCGTGTGAGTTTTTTCGTGAGACAACATGAGTGCGGAGTTCGGGATTGGTAGACGAGTGAAAACAAGAATGAGGCATGTGAGGTACCGACAGAATCCAAAAGCCGAACGACTCAGGTCACCTGCCGTACCACCCCGACGACCACGCCAAGAATCTTCACGTCTCGAACGTAGATGGGGTCGAGTGTCCTGTTGGCCGGTTGCAAGCGGATCCGCTGAGCTTCGCGATAGAACCGCTTCAAGGTCGCCGTCCCATCCTCCAACAGCGCCACCACCGTGTCGCCCTCGCGACAACGCTCCGCCTGACGCACCACCACCAGGTCGCCGTCGTCGATGTGATCCTCGATCATCGAATCCCCCTTCACCCGTAACACGAAGTGCCCGTCACGGTTGAATAGAGCATCGAAATCGATCCGCTCGTCCTGCTCGATCGCCTCGATCGGACTCCCCGCCGCAATCACCCCCGCCAATGGCAACCCGATGGGATCCGAATCCGGACTGGATTCCGGCCTCCACTCGGCCTGACCCAACTCCTCAGCCACCATCCGGATCGATCGACTCTTCTTCGCATCCCGGACGATCAGCCCGTGCCGCTCGAGTGTCTTCAAATGACGATGCACACTCGTCGGCGATCGGTCTCCCACATGACGAACAATGTCGCGAACCGTTGGAGCGTACCCACGGACCTGCAACTCGACCCGGATGAACTCCAGGATCTGCTGCTGACGCTCCGAAAGTGGCCGCAACGGGGGATCAACCGAGTCGGGACGAGTTGGTGTTACGTTCATGGCCCTGTCCATATGCTAAGGCTGGATTACTACCCCACCGTATGTATACGAATGTATACATGAGTGGACATGTGTACACAAGTGCGAGTTGTCCAAGAATTTTGCGGTACCGCCTGCCACGCACTTTGTCGCATTGCCGACGTCTGATCTGCTATCGTGACGGTTCCGAATCCAACCGGGCCAATAACCGCTCACACGACATGGCTGGCCCGATCCCACCGTACCGCAACCGATCTTCAGGACCGAATGGATGCCAAGCCGTCGCTATCCTCCATTTCGCCTGATGTATCTCACGGTCGTCCTGTTGTCGGTTTCCGAAAACCTGGAATCTGCCGACGCTCCGCTACCCGCAAAAGTCCAGTTCAACCGCGACATCCGCCCGATACTTTCAAACCTCTGTTACCACTGCCACGGCCCGGACAAGACCAAGCGTCAGGCGAAACTCCGCTTCGACACCCGTGACGGCCTGTTCGCCAAGCGAGACGACCAACAAGTGGTCGCCCCCGGCCAACCCACCGCCAGCACGCTCCACCAGCGAATCACCAGCGGCGACCCCGACCAACGCATGCCGCCCCCCGATTCAGGACTCTCGATCACTCCGCACCAGACCCGCCTGATTCAGCGTTGGATCGCTCAGGGCGCCACCTGGCAGGCACACTGGTCCTTCATCCCACTCACCCGGCCGGCGTTGCCCACGGTGAGTCGTCCCGAGTGGCCTCGCAACGCGATCGACCACTTCATCCTGTCTCGTCTCGACCGCAACGGCCTGGTCCCCGCGCCCGAAGCCGATCGCACGACGCTCTTGCGCCGCCTGCACCTCGACCTCACCGGCCTGCCACCCACCCCTCAGCAGATCCTCGCCTACCTGGCCGATACGCGGCCCGACGCCTTTCAGCACCAAGTCGACCGCCTGCTCGCCTCGCCGCGAACCGGCGAACACCTGGCCGTCAACTGGCTGGATGCCGCTCGCTACGCAGACACCAGCGGCTATCAGAACGACGGACCCCGTTCGATGTGGCGATGGCGAGACTGGGTGCTCGAAGCGATCAACGGAAACATGCCCTTCGACCGTTTCACCGTCGAACAACTCGCCGGCGACCTGCTGCCCAACCCAACTCTCGATCAACGTATCGCCACCGGCTTCAACCGCAACCACCGAGGCAACAGCGAAGGGGGCGTGATTCCCGAGGAGTTCCAGGTCGAATACGTCGTCGACCGTGTCGACACCACCACAACCGTCTGGCTCGGGCTGACGATGCAATGTGCCCGTTGCCACGAACACAAGTACGATCCGATCCCGCAGCAGGAGTTCTACCGGGTCTTTGCCTACTTCAACAACATTCCGGAGAACGGTCGAGCGATCAAGGAGGGCAACTCGCCACCTTACATCAAGGCCCCCACACCGGCCCAGCAACAGCGGCAGCAACAGCTCAACACCCAACTCGCCGAATCACAACGCGCTTCCCTGAAGCTCCAACCCCTGCTCGGCATGGCCCAACGCCAATGGGAGGCCTCGCCAGCTGCCAAGCTCTCCGAAAAGACCGACTGGTCAGTCACCGACGGCCTGCTGGCTCACTTCCCGCTCGACGGCACACTCACCAATACCGTTGACGCCAAGCAGCCCGCGTTGCCATTGCCGGCCGAAATCGATTACTCGGACGGTCAAGTCGGCAAGGCCGCTCGCCTGGCCGACGCATCGCACCTGGCCACCGACAAGTCGCTCGCCACATTCCACTACCGCAACGCCTTTTCACTGACCACATGGTTCCAGGCCGACACCATCACTCACGGCACCCTGATCTCCAAGATGACCGACGTCCCACGCGGCAAAGGCTACTCGGTCGACCTCCTCGACGGACACATCCGCATCAACCTCATCGCCCGCTGGCTCGACGATTCGATTCGAGTCCGCTCGGCAAACACCGTCACCGCCGGCCGATGGCATCACCTGGCAGTCACCTATGACGGCAGCCGCGTGGCCGCCGGACTCACGCTCCATATCGACGGCCAACCCGCCAAGCTGATCGTCGATCACGACTTCATCAACCAGACATTCGACGCCGACGAACCGCTCCGCCTGGGAGCCGGCGGAGGCAACTCGGGTCACTTCGCCGGGCTGCTCGACGACGTCCGCATCTACACCCGCCAACTCAACGCCACCGAAATCTCGATTCTCGCCATCCCCCAATCCATTCCTCAACTGCTGGGGATCGCCATCGACAAGCGGACCCCCGGGCAAGCGGCCAAGATCCGCGCCTACTACGTCGCCCAGCACGCCACGCCAGCCCACCGCAGGTCCGTCGCCCGACACGCTGCCCTGGTCCACGAAGTCCAATCCTTCGCCGATTCGATCCCGACGGTGATGGTCATGCAGGAACTCGAAACGCCACGAACCACCCGCCTGCTGCTGCGTGGCCAGTACGATCGACCCGGAGACGCCGTTCAACCCGGCACTCCCATTGCCCTTCCCCCACTGACTCAAGGCAGCCCACAAAACCGACTCGGCCTCGCTCGCTGGCTTGTCAACAAGCAAAACCCGCTGACCGCGAGAGTCATCACTAACCGCATCTGGCAGGGACTCTTCGGCACGGGACTGGTTCGGACGACCGAAGACTTCGGTTCCCAGGGCGAACTCCCCTCGCACCCACAACTCCTCGACTGGATCGCCAGCGAATACCACCGCACCGACTGGGACACCAAGGCCATCATCCGCCTGATTGTCACCAGTAGCACCTACCGACAATCGTCGCGACTGACCCCCGCCTCGCTCGAACGCGACCCTGCCAATCGCCTTCTTTCCCGAGCCCCCCGCTACAGGCTCTCGGCCGAAGTCATACGCGACCAGGCACTCTATTCAGCCGGACTGCTCAACGAACGCATAGGCGGCCCCTCGGTCCGGCCCTATCAACCCGAGGGACTTTGGAAGGAAATTGCCTCGACGACCGATTACGACCAGTCCTCCGGCTCCGACCTCTACCGCCGCAGCCTCTACACCTACTCGAAACGCACCGTCACCAACCCCACCATGCTCGTCTTTGACGCCAGCACCCGCGAAGCCTGCAGCGTCCGCTCCTCACGCACCAACACCCCCATGCAGGCACTGACATTGATGAACGACATCACGTTCACCGAAGCCGCCCGCTGCCTCGCCGAACGTGTGCTCGACAACTCAACCTCAAAAACCACCGACACCAACCGGCTCCAACTGGCATTCCTGTTGGTTGTCTCACGTCTACCAACCGAAGCCGAATCCACAATCCTGCTCGACAATCTCAAACACCAGCGATCCGCCTTCCAGAAGTCTCCCGAATCGGCCGCCCGACTGGCGGCCATCGGCGAAGCACCACGACACGCGGGCCTCGACGACATCGACGTCGCCTCATGGACCGCCCTGACAAGCCTGCTCCTAAACCTCGACGAAGCGATCAGCCGCGAGTAACCCATGTCCGATTCCACACCCTCACCGCTCACAGACCACATGGCCCTGGCCCGTCGTGGCTTCCTCGGCCGCTCGGCCGCTGGCCTAGCTGCCATCTCGACCCTGCTCGCGGAAGATGGATTCGCACAAACCTCCGCAGCCAATCCCGACCATTCGCTTCCGCACTTTGCCGGCAAGGCCAAGCGAGTCATTTACCTGTTCCAGTCCGGAGCCCCCTCGCAACTGGACCTGTTTGATCACAAACCGGATCTTGAAAAACACCGAGACGCCGACCTGCCCGACTCGATCCGCAAGGGACAACGCCTGACCGGGATGACCTCGAAACAGGCCCGTTTCCCAATCGCCCCCTCCAGTTTCGCCTTCGCCCGCCACGGCCAAAGCGGTCAGTCGATCAGCGAACTGCTTCCCGAAACCGCACGCATCGCCGACCGGATCACGATTCTCAAGACCCTGCACACCGAAGCCATCAATCACGACCCGGCAATCACATTCATCCAGACCGGATCCCAATTGTCCGGCAGACCCAGCTTCGGCTCCTGGCTCTCCTACGGTCTGGGCAGTCTCAACTCCGACCTCCCCGCCTTCGTCGCCATGGTCTCAGGCTCAGGAGGCCAACCCCTCTACGACCGACTCTGGGGTAGCGGCTTCCTTCCCAGCAAGTTCCAGGGCGTCAAGTTTCGCTCCGTCGGTGACCCCGTCCTGTTTCTCTCCAATCCCAGCGGCCTGCAAGCCAACGTCCGCCGCCGCTTCCTCGACGACCTCGCCCGACTCAACAACCTCAAACTCAAGCAGCAAGCTGACCCGGAAATCTCGACCCGGATGGCACAGTATGAACTCGCCTTCCGCATGCAGACCTCCGTCCCGGAACTCACCGACACCTCCTCAGAGCCCGACCACATCTTCAAGCTCTACGGCGAAGATTCCCGCCAACCCGGCACCTTCGCTTCGAACTGCCTGCTGGCTCGACGGTTGTGTGAACGGGGCGTCCGGTTCGTGCAGTTGTTCCATCGAGGCTGGGACCAGCACGCCAACCTGCCCGAAAAACTCGCTCAGCAGTGTGCTGACACCGATCGAGCCAGCGCCGCTCTGGTCCTCGACCTCGCACAACGCGGACTACTCAAGGATACGCTCGTCGTCTGGGGTGGAGAATTCGGCCGAACCGTCTACTGCCAAGGACGATTGACCAAGTCCGACTACGGCCGCGACCACCATCCGCGATGCTTCTCGGCCTGGGTCGCCGGAGCCGGCATCCAGCCGGGACTGACGCACGGCACCACCGACGACTACTCGTACAACATCCTGGAAAACCCCGTCCACGTCCACGACCTGAATGCCACGCTGCTGCACTGCCTGGGCATCGACCACCGCCGACTGACCTTCAAGTACCAGGGACGACGACACCGACTGACCGACGTCCACGGCGAACTGGTCAATGAAATCCTCGCCTAACCTCCTGTCCCGCCCCCCCAACACCTCAAGTCTTGATCACAGCCGCCGGCTTCGCCCGCTTCGCCGGCAGCTCTTCCTTCGGAACACTCCTCACACCCGGCACCTTTCGTTTTCCGTCACCGAGCAGCTTGGCCAAAGTCTTCTGCGCCACGACCAGTTCTTTCAACACCGCCCGCAACTCCGCCGGCTTGGCCGCGGGCTGCCCCGCTAAAGTCTGCAACCTTGCTACCGCCCGACCCACACTCTTGTGAGCGGACGTGACCTGTCGACCCCACGGCGAAAACGGCGGCAGCGGCAGATCAGCCAAACCTTGCAAACCCGCACCCGGCAACACTCGTGGCCTCAAACCTTTGGGGAAGCCCGGTGCCAGGTTCCGAATCTGAATCCCGCCCGCGTTCTTTCCCGCGTACTTCGTGTACAACCCGTACGCCTCCGCATCCTTCTTCTTCAACTCGTCCACCGTCGCCGCCGTCACCTCACGCGTCGCTATCTTCCCCTTGGTCTTCTGCGAGATCTTGACTCGGATATCCTTGCCATTCTTGTCTTCGATGCTGAACTTTCGTTCCCCTTCCGACACCTCGATCCGCCGCTGTCCGTTGACCGTTCGAATCGACACCCTAATCCCATTTCCGGCCACCGCCCCGCCCAGGATCTGGATCGCAATCCCACCGGACCGTCTTACACTCGCCTTCGGATCCGGCTTGGGAACCGCGGCCTCGGCTCGAGCGGCTACAGTCTTATTGGCGCTCGACGCCAACCTTTTCAATGCCGCTCCCGCCGCCATCCGCGTCGGCACATCCTCCGAAGCCTGCCACAGCTTCAGCAACGCGATACATCGAGTCGTCCGCTCCAGATCCACGCCGTCTGCTGCCTTGGCCACCGCATCAATCGCCGGTCGACCCAATGCCACCAGACGCTTCGACGCCTGGCGTCGTGCCTGGAAATCACGGCTGGTCAATTGCCCGATCCAGGCCTCAACTGCCGCAGCCGGCTTCTCCTGTGCCACCACCGTCACAGTCACCGACGCCAGCATCACGCACAGCACACCACACATCACCAGTCGTTTGGTCAAACAAATCATGGCCTGTCTCTCCATGTGTCTCGTGCTTGGCTTGTCCCTTGTCCACGGATCATGACACGGCTCCGAGGCCTCGGCAAGAGGTGACTCGCGACGGATACGACGGTACGATGCAGGCCCGTTACCATCCGCCGCCAGACCACTCCAGCCCCCAATGACTCACCCCATGAAATCTCTGGCGTCCCGACTCGCCGTTGCCCATACGCTCGGCTTCCTGCTCCTGGCCACCGCAGCACTGGACGCCGAGGAACCCAATCGGCCCTACGGTTTGGACCGGCGAGTCGCCTGGTCCACCTCCACACTCACCGGCTCGCCCGATCCACCACCACCCTTCGTCACCGAAGCCATCCTGCCCGGACTTCGCTTCAGCAGCCCGGTCATCCTGACCCACGCCCCGGGCACCCACCGCCTGTTCGTCGTCGAACTCAAGGGCAAGATCCTTTCCTTCGACCCTCGCTCAAAACCTCGGGCCGCCGACGTGGCCGTCGATCTCGCCGGCTCCGTTACCGGACTTACGCAGGTCTATGGACTGGCCTTCCACCCCCGCTTCGCGACCAATCGACACTGCTACATCTGCTACGTCACCAAGGCCGGCGAACCCAACGGCACCATCGTCTCACGCTTCACCGTCAGCCGCTCCACACCACCCACGATCGATCCCGACTCCGAACAGCCTGTGATTCGCTGGGTAGCCGGAGGCCACAATGGAGGCTGCCTGGAATTTGGGCCTGACGGTTTCCTTTATATCAGTGCCGGTGATGCTGCCGGAGCCTTCCCGCCCGACAGTCTGCGGAACGGACAGAACCTGGCCACGCTGCCCGCAAGTATCATGAGAATTGATGTCGATCGCCCGACACACGAGCGGCCCTACTCGATCCCCGCCGACAACCCGTTCGTCAATACACCTTCGGCCCGACCCGAAGTCTGGGCCTACGGGTTTCGCAACCCGTGGAAGATCACCTTCGACCCGACCAACGGAGCACTCTGGTGCGGCGATGTGGGTTGGGAGATGTGGGAAATGATTCAGCGGGTCCAGAAGGGTGCCAACTATGGCTGGAGCCTGGTCGAGGCGTCTCAGGCGGTCCACCCCGAATGGGATCGCGGCCCTACGGCCATCTCGCCACCCACAGTCACTCACTCGCACACCGAATCGCGATCGATTACCGGAGGCGAGGTCTACACCGGCAGACGGCTGCCGTCACTCAACGGAGCCTACATCTACGGCGATTACGTCACCGGAAAGATCTGGTCCGCCCGACACGACGGGACAAAACTGACCGAATCCCGAGAACTCTGCGACACCACGCTGCAGATCATCTGCTTCGGAACCGATCACGACGGCGAATTGTATGTGGTCGACTACGTCACCGGTCAACTTCATCGACTCGTACCCGGCGACTCGACAACCCAAAACCACGATTTCCCTCGCAAGCTCAGTCAAACCGGACTCTATGCCTCCACCCGCCACCGAAAAATCGCTGCCGGAGTGATCCCTTACTCGGTCGCAGCCGCTCCCTGGGCCGACCACACAGTTTCCGACCGATTTCTCGCACTACCGAAAACAACACAACTGGGAATCCACAAGACGGCCAACATACAGATCGGCAACGTCGCCGGAGGCTTTGCCTTCCCCGCCGACGGGATCCTGATGAAAACCATCTCGCTGGAGTTGATCGCCGGCGACCCGCGTTCACGCCGCCCGATCGAAACCCAACTCCTGCACTTCAACGGTCAATCCTGGCAGGCCTACAACTACATCTGGAACGACACCGCCAACGACGCCGTACTGGCCGACGATGTCGGCAGCGACAGCCTGTTCACCGTCCAGGACCCTGCAAGCCCCGGCGGCAAACGCGTCCAGGCCTGGCACCACGCCAGTCGCACCGAATGCATTCTCTGCCACACCACCCGTGGAGGCTCGCTCTACGGCTTCACACCTGCACAACTCAACCACAGCCACCGCTACGGCCAGATCA
>Ga0302139_10000762_pt1 | contig 15493 bp, 10 predicted proteins | sample CBN3_331_MG_FD_203104 | JGI IMG/M metagenome (GOLD analysis project Ga0302139, IMG submission 203104) | Marine microbial communities from Western Arctic Ocean, Canada - CBN3_33.1 | ecosystem: Environmental > Aquatic > Marine > Oceanic | place: Canada: Western Arctic Ocean | collected 2017-09-15 | reverse complement strand
GGCTGAGTACGTCGATCTTCGCCATCAGCGGGCTCCCTTGACGGCATTGCGGATGAGGACGGTCGCACCTCGGGGGCCGGGCACCGAACCACGTACGAGGAGGAGGTCACGCTCGACGTCGGCCTGCACGATCTCGAGGTTCAGCGTCGTGGTCTTCTGGTTACCCATACGACCCGGCATGCGCTTGCCCTTGAAGACCCTCGAAGGAGTGGCGCACTGGCCAATGGCTCCGGGCTTGCGGTGGACCTTGTGGGCGCCGTGCGAGGCGCGCTGGCCCTTGAACCCATGACGCTTCATGACGCCGGCGAAACCCTTGCCCTTGCTGACGGCGGTGACGTCGACGTGGCCCACCTCGGCCAGCGACTCCACGGTGATCTTCTGGCCGACCTCGTAGCCGTCCACATCGTCAAGGCGCAGCTCGACGAGCCGATCCCCTGCATCCACGCCACCGGCGGCGAAGTGGCCGGCCTCGGGGCGGTTCAACTTTGCCGCATCCCTGTTGCCGAAGGTCACCTGAAGGGCCGTGTAGCCGTCTCGTTCGGTGGTCTTGATCTGGACGACACGGTTGGGCGTGACACGCAGCACGGTGACAGGCAGGACCCGGTTGTCCTCGTCCCAAACCTGTGTCATGCCGACCTTTACGCCGACAACTGCCTTGTTGGCCATGATGGCTCCTGCGACTGGCACCGGGGAACTCCCCCGGCGGCTGGCCCGTTGGTGGGCCGCTCACGCGAACGCTCCGCACAGGCATGGCCCGGCGGAGCGGTGATTCGATTGTGCCGTTCGGTTCGCCGTTTCCCAGGGGACACGGCGCCTCAACGGACGTCAGTTTTGCGACACCGGACCCTCCGGAGCGCGGAGCACAACGATACGGCCTTCAGGGGTCAGCCACAACCGGCGTCATACATGCCGGGCCTGCCTACGCGCTCCACGCTGCATCCCCATCGCCTCCAGGACCGGCCGGTAGCGTAGATTAGGTCGTGGGAACGCAGCAGTTCCCACGGCTACGACCCATGACCAAGGCCTCCGAGACGACCGCCCTCCCCCCCTGGGTCAGGCGAGCAATCCTCAGCCTGCTCATCGGAATCGCCAGCCTCTGGTACCTGCGTGGCGTCGTCTCAGCGCTTCGACCACTGCTCATGGTCCTCCTCGTGTCCCTGTTCCTCTCATTCGCCCTTGAACCGGCCGTGAACAGGCTGCAACGGCACGGAATGCGCAGGGGCCCCGGCACCTTCCTCGTGCTGGCCGTCATGGTCGCCGCCATCGGCGGTTTCGGAGTCCAGGTAGGGAGCCTCCTGGCCGAACAGGTGACGGATTTCAGCGAGAACGTGCCCACCTACCTGGAGGAGATCGACGGCTGGTTGGATGACTCGTTCGGGATCGAACACGCCACCGCCGACCTCAGGTCCGAATACGACTCCGGCGCTCTGGCCAAGCGCCTCGGAGAGGTGGCCGACGACCTGGCGAGGTTCGGCACCACCGTCGCCAACGTCATGTTCAACCTGTTCACCGTCGGCCTGTTCACCTTCTACCTCGTGGCCGAGGGTCCCAAGTTGCGCCGGATCATCTGTTCCTTCCTGGCCGAACGACACCAACGCCACGTACTCGAGGTCTGGGATCTGGCCATAGAGAAGACCGGTGGTTACATCCTCTCCCGGAGCCTCCTCGCACTGGCCTCCTCGTTGGTCCACTGGGCGGCGTTCGAGGCCATAGGCCTCCCCTCATCGCTTGCCCTCGCCCTGTGGGTCGGCGTCATGTCCCAGTTCGTGCCCGTGGTCGGCACCTACATCGCCGGTGCCCTCCCTCTCGTCATCGCACTGCTGGGCGACCCGGTGGACGCCCTCTGGGTGATGGCCGCCGTAGCCGCCTACCAGCAGGTGGAGAACTACGTGCTGGCGCCGAGGATCACCGCCCACACCATGCAGCTCCACGTGGCGGTCGCATTCGGAGCGGTCATTGCCGGCTCAGCCGTTCTGGGGGTCGTCGGAGCCCTGCTGGCCCTTCCAGCCGCTGCGACCATCCAGTCGGTGATCGCTGCCGAGGCCGAGCGCCACGAGGTGGCCGAGCATCTGATCGCCGAGAGCAGCCTCCGCCGGCGCCAGGGCGAACGACCCCCGTCCGACTGATCCACCGTGGGATCAACGGCCCCGTAACGAACGGGAGCGCCCCCGAGGGGGCGCTCCGTGGTTCATGTCGACCTGTGGTCGACCTGTGGAAACTCAGACCTGCTGGATCTTGATCTCGATGTCGACACCAGCCGGGAGATCAAGGCGCTGGAGCGAGTCCACCGTCTTGGGCGAAGGATTCAGGATGTCGATCAGGCGCTTGTGGATGCGCATCTCGAAGTGCTCCCGGGAATCCTTGTCCTTGAAAGGGCCGCGGATGACCGTGTAGCGGTGCTTGTCGGTCGGTAGCGGTATCGGTCCCCTGAGATCAGCCTGGGTGCGACGGACCGTCTCGACGATCTTCTTCGTCGACTGGTCTATGACCTGGTGGTCATAGGCCTTCAGCCGGATCCGGATCCTCTGTCCTGCAGCCATGCCCGGTCTACTACTTCAGGATCTTGGTGACAGCGCCGGCGCCGACCGTGCGGCCACCCTCACGGATGGCGAAGCGCAGGCCCTCGACCATGGCGATGGGAGCAATGAGCTCGACCGTCATCGTCGTATTGTCGCCGGGCATGCACATCTCGGTGCCAGCGGGCAGCTCGATGTTGCCGGTCACGTCAGTGGTACGGAAGTAGAACTGCGGGCGGTAGTTGGAGAAGAACGGCTTGTGCCGGCCTCCCTCAGCCTTGTTCAACACGTACACCTCAGCTTCGAACTGGGTGTGCGGGGTGATCGAACCGGGCTTGGCGAGCACCTGGCCACGCTGGACCTGCTCCTTGTCGATGCCACGCAGGAGGGCGCCGATGTTGTCTCCGGCCCTACCTTCGTCGAGGAGCTTGCGGAACATCTCGACACCGGTGCAGACCGTGGTCTGGGTGTCCTTGAGGCCGATGATCTCGATGTTGTCGCCCGTGTTCACGATGCCCTGCTCCACACGGCCCGTCACCACGGTGCCACGACCGGTGATGGAGAAGACGTCCTCGATGGGCATCAGGAACGGCTTGTCCACGTCACGCTCAGGCTGCGGGATGTACTCATCCACCTGGTTCATGAGCTCGACGACCTGGTCGGCGGCATCCGTGTCGCCCTCGAGCGCCTTGAGCGCCGAGACCCTCACGATCGGGGTGTCGTCGCCGGGGAACTCGTACTCGTCCAGAAGTTCCCGGACCTCCATCTCGACCAGTTCGAGGAGCTCCTCGTCGTCGACCATGTCGCACTTGTTGAGGGCGACGAGGATCTTCGGCACGCCGACCTGGCGGGCCAGCAGGACGTGCTCACGGGTCTGGGGCATCGGACCGTCTGCGGCCGACACCACCAGGATCGCACCGTCCACCTGAGCGGCGCCGGTGATCATGTTCTTGATGTAGTCAGCATGGCCCGGCATGTCGACGTGGGCGTAGTGCCGGTTCGGGGTCTCGTACTCGACGTGGCTCACGTTGATCGTGATGCCGCGCTCCCGCTCTTCGGGGGCCTTGTCGATGTTGTCGAACTCTGTGAACGAGGTCGAGGTGGGATCACGGTCCGAGAGGACCTTGGTGATCGCCGCGGTGAGAGTGGTCTTCCCGTGGTCGATGTGTCCCATTGTCCCCACGTTCACGTGGGGCTTGTTCCGCTCGAAGTGGGCCTTAGCCATTGCGCTGCTTCCTTGGGTTATTTTCGGGGATTCCCGGACGGGCTACCGGAGGTCACTCGCCGTGGATACGGCGGGTGATCTCCTCCTGCACCGACCCGGGGGTCTGCTGGTACGAGTCGAACTGCATGGTGTAGGTCGCGCGACCCTGAGTCCGCGACCGAAGGTCGGTAGCGTACCCGAACATCTCGGACAGTGGCACCAGTGAGTTGATGACCTGGTTGGCTCCACGGGCCTCCATCTGGCCGACCCGGCCACGACGGGAGTTGAGGTCACCGACCACGTCGCCCATGTAGTTCTCAGGCGTGACGACCTCCACGGACATTACGGGCTCGAGCAGGACCGGCTTCGCCATCCGCATGGCCTCGCGGAACCAGGCCTGGGCGGCGATCTTGAACGCCATCTCCGAAGAGTCGACGTCATGGGACTTGCCGTCGTTGAGGCTCACCTTCAGGCCCAGGACCTGGAAGCCTGCCACCGGACCGTTGGACGTGGCCAACTGGATGCCGGCATCGACCGAGGGGATGTACTCCTTGGGAATGCGACCACCGCGGACGTTGTCCTCGAACAGGTAGGTGGACCCATCCTCGGTGAACGGCTCGAGGCTGGCCACGATCTCGGCGAACTGACCCGAACCACCGGTCTGCTTCTTGTGGGTGTAGCGGTGGTCCATGACCGCCCTGGTGATCGTCTCGCGGTAGGCAACCTGAGGACGGCCGACATTCGCATCCACCCGGAACTCCCGGAGCATGCGGTCGACCAGGACCTCCAGGTGGAGTTCCCCCATGCCGCCGATGATGGTCTGACCCGTCTCCTCGTCGCTACGGACGGTGAAGGTCGGGTCCTCCTCGGCCAGGGCACTGAGGGCGTTGCCCATCTTGTCCTGGTCGGCCTTCGAGCGGGGCTCCACGGCAACGTGGATGACCGGATCCGGGAACTCCAACTGCTCGAGCACGATCGGGTGGCCGGGCGCACAGAGGGTGTCGCCGGTCCGGGTGTTCTTCAGCCCGATGCCGGCCACGATGTCGCCGGTACGTACCTCGTCGCGGTCCTCGCGGTCGTTGGCGTGCATCTCGAGGATGCGGCCGATGCGCTCCTTGTTGCCGGTGCGTGTGTTCAGGACGGCGGAACCCTTCTCGAGCAGGCCGCTGTACGCCCGGAAGTAGATGAGCTTGCCCACGTGGGGGTCGGTCATGATCTTGAAAGCCAGGGCGGAGAAGGGCGCATCATCGTCGGGGTCACGCTGGACCGCATCACCCGAACGAGGGTGGACGCCCTCGACCGGGGGTAGGTCTACCGGCGACGGCAGGTAGTCCACAACGGCGTCGAGGAGCGTCTGAACGCCCTTGTTCTTAAAGGCCGACCCGGTCAGGATCGGCACGCAGTGACCAGCGAGCGTGCCGACACGAACTGCCGAACGCACATCGGCGGCGGTGATCTCCTCATCGCCTACGAACTTCTCGAGGATGTTCTCGTCGAACTCGGAGAGCACGTCGATCAGCCCGGCCCGGAACTCCTCAGCCTTCTCAACCAGGTCGTCCGGAATGTCCACGACGTCCCAGGTGGCGCCCAGGTCCTCACCCTGCCAGACGAGGGCGTTCATCTCGACCAGGTCAACGATGCCGACGAACTCGGACTCGGCACCGATGGGGAGCTGGACCACAGCCGTATTGCAGCCGAGCCGGTCCTGGATGGTGTCCAGCACGTAGTAGAAGTCCGCGCCGGTGCGGTCCATCTTGTTGATGAAGCACATGCGGGGCACCTGGTACTTGTCGGCCTGGCGCCACACGGTCTCCGTCTGGGGCTCGACCCCGGCCACGCCATCGAACACTGCAACTGCACCGTCCAGCACCCGCAGCGAACGCTCCACCTCGACCGTGAAGTCCACGTGACCCGGCGTGTCGATGATGTTGATGCGGTGGTCGCGCCAGAAACAACTGGTGGCGGCGGAGGTGATGGTGATGCCCCGCTCCTGCTCCTGTTCCATCCAGTCCATGGTGGCTGCGCCGTCATGGACCTCACCGATCTTGTAGTTCACACCGGTGTAGTAGAGGATCCGTTCGGTCGTCGTGGTCTTGCCCGCGTCGATATGGGCCATGATCCCGATGTTGCGGGTCTTCTGGAGTGAGTGTCGCTTCGCCATGAGATAACTCGTCGTTCGCTGTTCGTTCGGAATCGGTGGGACTGGACTTCCCGGGCGGCCAGAGCCGGCTTCCGGGATCAGGTGGAGGGAAACCCCTCAGGGGCGACCTACCACCGGTAGTGGGCGAAGGCCTTGTTGGCGTCGGCCATCTTGTGCAGGTCCTCGCGGCGCTTGACCGACGACCCGATGCCGTTGGAGGCATCCATGATCTCGTTGGCAAGGCGCTCCGCCATCGTGCGTTCACGACGGTCGCGGGAGTAGTTGACCAGCCAGCGAAGGGCGAGGGTGTTGGCCCGCCGGGGGCGAACCTCGACCGGCACCTGGTAGGTGGCACCACCGACACGGCGGCTGCGGACCTCCAACTGGGGACGGACGTTCTCAATCGCCCGCTTCAGCGCGCCGACCGGCTCGCTCCCTGTCTTCTCCTCAACCGTGGAGAGCGCCGTGTAGACAATGCGTTCGGCGGTCGAGCGCTTACCGCGCTGGAGCACCTTGTTGACCAGTTGGGTGACCGCTGTCGACTGGTATACGGGGTCGGGAGTCAGCTCACGACGTATGGCGGGACCCTTGCGTGACACGGTCAGCCTTCCTTTTTCGCGCCATAACGGCTGCGGGCCTGGCGACGCTGGGTGACGCCGGAGGTGTCCAGCGTTCCACGGATCACCTTGTAGCGGACACCAGGCAGATCCTTCACACGACCGCCTCGCACCAGCACGATCGAGTGCTCCTGGAGGTTGTGGCCCTCACCCGGGATGTAGGCCGTGACCTCGACACCGCTGGTGAGGCGGACACGCGCGACCTTACGGAGAGCGGAGTTCGGCTTTTTCGGCGTGGTGGTGTACACGCGGGTGCAGACACCACGCCGCTGCGGCGCGCCCTTCAGAGCCGGTGTGGATTCCTTGCGTCGCTTGGACTTGCGGCCCTTGCGGACCAACTGCTGGATGGTGGGCACTCATCTACCTCGTGGAGAGAAATAACGGTGGTTTCGATAGGTCGACCGGAATGCGGCACCGGCCAGCAAACGAGTCTATGGGCGGGTTTCCCCAACTCACAAACATGTCCGCACGGCCGTGACGCCTCAGATGTTCGTCTAGACGGCCTCGGGTGCATCGGTATCGGGGGCCCCGATGGTGGAAGCAAGGTCGATCACGTCGGCCTCGTAGGCACCTGCGAAGGCGTCCTCGCCCTGACCCGGCTGAGTAGCCAGCCATTCGGCGAGATCCTGCTCCTCGTCAACCGACGAGTAGAAGTCCATCGGCTTGTAGTCCGGCGCGTGGGTGGCCACCCGTCGGTACTCCTCCATGCCGGTACCCGCGGGCACCAGCTTGCCGATGATGATGTTCTCCTTCAGGCCGATGAGCTTGTCGCTCCGGCACTCGATGGCCGCCTCGGTGAGCACACGGGTCGTCTCCTGGAAGGAGGCCGCCGAGAGCCACGAGTCGGTGGCCAGGGAGGCCTTGGTGATGCCCATGAGCTCGGGTCGACCCTCGGCCGGACGCCGTCCCTCTGCAACGAGGGTGCGGTTCGTCTCGGCGAACAGACGCTGATCCACCTGCTCGCCGGGGAGGAAGTCCGACTCGCCGGGATCGTTGATCTTCACGCGCCGGGTCATCTGCCTCACGATGAGCTCGATGTGCTTGTCGTGGATCGACACGCCCTGGTCCCGGTAGACCTTCTGGACCTCTTCCACGAGGTACTGCTGGGTCTCGCGGACGCCCTTGATCTCGAGGAGTTCCTTGGGGTCGCGGGGGCCTTCGACGATGGCATCGCCTGCCTTCACCTCGTCGCCGTCGGCGACCTCCAGACGGGGCATCCCGGGAATCGTGTAGACCTCCTCGGTGCCGTCGTCGGCTACCACGGCGATCTCACGGCCACGACCTTCGTCCTCACCGATCCGGACCACGCCGGAGATGCGGGTCAGGGTGGCCTTGCCCTTCGGGGTACGTGCCTCGAACAGCTCCACGACCCTCGGAAGACCACCTGCGAGGTCCTTGCCGACGACGCCGCCGGTGTGGAAGGTACGCATCGTCAACTGGGTGCCGGGCTCGCCGATGGACTGTGCGGCGATGACGCCGACGGCCTCACCCACCTCGATGTCCTTGCCGGTCGCAAGCGACATGCCGTAGCAGGCCGCAGACACGCCCCTGAGCGAGTCGTCGGTCAGCGGTGACAGGACGCGGACCCTGTCCACATCCGGATCGTCACGCATCAGCTGCATCTCGATCTCGCCGACGATCGTGCCGGCCGCCAGTACCCGTCGACCGCCCTTGGCCTCGGGGTGGACAATGCCCTTCCCCTCGGGGTCGGCAACCACCACCTCGTCGGCCAGAGTGCGGCTGAACAGGCGTGTCTCGAGGTAGAAGCGCTGGTTCTCCAGGTCCGAGCGGACACCATCGATCCAGATGCCGCGGACAGCGCCCTCGGCTTCGAACGGATCGGTCTCGTTGATGATCAACTCCTGGGACACGTCGACCAGGCGGCGGGTCAGGTAGCCGGAGTCGGCTGTACGCAGGGCGGTGTCGACCAGGCCCTTTCTGGCGCCCGGCGTGGAGATGAAGTACTCCAGCATCGTCAGGCCTTCGCGGAAGTTGGACTTGATCGGCCGCGGGATCATGTCACCACGCGGGTTGGCCACGAGGCCACGCATGCCGGCGATCTGGCGGACCTGCATCATGTTTCCGCGGGCACCGGACTTGACCATCATGTCGATCGAGTTGGACGGATCCGCCTCGAGGGCCTTGATCATGCTCTGGGTCACCTCCGAGGTGGCCGAGTTCCAGATCTCGACCTCCTTCTGGCGGCGCTCGCCGTCGGTGATGATGCCCCGGCGGAACTGGGCCTCGACCTTCTCGGCGTCCTTCTCGTGGCGCTCCAGGATCTCGACCTTGTCGGCCGGGGTCTTGACGTCATCGATGGAGACGGTGAGGCCCGACCGGGTGGCGTAATCGAAGCAGACGTCCTTGAGGTCGTCGAGGCATTCGGCTACCACCATCTTGGGGTAGTGGCGCGCCAGGTCGTCGACGATTAGGCCGAGTTCCTTCTTGCCAACCTGGCTGTTCACGAAGGTGATCGCCTTGCCGGGCAGACCTGCGACCTCGATCGGGATGATGCTCTTGCGCGGCAGGGCCGCGTTGAAGATGACCCGACCGGGTGTCGTCATGTGCCATGTGGCGGCCACGCCGTTGGCAGGCGTGGCGAGGAGCTCCGGGTATTCGTCGGACCGGAACTGGATGCGGGCGTGCAGGTGCACGACCCCGCTCTCAACCGCCCACTGGAGGTCGTGCAGGTTGCGGAATACCTTGCCCTCGCCGACCTGACCCTCGGTTTCGGTGGTCAGGTAGTAGGCGCCGATGACCATGTCCTGGGTCGGCGTCACCAGCGGTCGGCCGTGGGCCGGGCTGAGGACGTTGTTGGCCGACAGCATCAGGACCCTGGCCTCAGCCTGGGCCTCCGACGAGAGCGGCAGGTGGACGGCCATCTGGTCGCCATCGAAGTCGGCGTTGAAGGCAGCGCAGACCAGCGGGTGGATGCGGATTGCCTTGCCCTCCACCAGCACCGGCTCGAAGGCCTGGATGCCAAGTCGGTGCAGGGTCGGAGCACGGTTCAGCAGCACCGGGTGCTCGCTGACGACGTCCTCCAGAATCGTCCAGACCTGCGGCTTGCGTCGCTCGACCATGCGCTTGGCCGACTTGATGTTCTGGGCCAGGCCCTCGTCGACCAGCTTCTTCATGACGAACGGCTTGAAGAGCTCGAGTGCCATGACCTTGGGCAGGCCGCACTGATGGAACTTCAGGGATGGGCCGGCCACGATGACCGAACGACCCGAGTAGTCGACGCGCTTGCCGAGCAGGTTCTGACGGAATCGGCCCTGCTTGCCCTTCAACATGTCAGACAGTGACTTCAGCGGGCGGTTGCCCGGTCCGGTCACTGGACGACCCCGGCGACCGTTGTCGAACAGGGCGTCGACGGCCTCCTGGAGCATCCGCTTCTCGTTGTTCACGATGATGCCCGGGGCGCCGAGGTCGAGGAGGCGCTTGAGCCTGTTGTTCCGGTTGATGACACGGCGGTAGAGGTCGTTCAGGTCGGACGTGGCGAAGCGGCCACCGTCGAGCTGCACCATTGGTCGCAGCTCCGGCGGGATGACCGGGACGACGTCCAGGATCATGGCCCGCGGCTCGTTGACGCGACGGCCGTGCTCGTCACGCCGGTTGAAGGCCGCCACGATCTTGAGGCGCTTGATGGCCTTCTGCTTGCGCTGTGCGCTCAGCGGCTTCTGACCCTCCGGAGGATCGATCATCACCCGGAGCTTCACCTCTTCGTTGTCGAAGTCGATGCGGTCGATCAGCTTGGCGAGGGCGTCAGCGCCCATTCCGCCCTCGAAGTACTCGCCCCAACGGTCCTCCAACTCGCGCCAGAGCATGTCCTCCTCAATGATCTGACGGGAGAACAGGCTGGTGAACTCGTCCCAGGCCCGGTTCAGCACGTCGAGCTCCTGCTCGTACTGCTCGCGGATGAACCGGAGGTCCTTCTCGGCCGCCTTGGCCCTGGCCTTCAGATCGGCCTCCTTGGAACCCTCGGCTTCCATCTCGGCCAGCTCGGACTCGAGGTCCTCCTGGCGACGATTCAGCTCGCGGTCGCGCTCCTCCTCGATGGCGAGGCGCTCCTCGGCCAACTCGGCCTCCAACTCGGGGAGGTCCTCGTGGCGCTTGTCCTCGTCCACCCAGACGACCAGGTTGGCCGCGAAGTAGATGACCTTCTCCAACTGCTTGGCCTTCAGCTCCTCACGGGGTTCCGTGCCCATGAGCAGGTATGCCAGCCACGAGCGGGTTCCCCGTAGGTACCAGATATGGACAGCCGGTGCGGCAAGCTCAATGTGGCCCATGCGGTCGCGCCGGACCTTCGAGCGTGTGATCTCCACTCCGCAGCGCTCGCAGATGATGCCCTTGAAGCGGACCCTCTTGTACTTGCCGCAGTAGCACTCCCAGTCCTTCGTGGGACCGAAGATCTTCTCGCAGAAGAGCCCGTCCTTCTCCGGCTTGAGGGTGCGGTAGTTGATGGTCTCCGGCTTCTTCACCTCGCCGTTGGACCACGTGCGGATGCCATCCGCCGTAGCGAGACCGATGCGGATCTGATCAAATTCGTTGACGTCGAGCACTGTTACTTCCTGCGTCTAGTTCTTGCTGGCGTGCGGGTCAGTGGGCGAGGCCGGCTGCGCGGCGCTCGTCGTCTTCATCGGAACCCCGCTCCGGGCGGGACAGGTCGATGCCGAGTTCCTCGGCGGCGCGGTATACGTCCTCGTCAAAGTCGCGCATTTCGATCTGACGACCGTTCTCGGCGAGTACCTCCACGTTCAGGCAGAGGGACTGCATCTCCTTGATGAGAACCTTGAAGCTCTCCGGAATGCCGGGTTCGGGGATGTTGTGGCCATTGACGATGGCCTCGTAGACCTTCACCCGTCCGAGGACGTCGTCGGACTTGATGGTCAGGAGCTCCTGGAGGCAGTAGGCGGCTCCGTAGGCCTCCAACGCCCAGACCTCCATCTCACCAAACCTCTGACCACCGAACTGCGCCTTACCGCCCAGCGGCTGCTGGGTGATCATCGAGTACGGACCGGTGGAGCGGGCGTGGACCTTGTCGTCGACAAGGTGGGCCAGCTTCAGGATGTAGACGTACCCGACCATGATCGAGCTGTCGTAGGCCTCGCCGGTCCGACCGTTGTAGAGCGTGGTCTTGCCGTCCACCCCGACCAGCCGGTCACCATCGACCGACTCCGGACGGATGTTGGCGAGGATCTTCTGGATCGTGGGATGCCGGCCTGCCCGGTCCTCCTCGTCCCAGTGGGCGCCGTCGAAGACGGGCGTCGCCACATGGACCGACGGGCGGGTAGACGGGCGGGTCTTCTTTTCGATGCCGCGGATCGGTTCATCGCCGACGGAATCGTCGCCGATATCCCAGCCCCAACGGGCGCAGTAGCCGAGGTGGGCCTCAAGGACCTGTCCCACGTTCATCCGCGAGGGAACGCCAAGCGGGTTCAGGAGGATGTCCACCGGTGTGCCATCGGCCATGTACGGCATGTCCTCGATCGGGAGGATCTTGGAGATGACGCCCTTGTTGCCGTGGCGGCCGGCCAGCTTGTCGCCGACGCTGATCTTGCGCTTCTGAGCCACGTAGACACGGACCAGCTGGTTGACGCCGGGCGGAAGCTCGTCGCCGTCCTCGCGGTTGAACACCTCGACTTCGATGACCTTGCCGGTCTCGCCGTGCGGGACCTTCAGGGAGGTGTCACGCACCTCCCGGGCCTTCTCGCCGAAGATCGCCCTCAGCAGGCGTTCCTCCGGTGTCAGCTCGGTCTCACCCTTGGGTGTGACCTTGCCGACCAGCACATCGCCGGGCAGGACCTCCGCACCAACGCGGATGATTCCAAGATCATCCAGGTCGGCCAGGATCTCGTCGGGGAGGTTCGGGATGTCCCGGGTGATCTCCTCAGGGCCGAGCTTGGTGTCACGGGCGTCGATGTCGTGCTCGTGGATGTGGATCGACGTCAGCACGTCGTCCTTGACCAGGCGCTCCGAGAGGATGATGGCGTCCTCGAAGTTGTAGCCCTCCCACGACATGAAAGCCACGAGAAGGTTCTTACCGAGCGCCAGTTCGCCACCGTCGGTCGACGAGCTGTCGGCCAGCAACTGACCCTGCTTGACCTTCTGACCGGGGACGACCCTGACCTTCTGGTTTATGCACGTGTCCTGGTTGGACCTGACGTACTTGAACAACCGGTGCTCGACCGTGCCGGCCTTCTTGTAGTCCACCGTCACGGAGGTGCCGTCCACGGCCGAGACCGTGCCGTCCTCGTCTGCGAGCAGCATGTCCATCGCGTCGTGCGCAGCGCTGGCCTCGATGCCCGTACCGATGTACGGAGCCTCGGACTGAATCAGCGGGACTGCCTGGCGCTGCATGTTGGCGCCCATGAGGGCACGGTTGGCGTCGTCGTGCTCGAGGAACGGGATCAGAGCCGTGGCGACCGAGACGATCTGCTTCGGCGAGACGTCCATGAGCTGGATCTCAGCCGGCGGCACGTATGAGATCTCGGTCGTGGCGCCGAAGAACACGTCCCTCTCCAACTGGAGTCGGAGGTCCTGCAGCGAGGCTGCCTGCGGCGAGCGGCGCGAGAGGATCCGGTTGTTGACGAAGGTGGAGTCCTCGTTGAGGGGAGCGTTGGCCTGGGCGACCACGTACTCCTCCTCCTCGTCGGCGGCCAGGTAGACGATCTCGTTGGTGACCCTGCCGTCGGTGACGACCCGGTACGGCGACTCGATGAAGCCGAACGGGTTGACCCGTCCATACGTCGCCAGACCGCCGATGAGACCGATGTTCGGTCCCTCGGGGGTCTCGATCGGACACATCCGGCCGTAGTGCGAGAAGTGGACGTCACGAACCTCGAAGCCGGCGCGTTCACGCGACAGGCCACCAGGGCCCAATGCCGAGAGGCGTCGACGATGTGTGAGGCCGGACAACGGGTTCACCTGGTCCATGAACTGCGACAGCTGGCTGGTGCCGAAGAACTCCTTGATGGCAGCGACCACCGGACGGATGTTGATCAACGAGGTGGGTGTGATGGACTCGACGTCCTGGGTGGTCATCCGCTCACGGACGACGCGCTCCATGCGCGACAGGCCGATTCGAAGCTGGTTCTGGATCAACTCGCCCACCGACCGGATGCGGCGGTTGGCGAAGTGGTCCTGGTCGTCGAGGCGGTAGCCGGGCTCGCCCTTGGCGAGGTGCAGCAGGTACGTGCAGGTGGCAAGGACCTCGGACCGGGTGAGTACCTGGGAGTCGGGGTCGGGGCGCTCCAGCTCGATGCCGAAGAGCTTCTCGATCTTCTCGATCTCCGGACCCAACTTGCGATTCAGCTTGTAACGGCCGACCCGTGAGAGGTCGTAGCGACGTGACTCGAAGAAGGCGTTGCGCAGGTAGGCGCGGGCGGCTTCCACCGACGCCGGCTCACCGGGACGCACCCGCTTGTAGATCTCCAGGAGGGATTCCTCCTGGGTGGGAGCGATGTCCTTGTCCTTCTCCCACTGCCCCTCGAGGTAGTCGAAGTGGCGGACGAAACGATCCAGGAAGCCGGGCTCGTTCTCCTCGTCGTAGCCCAACGCCCGAAGGAGCGTGAACATCGACAGGCGACGCTTGCGGGCCACCCGGGTACCGGCGGTGACGTCCTTGCCGGGCTTCTGCTCGACGTCGAACTCGATCCACTCGCCACGGTAGGGATGGATGGTCCCGGTAACCAGCTGGTGCTTGGCCAGGTTGCGGAGGCGGTACCGGTCACCGGGCTGGAAGATGACGCCTGGTGAACGGACGAGCTGGGACACGACGACACGCTCGGTGCCGTTGATGACGAAGGTGCCCTTCCCGGTCATCACGGGGAAGTCCCCCATGAAGACCGTCTGCTCCTTGATCTCGCCGGTGTTGGCGTTCATGAAGCGTGCACGGACGAAGATAGGCGCGGAGAAGGTCATGTCCTTCTCCTTGCACTCCTCCACTGTGAACTTGGGCGGCGGGCACAGGTCCTCGTCGTCCGGATCGAACTCCAGGTCGAGCGTGAGCGTCTCGCTGAAGTCGGTTATGGGGCTGAGATCACGGAACGTGTCGGCAATGCCCTCATCGAGGAACCAGCGGAATGACTTCCTCTGGACATCGATGAGGTGCGGCAGAGGGAGAACTTCCTCCAAATTGCCGAACGAGTAGCGGTCTCGGACGATGGGGCGTGAAGACACCTAGAACTCCTGGCCAGAGTCACGGACGAGGGCAAACCGTTGCTGTGACCACGAACATGGCGAAAACGACATGAACGACAGGCATAACCACGGCGACTGATGAGCCTAGCGGTCGCGCGCAGGCCGGAGCAACCCCGAAGGGCAGCACGGACGAATCCCGAAGGGTGGGTCCATCCAGAACGGTAGAGGTCCGACGCGTTGTGGTCAAGGACCGTCACGAAACCGACACCTTTCGGCTTCCCGCCACAGCAGCCGGAGAAGGCGGCCGGACAGGCGCCCTGTCGCCGGTTCCGGGCCAAAACGCCGAGACCCCCGGGGCGAACCCCGGGGGTCTCAGATACCCGGCGGACCTGCCGCCGGGACGACTACTTGACTTCGACGCTGGCGCCTGCGGCCTCAAGGGCCTCCTTGGCCTTGTCGGCATCCTCCTTGGAGGCGCCCTCAAGCACCGTCTGCGGAGCACCGTCAACCATGTCCTTGGCGTCCTTCAGGCCAAGGTTGGTGAGCGCACGCACCTCCTTGATGACCTGGATCTTCTTGTCGCCGACCTCGGTCAGGACGACATCGAAGGAGGTCTGCTCCTCCTCCTCCTCGCCGGAATCACCGGCGGGAGCGGCGGCTGCAGCTGCCACTGGGGCTGCTGCGGTAACGCCGAACTTCTCCTCGAAATCCTTCAGGAGCTCACTCAGCTCGAGCACGCTCATCCCGGCGATCGCGTCCAGGATCTCCTCTTTGGTCGACATGATTACTCCTCTTCCTCGTTGTCATTTTCAGTGTCGGTGGCTTCGTCAACGGCGGGCGCCTCATCAGCGACCTCCGCATCGGCTTCGTCAACGGC
>Ga0302139_10000760_pt1 | contig 15523 bp, 15 predicted proteins | sample CBN3_331_MG_FD_203104 | JGI IMG/M metagenome (GOLD analysis project Ga0302139, IMG submission 203104) | Marine microbial communities from Western Arctic Ocean, Canada - CBN3_33.1 | ecosystem: Environmental > Aquatic > Marine > Oceanic | place: Canada: Western Arctic Ocean | collected 2017-09-15 | reverse complement strand
CTGAGATGGAAGTGATCGAGGCAGGAAATTTATAGCATCCAGCTGACTCAAGTTTTTTCTCCCGTCAATCATGCTTAAGTGTAAATAGAAACGAGTGATTTAAAACGTGGATTTTTTTTAGGTATAGAGCAAAAAATAAATTTCTGAAAAAATATGCTCAAAAAAGAACTGACATTACTCAATGTGTACGCCATTGCGACTGGTACAACCCTGAGCGCAGGTTTTTTCCTGTTGCCCGGAATTGCCTTTAACCAAGCAGGTCCGGCAGTTGTTTTGAGTTATTTGATTGCGGCAATTCCTCTTATTCCTGCAATGTTCAGCATGGTTGAGCTTTCAACTGCGATGCCGAGAGCCGGTGGAGCATATTATTTTCTTGATCGAAGCATGGGTCCGTTTGTCGGTACCATAGGCGGATTGGGAACTTGGCTGGCACTGGTTTTAAAAACCGCATTTGCCTTGATCGGCATGGGAGCTTATCTCCGCATTTTTTGGCCGGATGTACCAGTTGTGACATTGGCGGTAATTTTGGCAGTTTTTTTTGGTGTCGTTAATCTTTTTGGAGCAAGAAAAACAGGAACGTTTCAGGTCTTCATGGTTTTTGCCCTGTTGCTGATCTTGTTTTTTTTCATCGGTGAGGGCTTACCACAAATAAATTACCGCAATTTTGATGGGTTTTATGACAAAGGCGGGGTTTCAATTATTTCAACAGCAGGACTGGTTTATATCAGCTACGTTGGTATAACTAACATTGCGAGCGTTGCGGAAGAAATAGAAAATCCTGAACGGAATCTACCTCTTGGAGTTTTCCTTGCGATTGCAACTGCGATCGCGGTTTATGCTGCAGGTACTACGATTATGGTCGGTGTGCTACCTGCAGAAATACTTGCACATGATTTAACACCGGTTGCGTCTGCGGCAGAGGTTTTGTTTGGGAATTGGGGTAAAATAGGAGTGACTGTCGCAGCTGTGATTGCTTTTGCTTCAGTTGCAAACGCCGGAATATTGAGTGCGTCACGTTACCCCCTCGCGATGAGCAGAGATCATCTTATTCCGGTAATCTTCTCAAAACTTACCTCCCGAAATATTCCGCATTACGGAATTGCGGTGACAGTCTGTTTCATCATCTTTCTGGTGATGAGCTTTGATATTGCCAGCATTGCCAAGCTGGCGAGTGCGTTTCAATTGATGATGTTTGCGTTGATTTGTTTTGCTGTAATCGTGATGCGTGAAAGCAGAATAGAGGCTTATGATCCCGGATTTCGTTCGCCCTTTTATCCTTGGATGCAACTGTTTGGAGTTTTTTCGCCCATGTGGCTGATTGCGGAAATGGGGATGATGCCTATTTTATTTTCACTGGCACTTGTCACTCTTGGAACAATTTGGTATATTTTTTATGCTCGTGAACGAGTTGTGCGTTCAGGTGCGATTTATCATTTATTTGCACGTCTCGGAAAGCAAAGATTTGAAGGTCTTGATCGAGAATTACGCGGCATTATGAAAGAAAAAGGAGTGCGTGAAGAAGACCCCTTTGATGAAGTTGTCACCCGTTCACAGGTGATGGAATTTTCACAGAAATACCTTTTTGAGGAAATTACTCACGACGTTGCTCAGGCATTAGCTAGCAGTTTGGGGATTCCGGCAAAAGACCTTGAGCAAGGATTTCTGGAGGGCAGCAGGATTGGTGCAACTCCAATTTCACATGGCGCTGCATTACCGCACATTCGACTGCCGGAGATTGAGCGTGCTGAAATGGTGATCGTCAGAGCGAAAGAAACATGTTTTGTTGAAGCACCTGATTTTTCAGGAAAAATATCTCTTCAGGGACCGATACACGCATTTTTCTTTTTGGTCAGCCCAAGCGAAAATCCAGGCCAGCATCTGCGGATTCTGGCTCAAATTGCGGGGAGGGTTGATGATGATAAGTTTCTCAAGGACTGGCTGGCCGCTACCGACGAACAGGAATTGAAGGAAATTTTGTTACGTGATGAAAGATTTTTATCACTCAGAATCCGTGGCAACTCTCCTTCTTCTGTGCTTATTGGACACTCACTGGGAGAAATTCGGATGCCCGAAGGAAGTCTGGTGGCACTGATTCGACGAAGAGGAGAAACTATAATCCCTCGGGGACAAACAGTTTTAGAGGAAGGTGACCGGCTTACTATTATAGGCGATGCACACGGAATTAAAAAATTAAACAATGAATATAGTTAATTATATGTCAAACACTCGAACCGACGGACGTGCCAACAATCATGCAAGACCGCTGGAAATTAACACTGAATATACAATGTTCGCAGAAGGATCAGTTCTTGTTTCTTCCGGAAACACGAAAATTATTTGCACCGCTTCTGTTGATAATAAAGTTCCGGATTGGCTTTTGGATAAAGATAAAAAAGCCCGTCACGGCTGGGTCACTGCAGAGTATGGAATGTTGCCGCGTTCAACCGGAAGTCGCAGAAAAAGGGAAACCGGAAAAATAGACGGACGCAGTCAGGAAATTCAACGTTTAATAGGCCGTTCACTACGTTCTGTTGTGGATCTAGACGCACTTGGGAATCACACGGTCTGGATTGACTGTGATGTAATTCAAGCCGACGGAGGTACACGCACCGCATCCATAACAGGCGGGTTTGTAGCACTGATTTTAGCTTTACGTAAAATATTTCAGGCAGGACAGATTAAAGAGTTCCCGGTAAAAGAATACCTTGCTGCCATTAGTGTTGGTATTGTAAATCAACAGTCCATGCTCGATTTGAAATATGATGAAGACAAAAATGCAGAAGTCGACATGAACGTCGTTATGCTCGATTGTGGAGAATTTGTGGAAGTCCAGGGAACAGCAGAAGGAAAAACTTATTCCCGTGATCAGTTGAATTCAATGCTGGATTTGGCCGGAGATGGCATCCGCTCACACATTGTTGCTCAAAAAACAATTCTTGGAAATGTCCTTTCCGGATAAATCACTTTCAAAATAAAACATGTATCCATATATTTTTTCAGTTGAAATACCCTGGTTCAACATCATGTTGGAACCTCGTTTTTACGGTTTATTTTACGCGGTTTCGCTGTTGATCAGCACGCGAATAGTGCTTGCGGAAGTAGCAAGGAGACGTATAAATCTCAGCGAAGATGAAGCCATGAACATGACGATGCTGCTCTTTTTTGCAGGATTGGTAGGCGGACGAGCATACGAAGTGATTTTCGAATGGTCGAATTATTATGCATTTCAACCATTTTGGAAAGTATTTGCGGTTTGGGAAGGCGGTTTGGCGATTCACGGTGCTATTCTGGGCGGTATTATTGTGTTTCCGCTTTACTGTAGAGTCAAAAAAATGTCTTTACCCGTGATGTTTGACATCAGTGCGATGTGCATGATTTTGGGACAGGCGCTCGGCCGCTGGGGGAATTTCACCAATGGTGAAACCGCAGGCCCGATTACTGAGTTCTGGACAGGTATTGTTTTTCCAGCAGGTACTGCCGTCGATCGATATGCGCATGGAGCGCCAGTTCATCCCACGATGATTTATGAATCGCTGGGTAATTTTCTGATTTTCTATCTCCTCTGGAAACTGCGTCTGCGAAATCTCCGTCCTGGTATGCTCGGTGCGGTTTATTTGCTGTCGTACGCGGTTTTGCGTTCATTTTTAACTCCGCTCCGCATGGACAATCAATATTTTGTTATTGCTGACTCAAAGTTCTTAGCGGCTTATGCCATCAGCCTCCTGCTCTTTGCTGCAGGTTTATTTTGGATTTTTAAGCAAAAATTATGGCTTACTGATGAAGCCTTAAACAAAAAGATTGCACTAGAAAGTGCTGTGCCTGCGAAAGGTGTAAAAAACGCGAAAGCTGCTAAAAAGAACAAAAAACGTTAAAAACAAAAAAGGATGAAGATAGAGTTTGCTGAAATACTCACGAATCCAGGTGCTATGTTAGCCTTGATTTTTGGGCTGGATTTGCTTTTTGGTGATCCTGTTTATCGTCTTCATCCTGTGCGTTTGATTGGTAAGTTGTTAACATGGTATGAACTCAGACTCCGAAAAATAGGACTGGATGGTAAAATTGGTGGAATCATTTTAGTGCTGCTTTTATTAGCCAGTTCGCTGGTGATAGGCATGAGTGTTTTTTATTTACTGGCGTCTGTGCATTGGAGTTTAAGCTGGCTCTGGTATGTGTATCTGGGCTGGAGTTTCCTCGCATTAGGTGATTTGCTGCAGCATGCAAAACATGTAGCGGCAGCTATCAAAGAAGATGACCTTGCAGCAGCAAAACGTCAGGTTGGGATGCTTGTTGGACGTGACACAAAGCAGATGGATTTAAAGGCATGCGGACGTGCTGCGGTTGAAAGTGTCAGTGAAAATTTGAATGATGGAGTGATTGCACCGTTGTTTTACTTTTGTTTTTTCGGGATACCTGGGATGCTGTTTTATAAAGTTGTCAGCACCCTAGATTCTATGGTCGGTTACCGTAATGAGCGTTATCAGGATTTTGGCTGGTGCGGAGCCAAGTTTGATGATTTACTGAGTTGGATTCCTGCGAGACTCAGTTGGCTTTTACTTTCCGGAAGCGCCGCTTTATTTCCCGGATTGTCTGGAAGGAACGCTTTCAAAGTAGGATGGAAGGATTACTCAAAACTGCCTAGTCCAAATGCAGGTTGGTCCGAAGCGACTGCAGCCGGAGCGTTGAAAATAAAACTTTGTGGACCGGTTTGGAGAGAAGGGAAACTGGCTCACGATTATTGGCTCGGCAGTCCTGGAGATAGAGAAGGCGCGTCCTACACTGACATTCAACTTATGAACAAATTTGCTTTAGCAACCGCATTTCTTGGAGCACTCATCTCCGGAAGCTGTTTGTGGTTTTCTGGATTCAACCCATTTTTCAGCACATGAAAATTCTGATCACCGGTGGAGTCAAAAGCGGAAAATCACGTCACGCGGAAATGCGTATCCTGAAAATGGCTCAAGCACAGAAACCTGTTTATCTAGCTACCACAGAATTGCTTGATCCGGAAATGCGAAAGCGTATCTCGGAACACCGTCAGCGGCGGGGTAAAAAATTTCAGACTATTGAGGAACCGTTGTTTTTAACTGAGGCACTTACTGGAACAGATACACCTGTGCTGATTGAATGTATGACTATGTGGCTCAATAATGCTTTGCACCATCAACTACCCGAAAGTAAAATATTTACCGAAATTGAAAGTTTGCTCTCGCTGGAACGTGAACTTGTCTTTGTGCTGAATGAGGTTGGGCTCGGTGTCATTCCGGTCAATCCTTTAGCCAGAAAATTTGCGGATTTATCCGGACGCATCTCGCAACAGCTTGCTGAAGCCTGTGATGAAGTAAACTGGTGTGTGGCAGGAATATCAGTAAAGATTAAATAAGCTGAAAAACTATGAAAACTCTTCAAGTTAATTTGCCTGGTCGAGAATATCAAATTGATATTGGGCTAAATATTATCAATAAAAAACTTCCGGATGCCATTAAAATCAATGCTGCGGAGCATGTGGTTGTAGTGACAAACACAACTTTGCAGGATCTGTATCCGGACTTTATTTTCAACATTTTAGCAGATTCTGGAGTTAAGGTTTCAACCTGTGTACTGCCCGATGGAGAAGAGTATAAAAACCTGGAATCGCTTTCGCTCGTATTTGATTTTTTGATGAATGTCAGCGCTAACCGAAAAACCTTGTTGATAGCTTTCGGAGGCGGTGTAATCGGAGACATGGCTGGGTTTGCTGCCTCGACTTTTGTACGCGGGATCCCTTTCATTCAGGTGCCTACAACTTTACTTTCTGACGTTGACAGCAGCGTTGGCGGGAAAACAGCGGTTAATCATCCTGCCGGCAAAAACACGATTGGCTCCTTCAAACAGCCTGAATACGTCTGCATAGAACTCTCATTTCTGAAAACTTTGCCTTCACGTGAGTTGAAAGCAGGCTATATGGAACTGCTCAAACATGGCTTGATTCAGGATGCAGATTTTTTCAACTTTACTCTGCAGAACTCCCTAGAACCGCTTGATTTTGATTATCTGGAAGAAGTGATTTTCCGTTCCTGTAAAATTAAAGGACGGGTTGTAGAGCAGGATGAGACAGAAAAGGGGTTGCGTGCAAATCTCAATTTTGGTCATACACTGGGACATTTAATCGAAACCCATGCCGGTTACGGTAAGTACCTGCATGGAGAAGCGGTTGGTACAGGAATGTTATTTGCCGCATTTGTTTCATGGCGCTGGAATGAGCTTGCGCAAAATGAGTGGGATCTTATCAACAGTTCCCTGACACAATATTTGTTGCCTGTAAAACTGGTGAAACTGGATTATGATACTTTTCGGAATTTGATTCTGCACGATAAAAAAGCACAAAAACAGGCTGTGAATTTTATTCTCTTAAAAAAATTAGGGGAAAGTTTTATCCAGCCTGAAACCTCAGTGGATAAATTGTGGGAAGAATTAAACCTGTTTACCAAGAAGTTTCCTGGAATGCTAAGCTTAGAATAATATTTTATACCATGCCTGTTTGAGAAAAAGTGGTGTTCAGCAGGTCAAAGCCAAGATTTTCCATAGTTTTATCCCAGCGCAGTTCGTAGTCCAGTTCAAGCAGTAGTGATTCGTCGAGCGGTCCGAGCCACCATGATTCTTCCTGAATTTCACGGTCGAGTTGTCCCCCACCCCAGCCGGCATATCCGCTGCCGAATTGATAAGACTCCACAGTCTGACCTGCAGCAAGTGGAGATAGAATATCATGCGCGGAACTTAAATTTATTTTTGGTGAAAGAATGGTGGTCTCTTCTACTGAAAAATCAGCACTGTGAACCGCCCAAAAAGATTCAGGTTGAACAGGTCCTCCGACCAGCAAAGGGATGTCGAAGACAGCATTTTCCTGCAGTTCTTCGGAGAGCACATCTTTTACCTGAGTTGTAGATGGATGATTCATTACTAGGCCGAATGCACCTTCTGCGTCATAACTGCACAAAAGAATTACTGATTTCTCAAAATAAGTATCTCTTAGCGTAGGCATGGCAACGAGGATACCAGGGACTTCACTGACCAACATAATGCTTTTTGACTGAAGGAAAATTTTAAATTATGGTTAGTCTATCGTATCAAAATCAAGATCGCAATTTGCTAACGCAGTTTCTTCGCACAATTCGATATCAAAAATCATCCGGACACAAGACATACGGAAATGCTCTGGCTATTCTGCGCGCCATTTTTAAAGCATCAGGACAACAGCATCTGCTTTATCTAGTCAAACTACGCAAACTCTGGTTTGCAGAGATTGACAAGTTTTTGGCCCGGAACGCATACCCGCGTAATATTTCTGTCCTACGTCAGTTCACAGTGAATGCTGATTTTACCCAGGAACTTGTTAAAGCAGGTGTCTCTGCAGATTTTCTGCAGGCAGTAGAAATATTAAAGGGTGAAAGTTTTAACCATTCAGCGCAATTGAACGGGAAGTTGCAAAAGAAACTGAAACGTTTATTGTCAACTGAAGAAACAGAACTGCTGAAACACAAAGTCAGATTCAAACCTCAGCAGACAATTCTGCACTTAACAGTTTATGACGGCAGCATCTCCCAAGCGTTACGCTTTGAAACTGAGGCTTATCTTCGCATGTTTCACCGTTTGTTGCCAGAATTAAAATTAGACGATATCCGCTGTCATGTCGGTGATTTAGGACAAGCACAATATGATCAGAGTCAGGTTGCTTCACTGGCGAAAGACTGGCATCTTCTCACACCGGAAGGAGTACATCAAAACTGTATGCCGGCCTTTCTCCATCGTGTTTCAAGAGGGCACGCTGTTTTAGTGCTTTATGTTTCATCTGAGGAAGGTTTGGAGTTGTTGAATAGTACTCCGGGGGCAGAGTGGCTCATCCAGCACCTGCATAAACAACGCACGGAACTGCAGGAAGTGCTGCAGAAAATCGCATTCGTACCGAGACCTGAACTTGATTTGGAACAGGTGCGTTTACGGTCTCTTGTGCTTGGTGATATTCAGTTGGAAAAGTCTGCCGCGGAAGCAGCAAAAGAAAGCAGTTCTTTAACTACCGATTCTTCAAAAACGTCTATCTCCGTTCAGGAACAGTTTGCTAAAATCAGCAGGCAATTGAGGCGGAGTTCAGCCGGAACACAAACTTAAAGTTAAAGAGAATCATACAGACTACAGTAACTGTTGTAGCGCTGTTCTGTGATTTTTTCTGCAGTGACGGCTTCTTTAATAATACAATGCGGTTCGTGTCGATGAGAGCAGCCTTTAAATTTACATTGTCCCAGAAATGGGATGAACTCCACAAAATGTTTATCCAGTTCTTCCTGTTTAACCAAAGGAGCAAATTCACGGATTCCTGGTGTATCGACGATGAATCCACCCTGCGGAAGTGGAAACATTTCTGCCATTATTGTAGTGTGACGGCCTTTCCCTGATTTTTTACTGACTTGACCGATTCGGATTTTCCAATCAGGAAATAGTGCTGCTATCAGAGATGATTTCCCAACACCGGAATGACCTGATAGGACGGAAATACTACCTCGCAACAACTCACGTAATGAGTCGAGCCCCTTGGATTCTGGCACACTGGTTACCAGCACGGTACATCCCAGGGATGCATAAAGTTCTTTGATTGGTGTGATTTCTGCGTCAGTGGATAAGTCAGCTTTGCTGAGGATAAGCAACGGTTCCAGACTACCGCAGGAAGCTGCTACTAAAAAGCGGTCAACTAAACCTTCCCTGAAAGGAGGATCCCGCAAAGAAGCAACGATCAGGAGTATATTGGCGTTACTGACCAAAATCTGTTCTGGAAACCCTATACTAGACCTACGTGAGAGTTTTGTCCGACGTGGAAGCAAACGGAGGATCCAACCCGCATCTTCTGCGACTTTCAGATCAATTTCTACTTCATCGCCTACGGCTATTTTATTTTGATGGAGGTTCCCTTTAAACAAGTTCCCGCGGATACGGCAGAGACGAGGCTCTGACTCGCCTACATCAACGTAGTAGAAACTTTTGGTGCGTCTGACGACGATTCCGGTCTGAGGCAATTTTATTTGAAAATCGTGTGGTTCAGTCTTCCGGTTCGAGCTCGAAATCTTCTCCTTCTGCTCGATATTCATTGAGTTTGTTACGCAAAGTACGAATGCTGATCCCTAAGGTTTTTGCGGCATGAGTCCGGTTACCTTTGGTTTCATTGAGAGTTTTGAAAATGAAACGCTTCTCTGCTTCTTTCATCGACATGCCAACTTCAATTCCTAAACCTTCGTTCTCTGTTGAAATTTGCGTTTTTGTAAAAGTCGCAGTATCGTCTGCTGATTTGTCTGCAGTGGAGTTTGAAGTTTGATTTGTTATTGCAGCCAGATCTTCATTAATGCTCGCCTTGCCAAGTTGAGAAGACATGAGTAAATGGTTGGGCTGGATTTCTTCACCATTACAAAGCAGCAAAGCACGTTCCATAACGTTTTCCAATTCACGCACATTACCACGCCAATGGTAATTTGTGAGAATGTTTAATGTTTCACGACTGACTGCAGGACAATCACGGTTATTTATTTTAGAATGCTTTTTAATAAAATATGTCACCAGTACCGGCACATCGTCCATCCTGTCCCGTAAAGGCGGAAGCGCCAGTGGTATTACGTTTAAGCGGAAAAATAGGTCTTCACGGAATTTTCCAGCATCGACCATTTCCATTAAATTTTGGTTAGTCGTCGCAATCACTCTAACATCCACCGGAATCGGCTCTTTCCCGCCGACTTTGTCAATTTGATATTCCTGTAATACACGTAAGAGTTTTGCTTGCAGAGGTAAAGCCATCTCACTGATTTCATCCAGTAGAATTGTACCTGTGTGAGCCTGTTCAAATTTCCCCCGGTAATCCTGAATTGCTCCGGTGAAAGCACCTTTAGCGTGTCCGAAGAGTTCACTTTCAAGTAATGTCTCCGGAAGAGCTGCACAGTTTATCGCTACAAAAGGCCTCTTTGAACGGTCGGAATTTTCATGGATAAAATTTGCCAGCAACTCTTTACCGGTACCGCTTTCACTCTGAATCATCATCGTTGATTTGCTTTTGGCCACGTTCCTTGCAACATCGAGTAAAGACAACATTGACTGGTTCTGCGTGATGATTTCCTTGCTTAAATTTACAGGCTTTGACTTTGTAGATCTGCTTTCAGCAACTGGAGAAGAATTATCTGCAGTACCTTTATAATTCAAGGCTTGCTGAACAATAAACTGGAATGAATCAAAATTAATTGGTTTGCGGATGTAATCGAACGCTCCGTGTTTCATGGCTTCCACCGCAGTTTCTACAGTACCGTATGCGGTAGCCATTATCACAGGTTTGGCAGGAGAGATACTTTTTATGTCTTTTAGTAATTCAAGCCCACTGCGTTTGGGCATGGTCATATCTGTAATGACCAGGGAATATTCGTTTTGCTTGAACTTCTTGAGTGCGTCAATTGCGTTGTGCGATATTTCTACAGGGTATCCGCAGTGCTTGAGAGTTTCGGACATGGCGATGCGCATTTCTACTTCATCGTCTACAATTAAAACTGGTTGGTTAACCATTATTAAATCCTTTCAATCGGTGTCCATTTAGTGATCATCTTCTGTACGTTCCGTATCATCCTCGGGAACAGGGGCGCACTTGAATTGATGGTAGTTATAAAAAATATTCAGAGTATAATATTATCACACCCCGATTGGCTATGCACTATTCATGCGCAATCATCCATGATTTGTATTTTGCTCAAACGGTGCGGGTTTCAGTTTTTATTTGATAAATAATTTTGGTTCACAAAATTATAATTCTACTGAACTTCCACAAAAATCCTCTGCACATCTGCTAAGTTTAAACATAAACTGACAATCTTACTGCTATAATATAAATCAACTCTCACGATGATTTAGTTTGAGTGGCTCAAAGAGCGTCTAAACTGAGTTTTGTATTGAATTTTCCAGACGCTCTGTTAGTGTTTATTATACGTTTTAAATTAATAATAAGGAGATAACATGGCCCTTGATGACGATTTCAAATCTGCAGCTGAACGTGTGACCCAGCTTTCTAAGCGTCCACCTAATGATATAATGCTACAGCTTTATGCACTATTTAAACAAGGTAATCAAGGAGACGTCACAGGTGAACGTCCTGGATTTGCCGATTTTGAAGGTCGTGCAAAGTTTGACGGTTGGAACAAACTACAGGGAAAATCCTTTGAAGATGCAAAGCAGGAGTATATTTCGCTTGTAGAAAAACTTGAACAAGAATAAGCCTAAAAAATAATCCATGCCTTTTGATCTTTCTTTAAGTGAGTTGGTTGAACGCATCAAGTTGGGAGAAATACTAGCCCAAGCAGTGATGGACGCAGTATATCTCCAGATAGATCAATACAATTCATCATTGAATGTCTACCGCAGTCTATTGCCGCGTGAAACAGCAATTTCACGTGCCCGTTTAATTGACGAAAAAATTGCTGCCGGTAAAAGCGTTGGGAAACTTGCGGGGATTCCCGTTTCGATCAAGGATAACATTTGCATCAACGATCCAAACTTGAGCAACGCTTGCGGTTCAAAAATACTCGGAGAATTTCATTCACCGTACAACGCGACAGTTGTAGAAAAATTATTAGCGGAAGACGCGCTGATAATTGGAACTACGAATATGGACGAATTCGCTATGGGTTCATCCACAGAAAACTCTGCATTTGGTGTTACACATAATCCATGGGATACTGAACTTGTGCCAGGAGGCAGCAGCGGAGGAGCTGCGGTTTCTGTAATTTCCGGAATGGCGCTTTTGGCTCTGGGCTCAGACACAGGCGGTTCAGTTCGTCAACCTGCTTCAATGTGTGGAGTCACTGGATTGAAACCGACGTACGGAACAGTATCACGTTATGGACTGGTAGCGTATGGATCTTCTCTGGATCAAATCGGTTGTTTTACAAAAACTGCTGCTGATTCCCGTTATGCCTTTTCCATTCTCCATGGTAATGATCCAAAGGAAAGTACGTCCGCAACAACTGTCTTAGCTGCCGCACCTGAAGTAGCGGAGCTTTCCGGTTTGCGTATTTGTCTTCCGGATGAATATGTGAACGCGCAATCCGCAGATCCGGACGTCGTGTCTAGTGTTAATGAATTAGTAGAATTGCTGGAGAACAAGGGTGCAACGGTTGAACGGCATTCGCTGGAGTTTCTGAAATATGTAATTCCTACTTACTACGTCCTCGCATTTGCGGAAGCAAGCTCCAATCTCGGACGATTCGACGGTATTCGTTACGGAAAACGGGAGCAGGAACAGGCTTCCCTTAAATCACTTTATACAACATCCAGAAAAACAGGTTTTGGTGAAGAAGTGAAACGCAGAATTATGCTTGGAACATTTGTACTAAGTTCAGGTTATTATGATCAATATTACGGACGTGCGATACAGGTTAGGGCCTGGATGGAAAAGCAAGTGGCAGAGCTTTTCAAAAAATTTGATTTTATCCTTGGCCCTGTTTCGCCTTTCCCCGCGTTCAAATTAGGTGAAAAAACCGAAGATCCGCTGGCCATGTATCTGGCGGATATTTGCAGTGTGCTCGCGAATCTGACTCGAACACCCGCAATTTCAATTCCTGGAAAACCGACCGCTGACGGATTACCGGTTGGTCTACAATTAATGGGCCGGCGTTTTGAGGATCATAATCTGTTAGCGACTGCAGCTGCGATTCAGGAGTTGACAGAATATCATAATTTGCGTCCAGAAAAATATTTCAGTTGAAATCGCTGAAACAGTTACATTTTCAGCAGCATTCCTTTTTTTGACGTAGAGTTCAAGATTCATAAAACCATCAAACTCAAAAGTTGATTACATCTGCAATCACTGCAACTGAAACCTGAAACTTAAAACCTGACTGAATGCTTGATCTTAAATTAATCCGCAGCCAGCCTGAAGAAATTGCTGAGAATTGCCGTAAACGTAACGTTGACGTTGATATTGATAAATTGTTAATGCTTGACGAACAGGTCAGGCAGATTACTACTGAGGTTGATACCGTCAGGCAACGGCGGAACGATATCAGCAAAAAAATGAAAGGCAAAATTTCTCCGGAGGAACGTCAGCCGCTAATTGAAGAATCGAAGATATTACGTGAGGAAGAATCCGCGAAAGAATCAATGCTGCGGAAACTGCTGGAGCAACGTCTTGATTTGCACAAACAGGTTCCAAATCTGACTCATCCTGATTCACCTGATGGTTTTACAGACGAAGATAACGTGCCGATTCGTGAAGTAGGGACAAAACGTGAATTTGACTTTGAGCCTAAAGATCACGTTGAGTTGATGGAAGCACTTGAGCTGATCGACTTTGATGGAGGGGCAAAAGTTACCGGTCAAAAATTCTATTACCTCAAAAATCAGGCTGTGTTTCTGGAATTGGCATTAGCCCAATATGCGCTGAGTTTACTGCAAAAAGAAGGATTCACTGTACACATAACACCTGATCTGGCACGTCACCAGATTTTGGACGGAATTGGTTTTAATCCGCGTGGAGCAGGAACGCAGATATATTCGGTCGAAGAATCAGACCTTTGCCTGATCGCAACTGCGGAAATAACTTTAGGTGGGCTGCTGATCGATCAGGTTCTTAAACCTGAACAACTGCCGATTCTGTATGCAGGTCTATCACACTGTTACCGTACAGAAGCAGGCGCGGCAGGACGTGAATCCCGTGGTTTGTACAGGGTGCATCAGTTTTCAAAAATTGAAATGTTTGCCTTTACTCATCCTGAAAAGTCCGAAGAAATGCATGAAAAAATGCGTGAAATTGAGGAGCAGATTTATCAGGATCTGGGGATACCTTATCAGTTGGTAAATATCTGTGCTGGTGACCTCGGCGGTCCCGCTTTTCGAAAGTATGACCTGGAAGCCTGGATGCCGGGACGTGGAAAATGGGGTGAAGTAACTTCAACCTCAAATTGTACGGATTATCAGTCACGTCGTATGAACATCCGTTTTAAAGATCCTGATACAGGCAAAAACCGCTTTGTCCATATGCTCAACGGAACAGCGATTGCGGTTTCAAGAACCTTAATTGCTCTCATTGAAAATGGTCAGCAAAAAGACGGTTCCATTAAACTTCCTGCCTGCCTCAACCTTGCTGATATACCGGCGCTAGTTTCCGGATAAATGTATTTTTGTCTTTCAATTGAATAAATTTAGGCATAATGTAATTTTTTAAGATAACCTCTAATCCATAAAAAATAATATGAGAATACTCTCTTTTTTAATGATTTTCCTGCTGTCTGCCTTACCGTTATATGCCGAATTGCCTATAGGGGAAATTCCACCAAATATTGTACTTGAAGGTGATTTAGGTGGCCGTCTGGATGGCACCGCGTGGAACAGTGAGGAACTAATATCTGGAAAAGTCATGGTGCTTTTTTATGTTGATCCTGATGAAGCTGATCTTAACAATCATGTAAGTGATGCCCTCAAGGCAGAGAATTTTCCTCTAGACAAATACGGTTCCTTAGGAGTTGCAAATATGGGCGCTACCTGGTTGCCAAATTTCGCAATCAATATAAAATTGAAAAGTAAACAAGAAAAACATAAAGCGACTATTTATGTCAAAGATCTTGAAAAAACTATCGTAAAAACATGGGGTTTAAGTGATGATGACAGTGACATCATCCTCTTCGGAAAAGATGGGAAGGTGCTTTACAGTTATGACGGAAAATTCTCAGACGCACAGGTTAAGGAACTAATTCAGGCAGTCAAGGACAATTTATAGCGGGTTAACTGTTACGGTGTGTCTGGGTTAACTGGACTTTGCAAGCTCCTTTCTGGCTTTAACAGCAAGTTCGTCGCAGCGGTCATTTTCCACATCTCCAGAGTGACCTTTAACCCAGTGCCATGAAACTTCTTGCTTTTGACAGAGTTCCAGCAGTTGAAGCCAAAGGTCTTTATTTGCAATAGCTTTTCTCCCTTTACTTTTCCAGCCGTTGTTCTGCCAGTTCTTGAGCCAGTTTTTCTCAAACGCGTTTTTTACGTAGCTGGAATCTGTGTAAAGTTCAACTATGCAGGATTTTTTCAAGGCTTCCAGGGCTTTAATGGCAGCAGTAATTTCCATCCGGTTGTTTGTTGACTCTACTTCTGAACCGTAAATTTCCGTACGCAGATTGTGTTGGTTGGAAATTAAAACCGCGCCCCATCCTCCTATTCCTGGATTTGGTGAGCAGGCACCATCGGTATAAATTATAACAAGATCTTTGGACATTTTTTTTGTGAATTAGTCTTTTGAAGAATAACATTATAACAGAAAGAATATTTGACTGCGATTTCAAACTGTTCTTTTTTGGTTTTTTCTCAGTGCTGATTAATGTGGTCGGATGAAACCTGATTTTAGTCAATATGGAAGCTGGATCTATGTGGATCCGGATGAGCAACTGATCGAGCTTATTGAAGAAACACTTGATCTGGACATGTTATGTGAACTGCTGCGCTGCGAATCTACAGATATGGAAGAATTGGGCGGGCCATATCTAGCCTA
>Ga0302139_10000758_pt1 | contig 15541 bp, 16 predicted proteins | sample CBN3_331_MG_FD_203104 | JGI IMG/M metagenome (GOLD analysis project Ga0302139, IMG submission 203104) | Marine microbial communities from Western Arctic Ocean, Canada - CBN3_33.1 | ecosystem: Environmental > Aquatic > Marine > Oceanic | place: Canada: Western Arctic Ocean | collected 2017-09-15 | reverse complement strand
CAGGGGCCGGGCATAATATGAACTTTGGGAAGATGTGGGAGGGGACGAAGGCGTGGAAGGGCCAAAAGTCAGAGGGCGCCCCCATCGACATACTCCGCGACATGGGGCTCTTGTCGAAGGGGTCTATGCTGGATGCAAAGAAGTTACGCGAAGCGTTGTTACGGGCTGGCGTAGCGTTACCGTGGGCTGGCGCGTTACTGGCGGCTATTCACGAGTCGCCGGACGAAGGATTGTGAGGACGAGCACCTTCTTTGTCGGGGTGCACGAAAACTTCGTGAGCGCGTTGTGCGTCTTGGGACGCTGACCACGTAGAGGCGCAAATAACGAACCCGCACCGTGGGCATTTAGCCCTGTGGGCCTTGGCGATCTTCACGGTGCGAGTATAAGGCAAGCGCCGCCATAATGGCAGCGCATAATGTGAGGAGGAGGAGACTAAATGGCTCGTAAACTCACAGCACCCGTCCGTACGGCTCGCACCAAACCCGGCGGCAGCAATGTCGGGAAATACCCCAGCGTGAAGAGCTTCGCGGGGCCGTCTGGCGGCGCCCCCGGGGGCAGTTTCCCCATCAATACCCGCGCCAGGGGCGCGTCGGCGCTGCAACTGGCCCACAATGCGCCGCGCCCGGCCGGAATTCGGAAGGCCGTGGTAGCGAAATATCCTGGGCTGGGGAAGCGAAGTCGTTGATTTTACGGGGAGACTCGTGATACTAGTTTAACAAACATTTGTCGTCTCGCTTGAGCACGGGTCATGACCGTGCTGACACCTCTTTACCCTAGGAGGCGAGACGCACAGAGGGCACACGACAAGGGGGCGTGTTCAGGCCGGCAGCGGAGCTGGTCAAGAACAGGTCCCTTTTGTCGTGTCGTCCATGAATAAAGCATATGAATCCAGACGCAGCAATAGTGACGACAGGCGACATTACGATTGACAGCAATCATGAGAATGCTGACCAGATTGCGATGGCGTTTACAGAGCCAGACGCACCAGTTTCGGATGAGGGCGAGGCACCATCAGCCCCCAATTCTCCCATCACCGCCCCGCTAGAGGCGACTGTTGCGGATGGTGAGGCGGAGGCTCCAGAGGTCGAGGGGGCGTTACCGTCAAAGTCCAGGCGTCGGAATCCACAGGCGGCGGTCCAGGCGGCCATTGCCAGGCAGCGCGAGGCCGAGCGACGCGCTGTAGCCGCAGAGTCCCAGCTCGCTATCCTCTCTGAGCGCAGGACGCCCCAGGAGGACGCGCCGGTCGCGGCGCCCGTCACCCCTGAATGGGCGCGTATCAAGGCGCTCCCAAACTCTCCCCGCGCGGAGAGCTTTGAGAATTACGACGACTACACGGCGGCACTCTCGACGTTTGTGACCGATACGCGTCAGCGCGAGCATGACACGCGCCGGCACCAATATCTTCAGGAGCAAACGCAGAAGGAGACGCACGCGGCCAAGGCGACGGAGTGGCAGGAGCGATTGACCAAAGCCCGATCCGATAACCCGGACCTCGACTCCACGCTCGACCCGGATGTGTCGATGTCTCTCCCGATGCAATACCTCGCGATGGAGAGTCCGGTGGGGGTTGAAATCCTCCAATATCTCTCCGCCAATCCAGACGAATCTCAGCGCATGTCCACGCTGCACCCGGCAGAAGTTTACCGGTCTATGGGCAGACTTGAAGAGCGACTCAGCGCGGCCTCGACCCCAAGCGGCCCCGCGCGAGCCATCAGTCACGCGAAACCTCCGATCCAGCCGCTCGGAAGTTCGCCTCATACGCCCGATACCAACGCGGTCACGGAGGACTTGTCCTTTGAAGAGCACTTCAAACGGATGAACGCCGCAGACCGGAAGGCCGGACGTTTTTAACCCGAGGACACTATGGCAAATACGCTTGCGACCCCGAGTTGGGTCACGAAAGAGGTCGCCCGCGGCTTCTTGAACAAGCTGGTCTTTCTAGCGCACGTCAATAGGACGTACGACGACCAGTATGTCCAGAGCGGCGCGAAGGTCGGCAATACCGTTAACGCGCGACTGCCCCAGCGTTTTACCGTCACCGACGGCCAGGCGCTCCAGTTGCAGAATCTCTACGACCAGACGGTCCCCATCACGCTCACGAATCAGAAGAATGTGGCGTTTGGGTATTCCAGCGCACAGGCCACAACGGAGCTGGACAATATCCGGTCCCGCTACGTTACGCCTGGAGCGGAAGCCTTGGCGAATGCGGCCGAAGTGCTCGCATTTGAAAATGTCTATACCGACATTTACAGCTCAGTCGGCACGCCTGGGACAACCCCGACGGCCACGCTCACCTATCTCCAGGCGGGCGTCAAGCTGACCGACCTCTCTACGCCGCTGACGGGGCGCGTGGGTATGTTGGACCCGCTGGCGATGAGCACACTGGCGAATACGACCTCCTCGCTCTTCAATCCGAGCGCGGTTGTTTCGGAAAACTACACCGAGGGCCAGTTTGGTCGCAAGCAGTTGGGTGTGGACGGGTGGTATCAGGACCCGGTGCGCCCCACGCACACCACTGGTACCTTTACCGCCTCGACCCCTTTGGTCAACGGCGCGAGCCAGACCGGGAGCACCATCTCGACGGACGGCTGGGCGTCGGGCGCGGCGACGCTCAACAAGGGTGACGTGTTCACCATTGCGGGGGTCAACAGCGTCAACCCGCTGTCCTACTCGGACAACGGACGGTTACAGCAGTTTGTCGTGACTGCGACCACGTCGGACGCGTCGGGGGCGATGGCGACGTTGCCGATCTCGCCGTCGATCATCACCAGTGGGGCGCTCCAGACGGTGTCGGCCTCACCGGCTAACAACGCGGTTATCACAGTGCTGGGTGCTACCGCGGCGGCCGGCGGGACACTGGCGACCACGACCTCTCCACAGAGTTTCGTCTACCACCCGGACGCCTTCGCGTTTGTGATGGCGGACTTGATGAAGCCGGGGGCGGGCGCGGAGAGCACGACCGTGCGGTCGAAGTCGCTCGGGTTTTCAATTCGGATGGTGGAGCAGTATCAGATCGGCACCGACCAGAATCCCAGCCGGCTGGACATTCTCATCGGGGCCACCACCATACAAGCGCGCCTCGCGGCGCGGGTTTGGGGCTAAGTCATGGCATTGGCAACAACGACACTCAGCTCTGCTGTGGCGGTCACGGACAGTTCCATTGTGGTGGCGTCGGCCACCTCGGTGGCGGCGGGACGCCTCGTCCTTATCGACGGGGAGTTTCTCCAGGTCACGCAGGACTACGTCAGCGGCACGACCGTTGGGGTACTGCGGGGGCAGAATGGCACGGTCACGGCGGCACACGTCGCCTCGGCAAATGTCACACACGGCGCGGCGGCGGACTTCACCGTCGCGGCACCGGGCACGGCCAACCTGCGGCCCGGCTTGATTGCCTTCACCACGACCAGCTATTCGGCGGCTGGGGCGGTGAGTTTTGGGGCAGCGCAGTGGACGACCGCGGTCATCAACGGCACCGATGCGCTGGCGATGACGATTGCCCACCCCGACTCCTCGCAGGACGGGATCATCCTCTGCATCGTCGGCAACGGGAAGGCCGCGCACACCGTGACCTACACGGGCGGTCTGGGGGATGCGGGGTCTGGCTACGACGTAGGGACGTTCGATGGGAGCGGACAGTGCTCGGTGCTGCTCGTTGCGGCCAACAGCATTTGGGTTCCGATGCCATCGCCGTTTAGCGGCACGCTCACCGCGATTGACGTGGCTATCGCGTAAGACGACCACTTCCGGGGCGGGGTCAAGGACCCCGTCCCGATTCTTTTGGAGACAATGTGTATGCCGATTATGCACAACCCCGACTCGACCTATTCGCGCGAACTCTCGCGGTGGGACATGAGTCAGCGAGAAGGGGGATTCGGAGCAGACGGATTTCAGGCTTTTCCGGCCATGATGTACAAGGCTTTTCCTAACTCACAGGGGACGGTGATGTGCTGCGACCCGAGAGCGGCGATGGGGGACGCGGACGCAGAGACGTTTTCGCGAAAGTGTCAGTTGTTTGTCCAAGGCCAGGAGGAGTCGGAGCGCGCCAAGAAGGCGGGCTGGTCCGACACCCCGGATCAGGCACTCACACGCTACGAGTCTGATCAACGGTCGGTGGCGGACATTGCGGCTGCTCGCCATTTCAGCGACAAGCGCATGAGCGAGTCGGCGCAATCCGAGGCGCAGACGGCAGATGAGGCAACGCACGAGCATGTAGCTGCCGTCCCAGAGCGTCGGAAGCGTGGTCGGCCGGCGAAGAAGGTGGTGACTCATGCCGGAGGTGAATAAGGTCTTCAACCGCGCATCGGCCATTACTAAGTCGGACACGGTCAACTTTGACGGCTCCACCTATAGCGCCAATCCGACCACTCAGGCCATCACTGCTGGGTCGGTCTATTGTGGTGGTGCTGGTGTGGTGGCGGCTATTTTCCCAAATGGGAACGTGGAGAATTTTACGGTAACGGCTGGACAGACCTTGCCGCTGCGGCTCATTCGGGTTAATAGCACGAATACGACGGCCAGTCTCATGGTGGCGCTCTACGAGGACTAGCCGTGACGGTGCAGGAGCTTATCACTGCGTCTCTGCAAGACCTGCGGGTGATTCAGACCGGGCAGGTCGCCAGCGCCGACGACACAGCGTTGGGGCTGTCTCGCCTCAACGACTGGATTAACAGCCTCGCGACCGAAGACCTCACCGTCTACAGCGTCCTGCGGACGACCTGGACGCTCTCCACGGCGGCCTCTTACACGATTGGGGACGGGGCGACCGTCAATGTGGCACGCCCCACGGGACCGATGGCGATTGACAGCATCGGCTTTCAGGACACCAGCGTCAGTCCCACGATGGAATATGCGCTCGGCCCGGTGCTGACGGTGGACGCCTATGCGGCCATTGCTCAGAAGGCCCTCACCAGCGTCTTTCCCCAGAATTGGTATTACGACCCGACCTACACCTCCGGCTTCGGGACGCTCTATCCTTATCCGGTCCCCACGAGCTCGACGTTGGAGGGGGTTATCTACACGCAGAGCCCGGTGGCCGAGTTTACCGCCCTCACGGACACGGTGGCCCTCCCGCCTGGCTACCGACGGTTTCTCCGCACGGGGCTGTCGATGGAGTTGTCGTCAGCGTTTGATGCGGGCCTGACCCCCGCGCTGCAACTGGCCGCGATGGAGAGCAAGTCGGATGTCAAGCGGGCCAACATGCGCCTGCGGGACCTCGGCTGTGGGACCGCCGGGGTCTTGTTTGGCGCGGCCGGCAACATTTACAACATCTATTCGGACACCTAATGCGTTATCCAGGCTTCATTTCGGGGTCATATGAGCTGCAAAGTCCGATTGCAGACATGGAGCGCACGGTCAACTGGTATCCAGAGCAGATTGTGAGTGCGGCGGTCCCGTGGGGTGCGGCGCTGTTTCCGACACCTGGCCAGGACGAGTTTCTCACGGTCGGGACGGTCAATACCCGCGCTCTGTTTTCGATGGCGGGCCGGGTCCATGCTGTCGTCGGGGGGACACTGTACGAGGTGTTTGTCAGCGCGACGGCCGCCAGCCGCGGCACGATGCTCCAAGACCCTAACCCGGCCAGTATTGCGAGCAACGGCGATGCCGGGGGTGAGCTGCTCATTGCGTCAGGGACGAATGGGTATCTGCTTAACCTCACGACGAATGGCCTCTCGACGGTCTTAACGGGCGACTGCGTCCAGGCGGGGATGCTTGACGGCTATTTCCTAGCCTTTGACACGGCGACGAGCAAGTTTCGCATTTCGGCGCTCAATGACGGGACGACCTGGGACGCGACGCAATACGCCCAGCGGAGTATCGCGCCGGACCCCTGGCGGGCGATGGTGGTGGATGGCAGTCGGCAGATTTGGCTGATTGGGGAGCAGACTGGCGAGGTCTGGTATGACGCCGGGGCCTCCCCCTTCCCGTTTGAGCCGGTGCCTGGCGCTGTCTTTGGCTACGGGACGCCAGCGCCGTGGACAGTCAAGCTCGTGGGGTCCATGATGTGCTGGCTCTCCCAGACATCCGATGGCGCCGGGATTGTCGTCGGCGCGCAAGGGCTCGTCCCAGAGCGCATCAGTACCAATGCGGTGGAGACGGCGATTGCCGGGTATGTCCGCACCTCAAAGATTACCGATGCCGAGGCGCTCGTCTATGAGATGGAGGGGCATACCTTTTATGTCCTGTCGTTTCCATCGGCCAATGCTACATGGGTTTTCGACCTGACGACCGGCCTCTGGCACGAGCGGGGCATGTGGGATTCGGCGGCGGGGAATTACGCTCTCTGGAGTCCTCGCGTCCACTGTTATGGTTTCAACCAACATATCGTTGGCGACCGGGCCTCTGGCCTCCTTTGCACGATGGATACCGCCACAACGACAGAGTGCAACGGCGACACCATTCGCCGTCTACGGATTCCGCCCCCTCTGTGGCGGAGTCCTGAGGTGCGGCGCCTGTTTGTCTCGCGGTTTGAGCTCATGATGGAAGTGGGGCTGGGTACGGCGACGGGCGCTGGGGTAGACCCCCAGGTCATGTTGCGCTCCTCCACGAATGCGAAGACCTGGTCGGATGCGCGGACGGCGTCGGCGGGCGCACAGGGGGCGTATGGGACGGAAGTCGTGTGGACGCGTCTCCCATCGAGCACGCAGCTCTGGGTGCCGGAGGTGACGGTCACAGACCCGATTCCGTGGCGACTGGTAGGCGCGGAGGTGGATGGGCGTGGATTCTGGGGACAGGCGGCGGCGTAATGGCCTCGCAACTCGCGCCAACGCCGGCGTTTGTGGTCGAGCGCCCGGTGGTGCAGCAGTCGATTACGGGCCGCGTCACGCAGGCGATGCGCTACTGGCTGCTGTCGTTAGCCGACCGCCTCAACCGGACACCCGAGGTGGTGCAGACCGTCACGCTGACGACCCAGACGGCGTCTCTGGGGGCGACGACGATTCCGGTGCTCTCGCTTTCGGAGGGGGTGTATCGCCTCAGCGCGGCGGCGCGTATTACGACGGCGGCTTCGAGCAGCAGCTCGCTGACGCTGACGTTTGGTTGGACCCAGGGGGTGGCCTGCACGGCGTCAAGTGCGGCTATCACGGGGAATACGACGGCCACGACGGGGAGTTTCGTCGTCATGGCGCGGGCCGACGAAGCCACGGCGCTCACGTATGCGACGACGTATGCGTCCAGCGGCGGGACGGCGATGGTTTATCGGATTGATGTGGTCGTAGAGCAAGTACTATGACATTGGTCGGTAGAGATGTTACGACTGGACGCTGGGGTGGGATACCCAGCCCCACTTTTCCGACAGGGGCGGCGGGGTCGGAGGTATCAGGAGAAAATATGGGACCGGCAGCAATAGCGGCGGCGACGACTGCTTGGAATACCGCCGTGAACTTGTACGCATCGCACAAACAGGCTGGCGCCACGGTGGATGCCGCGGAGATATATGCCGAAGCCCAGCGGCAGGCGGGTCTCCTCTCGGAAAAACTGTCCAAGGAGCAGATCAGGCACCTGAGTTGGGCGCTTGAGCGTGATTACGACCAGTTCAAAGCGACCCAGGAGGGCAACTGGGAGATGGAGCGCGCGCGGGAAATGCGCAGCTTCGGGGAAGCCGGGGACCGGGACTTCAACCTCTATGGACTCGCGCGCCAAAAAGGACGGATGGGCTACGAGGAGACAGCGGCGGACCGTTTCAACGCCCGCGCCGAGCTTGAGGCGGACATTAAACGCGAGTACGGTCGCTACGCGCCCCAGCAGCGTCGCGTCGGCAGGCTCGGGGCGCTAATGGGAGCGCCCCAACCGCCTGGCGGACGCGAGATTCCCTCGATAGAGTTACCTGGGGCGCTTCGGCAACCCGAGTGGGTGCCACTCCCCGCGCCGAGGCAGACCCCCTTTGCGTACCCGGCATACAGGACTCCCCCGGAATGGAAACCCTACCAGCCAGCGGTGGAGCCTGTGTATGGGCCGACTCCAGATGGGAGGGAGCCGGACCCCTTTGAGCAGGACCTATGATGGGGCTCGCCGAGAAAGAATACCTCCGCTACAAAGACGACAACGCTGTCGGTTGACCGGAACCGCTAGTAGGGCGAATAGGTATCAGGCGTAGGATGAAAGAAAACAGACATGTTAACTGAAGCGCAAGTCAAGGCTATTTATCAAGAGCGGTGGGGGCGCGACCCTGACGCCGCGGAGATTGCCGAGGGCATCCTGCAATCCAGGGAGGACCTCTACGCGAGCTTGGCACGGAGAAACGAAGACCTCGCTCCGACGGAGGGGCAGACAGATGTCGATGTGTCTGACGATGTCTACCGAATGATTAACCGAGACCGAGGTAGCTGGGAGCAGCAACTCAAAGAGGCTGCAGCGGCAGCAGGGGTGTCTTACCACTCCAGCGACTTAGACGGGGTAGTCCGCGCCGTACGGTCGAATCCTGGGTCCGACCCGAAACAGTTTGTCAATAACGCGGTGAATACCTACGCAGCGCGGGCACAGAACGTATCTGGGGGGGGCGAACCTGCGCCAGCACCGACGACAGCACCGACGACCGCACCGACGACAGCACCGACGACCGCACCAGCGACCGCAGCCCCTTCTAGCGCGGCCCCCTACGGCTGGGGGACGCAGTACGGTGTCGGACCGTATGGTGGCCCGCAGAGTTTAATGGGACCGTGGACCGGCGTCGCGCCGCCCGTCCCGCAGATGGGGGCCTCAAGCTGGGACCCCTATGCGGCCCCGGCCCCCTACGAACCCCCGAGTGCGTATCAACCGGGCGAATATCAGCCCCCCACCTATACCCCCGGCGCTCCGTTCACGGGGCCGACCGCGGAGCAGATGAGTGCGGACCCTGGCTATCAGTTTCGCCTCCAGCAGGGACAGGAGGCGCTTGAGCGCAGCGGTGCGGCCCGAGGGGTTACGAATACCGGAGGGACGCTCAAGAATATCCTCGACTACGGCCAGCAAGCTGCGTCGCAGGAGTATGGCAATGTCTACGACCGTGCGGCGCAGAACTGGGGCATGAATGAAGCAGCCCGACAGGCGTCGTTTGGCCTCAATGCGCCTGAGCAATTCCAGGGCTGGGCCGCGACGGAGGCGGGACGGCTCGGGACGTATCAGATGGGCGAGGCACATCGCGCGGGTGCCTACGGGATGAATGAAGCCAACAGGGCTACGGCGGCGCAGTTTAACCAGGTCGGCTATCAACAGGCGTACCAGAATGAGGCGCAGCGCCGGCAGCAAGAGTACGCCAACCGTTACCAGAATTGGTCGTCGCAATACAACCAGTGGCGGCAGCAGGGGGCCGACCGCTTTACTGAGCAGTGGATGCTCGCGAATGCCTAACGATGCCGTTTGAATATAAACCCTTCGTAAATCGGTATGTCGGCGCGATTAGCGATGTTATGGGCCAGGGCGCCGAGGCGCGCAACCGTGCGGCGCTGTCAGTGGCCGAGACGCAAGCTGGCGCGGTGGGTCGCCTAGGTGACCTTACCGCCGACAGGTGGCGGGGGCTAGGCCAGGACGTTGTCGGCGGCGTGGAGTCGTACTTCACCGATAAACAGGAGGCGAAAGACCGTGAGTACACGGAGCGTCTACAAGCTGAGAACCTCTTGCAGATTGCAGAGGGAGCGGACGCGCGAAAGAGAAGGGAGGAGTCGCGGGCGCTAGGTGCCACGGTAGCGAGGGGACGAGACGTGCGGAGCGGTCCTGGTGGAGACCAACTCGCGTTGGAGACAGGTGCCGGCGGGGAGTTCCAGCGGACGCCCTTGGGTTCAACGCGTCCACCGTCACGCTTCCGAGGCGGCCCCCCTCCTGGGACAAGGAGAGATGCGGAAGGGAACCTTGTCAGCGCGGAGCCAGCCCTTCTTCCCGCTGAAACGGTCAGGATGAACCCGACCCCCTATAAGGCCATCGACACGAGAGGGCTGGAACTGCATGACATCGACAAAATAGCACAGGAAGCCATGCAGGCGGGTCTCTATGAAGAGTTCCTTCCGACCTTGGAGGCTCTTGAGGGGTTCAATACTCGCCGTGGCACCAGATTTGACGAGGCGTATGCTGATTTCCAGGGCACCCTGAAAGGCTCGCTGGGACAGCCTGACGCACTGATGTCCGTCGCAGGGGACGCCTTCAAACACTTCTCGTCGGAATTGGGGGGGTCCCCCCGGTTCCAGGCGCTCGTCAACGCGCATGAGGCGGGCGACCCGGCGGCTTTCCAGGAGATGTTCCGTCGGGATTCAAATACGCCAATAGATGCACCTTTCCAGCTCGATCCGGGTAGTTCCAGTGTGGATGTATGGAGTGGCAAAAAGATACCTGCGGAACATGGTGATTCCGTGGATCACTTCGGGCGAGACGTGACGCTGCGGATGGACGACGGCCGTGTGATCCCATTGGCGCAACGCGGACGACGCCCGGACGGGTCGGTCGTTTGGATCGGCCCCAACAACCGGGAAATTACCGGGAGTATACGCGACGAGGTCCAGACCACGCGACCTCTCACGGACGCCGAGAGACGCAACGTCCAGGACGATTTGCGCCAGCAGCTCGTCGCTGCCTCCGCGTATCCCGACATCGGCGCGGAAACCCTGGCTGGGATAAAAGCGGCAATGGAACGGCAGGGGATGAACGTTGCGCTCGAAATCCGGAGGGCGGGAACCGTTGCGCGAGATCAGGTGATAGATCGCGCAAGGGCGCTACAGCTCTTGGAGACGGTCCCGCGTGATGCCATCACTGGGGCGCTCCTTGAGGACCCGGTGGCAGCTCAGTCCAGACGCTTGGAAGCGTCACGTAACATAGGGGCCGGCGACACCCCAGCCGGAGGTCCCGCTGCGGTGCCGGCTGGGATGGAAGACCTCAGTAATAGCGCCCCGTATACCGAGGAACAAATCAGAGCAGCCGCGCAGGCGCGTGGGATGACGTTCGATGACATGAGAGATGCCATTATAGAGCGCAATGGGCGCATAGCTCCCTGACCCCCGATGGCACAGGACTCGATAGCCGAGGCGTTACGGACCGCCCAGGGGCAGGGGGGAGGGCGGGACCCTGTAGCCGGGGCGTTACGGGCTGCCCAGGGGCAGGGGGCGCCACGCGGGGTGCTTTCCGCGTTGCAACAAGGGAGGACGGTTGGTGTCCGCGACCTGGGTGCGACAGCCGGTCGTGCGCTTGAAGCGGTAACAGAAGCCCCGGGCGTCCGGCAACTATTTCATGCGCTGCGCGTTCCACAGCAGGCGGCGGTGCTGGGACCGATGCGTGGGGCAGCCGAGGCGATCAAGGCTGGGCGCCAAGTGGGGCCGCTGGACCTCCTCGGGGGGTCAGCTCGGGCAGTACAGGAGGATATTGGCGGTCGAGAGGTAGCTGAAGCCGCCGGGCTTGAAGGCACCCGCGCTGGCGTCACCGGCCTTGCACTGGAGATAGGGCTTGACCCTCTCTGGATGCTTGCTCCGGCCAAGTTAGCCCGCGCCGCCCGCCTACCCCAACTAGTACGTTCTGCAATGGTGCAGCGAGGCGCACAGGCCGTAGCGCAATCCGGGCCGGGGCAACTCACAAAGAGATTCGTCGTAGACCCTATTGGGAAGAATCTGGTGACGGATTATGGGAAGCCCGCAGCCTACGTTGACCTCGCCGAGGAACACTACCGTGCCGTCGCGGGAGCCACTGAAGCCGCAATGGAGATGGGAAAAAGAATTGCGGTATTGCCGGCAGTTGAGCAGCGGGCCGTCCGGGAAGTAATGGAGGCAGGGTCTGACGCCGGTCGGTCGGCGGCGCTCGCCCGGTTAGCAGAAAGCGGTGGTGACGCTTCTCGCGTTGGGCCTATTGCCCAGGAAGCGATGCAGCGAGACATAGCGTTAGGCCAGCAACTTGTCGATACCGGGCTTATGAGCGAGCAAACCTTCTCAAGGTGGGCCGGTCGCCACGTCCGTCGCGAATACGAGAAGTATGAAACCCCCTTGGCTTATATCGCACGGCTTGCCAAGCGCGACCCTGAGGCTGCGGCGAAAGCCGAGGCGGCGATCAAAGCGCAATCCGGATTTGCCGGACCGACAGCCTCGCTTCGGGAGCGGCTAGCCTTCCTGAAAGAGCGCAAGGATATTCCGGAAGACATGAGGCGCGAGATGGGGGAGATTCTAGAGGCCGCGCACCCGGTCGCGAAAGGGCAGGCCCTGGCCGGCCGCGCCGTGGAAACTCGGCGGTTTTTCCAGCAAACGGCTAATAAGTTTGGGCGCAAGGACGCGGCGCCGGGTTACGCCCATGTGGGCGATTCTCCATCGTTGGGACCCCTGGCGGGAAAGTATTTTCCGCAAGCCATCGCGGATGACCTGAAACGTGCGGTCGACGCGCCAGAGGAAGCCAGGAGGCTGTGGAAGCGGGGAGTAGGGTGGTGGAAGTACGGAAAAGTCGTTCTCAATCCTGCCACCCACGCCAGGAACATGGTTTCTAATTATTTATTAGCCAGCATGGCGGGCCTCTCGCCGTTTCGTCCCTACCGCTACGCGCAAGCGGCACGGTCAATCCTTACGAAGGACGAGTGGTTCCAAGAGGCCAAGGGCGCGGGGTCGTTCCTGCTTGATACGTTTGCTGGAACAGAGCTTCCCAAATTGTTAGAGACAGCCGATAGCGCCTCGGGCCTGCAACGCGGCTTAGCGTCTCTCGGGCGCATCGTTAATGCGCCAGGGCAACTGTATCAGTTTGAAGAACATCTCTTCAAGATGGCTCTTTATATTGACAAGCGAAAACTGGGAGAGGCCCCGAAAGTGGCGGCGAAGGCCGCCGAGGAGGGGCTGTTCAACTATCGTCGCGTTCCGAGATTCATCGACAATCTACGCCGGACAGGGGTCGTACCGTTTGTAACGTTTCCGTATAAGGCGATCCCGGCGACCGCTAGGACGCTGATGAACCGACCAGCGACGATTAATCGCATGGGGAACGTGTTCAGGACATTTGAAGACCGAAAAGGACCCGACCTGCGGCCAGTCCTTCGCGAATATATGCGAGACGGGTGGATGCAGCTGCCCGGGAAGGACGCCGACGGGCGGACTCGGTTTCTCAATTTAGGCTACATTTTGCCATTTGGTGACATAGGCGAACTGGCGACGCTAGGGGGATTCGCGGGACGAGGCGGCGCAACAGCCGGTATTCTCAGCAGCCCCCCCATGCAAGTGGCGGCGGCGGTCCTGACGGGCCGCGATCCCTTCACTGACCAGCCTATTGGCGATAAATATGGTGGATGGCTCGCTTATTGGCGTCGCTTCATAGCCCCTCCCTGGCTGGGAGGGGGCGCTTCGACCGAGGTCGCTGCTGCGTTTCGGGGCGATCCGGTGAATCCGCTAAGCCGACGCGCTGAACCGAGAACTGTTAGCCAGGCATTGTGGGCGAACATAGCAGGCGTGCGCATCACTCCCCTGGACCTCCCCGAGGAGCGGCAACGGCGCCTTGAGGGCCTAGCGTATGAGGCGCGGGACATACGGAGCGACATCCGTCGGTATCAGCGCGCGGAGAAGCTCACTCAAGAGGAACGCGACGAACATCTCGCCACGCAAATGGTTAGACTAAGAGAACTCGTAAGGTCTGCCACTGAACTCCAGGAGCTCGTACTACCGGAGACGACCCCTAGGGGGCGCGATCCGATTGCGAGTGCTCTAGGGGAGGCGGTCGCTTCAGAAAGGGCGCAGTAACCGATGGCTCTAACGCTCACCCCCTCGCCGTATCAAACCGTCCTTGACAGTGACGGCAACCCTGTCTCTGGCGCCAAGGTCAACACTTACCTGGCTGGGACCACCACGGCGGCCAGCACCTATACCACGAGCGTGGGGGACGTGGCGAACGCCAACCCCATCGTGGCCGACAGTGCGGGCCGCTTCGTCGCGTATCTGAGCGCCGGGCTGTCCTATAAGTTTGTTATCACCACCAGCGCCGGGGTGGCGGTGGATGAGCAGGACAACGTGCTCGCGGTCCCTGGCTCCTCGGTCAACCTGGACATCATCGGCACGGCCGGCGTGGCCATCGCGGCGGGCGAGGTGTGCTATATCAGCGCGACAGGGGACGCGGCGGGCACCGCCGGCCTCTGGTATCTGGCTGACGCGGACCTGGCCTACAGCTCGACGGGTGCCGTGGAGATTGGCATTGCCGTCAGCGCCATCGCCATCAACACGTCCGGCACGATACGCATTGCGGGAGAGGCGACGACCGCGACATCTACCGTGGTCGGGACGAAGTATTACGTCTCCGCCACGGCGGGGGCGATTACGAGCTCCGCACCGGCCTTGGCGCGGCTCGTCGGCATCGCGCCGACCACCAGCAGTTTGATTCTCAACGCCAACACGCTGACGATTCCCGTCCCTGTCTCGCAGGGCGGCACGGGCAAGACCACCCTGACGGCCTATGGCGTCCTGCTCGGGGGCACGAGCACGACCGGAGCCGTGCAGCCGTTGACCCCGGCCGCGGCGGGCCAGCTCCTCAAGAGCGGGGGCACTGGCGCGGTGGCTGCCTGGACGGCTGACCCCAGCGTGGCGACCCTTACCCTCTCGACGCCGCTAGCGGTCGCGAGCGGAGGGACGGGTCTCAATTCACTTACGTCTGCGTCAGTGATTGTGGGGGCCGGGGCGAGCGACGTCACCTTCGTGGCTCCCGGCGCGGCTGACAACGTCCTCACGTCAAATGGCTCTGCGTGGACATCTGCTGCCGCAGGCGGTAACGACTTTCTCCAAATTGAAGTGATGGTGAACTAATGGCAAATGCGACAGCGATGATCCCGTTCAGCGGCAGCACGCAAGGGCAAGGCGTCAAGGTGGTCGCGACCTCGACGGCGGGGACGCTGATCCATACGACAGGCACGAGCGCCACGATCATCGACCGTTTGTCGATCTGGGCATACAACGGCCACTCTGCGGATGTCGTATTGACCATCGAGTTCGGCGGGGCGACGGTGCCCGACCAGAATATCGTGCAGACCGTTACCACTAAGACAGGGTTGACGCTCGTTGTTGACGGCCTCATCCTGTTGGGAAATGGGAGCGCAGCCCTGACCGTCAAAGCCTTTGCTGCGACGGGGAATGTGATTGTCCTGTCGGGCTACGTGATGCGGGTGACCCCGTGAAGTCTGGGATCAGCGCGAACCAACTCTGGACGCAGGTTCCGGTTGCGAGTCGTACAGTCTCGCTTGGGGCTGGCGCAGCCGGGACGATCAAGTCCATCCAGCGCGGGACGATGGCGCTCGCGACATCAAGTACAGACCTGACGGTGGATGCCACGCTGAGTCCGGCTGTCGTGGTCGCTAACACTGAGGTGCGATGGTTGGGGGTCATAGGGAGCATCGCTGTCTCGTCATGGGGGACTGGGTATATGTATCGTCTCCACCTGGAAGACACCACGACCGTGCGAGCGACGCGGGGGTATGGCCAGAACACTGGCGGGACGTTCACAACTGGGTTTGAGATCACGGAGTGGTATTGATGGCAGACGCAATGACGACCCGCAAATATGTGTTCCTCAACGGTTCCGGGGAGGTCACAGGAGACAACGAAACCTCGGCGTGGCCGGATGATTGGGCGGCGTTTGATCT
>Ga0302139_10000755_pt1 | contig 15599 bp, 13 predicted proteins | sample CBN3_331_MG_FD_203104 | JGI IMG/M metagenome (GOLD analysis project Ga0302139, IMG submission 203104) | Marine microbial communities from Western Arctic Ocean, Canada - CBN3_33.1 | ecosystem: Environmental > Aquatic > Marine > Oceanic | place: Canada: Western Arctic Ocean | collected 2017-09-15 | reverse complement strand
CCTGCGGCAGCTTACCGTATTCGTGCATGTCCATAATGACGCGTTGCGGTTCCCACGTCTGACCTCCGTCGGTGCTCCTCAGCAATCCGAGTCGATGTCCTCTTGCAGATCGCGCCCCGCCCGCCGCCGCATGTCGTAAACACACAGCAGAGTCCCTTTCGGTGTTGTTGCCAATGCTGCAATTCGATACGTGTGCACGCCGTCGTCGAAATGCCGACGAAGTGCGATGCCGATTCGTTTGCGGACATTGAGCGTTTCAGCTTGTGGAGTGACGTCACCGACAGACGTTTCGATTTTCGTGCACGTCGCATCCACCTTGTGGGTCAGGCTTGCTTTCGGACTGAGTTGACACGACAGCCACAAAACGTTGACGCCGCGGCGAAGCCTGACGTTGCCGCGAATGACAACCTCGCCGGCGGACTTGGCACGGTCGCCGAACGTCGCCTGTGTTGAATAATTCTGCTTGTCGCCCGCCAAAAACACCTGCAGACTCTCGACATCGTTCAGGTCGTCTGTGCCTTTGAGGGAAAACGTCAGTGAATGCAGGAAAACGTCTTTCCGCTCGGATTCGATTGTCAGTTCCAACAGCGGGTTGCGATCATTGCGGATCAGTACAGGATGGATGCGCTGTCGGACAACGGCCTTGATTCCAAGCGGCTTCTCTCCGGCAGAGACGGATGAAAGAGTGGAAAGAATCGCGATGATAGTGAAAGCAAAGTACGGCCGGATGATCATGTTGCAAACTCCAAATCGAGGCAACTAGCAGCTACCTTTGCCTCGTGCCCACGCAATACAGATTCTCGTACGTTCGCACAAACAACTGCCCATCTGAAGGAGCCAGCCCGGCTTTGATGTGCTCACCCATCTCGTTCTTAGCAATCAGTCGGAACTTCGGGCTGGCCGCCAGCACGAATATTTCGCCCTCTGTGTTGCTGACGTACAATCGCTCTCCCGCCCGCAGAATCGATCCCCACAGGTTGCCGCCCAGCCGTTCCTTCCAGAGGGTCTTGCCGGTCTTGACCTCGATGCATTCCGCAATCCCTGTTGCATTGGAGACGTAAAGAAACCCCTTGTGCACGACGCCGGAACCGATGCGTTGTTGTGTCATAGGGACATGCCACAGCCGATGCGTCTCTGTCACGTCGCCCTTCCCGCCAATGCGGACGGCCATCATCGATTTCCGAAAACCGCTGATGCCGATCAGCACGTTGTCGCCGACGACCGTATCCGGATAATTGCTCGGTCCCAGTCCGCTGCAGCGCCACAGCTCCTTTCCGGTGAGCGGATCGTAGCCCTTTAGTTCGCCCGGCATCGACAGCGCGAATTCTTCGCGCTCACCAACCCGGTAAATTACCGGGGTCGACCACGAACCGTACAGCTTGTCGTTGTTGCCAACTTCCGGTGTGTCCCACACCGTCTCGCCGGTCCGCTTGTCGAGGGCGATAATGTGCGTCGGCTCTCCGGGACCGCGGTGAATAATCAACAAGTTCCGATAAAGAACCGGCGTGGTGGCCGGGCCGAATACATGGGCCAACTTGCCCAATTCGCGACTCCAAACCACTTTGCCGGAAAAGTCACATGCAACCACGCCCGCCGACCCAAAACTGGCATACACCAGTTTGCCGTCGGTCGTGGGCGAGCCGGAGCAGAACGGGTTGCCGCTGTGTGTCGTTTCCTTCTGGGGAAAAGCAACACGATGCTGCCACAACATCTTGCCCGCTGTTCGATCAAAACAAATCAAGCTTCGAGTCTTGCCGCCGTCGATCTGGCAGGTGACAAAAACCTTCTCGTCCCACACAATCGGCGTCGAGTTTCCCTCACCCGGCAGCGGTGTTTTCCAGGCAACATTCTCTGCGGGACCGAATGCGATCAGCAGTTTCGACTCGTTGCAAACTCCGTCACCGGCCGGTCCACGCCACGCCGGCCAGTTCTCGGCAGTAGCAGTCGAGGAATACAAACAGAGGACGACTGCACACGCAAACGCTATTCGATTCATCCTTCTCCGCTCCAATCATTTGCCGAACCCTTCGACCGTTGCTCTTTCAGTTCAATCGGCTCCGAAACTCACGGACAGTTGTACCTTGAGCATACCGATCGATGCCAAGACGGGCAACGACCCACGTTTTCCCATCTCCCTGTCGTCCTCCTTCTCTCCGCACCGCACCGCTGGTTTTCCCCAAGGCAGTCGAGTACCTTCAGGGAACCATTTCCGGGCGGAACGGCCAGACCCTGCCGCGGTCGAAGCTGTTGCGAAACGTATCCAGAAGATTGGAAAAGACCGATGCAGAACGCTCGCAAATTCTCTGAACAAATCTCAAGGAAAGGCAAAAAGGCACTCCGGTGACGCATATTTGATTCACGCCGACAAAAAGCGAACCGCACTCATTCTCCTGTCCCGCTCAGAGCGTGCACAGCCCAAAGGGTGGCGAGCGTTCGCGCCGCCGACACGGAGTTTCTGGAAGGAGTAGCAGATAAAGACCTCGGCCACTGGTTCTTGAAGCCCGCGAGCAGCTCCCGTAGCATCCGTGACGCGAGCGGTCGCTCGACCGTGGTTTCGAATCCGTTCGGGCGCGGTAGAGTGGTGACACTCTGTTTTAGCGTCACGTCGGCCGGTCCCGACACCAACAATCAGGTCTATCTCGCGAAATCTCTCCGACGTGATCTTGCAGAGTGAAATTTCAAGCCGCTGGTCGATTCTGTTCGCGAAACTCGTCATTTTTGCGGACTCCCTACCTGCACGCGAATCTCAACGTATTACGGGACGCCTGGCTGGCTGATTGTTCGGCTTTGGCTATCTAAGATTATGGCGTCTTCACGCAGCGAAACCCTGTAAAGAGGTTGAGAGCCTGCTGCGGTGCACCCTGGCGATCGGCACTGCGGATGTGCAGCGCGACATTGGCCCAGGAACCGCCTCTGCGGGCGCGGAGTTTCTTCTGTTCGGCGTCGTCCCCCTTGGAGTACGAAACCTGAAAGTCGGCGCACCATTCCCAGGCGTTGCCGGCCATGTCATGAACGCCAAAGGGACTGACCGATTTGGGGAAAGAGCCGCCGCGCGTCGTCAATGGAAACAGCGACTTCTGGTCGCCCTCGTACCAGACTTTCCAGTCCTCGGCATTCTGCAGCTCTTTGCCCGCGTGGAAGGATGAGTTGTTCGAGAGGCGATAATCCCAGGCGTTTCCCCACGGAAAAGCCAAACTCGGTTTCCCATCTCCTGGCGAAGCGCCGCGAGCCGCGTATTCCCACTCGGCTTCGGTTGGGAGACGTGTGCCGGCCCAACGGCAATAAGCCTGCGCGTCGTCCCAATTCACTTCAACCACGGGATGTTTCGCTCTATCGGCGGGGTGATTTGTTCCCTTCCAATGAGGCGGTGACCTGTGACCGGTGGCCGCAATGAATGCCTGATACTGCTCGCTGGTCACTTCGTACTTGTAAATGAAAAACGCCGGAACGTTTTGCAGATGTCGGGGCTGCTCGTCGAGCGTGTGCTTTTTCCAATCCACAGGCAGCCCGGTATCACGGAACTGCGCATCGACTTCCGCCGTTGTCGATCCCATCAGAAAACTTCCGCGCGGAACCAACACCATCTCGGCGCCGTCCTTTGCGTTGTTTGCGGTCACCCGCTTCTTCGCTTTCTCTTTTTTTCGCTCCGGATTCTTGGCCAACAGTTCGATCGTGTCGGCAACCAAATGCCAATAGACGACATCTTCCGCAAAGGACGACGTTTCCAACGCCGGGATTGGATAGTCGGGAATTTTCAGAACCGCGTTGTATTGGGCGAACTTCAGATCGATGTAGATCCGATTCTCACTTTGCGGAAGTTGGTCGAACGAAGTGAAATGCCGGAGCTCGCCGACCTCTCCATAAATCGCGGGCTTCGGTGGTTGTTCCTGAACAAGGGTAAAACACAAGATTTGCTTACCGCCCGCTTTATCGACGGTATTCGCAAGTCTGGGGGGATACCAGTTGTAGCCAACGAACAAGGCGACGTCGTTCTTGCCGATCTTATCGTCCAACTGCGGATAGTAGGCGTTCCCCTCGCTAAAGACCGTGAAGAGACCCGGATCACCCGGCAGCCCGTCGGGATCGAGGCCATGAATCAACAGCGCGAACGACTTGTGTTTCGTGCGCGCCGCTTCGGCCAGCCACCCGGCTGCCTGACGGAATTTCTTTCGTTGATCGGGCACAATGCTGCTGACGATTCTGCGGAGATGATTGAGATACGTATCTCCAAGGACACGCCGCTGCACGGGAGTTACGTTGAATGCGGGGATGAACTTGTAATCGTGCAGCAGCGGAATATTCCAGACCTGCGGGCTTTCGTATGTAACCGAAAGCAGAATTCCGGGAATCTTGCCGCGCCGCATGAACGCGCTGATCAGTTCCGCCTCGAACGTCCACAGGTACAACCGATTCGCAATGCTTCGGCCAGAGCAGATCTTTTTCGGCCAGCCTGCAACTTCAATGATTCCGCCATCGGGAACATTGTGCGTGATGGAAATCAGGTTGTCCCGCCGACCGAACTCCCGTTCCAGTTTTTTTGAACTGCTTTCAGAACCGAAAAAGATGATCAGCGCCTCGTCACTCAGTAATTGCTTGACGGTCGAAATGAGATGGAGCTGCTCCTGTCGTTCGTTCTCAAAACCGAGCAGTACGACATCCTTGCTGGTGGCCTGGTTCACCGTAAAGTGTTCAACGAACTCTTTGGTTCGGTAATAGGGGATCTTGTCGCCGGCAGCCTTGACTGCGGCCGCGGCGGCTTTTTTCTCCGGTAAGTACTGCCGGGAAAAGGCAATGCCGCCGGCGCGCCAAACCGGTTCCAGCGAAAAACTGTGATCGCCGGCCGAAAGCAACTCTCCATCCTGGCGGACAATTCGCTCAGCGGCCGCGTCCGCCGCCTTCGCAATATCCGGCAGTGCCTTTCGAGTCGTTTCGATCTCGTTCAGTACGAAATTGACGAACCTGTCGCCAGCCTGCTCGACTTTGATCGGCTCCGCCCGCGCGCTTGTGTTAAGCCCAACGATGGCGACGACCAACAACGACAATTGTTTCAGGGAGTTACTCATTCGTTGAATCTCCAGAATGAAAATGAAAGTCGTCGCGATTTGACTCCAACCGACGCTTTACTCCGCAGATTGGAGCCCACATTGTGTTTGGCTCTATTCTGATTTGCTCGTTCTTAGTGGCAGTAACACACAGAGGATCTCGGTATCGCTGCGCGCGTAAACGCAATTGCCCGCATAGGCCGGGTGCGCCCATGTGCGCCCAATAATGTTTTCTCGTGACTCTTCGACATAACCGTTGGGATTCAAGCGTATCAATATCAGATCGCCATCGGAATTTAACACGATTGCACGGTCTTCGTCATTCAGCCAGACCATCGTGGCTTGTGGATTGCGCCCTTTGGGAGTCATGCGATTGTCGTCATCCCACAGCTTCTTCCCGGTTGCCAACTCGAAGCAAGTCAGCCCGTGGCGTTTGTCGATCAAATAGGCGTGGTGATCGCGGTGCAGCGGTTGTGACATCAAGCCGCGCAAATTTCGGCGTTCATGCCACACGACGTTCGCGGCGCCAGGTTGATCACCCAGGCGAATCGCTTTGCTTCCGTCGTAATAACTACTCACCAACACCAAATTGTCCACGAAGATCGGATGCGCGACCGAGGAGCCATAGTTCACTTCGAAAGGCACCGTCCACAGCAGTTTTCCCGTGACAGGATCCATCCCGCGCACATTCGTTGGCGTCCAGCCGATCAGTTGCCGGCGTTCATTATGTCGGACCAGGATCGGCGTCGCATAGCCAGCCGCATCCGGCAGGCTACGCCAGCGCTCTTCGCCGCTGGTCCGATCAAAGGCGATGTAACATCCATCCGGCTCAGCCCCCGGATGGACAATCACAGTGTCGTCAACGATCAACGGCGAGGCGCTCAAACCCCAAATCGGGACACGGGCACCGAACTTCGCAACAAGGTCTTTTGACCAGATAACTTTGCCATCATCTGCGTCGAAACAAAACAGATGGCCGACCGCGCCGAGTGTATAAACTCGACCATCGACAACGGTCGGTGTGGCGCGGGGGCCGTTGTCGTAACTGACGCCGCTGTAATCGGCCGAATAGTCATGCAACCAAAGTTGATCGCCGGTCACCCCGTCGAAACACAGAACGCGTTCAACGTCGGGATCGCGCTGACGGTCCATCACATAGACTCGACCACTCGAAACGGCGATGCCGCCGTAACCACCCCCGACCGGCCGACGCCAAACACGTTGGAGTCCGGCCTTTGGCCAGGCACTCGACAGTTTCGGTCCGCGCCACGTTCCATCTCCGCGCGGTCCTCGCCAGCGCGGCCAATCTTCACCCGACGTCGGCATCGGCTTCTCGTCCGACTTCGCCCCGGCATTCTCAGGCAACGTCTCTTGAGACATTCCGGCGGCGGCAATAACTGGATCAAGCGTCGCTCCCTCGGACGTCAATTCACACACAACGCGCATGCCCAGTGCATAGAATCTGCCCTCCGGCACATCGGCATAGCGAAACACGCTGCGACAGTCACGCCCGTCGCTGTACCAATCACCGCCGCGGATCACTCGGTACGATCCGCTGCGTGATCCTTGCGGATCAACTTTGGGGGAATCGCGGTAATAATCGCGGTCAAATCGGTCCATGCACCATTCGTGTAGATTGCCGTGCATGTCGTACAGGCCAAACGCATTGGGTTTGTAAGAGCCAACGGTTGCCGTCCGATTGAGAAACGGTCCGTTCTCCGCCTCACCGAACGGGTGATTGCCGTTGAAGTTGGCCTGCGTGGAAGCCAGCGAGTCGCCAAAATAAAAAATCGACTTCGTCCCCGCGCGGCAGGCGTACTCCCATTCTGCTTCCGTCGGCAGCCGATAGACTCGTCCCGCTTCTTTTTCCGCCGACAAGTTCGAGAGTCGCCGACAGAACTCAGCGGCCGCAAACCATGTGACGTTATCCACGGGAAGGGTTGAACAATTCAGATCGTCCGGCGCGTCCTTCAAAAGTCCCGCCCGCGAAAACGAGCTGGGATTACTGTCCATCAATCCTTCGAACTCGCGCTGCGTCACTTCGTAAACGCCCATGTAAAACGGCTTGCTGATCTGCACCGGGTGTTGGGGCAATTCGTCGTCGCGCACTCCGTCGTCGGTCTCCGCCGACCCCATAAGAAACTTGCCCGCTGGAATCCGCACGAATTTTATACCGATTGAGTTCGTGAACTCCTTCTCTGATTTCGTCGAAGGATTCCCCGCTTCCACCACTGCTGGATGATTTGAGTGATTCACCGAGACCGGTGCACGATCCTCGCCACAGCCTATGATGCAGAGCGCGGGCAAACCGAAAATGAGCTGCCGGTAGAAATTCACGATGCACCTACTCATTTCGTTGCTTACCCAGATCAGGCCGGAATTTGATCCCAAGGGGCACTTCTCAGATGGACCCCTTTCCGATCGCAGCGGCGGTCAACCGACTAAATGATACCCGCAGATGATACGAGGATCTACAATTGCGTGTCTGGGCAGTCGGAGAGCTTCGATAAACGTGCGACCCCCAATTCGAGAAGACGCGAACGCCGATCAAGCCCGATTCTGTTCGCGAAACTCGTCGAATGGCGGACAACAAAACAAAGGACCTTGCTACCGGACTCCGTAGGTGCCAAGGCAACTCATGCGACTATGAAGCCGTGCTTGAGTCAAAGGTGGTCTCGCCACTCTAATTACGTCGCTGATGAAGTCATTGGTCGGTCTCAGCAGATGATCGAGGTCGTGCCGTGCATCAGTGGATTCCAATAATACAGGATTCTTGAGTTTTCACCTCGACAAAAGAGATTTGTCGCAACCCGCCGGACTGGTTAGCATACACGCGACATAGGAGGTATCCATGCTATCGATTCTCGGTCGTTCACGGCGTGTTTGTAGTGGATTGACGCGGCGGCAGTTGCTTGAGGCGGGGGGTGCGGGGTTGTTGGGGGTGAGTTTGCCCCGCGTGCTTGCTGCAGAGGCCGCGCTGAAAACAGGCTCCGCGCGGGCGAAGTCGGTGATGTTTCTCTATCTGTTCGGCGGACCGAGTCAGTTAGAAACCTTCGACATGAAGCCCGGCGCGCCCAGTACGGTGCGCGGGCCCTTCCAGCCGATTACGTCCCGCACGCCGGGGTTACGGATTTGCGAACATCTCCCACGGCTGGCGGCGCAGTCCGACCGCTATTGTGTGGTCCGTACGTTGAACCATCCCCAGAACGACCACAACGCCTCGCATTACATTCAGACCGGCCACCCCATGCCGCTCGCCGAACGCGGCGCCGCAAACGTCAACGCGGCCCCCAACGACTGGCCCGCGATGGGGTCGGTCGTCGAATACCTCGACCAACACCATGCCGGAAACAAGCCGCGGGCGATTCCCAGCTACATCTACCTCCCGAACCGGCACGGGGAAATCCAGCGTGGTGGAATCTACAACCGGCTCGGACAATACGCCGGCTGGCTGGGGCCGCAGTACAACGCGCTGGCCACACGAATCCACAAACGCGATGCGAAAGACAACCCCTATTATCGCGACTGCACCGATGACGAACTGAAATTTCAGATTCAGGGACTCAAGCTCAACGCGAACATTACGCTGGATCGCCTCAATCGGCGGCAAAGTCTGCTCAAGCAGATCGAACACAAGTCGCGACATCTGGAGGAAGCGACGCAGGTCGCCGGGTATCAACGTGACCGCGTCACGGCGCTCAACTTCTTGACGTCGGGGCAACTCCGCGAAGCGCTCGACATCCGCCGCGAACCCGCGCGGCTGCGCGATCGGTACGGGCGGCATCTGTTCGGCCAATCGCTGCTGATGGGTCGGCGGATGATCGAAGCTGGCGCACGGTTTGTCACTGTCCTGTGGGACATGGCCGACGTCGTCCCCGAAGGCTGGGATTCGCATCAGGCACTCACACCCGGATTGAAGAATCACCTGTTGCCGGGTCTGGATCAAGGGTTGGCCGCGCTGCTCGACGACATGCACAACAGCGGGTTGCTTGAAGAAACGTTGGTCGTCTGCCTTGGGGAAATGGGACGTACACCGAAATTCCAGAACCGTGGCAACGCTGACGGCCGCGATCACTGGACGTACAACTTCCCCGTGCTGCTCGCGGGTGCCGGGGTCCGCGGCGGCAGTCTCTTCGGGAAATCCGACCGTCATGCCGCCTACCCGCTCGATCACCCCGTCAGCCCCGAAGACCTGACTTGCACGATCTTCGAGGCGTTGGGAATCAACCCGCACAGCTACATCCGCGACAAACAAAACCGTCCCACCGCCCTGGTCGACGGCGGTAAATCGCTGTCCGCGGTTTTCGCGTAGACAGTCGCCGCACAGTCCCATCTAAGGTCAGCAGCGTTCAGATCGCGTATGAGCGATCGGTGGGAGCTGTGCTGGTCCAGCGACTTTTGCGCTGCACCGATGGTGCCGAATATGGCCTCTATTCTCGGAGAATTCCGCATTTTTCCGGCATCAAGTCGAAACATCTCCTCGAGAACGTGATGCCGTCCTACTCCAGCCAAATTTCTTCTGTCGGAGCACCGACGCAGATTCGGCGCTGAACATGTCACCCACATCACGCCACGACAAATGGAAATTCTTCGAAATCGTACCGACTTTCATGATACCGTGTTTTGCCAGCATCAAGACGAGGCAGTCCGGGAGAACACGATGGCCACAGACGAAAAACCCAAGATTCCGTTAGCCGTTGCGTGCTCCTGCCGACATGCCCTCTGCCTGGCGGTCGCTTAACCACGGGCGAGTGCGAGAGCGAGCACGACGACCAGCACCGTACTGGCCGTCAGAATCATGTGGTTCAAAATTGTCTCCTTTCGTTGCTTGACCGGGCGCAAAAAAATACCCCGCGACACTCGTCGGTCAGACCGAGAATTGCAGGGTTTTCGACGCAGAATTGTCGGCGCTGTGGGCTATGCCCTGGGCACCAGTGTCTTTTGGCGCAGTTTTGGCTTTTATTTATCTGTCAGCACTCCCCTGTGCGGAAATACGGGGAGCTGGTGACGTCTCGGTAAAGTGCTTGCGTTGATGAATCGTGAGCGTCAAGATGGGGCCTGTGGTCCTCGTGTCTGGAATGGGATGGACAAGACAACCGGTGAGCCTGTGGAATTCAAGATCGAGCCTGCATCCGGGCAGGTTGGCCTTGCAACGGTCTGTGATGTTGGTGTCGCTGTTCGCTTCCCGGCCAATGTCTGGCGTTGGGCCTCGCCCTTGACCGTGGCATGTCGCGGGGAGTTGGCGACGGCGACGGTTTGAAACGATGCCTGGGAGGCGTGATCCGACTGTTGTCCCTTGTTCTTGAGAAAATCGGACAGCGCTGTTGCCGCCTCGCGCATTGACCCGTAACGGTCTTCGATCTGTTTGGCCATCATCTTCAGACAGATGACCTCCAGACGGGGATCGAGGTCCGGTCGAAACTTCGACGGCGGCGGCGGTTCTTGTGTGAGCACCTGCCCAAGTACTGCTGCGATCGGTCCGTCGAACGGAATCTCACCGGTCAGCAGTTCGTAGAGGATGACGCCCAGACTGTAAATGTCACAGCACGGCCCGATGGCATCGAAATCCCCCTTGATCTGTTCCGGTGGCATGTACGCAGGAGTACCGATCACGGCACCGCTCTTGGTAAGTCGCGCGTCGTCGCTGTTGTTGCGCCGAGCCAGACCAAAGTCCATCACGACCGGCTCACCCCGCTGGTTCATGGAGATGTTGGACGGCTTTAAGTCGCGATGCACGATCCCCTTCTCGTGCGCTTCGGCCATCCCGAGGGCCAATTTCTGTACAATGGCCACGGCCTCGTCGGCTGCAAGCGGTTCACCGGGGCGTACCAAGTCGGACAATGACCGCCCTTCGATAAAGGCCATTGTCAGATAATGAATGCCATCGACTTCGCCGACGTCGTGAACCGGACAGAGATTGGGATGGTTCAACGTGGCTGCCGCGCGTGCTTCGCGGTAGAACCTTTCAAGCAATTCGTGGTCATCGTCTGATTCAAATTGAGGAATTTTCAGAGCGACTTCTCGCTCTAACTGCGTGTCCATTGCCAGAAAGACGGTTCCCATTCCCCCTTTGCCGAGGCGGCGAATAATACGGTAGCGACCGAAAGTTCGGGAGATTTTACCCGGCGTCTTCGTAGCGCGTGGCGAACTGTGAGTATCTTGATCGGGGCGGGGCGTGTCGCTGCCTGCCGCCGAATGCGGCGATGACTTAGCCTGCTGACCGGTGGGCCGCTTCGCGTCATCACCCACAGTCTTGCTCCTATTAGACCCGCCAACACGCCTATCGACTCACGCCGACATCTTGTTAGTAGTCGGGTGGGCCAGTTTCAGCAGTTCGCCACAGTGCCAACCGTCAGGTCAACTTCTGTCTCGGCCTACTCCAGGATCAACCTGCCCCGAATCAGCCTCGATCTCGAATACCACAGGCTCACCGGTTGTCTTGTCCATCCCATTCCAGACACGAGGACCACAGGCCCCATCTTGACGCTCACGATTCATCAACGCAAGCACTTTACCGAGACGTCACCAGCTCCCGTATTTCCGCACAGGGGAGTGCTGACAGATAAATAAAAGCCAAAACTGCGCCAAAAGACACTGGTGCCCAGGGCATAGCCCACAGCGCCGACATTTCTGCGTCGAAAACCCTGCGCTTCTCGGTCCGACCGACGAGTGTCGCGGGGTTTGATTGTGCGCCCTGTCAAACAACGAAAGGGGAGAGTTTTCACGTAATTCTGGCGGCCAGCTCGGTGCTGGTCGTGGTGCTCGTGCTGCTGCTTTGTCGTGAAGTACGACTGCGGCGAGCGCTACAACACCTGTTGAAACAACTGCTGTCGTATTGGAGAAACCGAGATGCCGAACAACCTGTCGCCCGGCGTGGCGATGCTGACGACAATCCTGCTGCTGGCGACGGGCTGCGCTGACTCCGGCGACGAGCGATTCAGGCAACTCGCGTAGCAGGCAGCGAATTGCTCATCGTGGAGATGACGGCCGATCAGCCATTGCTGCTGCCGAGAAAGAGTATCTGGAAGACCTGAAAGCCGCCCACGCCAAATCGACTGGCGACGGCAAGGTTGCACTCGGCAGGCTAATCAAGGAGTGGAACAGCAACGCCGACATGCGTTCCGATGAAGCGGTGTCCCGATACCTGGAAGACCACGCGGGCGACTTTGCATTCTGGGACAAGTTAGGCAAAGAGGATCCCGGTCTGCTGAAGAAGCTGTGGCAAGCGATGCAGCGAATGTTGCGGTTCGGTGAAGCGAACACCATGGCGGAACGTGTGCGACATGCCATGGAAGCCGCAATGGTCAAGCACGGCCAGGCAATGTCGGACGGCAGACGCAACTCACCCGCGAGAAACAACGCACCAGGCCAAACAAGGCGTCGTTAGAGCGATTACGTGAAGAGATCGGAGAATTAACGAACACCCGCGAAGCAGCCAGCAAGGGCAGAAAATGAATTTGCGTGCATATTCCTAAATGTCACGTGTTCGGCTGCCCCTTAAAAAGGGTGCGCTCCGCGCTCGGAAACCAAAACGTTTGCGATGAGGCACACGGCAGAAGTGCTGCCAAAAATACACGAAGCCGAGCACACTTGTGGCTCATACTCGCCTTGGGCTGACGCAAATCATGAATCTGCTGTGGCTCGCGCCAGACATCCAGGAGGAAATCCTGTTCTTGCCGATGACTGAGCGGGGGCGCGACGCAATGACGGAGAAGCAGCTCCGACCAATCGCGGCCACGCCGAGCTGGAAGAAGCAAAGGCAGTTGTGACGACAGCCATACGGGTAAGGGAACCACTTCTGTCTGGCAAGAACCTCTCTTTCATAGATATCAAAGGGTGGAAGAAGAAAGTATGAGCAAGACTAATTTCCACGGCAAGCGAATTGACCTAACAACCGCGCTGACAATGATGCTCGGAGACGTTGAAGCGCACATCGATGTCAGCTTGCAGCTAACTGAATGGAATTGCATCTACCACGGATTCTATGAAGACTTTAACGCTGTCAACCTTTCGCAGGCGCTAATGCATCTTGCAGAATCGCCAGAGCTACCTCTAATCTAGCCGAACGACTTTGACCGTCCCACCGTCGGCCAGTTCGGCTTGTTCTTCGGCGGACAATACCTGTTTCAGCTTCGCCGCCGCTTCGCCAGACTGCGAGCTGTGGGCTTCGTCAGCGATCACAGCGAACCGCTTGCCTTCGGTGGCGGCCAGTTCCCGCACGGCTTCCAACGCAAATGGGAAGGTCTGGATCGTGCAGACCACGATCTTCTTCTCGCCGGAGAGGGCATCGGCCAGCTCGGCACTCTTGCTGCCCTGGTCACCTTTGATAATCGCCACGACACCGGCAGTTCTCTCAAAATCACGAATGGCATCCTGAAGCTGCCCGTCAATCACCCGGCGGTCGGAGACGACCAGCACAGTGTCGAAGACCTTCTTGTCGTCAGCGTCGTGCAGGTCGGCCAAGAAGTGAGCCGACCAGGCAATTGAGTTCGTCTTGCCCGAACCTGCCGAGTGTTGAATCAGGTATTTCTGCCCGGCTCCTTCGTTCAGAACGGCCTGCTGAATCTTCCGAGTGGAATCAAGCTGGTGGAATCGGGGGAAGATGATCTTGGTGATCTGATTCTTGTCGTTGCGTTCGGTCACCATGTAACGACCGAGGATTTCCAACAGGCTGTCACGTTGCCAGACCTGCTCCCACAGATACGCCGTGCGGTGTCCGTTGGGGTTCAGCGGATTGCCAGCTGCTTGATTGTCACCCTGATCGAAAGGCAGGAACGTGGTGCCAAAGCCAGCCAGCTTGGTCGTCATTTTCACACGGCTGCTGCTGACGGCGAAATGTACCAACGCCCCGGAGGGGAACGTCAGTAGCGGTTCGGGTGACTGGCCTTTGGGGCGGGGGTTTCGGTCCTTCTTGTACTGATAGACCGCGTCGTCGATGCTCTGCGTGTTGTCGGTCTTCAGTTCGACGGTGGCGACGGGGATGCCGTTCAGGAACAGCACGAGATCGATGTTGAGTTCGTTGTGAACCGAGTAATGCACCTGCCGGACGACTCGCAGGCGGTTGGCCGCGTAACGCTGCATGATGTCGGGGTTCATCGCCAGAGCAGGCTTGAACTGAGCCATCCGCAGCGGCTTGCGAAGTCCCAGCACGTCGAATCCCTGACGCAGGACGTGCAGCGTGCCGCTCTGTTTTAGCGAATCCCGCAGCCTTTTCAGCAGAGTCTGGTCGGCGGCGGCCCCGTGGTTCTTGGCCAGTGTCTCCCATGCTTTGGGGTCAGTTTCCTGTACCCACGCCAGCACATCGGCGGGGAACAGAGCAAGCTGCCGGTCGTAATCGAGGCAATCCGTCAGCACGATGTCGCCGATATGCGTCCAAGCGTGGACGAAGCGGCTGTCGATGGCTTGAAGTTCTCGGAGTGCCTGCCAATCGAGTTCGCCACGGAGATGCTGGAACGACGACTTCAAGACCAACAAGCAACTCGGAGTATTTTGGACGAACATGTGCGATTCTTAATACAGCAATAGCAGGGGTTCTAAGCAAATGCTGCCATTCGTGACAGCCTACGATCCGCTTGGTGGAAGCTCAGGGATCTCACCGCTCAGAACGGCGTTGCAGTAGTTGCCGACGCAGTCGGCATAGTTGTGGGGTGACATGTAAGTGATGTAGACTCAGGCTCCGTGAACTTCCGTGAGACCGACCAGGAAAGGCTGTCGCCATGAGGCATCTGCTGCTTGCTGTGTTGCTTGTTGCTGTGGTTGGGTGTGGGCCGGATACGAAGCCGGAAGATCAACCGGCATCGTCGGAGGAAACTGTATCGTCACCGGAGACTCCCAAGGGGAGTGACGAGCCATCAGCGGGACCGGTATCTAGACCAGCAGTGGCCACGCAGACCAAGTCGGCGCTCGATGTTGAAGCACTTCAAGGCATATGGAAAATCGTAACAGTCGAACGTGATGGCAAGATTGCGAAAGAGGCCCCCGAGGGGCGATGGAAGGCTTTGATTAGAACGGGGGAGATCAACGCGCTTCGTTGGGCCTGGCAGGGCCCGGACGCGCCCACTGGCGACTCCATTTACATCAGCGACATCAATTCCACGACTACTCCCAAGGCTGCGAATGTGTCCCATGGCGGACCGGGGTCCTTTGCAGCCGCTATCTATGCTCTGGATGGAGACGGATTGAATATCTGCATTGGCAATGACGAAGGCGGTGGGGTCCTGGGCTCTCGACCGAAGACGTTTAACACTGCCCCGGGGGACGGGCGGGTGCTGTATGTGATGAAGCGTGTGCAGAATGGTCAATAGTGCATCGGCTTGACCTGTCCCCCTTAACCGCGACCAGTTCACCGCATCCACCGCCTCACTCGCAGCCAGCCCGCGTTTGGACTTCGGTGTCAGCCCGAACTGTGCCTCTGCTACCATCCGCTGTTCCTGTTCAATCAGTTCGGCGATTTGGAAATCTGAACTTCCCCAAACTTTGTGGACACTCCGTTAGTATTATACCGCCTGCTCAAACTGTTCCGGGCTCTGGTAGTCCAATGTTGAGTGCAGGCGTTCT
>Ga0302139_10000747_pt1 | contig 15673 bp, 10 predicted proteins | sample CBN3_331_MG_FD_203104 | JGI IMG/M metagenome (GOLD analysis project Ga0302139, IMG submission 203104) | Marine microbial communities from Western Arctic Ocean, Canada - CBN3_33.1 | ecosystem: Environmental > Aquatic > Marine > Oceanic | place: Canada: Western Arctic Ocean | collected 2017-09-15 | reverse complement strand
CGGTGGCTCTGACCACCAGCCCTTCGGGGTCTGATTTCAGTAGGTCCCATTGGTCGCGGTTGTTCATGAAGGACAGGGTGCCGTTGCAGATCAGGTTGATGGTCGTCTCATGACCGGCGATCAATAGTAGCGCTGTATTGCCCAGCACCTGCTCCCGGGTGAAAACGCCCGTTTTCTCGCCGTTGGCCAACACCGATATAAAGTCGTCTTTAGGGTTGGCCATGCGCTCTTCCACCAGTGGATTCACGTATTCGTTCATACCCTTTAGTCCGTCAACAACCATGCGCATGCGATCCGGGGCGCTCCTACCGTTAAAGAGCAGCTTCTCGGACAGGTCCCGCATGTATTTGCGGTCTGACTCGGGCACGCCCATCATCTCGGCGATAACAAGTACCGGCAGAGGCACCGCCAGGTCCCGCATGATATCGACTTCGCCCCTAGCTTCGGCCTCATCCAGAAGTTGCTTCACAGCAGACTTCACCAACGGCCGCCATTCTTCCATGGACTTGGGGGTGAAGTAGGCGTGCATCACCTTCCGCATCTCCAGGTGGTCCGGGCGGTCGAACTGGATGAAACGCTGCTGGTTGGCAGCCTTCATAAAGTCATAGAGTTCCGTGTCCGACTCGTTGATCGGCGGGTAGGCCGGACGGGGGTCATTGGCGAAAACAGCGCTGGAGAACTGCTCATGGTTCCGGGTCAGCCAGACCAAGTCATCGTGTCTGGTGACCACCCAGAGCTCATACAACTCGTTCCAGTGGACCGGGTCTTCGTCTCTGATCCGGCCGTAGTAATGGTAGGGGTCGTGCATGACCTCTTCCGAGAACATGTTGTCGTTGATCACAGTTACCATTTCACCACCAAATAGATGAGAGTTAGGCTGCCTGGGCCACTAGACCCGCAGGCATTATCGCGGGATAAACAAACCGGCTTCCAGTGATTTAAACACCGGAAGCCGGATATGGTGCTGGTTTGCGATGTCGGTCCGCTGATTAATTCAGGGAGACCGGCATACTCTTTACCGACCGGAATGTGAGACTGGGTTGGTACTCCATCTCGGTGGTCTTGGGCTGCATGTTCGGGTAGCGCTCCGCCAATTCCCGGAACACTTCCTGGCCTTCGACCCTGGCTATGGTCGCGCCTAGACAGTGGTGGATACCGGCGCCGAAGGCTACGTGGGGGTTCGGCCAACGGGTGATGTCCATCTTGTCCGGATTCTCAAACTTTTCCGGGTCGCGGTTCGCGGCGGAAATGAACCACCGGATCCGGTCATTTCTCTTGATCGTCTTCCCACGCATCTCGACGTCTTCGGCGGCGATACGCGTGATGGACTTGACCGGTGAGTCGTACCGAAGGGCTTCTTCGGTAGCCCGGACCATCATGCCTTCGGGATCGGCTTTCAGCAGGTCCCATTGGTCGCGGTTATTCATGAAGGACAGGGTGCCGTTGCAGATGAGGTTGATGGTGGTCTCATGACCGGCCAGCAACAGCAACGCAGCATTAATCAGTACCTGTTCACGGGAGAAGACTCCGGACTTCTCGCCGCTGGCCAGCACTGAGATAAAGTCGTCTTTGGGGTTCTTCATCCGCTCTTCAACCATGGGGTTGATGTACTCGTCCATCCCCCGCATGCCTTCCGCCAATACCCTCATGCGGTCGGGCTCTCCGCGTCCGAGGTTCAGCAGTTTTTCGGCCAAGTTTCGAATGATCGGGCGCTCGGATTCCGGCACGCCCATCATTTCGGCGATGACCAGTACGGGTAGAGGGACAGCCAGGTCACGCATCAAGTCGACATCGCCTTTGTCTTCAGCCGCGTCCAACAGTTCTTTCGTAGCCGACTTCACCAGCGGCCGCCATTCTTCCATGGACTTGGGAGTGAAGAACGCATGCAGGACCTTCCGCATCGCCAGATGGTCGGGACGGTCGTGCTGAATGAACATATCGGCTTGGTAGGACTTCACATAGTCGTAAAGCTCATTATCCGACTCGTAGATCGCCGGGTAGGCGGGGCGCGGGTCGTTCGCCATCACCTGGCTGGAGAATTGCTCGTGGTTGCGAGTGAGCCAGACCAGATCGTCGTGCCTGGTGACCACCCAAAGTTCGTAGAGTTCGTTCCAGTGGACTGGGTCTTCGTCCCGGATATGGCCGTAATACCGGTACGGGTCTTGAATGACTTCTTCTGTGAACATGTCATCGTTGATAGTCGTAACCATTACACCACCATTTTAGTTCGATTCGCGGACAGCTTATGTTGCCTGAACACTAATCAAATATTGTTTATCTGTCAACGACGCCGAGCCGCTGTTGTAGGCGTATTAAGGCGTATTAATAAGAAAAGACCGGCTCCCAGTGACTGGGAGCCGGTCTTTTTGTTCGCTTTTGGAGCTGCCTGTGGCTAGTTCAGCGTCACCGGCAGCTGTTTGATGGAGCGGAAAGTGATGCTCTCCTCATACTCCGTCTTGTGGTCTTTCAGCTCAAGGTTGGGATACCGCTCAGCCAACGCCTTGAACACTTCCTGTCCTTCCACCCTGGCAATGGTTGCGCCCAGGCAGTGGTGGACACCGGAGCCGAACGCCACGTGGGGGTTGGGCCACCGGGTGATGTCCATGGTGTCCGGGCTCTCAAACTTGTTGGGGTCCCGGTTGGCCGAGGACATGAACCACCGAATGCGGTCGTCCTTCTTGATTTCCTTGCCGCGCATCTCGACGTCTTCCGAGGCGATACGCTGGATGGATTTGACCGGTGAATCGTACCGTAGAGCTTCTTCCGTGGCGCGGACCATCAAGCCTTCGGGGTCGGTCTTCAGCAGGTCGAATTGCTCGCGGTTGTTCATGAAAGCCAGGGTGCCGTTGCAGATCAGGTTGATGGTGGTCTCATGACCGGCCAGCAACAGCAACGACGTGTTTACCAGAACTTGTTCCCGGGTGAAGACGCCGGACTTCTCGCCGCTGGCCAATACAGAGATAAAGTCGTCTTTGGGGTTCACGATGCGTTCGTCGACCATTGGGTTGACGTAGTCGAGCATTCCCTGCATTCCCTCGGTCAGGGGGCGCATGCGGTCTGGTTCTCCCCTACCGATGTTGAGCAATTTCTCGGCCAACATCCGTATGTGCGGGCGCTCCGACTCGGGCACTCCCATCATTTCTGCGATTACCAAGACCGGCAGTGGAACTGCTAAGTCTCGCATTAAGTCGATCCCGTCACCCCGGGCCTCGGCTTCGTCCAAGAGCTCGGCGATGGCTGATTTCACCAGCGGCCGCCACTCTTCCATGGACTTGGGTGTGAAGAAGCCATGCACGACTTTACGCATCTCGAGATGCTCGGGCCGGTCGTACTGGATGAACTGCTTGCCGTTATAGGAACGGACGAAGTCATACAGTTCAGTGTCGGATTCATAGATCGCCGGGTACGCAGGCCGGGGGTCGTTCGCGAACACGGAGTTCGAGAACTGCTCGTGGTTCCTCGCGAGCCAAACCAAATCGTCGTGCCTGGTTATGACCCAGAGTTCGTAAAGTTCGTTCCAGTGGACGGGGTCTTCATCCCGGATACGCCCGTAATAACGGTACGGATCTTGAATAACGTCCGCTGTGAACATGTCGTCGTTAATAGTCGTAACCATATCACCACCATAATATAGTCTATTCGAGCCTGTACAGGCTTGGGGAAACCCTAAACGAATAAGTAATATTTGTCAATGAATACGAAAACGCCATCGGCAGACTTATTTTGTTGCTCCTGATATAGGCCAAACGGCCCTTTGTAATTCAACCAGGCATGATAGATAATTGGCCCAACACCTCTGGCCCAGCCTCGTACGCTATTTTCCTGGGCCACCATTTTCCACTGTTTTAAGGAGAGTTTGATGCGCGTCCTACTGATCGCGACCAACCGCCACGACAGGTTACAAAGCAGATTAAACGCCCAGCCGATGCCGATAGGCCTTGCCTACATCGCCGGGCACCTGGACCACGACCGCCACGAGGTCAAGGTCCTCGACCTGATGTTCTCGGAAGATCATCTGGCGGAAGTTGAAGCCGCCGTGAGGGAGTTTCAGCCGCAGATGGTCGGCATGTCCGTCCGAAACCTGAGCAACCACAGCTACATGAACACCATCTGGGCGCTGCCCGTCAGTAAAGAGGTCATCGACCGCATCCGGACCGTGAGCGATGCCATAATCGTCTGCGGCGGCCCGGCATTCAGCATCATGCCGTCTGAATGTCTCGAGCTTCTAGGAGCAGACCTGGGTCTGGCGGGAGACGCCGGCGAGACATTTGCCACTCTGGCCGACCGTTTAGACGACGGCGAGCCCAGCTACTTTGACCTGCCTGGGTTGGTCTACAAGAAGAACGGTCAGATACTCCGGAATGAGGGCTATTGCACCTCGGAGTTCGCCAAGCCGCCACGATTGGAAGACCTGGATATGGCGCGGTACAACAAAGCAGGCTTCGGTATCGGCATCCTGACGAAGCTGGGCGGGTTCTACTACCCGGCCAACGCCTCTGAAGCCCAGATCGACGAGTCTGGCTGGCGGGTCATCCGGCCCATCGACGAGGTGGTGGCCGAGGTCAAGAACATGAAGGAAAAATACGGGATGAAGAAGGTCTTCTTCGTCGACAACGGTTTTAACCTGCCCTTGGACCACGCCAAATCGTTGTGCAGCCAGTTGATCGAGTCTGACGTCAATATTCGGTGGAACACCTGCCTGGCGCCATTCAACTGCGACACAGAACTCATTGGGTTGATGAAAGACGCCGGCTGCGGTCTGGTGATGATGGTCAACCGCAGCGGGAACCCCGGCGACATGGGCAGCATGGTCGAGGAGAACGAAGCGCTGGCCGAGGTCTGCCGCATGTGCGATGACGGCGGCCTGCATTACAACATTGGAAAGCAGTTCGGCGAGCCCGGCGAGACCCGGGAGAGCGTGGACAACAAACTGGACTTCCTGCGCAGCGTCAATCCGGCCGTGGCCAGTCTGCGGGTGGGAGTCAGCGTGATGCCGGGCACCGAAGTCGCGGTCATCGCCAAGAAGGAAGGCCTCATCAAAGACGAGAGTGAGTTGGTGAAGCCCACTTTCTACATCGCCGATGAGGTAAAGGACTGGATCGTGGACTACCTCAAGGAGCAGGTCGACAAAGACCCTCGCTGGAACCTGAGTTAGCCTTAATAAATACCGGACTTCGTAGGGGCGGGTTTCTAACCCGCCCTTTTTTATTCCCCTGGATCCCGGCCTGAGACCCGTCCGCTCAAACTGGGACTGCCTTTGCGGAGCAGGCCAAACCAGATGGTTACGACCAGTGTTGCCACCGCAGCCCCGGTCATTGCTGCACCCCATCCCCACTGTCCGGCGGCCAAGGCCAGCGGAAATGCCCCAAGGAAGTGGAACCCCGGTGTGAACTGCAGGACGCCCATCACCCGTCCTCGCACTTCAGAAGGGGACTCCAATTGGACGATCGTCGCGGCCAATGGCCAGACCGAACCCAGAGAGACCACGCCCAGGACCAGGAACAATCCCCACGAGACCCAGAACCAACTGGACCAGGCAAATAGCGTCAGGAACACCGCGAATAACATCAAGCTGATAATCAAAGACCGGTAGACGCGGACGACGCCCATGATAGGCACCAAAACGCTCCCGATCAGCGACCCGATTCCCGATGCCAATAACAGCACCCCAACCTCCCCTGCACCCACATCCAGGACCTCTTTGGCCATCGCAGGGATGATCTGAAAGTGTGACATTCCAAAGCCGCCGAAGGAACAGGTGATGACGATGACTGTGAGGACCATGGGGTTGTTCTTGATGTAAGAAAGGCCATCGGCAAAGTTTCTAAAGACTGACTGGGTGCTGGATGAGGCCTTTTGTCTGGTGCGGCCGATCTTGGCTATACAGGCCATACTCACGATGTAACATCCCGCGATGGCACAAAGGCTTGCTGCCAGCCCCCATATCTCGATTATGCCCCCCGCTATGGGCGGGCCGACTATGCGTCCAGCATGCACCGCCGCATTCTGCATTGCCACGGCGTCCAATAACGAGCTTTCATCGACCAGGTCAGACGCCAAAGTCATGCGGGCGGGCATATTTAGAGACTGGACCGCTCCCAACAAACCAGCTGCGGCATAAACGTGCCATATGACTACAAAGTTGGTTGCGGTCAAAAAGGCAAGTGCGGCAATGATCACACAAACCCCGCCCTGGGTCGCTATCAAAACATAGCGGCGGTCAAACCGGTCAGCCAATACCCCGGCGACCAGCAAAAAGGCGACGTTTGGTACGCCATAGATGAATATTACGAACCCCAACTGGGCTGAAGAACCTGTGATTTCCAACACCAGCCAGCCGATGACCAAGAACTGGGTGGCCTGAGCGATGGACTGGGTGGAACTGCCGAACCAGAACCATCGAAAGTCAGGTTCCCGCAATATCACCGAGAGTCGGCCCAGATAGGCGGATACCCCAGTGTTGGCGCTCGTGGTTTCAGATGGGGTCATCGACGGGTGGCCGAATATCGGCAGGCAACAAAATAATTGGAGGTGAACATATCTCTGAAGGGAAGGTGCCTTAGGCCGTCAGTATGGCGGTCAAGCACCATCATAACTTGGCCAATGGAGTCTCATTGGTCTTGGGATAGGTGGCAGCCCGAAAATCCAGTGCAGGCCGCTCACATTCTACTCCAATCATCCACCGGACCCAGGCTCTCTCTTCCCGCCGATCACGAAGTTACGTCCCAGTAGTGAAACAAGCGTTGTCAGACCCAGACCCAACAGAATACCGCCGATCAGGAAATTACTGTCTTTCGCGATAACCGGTTTGAACTTGGCATTGGATGGGGCGATCTCCCGCCGGGCATCGGACAGGTCTAAGAAGAATTCCCACGGTCCTATTTCTCGGGGGTCTGATTGGTCGGACTGGACTCTGACCCCGCTTGATATCAGTCCGCCTTCCACCGGTGCTAGGACGATGGTAAAGGTGGCCGTCTCGCCATTGGCCAGGTCGCTCAGGTCGCAGAGCACTGTTCCGCCGGCAACGCGACAGCTCGCCTGGTCGCCACTCACCGAGATCAGTATCACATCCACTGATAACACGTTGGTGAGGACCACGTTCGTAGCGGCCGACGGCCCATTGTTGGTCACGGTGAATATGCTGATTATCTCGTTGTCGTTGTGCTCCGGGTTATCTGACTTGGAACCCAGGCAATCGGTCCGTGTCAGCGAGAGGTCTGCCAGGGGCGTGATCGACAGAGTCGAGGATATCGAGTTGTTCTCAGATTCGAAGTCGGCTTGCTCTCCCGCGACCTTGGCTATATTCACCAGATCGCCGGTCACCGATGTACCTATGGCCAGAGTCAACGACATTGACCGGCTTTCTCCGCTGGCGAGACTGCCAATCCGACAGGTTAACTCACCGCCCAACACCGTGCACGATGATGGATCGGCGGCGGGAGGCACCAGCTGCAAGCCCGCTGGCAATATTTCGCTAAGTAAGATGCCGGTCGCGTCGGACGGTCCTTCATTTGTGATCAGGTAGCCAAATGTCACCTGGTCACCGGAAGCCGCGGAGGTTGAAACATCCTGCAGCAAGATATTCAGGTCCGACATCAGCATGACCGTGGTGCTTTCATCGGCGATCTTGCCTGTGGTTTCGGGGTCCTGTCCTTCCTGGACCAATTTTGCTTGGTTGTTCAGTATTCCGGGGGCTATGGGTTCAACGAGGATGGTCACTCTGGCCACCTGTCCCGGATGTAGCTCTCCGAGGGCGCAGATGACCGTTCCGCTGCCTTCGGTACACTCTCCCACCTTTGCGACGGAAACGGCGGCCATTAGCGATGCTACCTTTGGAGCTGTGCCGGACTCTTCTGACAGCCGACGCTGGGCGGTACCACCGCCGAAATTCAGCTCAACAACAGCCGAGGCAAAGTTAACCGCGCTCGGCAGAGATACGATCAAGTTAACGTCCGTGACCGTTTGGCTCTCACTGTTACTGACGTCCAAGTCGTAGGTGAGGTCGTTGCCCAGGAATACTGGGTCCGGTGAGTCGGTCAGCGTGATGCCGGTATCGTTCAAGTCGCCATTCGCGATCGACACTACATACGACAGAACGCCGACTATGACCTGGGTCTCGGCAGTGTCGACGTTATTGGTGTTATTAGAATCGGTCGGAGAACCCGAGACTCGGGAACTGTTTACCAGCGTTCCATCGGCGTCGGCGTCGACCGTAACGTCGACCAGGGCCACAACGCCCGCGCCGGAGGCCAGAGTGCCAATATCACAGGTCACCGTACCGGAAGCTACGCTACAGTTGAGCGACGCGGGATTCACGGCGTCGATGCTGACCCCGCCTGGCACTTCATTGACCAACTTCACTCCGGTTGCGGTTTTAGGGCCTCGGTTAACAACCGTTATCGTGTAGGTCAGCTGACCTCTCCTGACGATCTTATCGACGCTTGCCGTGACTCCCACAGATAGGTCCGCCGTATCACCAGCGATCGAGAATGAGCCGTTTTTAATGTCGAACTTCTGGCTAGCCGACGCACTGGAAGGGCCCGTGACTTTCACCGTAGCCGTGCCTTCGCTGCCGGCCGGCACCACATAGGTATAAGTCCAGACCAGGCCATCTGACGACGAGGTCATCACGACCGGCCCCACGTCAGGGCCAGATGTGTTGATGCTGATGCTTGGCGGCCCGGTGAACGATTTATCGAACTTGGCGGTGATCACGACGGTGGTACCCGGCCGGATATTCTCCTCCGGCTGGTAGCTCAGGGTCCAGACCTTTCCGTCAGATGAAGACTTCAGCGAAGTAGAGCTCAGGTCGACGCCCGAGGTATCGATCGCGATGGTCGGAGTGCCGGTGACAGTCCGGTTGAAAGTCACCGTAATCACAACGGTTTCTCCGGCCTTCAGGTCGCGGTCCGGTTCATGCTTCCTCCATTTTAGTTAGCATGAAGTGGGTAGTCATACCGAGCTGTTTTCGCCTATCACAGAAAACAATGGCGCGAAGTCGCGGGGCAATACCGAGCCGTTGCCAGAAGTCTCAGAAATAGATGGCCAGAATCGTACGACAGCTAACCAATATCGTTCGCGTTAATACTTTCTTCACTCGACCTTACTGATTCGGCAGGGTTTATCAGCTTTGCAACCGTCTCACCGGCATCGGCGGCGATGGCCGTCTCCATCGCGTGGATAGCAACTTCAATCTGTTGGTCGTCCGGCTGTCTGGTGGTCAGCTTCTGCAGCCAAAGCCCTGGTTGAGCGATCATCTTCCCAAACCAGGCATCTTGATGTTTTCCGCTGAACCGCAGAAATTCATAGCTCACCGCGGCAATCACCGGGAGAAGCAGGATGCGAGAGGCTATCCGCCACTCTAACGACGGCCCCAACAGCATGGCAAACACGACGACCGACACCACGACAACGGTCAGCAGAAAGGCGGTGCCGCACCTGGCATGGGGAGTGCCGAATTTCCGCACGTTCTCAACGGTCAGGGGCAGGCCGGCCTCAAGCGCATGTACGGTCATGTGTTCAGCGCCGTGGTAGGCAAATACTCGCTTGACGTCTTTGAGCCTGCCGATGAGGGTGATATAGGTCAGCAAGAATACCAACCGAATCACGCCTTCCACGATCTCGCTCAGCAGGTCTGAATTCAAGACCGGGTTCAGTGCCCAGGCGATCATCAATGGCGTAATGAAGAAAAGCCCGATGCCAAACACCAAGGAAATGGCCAGGGTCGATGCCATGACCCAGGCGGGGATGCCCTCTTCGGCGTCGGGGTCGCGGTCTATGGCGGCCATGTTTGCGGAGAGTTGCAGGGCTTTTACTCCCAGGACCATGGTTTCCACGAGAGTGAGAAAGCCTCTGACCAACGGCCAGCGGCGGGAGCGGCCGTTGTAGATCGAGTTCAATCGTTCGTGGTGGAGTTCAATGGACCCGTCTTCGCGGCGCACGGCCAAGCCGAAGTAATCGCGGCCTCGAATCATCACTCCTTCGATCACGGCCTGTCCGCCGTACATATGTGGGGGCTGATCTGCCAACTTCGGTCCTCTAAGTTCTGTGTTTTATCGCCAACGCCGTTCTCAGCGTTCCAGGGACATCCGATCCTAAATGAAAAATCGAAGGCTGAATGCCCTCGATCTCTCGTTGTTCTTTTTTATCTCGGTGACATGATGTCCCGCCGAGGCCTGTCCTTGCCCGTAATAGCCCGTCGTATTCCGTAATATACGAGGGACTAACCCAAGCTGTAACGGCGCTTCATGCGCTCGATGCGGCCCTGGGTGTCAACGACCCGCTGTTCACCAGTGTAGAAGGGGTGGCATTTGCTGCACACCTCTACGCGGAGAGTGGGTTTGGTGGCACCGGTGTTAAACACGTTGCCACAGGAACAAGTCACTGTTGAGTTATAAAAATATGGGTGAATATTTGCTTTCATTTCCTACCGGTCTTTCTAAAGATTTCTCTGTTGCCGGGTTACCTAGGCGGCTTCCACGGGGTATACGCTGACCCGGCGCCGGCCCTTGGCAGCCCATTCGAATTTAACTTCGCCGTCAACAGTTGCGAAGATGGTGTAATCGCGACCCAGGCCAACGTTGGTGCCGGGCTTGATGCGAGTTCCACGCTGCCGGACGATGATGCAGCCGCTGGTGACTTTCTCACCGCCGTACCGCTTCACGCCCAGGCGCTTGGAATTACTATCTCTGCCGTTATTAGTGCTGCCGCCAGCTTTCTTATGGGCCATTAGTTATTCCCCTCTCCGCCTTCAGCTTCGGTTGCCACCGTAGCAGCAGCCCTTCGCCTTGGCGCACTGGGTTTACTCAATTCGATGTCTTGGATGCGCAACCGGGTGTACGTCTGCCGGTGGCCGCGCTTTCTGCGGTAGCGGTTCTTGGCTTTGTACTTGAAGACCATCAGCTTTTTGTCTTTGTAGTGCGACAAGACTTGGGCTGTGACCTTGGCGCCTTCCACTAAAGGAGCGCCGATGGTCACCTCTCCACCGTCGGAGAGGGCCAATACTTCGCCAAATTCTGCTACGGTGTCTACTGCGTTGGGCAGGAGTTCAACGTCTAATGTATCCCCGGGCTTGACCCGGTATTGCTTCCCGCCTGTTTTAAATACTGCGTAATCCATATATTCCTCGACCTTCAATACTACGGGAGCCCCTTGCACCTGTCAAGGAATTCCGTGCCCAATCCTGCCTGTACAAAACTGCTCTGAAACCTGCTTTCCGCGTCCAAACCGGTTCCAAGCGGCCCGAATGCCATTCTCACACCTTGTTATATAATTGCCCATCAACTCTTGCAACCTCCCCTAGTGACCGAGTTTGATAGAGTTTTATCCAGAAGATTCTTCTGAATTCGCCTGACGGGGCGATCGTGAAGGGCTAAGCATGGACCACCTACGGGGACAGGAACTTAAAGACGCGTTTTCAGTTGCCACCGGATGCCTGGAAAAGTTCCGGGATTCCATCAATGCCCTGAACGTATTCCCGGTTCCTGACGGCGACACCGGCACCAACATGCTGCTGACCATGCGTTCCGCTGTGCAGTCGGCAGAGGAAGCGTGCCCCGACGGCCAAGACCATTCCGTGGCCGCGGTCTCTTCAGCCCTGGCCCACGGCGCGTTCTTCGGCGCTAGAGGCAACAGCGGCGTGATCCTCTCGCAGTTCTTCAAGGGTTTCTCTGACGCCCTGGCAGACAAAGAACATCTGAACGCCGACGACCTGTCGCTGGCGTTCAAGCTGGCTTCAGAAGGGGCCTATAGATCGGTAGGCAATCCGGTCGAAGGGACCATGCTGACAGTCATCAAGAAGGCATCCGAGGCAATTCAAGACGCCGAAGGCGACCTGCTAAGCGTGTGGGAAGCGGCCTACTCAGCGTCCCTGGAGGCACTGGACAGGACTCCAGAACAACTCCCAATACTCAGGGAAGCCGGAGTCGTGGACGCCGGAGGGTTCGGCATCGTGGTATTGATCGGCGGGGCGCTCCGGGCAATCTCCAATCCTGAGTCTGCCGACATAGACCTATCTGAACTGACCCGATTCGAATGTGAGATCAACAATAGCGGGTCGATCAAATCCGGGTTCCTAGACGCTACGTTGGCAGAAGACTGGGGGTTTTGCACCCAGTTCATCATTGGCAGCGTCAACGGCCGGGCGTTGGACCTTGACCAGGTGCGACGCCACTTCCAGGGGACTGCAGCGTCGACCGTGGTGGTCGGGGATGAGCATAACGTCCGGGTGCATATTCATATTGAAGACCCCGCCCCGGCTATCGAATACGCCGAATCTATTGGGGCCGTTACCGACGTCTCTATCGAAAACATGGACAGCCAGAACCAGCAGTTCGCCGGCCGGTCTCATTCTGGCCACGCTGATAGCCCGGCACTGGCTTTGTTGCCAGTGGCGCAGGGGGACGGGCTGGCCCACCTCTTCCGGGACTCAGGCTGCGCCGGGGTGATCGAGGGAGGGCAGACAATGAACCCAAGCGTTCAGCAGATATTGGACGCAGCACGGGATACTGGCGCTACCGACGTCATTGTGCTGCCCAACAACTCCAACATCATATTGGCGGCGGAACAGGCCGCGGCCGCCGAGCCTTCGATCCACGTGGTGCCGACCACAAGCGTGCCCCAAGGTGTCGCAGCTCTACTGGCATTCAATCCTGAAGGCCGCTGGCAAGATAATGTGGCGGCGATGACCGCCGCCTTCTCCGAGGTGAGGTCCGTGGAGGTCACCGCCGCCGTAAGAGGCGTCTCGATCAATGGCATTGAGGTTGTAGAGGGCCAGTACATCGGCCTACTGGACGGCGAGCTATCCCTAGCGGAGGACAACTCCGAGCAGGCGTTACGTTCCGCCCTGAACCGAGCCGGACTCAGCGGCGACGCCATAGTTACCGTATACTGCGGGGCTGGAAAGTCACCCTCCGACGCAACAGTGGTTTCCGAGGAGTTGGAGAAGGAATACCTAGGCATCCAGGTAGACCTGATAGACGGCGGCCAACCCCATCATCAATACCTAGCCTCGGTTGAGTAAATCTCGGGCTAAACACGAAAGGACGATATGACTATACGCATAGTTACAGATAGTTCATGCGACCTTCCCTCAGACCTGATCCAACAACACGGAATCACCGTCCTGCCGTGCTACGTGGTCGTGGACGACCAGACGTTCAAGGACGGTGTGGAGATTCAACCGGACGATTTCTACCGCCGTCTTCAAGCGGAGGGGCGGACGCCAACCACAGCGCAGCCAACAGTTGCCGACTTCCAAGAGGTCTACCGTGACCTGGTGGGCCAGGGTCATCAGGTGCTCTCCATACACGTTTCCGGGAAGCTCAGCGGAACGCTGAATTCAGCCGAGCAGGCCAAGGCTTCGTTGGATGCTGGCAGTTCGGTGGAGATTATCGACTCCCTGCTGGCTTCGATCCCATTGGGCCTGGCGGTATTGGACGCTGCGGACATGGCGGCAGACAGCAGCGACGTCCATCAACTCGCCGGAAAGGTGCGGCAGGGACTGGGTACCCACCACGGACTATTTGCATTGGATACTCTCGAATACCTGCAGAAGGGCGGGCGAATCGGCAAGGCGCGCGCGTTCATGGGCTCTGTGCTCCACGTGAAACCCATACTCAGGCTACAGGACGGTGAAGCCCACCCGGTAGAGCGGCCACGGAACCGGGAGAGGGCCACGCGCCGCCTGGTGGAGTTGATACAAGAGTTGGGCCCGGCCCGCCGGTTGGCTGTGATCTACAGCACCGACTCGGCACGGATGGCCGACCTGAAACAGCAGCTGACGGGTATCTTGACCGCCGATCAGATAATCGAGGCCCGGTTCGGCTCCACCCTGGGCACCTACATCGGCCCCGACGCCCTGGGCGTGGCGATCACACAAAAAGTCCAGTAGGTTTAGCTGAGCTTGATTCCAGCTACTTTATGTCATTTAAAGCTTGACGTGCCGCGCGGTGACGAGAATGATTGAAGTAACACTTCTCTCGCCTCGGAACGGAGCGAATCAGCGTGTTAGAGTAACCGCCTGATGGCCACTCAAGAGACCGGCGCACCCTCATGGGCCGCCGCCTTTCAGAACATCCTCAAGATCGAAGAGTCCCACGGCTACGACAATAAAGCCGTGATGGGCGGCTTGGACAAGTTCGTCGCCCGTTTTGCCGACGAGATGGCTGCCAGGGCCATCAGTGGCGAGCGGTTCCTGCTCAAAGAGTCCTACGACTCTATGTCCGCCGAGTTGCGCGCCCAATGGGTCGCACAGTGGCGCGAAGCCCTGGGCGGCGAGCCCGACCCTAGCCGTCCGCCCAGACCGGTCGCAACACCCCGACAGAAAACAACGGCTGCCAAGATGGCTGCCCCGGCTAAAACTGCTCCGGCAAAAGCTGCCCCGGCAAAAAAGCCCCCACCCAAGCCTACACCGGCCGAGATCACAGTCGATGCACCCGTTGACCGGCTTAAAGGCGTGGACACCAAGTTGACCGCCCGGCTGAAACGGTTGGAAGTGGAGACCATCCGCGACCTGCTCTACCTGTTCCCCAGGCGTCATGAAGATTATTCCAGCGCCAAGAAGATTTCAGAACTGACCCCGGGCGAAGAATGTACGGTGGTCGCCACAGTCTGGGAAGCCCGTGAAGTTGCCAAAGGCCCCAGAGGCGGCCGACGCGATACCGAAGCAGTGCTGAGCGATGACTCCGGCAATATGCGTGCGATCTGGTTTGGCCAGAAGTACCTGGCCAGAACCCTCAAGCCGGGCAGTCAAATCGCCATCAGCGGAAAGCCGTCGATCTTCCGGGGGCAGCTGGTATTCGAGAACCCCGAGCACGAGATGCTGGACGCCACTGGCACGGGTGTCCACACCGGCCGCCTGGTTCCGATTTACCCCCTGACTGAAGGGCTGACCCGTCGCAACATGCGACGGCTGACCTGGCAGGCGGTCCAGAACTGGCTTGGCGGACTGGAAGATGCGCTGCCCGAGGACATCCTCGGCCGGACCAAGTTGATGCCGCTGCTCGACGCGGTCTACCAGGCGCACTACCCCAAGGAGAGGGAGACCTGGGAGCTGGCCCGCAGGCGGCTCGCGTTCGACGAACTCTTCACCCTGCAACTAGCCGTGCTGGCTCGAAGACGGATGCAGCACGACAACGTGAAGGGCGTCGAGGTCATCGCTCCGGCCAACATCATCGATGGTTTCTACCAGACTCTCCCCTTCCCATTGACCAAATCCCAGACCCGTTGCATCCAGGAGATCGAGTCCGACCTGCGCCGGGGCACCCCGCCCATGAGCCGCCTGCTACAGGGAGAGGTCGGCAGCGGCAAGACTGTGGTCGCCCTCTCGGCTCTGCTGACTGTCGCTTCTGCCGGTTATCAAGGCGCGATGATGGTCCCGACCGAGATACTTGCCGAGCAGCATTTTTTGAGCATCGGCAATCTGCTCAGCGGGCTGGCCCGGCCGGTGCAGGAACCGCACCTGCTTACCGTCTATCTGGAGCACATGGACCGCCCGATATCGATCGGGCTACTGACCGGTAGCTCCCGCGCCCCCGTGAAACGTGAGCTGACAAAGATAGCGGCGGACGGGACTCTGGACATTTTGATCGGCACCCAGGCCCTGATTCAAGAAGGAATCTCTCTGCCTAAATTGGCCCTGGCCGTCGTCGACGAGCAGCATCGGTTCGGGGTG
>Ga0302139_10000744_pt1 | contig 15693 bp, 15 predicted proteins | sample CBN3_331_MG_FD_203104 | JGI IMG/M metagenome (GOLD analysis project Ga0302139, IMG submission 203104) | Marine microbial communities from Western Arctic Ocean, Canada - CBN3_33.1 | ecosystem: Environmental > Aquatic > Marine > Oceanic | place: Canada: Western Arctic Ocean | collected 2017-09-15 | reverse complement strand
TGGGGGGTCTTCGACCATTGGCTGGGAGTCGGCCAACGGGGGTGAGGTCGGCGAGTTCACGGTGCAATTGCCGCTCGCACAAGCCACGCCACAGGGCGAACAGGCTGTCGCGCACGGCGAACAGGCTGTCGCGCACGGCGAACAGGCTGTCGCGCACGGCGAACAGGCGGACGGATAGAAGACCCGACGCGGAGCACAGCGACCACGGTAGTAAGCCCCGCGATAGCTCGACCCGCGATAACCGGCGTAGTATCGCGGAGAGGGCGGACCGAACAGGAAGTACCATGTGTTGGTCACCACGCCCGCTCGTCCGGCATTCGAGCCCGACATCAACGCTGTCATCGAACACAGCAAAACGAAAACAACACGCAAGGCTCGCCGCTTCATGGCAACATCCTCGAATTGGATTTCTGGTCCTCAACAGGAAACAATCACGGAACACGGCCCGCTTCTCCTTACTGTGTTGTATCCATCTTAGGAACCCGCTGTCAATGATTGTGTCCGCCAAGACACGGTCCTTGTAGAGCGGCTCCTAGGAATACAGACTAACGAAGAAAGCTCTGTCAAAAGACAGGCAGTTCGCGGCGACCACACGGGATATTCTGCATGACGGCATCCGTCATCAATCGTGCCGGAACGATTCTCGCACACTACGTGGCGGAATATGCTCCACGACGGATCGAAATCCCCCCCGAGACCGGCGGGTTCAGCGGTGCGGAGATCGTGCAAGTCGAATGCCCGGCCGGGTTCTTCTGCCTGCGACATTGGCCTGATCGTGCGTTACCAAAGAAGCGGATTCTCGGTCTGCATCGGCTGTTGAAGACGATCCATGTCGACGGTGTCACCCAAGTGGCCGTTCCGGTGGCATCTCTTGAAGGCAGCACCCTACTGGATGTGGCCGGGCAATTCTGGCAACTCGAACCCTGGATGCCGGGCCGGGCCGACTTTCTTGCGAACCCTAGCCGAGAACGTTTGGCTTCGGCCATGAACTGTTTGTCGCGCTGGCACACCGCAGCCAAGCGGTTTCAACCGCAGCCAAGCGAGGGGGAGTGGTTTTCGTCCCAGGTCGGCAAGTCACCGGCCGTTTCGGAACGACTGGCGCGTATCGACGACTGGCATTCCGGTCGGCTTGATCACTTACGAACCGCACTCCATCGTGATCACTCTTCACCATTCACTGAGTTAGGGCAAGAGATCGCGTCGCTATTCACCGCCGTCTCGCCGACGGTGGCCGACGAATTGCGATCGCTGACGCAAACCGAATTCGAGTTGCAGCCCTGCCTGCGTGATGTCTGGCATGACCATCTGCTATTCACCGGAAACGAGGTCACCGGCTTGATCGATCCAGCCGCATGTCGCACCGAAAACATCGCAACCGATCTCTCTCGCCTGCTGGGAAGTCTCGTTGGAGATGACGTAGCCGAGTGGGACTTTGCGTTGGAATGCTATTCGCAACATCGTCACTTGTCGCATGCGGAGCACCAATTGATCGGCGCGATTGATCGCAGCGGCGTGTTGCTCAGCGGAATGACCTGGCTGGATCGCATTTTCTTGAAACACGCTCGACTTGCCCGACCCGATGCCGTGGCGGTGAGACTGGAAGGGATTCACAATCGGCTGAGACGATTGGTCTAGCCCTGTCTCGCTTTGGCCGCTTCCAACGTTTGCCGTACCAGATGAGCCATCTTCGGATGAGACGCTTCGACATGAACCGGCAGGCCGGCCTCTCGCAATGCGTCGCTGCATGTGGGGCCGATCGACCCGACGGTACAACCGGCCGCCGCGAGTAACCATGCGTTTTGCAGTTCGTTCGAGCCGGCGACTTGCAACAGATTGTCGATTTGCTGCGCGCTGGTAAACAGTAGTAAGTCAAATTCCCCGTCGATGGTCGATTGAATCGCTCGACTCAACGGTTCCGTATCGTCGGGCAGAGTCCAACGGTATGTTTTCACGGGAACAACTTCGGCGGCCCGAGCACGCAGTTCGGCATAGAGTTTCTCATTCGGCTTGCCGTATTCCTGGACCGCCATGCGTTTACCAGCAACGGGAATTCCAGCGTCGATAGTCGTCAGTAGCTCTCTCCATGTATTCGGTTCTGGAACGCGGTCGTCGATGCGAATGTTCCACTCCCGCAACACGGCAGCCGGTTTGGGGCCGCGAATAATCACGCAGGCCGTGGCAAACGCCGCCGTCAATTGTTCGCGCGGATACGTCGTCGCGGCGGCTTCCAACAGAATGCGCGCCCCAACTCCCGTCATGAAGATCACAATATCAACGCGGCCGTCCAACAGATCGCCAATGAAGGCAACTGCGTCGGCGTTGTTTTCCAGTGGGACTTCCTGCATCGAGGGCGCAACGGTTGCGATCGCGCCGAAGCGTTCGATCAGCGAGAGCATTTCCGCAGCGCGTCGGCTTTCAAAGCAGCAAACACGCAGGGTATTGGTGGAATCGCGGTTTGGGAGAGCCATGCCTGCATTCGACTCGAATCGGCAGCCCTTCGCAACGGTGCCGGTTGTCTCCTGGTTGTCGGGTGTCGTCATCGATTACGGTCAACTACGTTGTTCGATGAATCAAACCACGAAGGCACCAAGACACAAAGAATCGCCCGCAGGCCTGTCGGCACGCTGACTTCGTACGCGGATCGTCGCAGATAAAGTCTGTATTGTCTCCGCGAATATCTGCGTTCATCCGCGGCCCATTTTTCGTTTCTTGAGTTGCACTGGCCCTCGGTCGTGTATTCTCCAAGACTCTTCGTGTCTTGGATGTTTTGTGGTTTTTCCTGATCGTCCCAGATTCACAATCGTTCCTGACGATACTCTGGTTGGCCGGTGTGATTGGCGAACGCGAAAAAGAGTAGTCGACCGAAAGCGCAGGCGCTCATTCGAGAGAAGACCCAAGTCCGCCCCCGACTGCACTTCCGGCCGAACTACTCTTGAATCGCGTGTGGCCGGCATATTGCAAAGGCAAACGGCGTACCATGATCGCAATTCACGCGGGTTCCGAACGCAATTCCTTGCAATGCCGATAGTTCCAGCATCACCATGTCGCTTGGATCAATGTCCGGGTAACAGTGATTGCCCACCAACTACGCATTCGTGTGGAAATCTGCGGCAGGCGGTGGGGATTCGGACGAAATGCGGACATTGAGTCTGGCTCGGCGACTTGCGGTCGTTTTCCTTGACCGCCTAAGATGTGCGAGTTAGCGAGAGCCTGCTGCGGCTCCCGTCATTGTGGCCCCGGCCACCGTGATTCGATTCAGCGATGGAGAGACCAATGTTTGCCGACGAGACTAGCCCATCCGACGAAACCGACACTACTGGATCGGATGGGGCCGACGCTTCCGATTCCGCCTCGACAAGCGGAGTACCGGAATCAGAAGCCACAGATACAGCAGATGCTGCTGCTGATTTTGAATTGCCGCCAGCGAGTTTCTTGATGCTGGTCAGTATGTTCTCGACACAGGCGATGGTTGCGATGGGCGTCATTCCAAACCCCGCGACCGGCAAGCCCGAGTCGCAATTGCCGTTGGCTCGGCATTTCATTGATCTGCTTGATGTGCTCGCCGCGAAAACCAAAGGGAACCTCGACACCGAGGAACAGACGCAACTCGATACAACGTTGCACCAGTTGCGAATGGCTTTTGTCGAGCAAAACCGAACTGGCGGCGGAGAGGGTTCCGCGGAGAAATAGTTTGACCGGCCACGATTACGACGAAAACTCTCCAAGTGCCGCCTCGCCCGAGGCGTTCGCTGATCGTGTCGTCCAGTTGGCACGCGATCGGTTTCCACTGTTGGAATGCCAACGGGAATCAGAGCTTTGCCTGCGATTGGGGTCATCGCAGGTAAACTTGCACAATTTCTATCGCACGTACCAGAAGTCTCCCGAGCGGTTCGAGGAGATAGTTCTTCCCGCGTTGACGGCTGCGGTTCGTGTGCAAGAGTGGGGAAAGGAGCAGGCGGAACCCCCGCTGGACGACGTGGCCGACCGCATCATGCCCATGCTGTATCCGGAAGCCGCTTGGGATGAATCGTTCGAGAGCTTCGTGAGCACGCCGTGGGTTGGTGGCCTGGTGATCGCCTATGTTGTCGACGATGCAGAAACCTACTGGTACGTCAGCCAGCCGCTTCTCGATCGCTGGGAGATTTCCGAAGAAGAGTTACACGAGCGTGCCTTGCGGAATCTAGACCTGTACTTCGAAGACAAACCGATGGAGTACATGGTGGCCGGCGAGGAAGACGACCCCAGCCTGCTCATGCCGGGCCGCGCCGACGCTTATAATTCCGTCCGGCTACTCAGCGAGCGGTTTCACGAGAAGTTGCGCGGGTTGTTCGGGGCGCAATGCGTGATCGGCATTCCCAATCGGGATTTTCTGATTGCCGTGAGCCTTAACTGTCAGGATACGCTCGAACAAATTCGCGAAAAAGTACGCGACGATCATGCCTCGATGGACCACGCGCTGTGCGATCGGCTGTTACTCGTCAGTCCAGACGGTGTCAGCGAATACTTCGATGATTCCGCCTAACAGTTTGCAATCGTCGGCACGACAGTAAAACGAAGAGCGGCCTTCCCAAGATGTCCACACCCACGCCCCCAAGCCGCATGACACTCCTCGGCACGGGGACAAGCACCGGGGTGCCCATCATCGGATGTCGGTGCGAAGTCTGCATGTCGGACGATCCGCGCAACAAGCGTACGCGAACCGGCGTGCTCATCGAGGCTCCGCAAGGCAACTTCGTCATCGACACATCTCCCGAATTGCGCATTCAACTGATACGCGAGGAGGTCGAGATGGTTCACGCCGCTGTGTTCACGCACAGTCACGCCGACCATATCTATGGGTTGGACGATTTGCGAATCTTCGGCCATCGTCTCGACGCAGCCATCCCGCTGTATTGCGAAGAGACTGTCGAAGCGATGCTCCGACAGTCGTTCAGCTACGCCTTCGACTCATCCGCCGCCCAAGCCCACCGCTTCGCCATCCCGAAATTGCGATTCGAGCGGATTGTGCTGGAGCCGTTCGAGCTACTTGGATTACACGTGCGACCGATCCGCTTGCTGCACGGCAAGGCCCCTGTGCTTGGATTTCGCATCAACGATGTCGCCTTTTGCACTGACGTCAGCCACATTCCCGACGAAAGTTGGTCCCTGCTGGAAGGGCTGGACGTGCTTGTGCTCGATGCGTTGCGAGACAAACCACACCCGACACATTTCGGAATCGAGCAGGCCCTCGAAGTTGTGGAACGGGTCAATCCGAAGCAGACATACTTCACGCACATCGCTCATCAGTTGGATCACGAAATGACCAACGCCCGCCTGCCCACATCGGTGGAACTCGCATACGACGGACTGTCTTTCCCCTTGTGATCTCGACTGGCGCAGGAAACTCGCCGCCACAGGAAAGTCACATCATGAGAATGCTCCGTATCGGACTGGCCCAAACCAAGCAGACCGCCGATTTCGAGCAGAACGCGACGACCATCTTGCGTTTCCTCGACGAAGCGGCCGAGGCGAAAGTGCAAATCGTCTGCTTTCCGGAAGCACAAACCGTCGGGTATCGAGCCGACATTGCCGAAGCCGACACCCCAGTTCCTGTCGATCGCTTGGCCGAGTTCCACGAGCAAGTCGCTGGCCGCTGTGGTGAACTCGGCATGGCGTGTATTCTCGGAACGGAAATTCCGTTGGCAGCCGATCCTTCCGGTGGGAAACCTTACAACTCGGTTGTCGTCATTTCAGAACAAGGTGAGATTCTGGGAACGCACCACAAGACTCGACTCACGCCGCTGGATGCCGTTGCCTACACGCCAGGGAATACCTTTGAAACGTTCGACCTGTGCGGGGTGAAGGTTGGCGTGGTGATTTGCTTTGAGGGCTTTCGGTTTCCCGAATCGACTCGCGAATGTGTGCGACAAGAGGCACAGCTTGTCTTTCACCCACAGAACAACACGACTCGGCCCAACGATTGGAAGATCCCGATTCACCATGCAATGATCGTCACGCGTGCAGCAGAAAACACAATCTGGTTCGCCTCCTGCAACGCCTGCCTCGATCATCAGAATTGCCGATCACTGGTCGTTGCGCCCGATGGGCAGATCCATGCCCAGTCGGAACTGAAGCAGGAAGAGCTAGTCGTCGCCGATCTCGACATCGCCCGCGCCACACGTGCCATGTTCGAGTACGACATTGAAGGCTGCGCCGAATTGCTCTTCGCCGATACCGTCAGCCGCGACGAATTCGCATCCGCGCTGCCTGAGGCGTGAAACGCCGGATGGCCATGCCGAGTCGATACTCACTTTTTCACCGTCCTCAGAATCAAGTGGATCGCATAACTGGGATCAATGTGACTGAAGCGAGACTCATTGTGATACCACATTCTCGTCAGTGGCAAAAAACAACTCGACACGTAACACATTGCAATCAAAACGGTTACATCACATGTTATCTTTCAGCGCGGACTTTGCGTTGTTTCGTTCCACAACGCCACAGGTCGTTTTTCGCGAACTTTTGCGTTGCCCCTCTCCGCCGATATCATGTGTTCGATGAATTTCGATCGGGGTACTTGAGATGAGAAAGCCTGAACGCTGTCGACGCCCTCTGTCGTGCATTCTTGCCGGCGTGGTGTTGTTCAATGCCGCGAGCATCGGCCCGATGTCGGTTTGGCTGAACCAATACTGCGACTCGGCTGGGGCAAACATGGTCTGGGAAACAGTCTACAACGAGCCACTCGCTTCGCTTCCCAAGCCGGTCGTGCGGGGCGTCAACCGCTACCTCGGTTTCTGGTCAGGATTGAACCTGAAACTGCCCCGCGAATTACGGCTGGCGGTGCGCGACATGGTGCGGAGCTGACCAGAGTCAATCGGTCAGCCGCAAGTCGCTCCGGCATTAATTGCCGGTGCTCACGACCGACTGCCAACAAATGCGGCAACCATTCGCGCGCGACGTTGTGTGAGAACTGCAATCGAATTTGCCGGGATTGCAAGCAATGGGCAGGACGGGCAACCATCGACAACAGGTCGCTGCCCGTGATGAATTCCGCTATGCGACATGGTGCAAGCAACTTGCGACGAGCCGCGTCGAATCGTTTTTCATTCCGGCACGCGAGTTGCTTTTTTTGGGAACAGCCCCTGAGAATTTCAGCGGGCTGTCAGGGCCAACCACAACAATTCGACAGGAAGCCTCCGTCATGGAAGAGAAACCATTCTGCTCACCCGCGCTCGACGAACTTCGACGCAGCGCCGCAGAGACGATCGATTCGCTTGTTGCCGCAGGAGTTGATCTGCGCACGGTTCCGCTGTGCGAGGTCAAACAAGTGCTCGTACAGCGTGTGTGCGAGCGACGGCGAAGAAACCGTGAAGCAGACGAGTCGCCGTCTGGTAGCGACGACGATGCACCGTGGCGAGGGGAGTCTCGACTCGTCGGAATCCAACATGCCGGCGAAGCAGGTTTTCTAACGAACTGTTAGCGGCGGAACTGGTACTGCTTGTTCGACTTCGCGAAGTCGACATCCGCCATGCGTTGATTCAGGAGAATCTTCGAGTAGGTGTAGTATTCGATCATCGTGGCTTCGTCGAGCTTCGCTCCTGCCAGCCCTTTCAACTCTTTCCCGGGCCACTCGTAGTTTCTGACATAGGTGGGAACCGAGAGTTCTTTGTCGATGTAGACGACGCACTTGCGGTACATTTTTGAATACTTGCGATCGGCAAAGACGAGGACGAATCCGTAGCAGTCGCGCTCGTTGAATTTTTGATCGTCGATCAACGTGCACTGGACTTGGGCATGATTCTTCAAATCGGACTTACGCAGCTTGATCATCTCGCCGACCATATTCAGCAGCCCAATCATCGTGACCGGATACCGGGCGTCTCTCATGGCGAGCGATCCGTTGGGGTCCAGCTTCAACGCAGGAACCAACCGTGCTTTCCAGCCGCCCGGATGAACGAGCATGTCGCCGTCGTTTCGGCCTTTCACATAAAGCAGTTCGCGTCCTTTGTCGCCGACCAGCCACTTCATATAAACGCTGAAGGGTTCGTGACGAATCTTCAATTGGACAACTTGCTCCTCACCCATCGTGCCTCGCACGCGTTCTTGCATGAAGGCGGTTGCGGTGTAATCGGGTGCCTTGGCCAACTTCGCGTGGCCTTTTTCAAGCAGCAGCAGTTTCAACAGCAACGCCATTCGGCTCCGGTCCGCGCCCGAGGCATCACCGCCCCCCGACGAACTGCTGAGCGAATCGGACGGCAACGGCGGTGGAGGCGCGACAGCTGTTAGGGCACCAACACCCAATGCGTCGGCATCTGCGGGGGTGGGATCAAAATTGAAGTAGAGAAAGCTGATGGCTGTGAATGAGATAAGGACCGCGACAAAGTTTCGCCGCTTGGACGAAGCCGGTCGGGAACCGTTATGTTTGGTGCGCGTCATGCGTCGACCTTCCTGGATGAATTGCAGCGCGTGCTTTGGCGAACGGCGGGGCACGATGTCGAACAGCCGCGTGACTTTACCCGCGTTGAATACGCAGGCCGATTCCCCACGTGGAGGGAATCACCTCAGATGTGAGAGATGCAAAACGAAAGCAAAACGCAGGTCTTACTAAAAAGTTCGGCTGCCCGAAGGCCAAGCTGTTAAGGTTTCTCTTGGCGGCTGAAGAATCGACTCAGCGCGCGGAATGCGGTCTGCCGCTCAACTTGCCGCAAGTAACCCCACTTAACCTGGTCCCACAGTGATGCCCGAAGATTGAAACGCCAACACCCCCGATAAATGACCGATTTCACCCAGATTACGGCCCTGTATTCACCGGACGGACACACCCGTTTTTCGACAATGTAAAAACTGCCATTGACATAATCAGGGCCGCCCGCTTGGGATGGTTCTTGGCCTACTACGAGAGCAGACCCAGCTTGGCTACGATGGCCCTTCACGTGATCGATTCGCGGGGAGACTGGCTTCACAGCAGCTTACTGCTGACACGCCCATACGCCTTCCTCCACACAGCCTTCATCCACGCACCGCGAGCTATCCCAGCCGACGGATGCCCGCTTCTTCGACGCCCACCACTTCGGCATGCGTTTGGCTATTCAATAATTACTCCGACGAACTTCGATCGGAGTAATTACAAAACAGACTGTCCGGTTGCCATGACCCAGAGCGATCGGTTTTGAAATCGCGCGCGAGCTTATAAATCAAGGAGGTCGACCATGCTCGTACTGACCCGCAAGAAAGACCAGCAAATTGTTATCGACGACGTCATTCGTGTGACGGTCATCACCATTGAGGGGAACCGTGTCCGGCTTGGATTCGAGGCTCCTCTCGACGTGAAGATCGACCGGGAAGAAGTTCACCGCCGTTCAACGGAAGCGGTTTCTGAGGGAACGACATTCGGCAGCACATTCGATTGTGCTGACAGTGGAAAAGGAGTGGTTCTGCAACTCTGAATTCAAAGGAGCAGTCTCATGGCCAGTGTTCGCAACGACGATTACGAAGTTGGTTCTCTGCGTTTTCTCTGGAATTCGACCACCGCGGCCGGCACCGGAGCGATTGGCCTCGCGGCCCTTTTCGGAGGCATCGCCTTGTCAGCCACGTTCTGGCTGATACCCGTTGGCGTTCCGCTCGCATTGTTCGGCGTCGCAATGCTGACCACAGCTGGCGGCGGTCATCGCTGAACCTTGCCAAGTTGAGACAACCGGACAACGTTCACGATAAACGCGTCAAACGTCTTCGGCCGGTCGTTCCCAGTGGAGCGACCGCTCGACGGCTCGTTTCCAGTCGGCATACCGTTCCGACGCGCGGGCCGATTCCGCCGAAGGTTCAAAGCGGCGATCGAGCACCCAGTTGCCCGTGATGTCGCTTTGGTCAGACCAGACCCCCACCGCCAGCCCGGCGAGATAGGCCGCCCCCAACGCGGTCGTTTCCTGCACAACAGGACGTTGGACCGGCACGTTCAACACCTCGGCCTGAAACTGCATCAGCAAATTGTTGGCGGTCGCTCCGCCGTCTACATTCAATTCCTGCAACTGCAAGCCCGCATCTTGCTGCATGGCGTCGAGCACGTCGCGCGTCTGGTAGGCCATCGATTCCACAGCGGCCCGCGCGATATGTTCCCGCGTCGTACCCCGCGTGATGCCGACGATCGTACCGCGCGCATACGGATCCCAATGCGGTGCCCCCAACCCCACGAACGCCGGAACGAAGTAGACACCGTCCGTGTCGTCAACGGCCGCCGCCAACCGTTCCACATCGGCCGCGGTCTCGATAATTTGCAGCCCGTCGCGTAGCCATTGCACGACCGCTCCGGCCACGAAAACCGAACCTTCCAGACAGTAGGTAACTTTTCCGTCGATCCCCCAACCGATCGTCGTCAGTAGCCCGTTCTCTGAAGCGACCAGCTCGTGGCCGGTATTGAGTAGCAGAAAACAACCGGTTCCGTAGGTGTTCTTCGCACTTCCCGATTCAAACGCTGCCTGCCCGAACGTGGCGGCCTGCTGATCGCCGGCGTCTCCGGCGATCGGAATCGCCCGACCGAACAGTTGCGGGTCGGTCTCGCCGTAAACTTCACTCGACGGCCTTACTTCCGGCAACATCGCACGCGGGATGTCGAGCAGCGACAGCAATTCGTCGTCCCAGTCCAACGTATGAATGTCGAACATTAATGTCCGGCTAGCGTTGCTGTAATCGGTGACGTGACGTTTGCCGCCGGTGAGTCGCCAGATGAGAAAACTGTCGACCGTGCCGAACAGAATCTCGCCACGCTCAGCCCGCGAACGTAGTCCGTCGACCGTATCCAACAGATGCTTAATCTTCGTTCCCGAAAAGTAAGCGTCGAGCACCAACCCCGTTTTCTTCCGGAAGGTTGGTTCCAGTCCGTCCGCTTTCATTCGCTCGCAGATACCGGCTGAGACGCGACTTTGCCACACGATCGCATTCGCCACCGGACGCCCCGTGTCGCGTTCCCAAAGAATTGTTGTCTCACGTTGATTTGTGACGCCGATGGCCGCCACATCATCAATCGACACACCGGCATGTTCGATCGCGCTGCGCGCGGTCTCGATTTGTGACGACCAAATCGCTTCCGGATCATGCTCCACATGCCCCGGCTGCGGGAACAGTTGCTCGAACTCCTGCTGAGCCGAGGCGACCGGTCGTCCATCGCGTCCAAACAAAATCGAGCGACTCGACGTGGTTCCCTGATCGAGTGCGAGCACGTATTGCGTCATGCGTTTCGTCTCCGTCGGCTCGTGCTGTAAAAAATGAAGTCGTCAAATTCGCTGGAGTTGGTCTGTCGAAGTCAGCCGGGCTGTGGTTTCGCAGGTGAGATCGATAATTGCCTGCACGTCGCGGATGTCAAACATTTCGGCCGCCGAGTGCGAATAGCGCCGCGCCAGGCCGATCACGCCCGCCGCGACGAAGCCACCTGCCTGTTGCGCGGTTGTGGCGTCGGTCATGCCGGCCGTATCGACAATCAGTTGATACGCGATGTCTCGTTCTTCGGCCACGTCTCGAATTATTCTTCGCAATGGACCGTGCGTCGAAAGACCACGCGTTTCGCGAACCTTCACCAGCGGCCCTTTGCTGATCTCCCAAGGCAACACATCGCCCCGCATGTCGGGTGTGCCGCCGGCGGGGGCCGTGTCTATGGCGATGACAACGTCGGGCGTGACATGCGACGCAGCCACGGCCGCACCCCGCAAGCCCACCTCTTCCTCGACGACGATCACGAACGCGCGCGAGGCGTCGACCTGTTGTGATTGCATTCTCTCAGCCGCTTCAAGAACCGCGACGACGCCCATGCGATTGTCGACGCACTTCCCAAAATAACGATGCGGATGCCGCGTGCTCGTCAACTCGCCCACGAAAACCGCCGGCGTTCCCGGCTCCACGCCCCACTCGCCCGCCTGTTCTATCGACTCGGCTCCGACATCGATGTACAAGTCGGAAATCGCGGGCACTTGCCGTGCTTCGCCCGGTTGCAACACGTGTCCTGGCTTGACGCCGATCACCCCTTCCAACGCGCCCGTCGCCGACAATACGCGAACCCGTTGACCGGGCAGCACCATGTCGGTCGGCCCGCCGATTTTCGTGAACCGTAAGAACCCGCCGGGCAGAATCGACGTGACAAGAAAACCGATCTCGTCGGCATGGGCTGTAATCATCACCAGAGGTGCGTTGGGGTCGGCCCCAGTCTGATAACCGTAGACGTTGCCCCGGACATCAACTTCCACACGCTCGCACGATTTGGCCAACTCATCGCGCGCCGCAGCGAGGACGGGTTCCTCGAAACCGGTCGGCGCATCCAACGCGGTGTAACGGGCAATGCGATCCTTCAAGGCATCCAACGACATGAACGACGACTCCCAAAAACGAAACCGGTGGCAAGGGTAGCGGCAAGCGGCTTCCATCTTCCTCAACCACGCACAAGATGCAAGCAGCCGAAGCAGACCACGAAGACATCAAGGCACAAAGCAAGGGTGACGGCGAGAGCACCCCGATAGCGGAAGCCCCCGAAACAAACGACTTCGGTTTCCCCCTCTTCGCTCGGTCGCCCTGCTAGGCTAGGATGAGGAGGCGACGACGTCCCCCTCTTCTTGGATTTCTCTTCACAACCCATGCCAAAACGATCTCCCACTGAGAAGCCCGTCCTGCCGCCGACCGTTGCCTACAGCGTGGCGGTTGTTGTGGCGTTGTGCGTAGCTTGGTGGGATCGTTCGACGGGCGAATCGTTTTCGTTACGGTTGCTGTACGTTCCGCTGGTTGTCTTCGTCGGCTGGAGAGGCGGGGCGTGGGTGTCGGTCTTGCTGGCTGCTGCGATTTCTCTGGGTTGGCTGGCGTCGATGACACTCCCCGACGAAGTAATCCGTTACACCACGCCGAGGCTGTGGGAGGCCGGCTGCCGTTTCGGTCTATTAGCGATCGCGGGAGTTCTGGCATCGCGACTACGAACGAGCGCAAAACGCGAACAGGCTGCGGCCGAACGTGATCCACTCACCGATTTACCGAACAAGAAAGCGTTCGACCGGCGACTCGACGAAGAATGGAATCGTTGTCGCAGAATCGGACATCCATTGACGATCGCTTTCCTGGATTGTGACGACTTCAAATCCATTAACGACACACGCGGGCATCTTGTCGGGGACGACATGTTGCAAACCCTGGCCAAGTCGCTGCGTGCCGGAACCCGAAATTACGATCTGCCCGCGAGACTGGGTGGCGACGAATTCGGGCTGATACTTCCAGAGACCGACGCTGCAGCCGCGCAGGTCGTCATCGAGCGATTACGCACACTGTTACGCGAGGCGATGCCTGACGGCGAGAACGCCATGACGGTCAGCCTGGGCGTGGTGACCTTTCTCACGTTGCCCGAAAACGCACAGGACATGGTCGGACAAGCCGACGAAACCATGCTGGCCACGAAACGGCAGGGCAAGAACGCCGTGGGCTATGAAATTGTCGAATAGAAATATCTAGCCACCGATGGCATCGGCGGACGTCTGCCGCGTTTCCGTCTCGACGGATTCAACCACAGATTGCGCCGTCAGTTCACCGGCTCGACCAGCAAATGCTCGGCCGCCCGGTGGCCTAGCGAGATGGATCGATCATCGATATCGGCCGTGACGAGGCCCGCTTCGACACTGTTCAGCGTCACCACGCCGACACTTCCGAGTTCCAACCCTTGATCGGACAGGTAACGCAGAAAGTCGGCTCCTTGGTCGATCACGCGCACGAAACGAACTTTGGTACCCGCGTCGCAGCCGGTGAGCGGAATGGCGTTGGACGTCTCACCGCGCATCTGCCCGTCGGCAGCGGGAATGGGGTCGCCATGCGGATCGCATTCGGGGTGGCCGAGAAAGTCGTCGATGTGGTCGATGAGAAAATCGCTGACAGCATGCTCCATGTTTTCCGCTTCAGCGTGGACCTGATCCCAAGTAAGGTTGAGCGTGCGGACCAGGAACAGTTCGATCAACCGATGCCGCCGCAGCATCCGCAAAGCAAGCGTGCGACCGGATTCGGTCAGTTTTGCCCCTTCATAAGGCGTGTAGTCAACCAGCCCCGCTTCGGCCAACGTTTTCAGCATGCTGGTGACGGTCCCCGGAGCGACTTCCAGGGCGGTCGCCAACCGACCGGTCGCCACTTGCGTGGTCCCGCTACTGATCGCGATTTGCAGGATGGCTTTGAGATAATTTTCGACAGTCAGGCTAGGCATGGGGTCTATTCTGGTGTGCGGACAACGATGTCGTCGCCGTGTGGTTTGGAATCGAACGTTTGGCCGTCATCGTCCTTACCGTTCCGGCCCAAGCCGTAGAGAATGTAACCGGCCTTGATGCGTCGGTAAACGAAGCTCTTGCCGGTTCGCGGGTCGGTGGGAAGTTGTTTGACGTACTTCGGGGAGAGATCGGCCAACGTTTTGGGGTAGGCTTGATTGTCAATGCGAAAAGCAGCAATGGAGAACGCCAGAGAAGTAAGACGTCGTTTCGTCTCCGCTCGTTCCTCTGCATGGAGCGTGGCGGAGAGTGCTGGCCCGAGAAGAGCCAAAAAGACCGCTCCCATTTTCCGGCCGGCGGTCTTGCGCGGAGAAAGATCCAGTAGCAGCGACTTGAGGATTGAAGCCGGAGCCATCTCGCCTCTTCTGGCCTGCATTTCGTCATCGAGCTTTGCGATTGCGGCGGCTCGTTGGGCGCGGTCTTCCATCTTCGCAGCCGCAAGGTGACGGTCGTAATACTTGTTCCCCATCGTCATGACGATGTTCCAATCGATGAGCGAGTTGGCAGCGAGTTTCGCGATCAGACTACTCATGGCTGAGCTATCTGTTCCGGTTAACTTGGTCAGCGCATCCGGACCGTGACGGGCGATTGTCGAGACGCTATCGAGATACATGTAACGCTCGGCGACGTCGATCTTGTCGATCATCTTCGGCAATGGTGGAAGACTGTCAAATTCGGCGCGATACTTCAGAGCCTGCTCGGCCGTTAATTTGCCGTGGAGAGCGATGGTGGTATCGGCTTGGCAGGCGACTGCATGCAGGGCGATGCTGACGAGGGCATCGATGAGCGTCGGTCCCTGACCCACCAGACGGGAGAAGCGGTGACAGGCCAGAACATCGGCGCGCGCCTGCTCGACGTTCCCTTGGCCAAGATTCAGCATCGCGCGGGCCGTCAGGGCGCGGGAAACTTCACGGTACTCCTGCAACCAGGGCAAGAGCACCGAAACCATCATCGGTATGTCTTTGTCATTGCCTTCTTCACCCGGTGAAATAAGCGGCGCATAGAATCGGGGCCGATGTGTTCCCCCGACAATGGCGTCGAGCGATTTGCGATTCGCGTCCAGCCAGGCGGCTAACTCTGGCGCGTCCTTCGCCTTCCACGGTGTCTTCATGGCCTTAGCCAGCCGGTTGTACAAGCCGCTAACCTTTTCTGCGTCCGGTTTGCCATCGGATCGACTTTCCAGGAATTTACCCAGCGCAAGGAAGTAGGCTCCCTCTTCGGGAAGCGGATCGATCCCAAGCATCTTGAAATGATCGGCACGGATCGATTCGAGAATCACGGCCGGCCCCAACGCCCGCCGGAAAACGACCGCCGCGTTGTTCTTGACGGTCACGCCTTCTCGCTGCTGGTTGTTGAGCGCGGCGAGGTAGTCGATGTATCCGTCTTTGGTCAGCGGCTTGGTGAGATAGGTGGTCTCTTTAGAAATTTTGATCAGCGTCTGTTTTCG
>Ga0302139_10000742_pt1 | contig 15714 bp, 14 predicted proteins | sample CBN3_331_MG_FD_203104 | JGI IMG/M metagenome (GOLD analysis project Ga0302139, IMG submission 203104) | Marine microbial communities from Western Arctic Ocean, Canada - CBN3_33.1 | ecosystem: Environmental > Aquatic > Marine > Oceanic | place: Canada: Western Arctic Ocean | collected 2017-09-15 | reverse complement strand
CTGGTGATGCTCAACGGCTTGCTGGGGGTCGCGGCGGTGCTAGTGTCGTGGCGCGTGGCGACGAACGCTCGAGGGTATTTCGCCTGGCTGCTGATCCTCCAAACGTCAGTCATGGGTGTGTTTCTGTCGCTCGACCTGATCTTGTTCTTCGTCTTCTGGGAGCTCGAGCTAGTCCCGATGTACTTCCTCATCGCGATGTGGGGCACAGGACGCCGCGAGTACTCCGCGATGAAGTTCTTCGTGTACACGTTCCTCGGCTCGGCCTTCATGTTCGCGGCCATCATCGCACTCTACTTCTCGTTCCCTTCGGCCGAGCGCACCTTCGATATGACGGTTCTCGCGCAGCGCGAGCTCACCTCCTTGATCGTGCCCGCCAGCACCATCTTCGCTGGCTTTCTGATCGCCTTCGCTGTGAAGCTACCCATTTTCCCGCTGCATACCTGGCTGCCCGACGCGCACACTGACGCACCGACTGCGGTCAGCGTCATGCTGGCCGGCGTGCTGCTGAAGATGGGCGGTTACGGCCTGCTGCGCATCAACGCCGGGCTATTCCCTGACGAGCTGCGGAGGATCGCGCCCCTGCTGGCGGGGCTGGCGGTAGTGAACGTGCTGTACGGCGCCTTCATCGTCATGCGCCAGACTGACCTCAAGCGGCTCATCGCTTATAGCTCTGTAAGCCATATGGGCTTCGTCGTGCTCGGCGTGGCATCGCTTGGGGCGTCGCAGGTCACGGCCGTCGGGATCAACGGCGCAGCTATGCAGTTGTTCACGCACGGCACCATCACCGGCCTGCTCTTCGTACTCGTTGGCCTGGTCTACGAGCGCACGCACACAAGGCATATCCCCGACATGGGCGGGATGATCGGCCGGATGCCGCTCATCGGCGCGGCCTTCGTTCTCGCCGGGCTGGCATCGTTGGGGTTACCTATGACGAGCGGTTTCGTCGCTGAAATACTCGTGTTCCTTGGGACATTCCACGTCTACGCGTGGGCCACCGGCTTGGCCGCCTTCGGCGTTGTGCTGGCCGCCGGCTACATCCTCTGGACGATCCAGCGCACCATGTTCGGCCCGCGCCTCGAGCGCTGGGACGGGCTGCAAGACGCAACGATCGTCGACGCCGGGGCCATTGGCGTGTTGTTGGTGCCTGTGATGGTTGTCGGCATCTATCCGCGCTTTCTGACCGACGCCTTTGAAAGCGGTCTCGCGCCCATTCTGGCGAGGTTCGGCTAGCGCACCATGGGCCTCACCACACGCGATATCTATCTCATTTCGCCTGAGCTGGCTCTCGTGGGGCTCGCACTCATCGTCGTGCTAGCGGACGTCCTGCTCCGGCGCCGAGGCGCGGTGGTCGCGATCGCTATTGCCGGGCTGGCCGCGCCGCTGCTGCTGAGCCTGGTGCTGTGGGACGACGTCCACGGCATGGCCGCCGGTGCCGAGATCGGATTCAACGGCTCACTGGTCGTCGACAAGTTCGCGCTCTTCTTCAAGGTCCTCATCGTCAGTGCCCTGGCCTTGGTCCTCCTCGCCTCGAAGGACGGGCTGGTCCGCTTCCGGTATCCGGCCGAATTCATTGGTCTAGTCCTGCTCTCGGCCACCGGGCTCATGCTCCTAGCGGCGGCGGCCGACCTGATTACAATATTCGTAGCGCTGGAGCTGGCCTCGCTGCCGGTGGTGGCCCTCGCTGCTTTTGCGAAAGGACAGGCGCGGTCGGCAGAGGCCGGCCTCAAGTACCTGTTGCTATCAGCCATCTCGTCCGCCGTCCTGCTCTACGGCTTCGCCTTTCTCTACGGTGCGGCGGGGACCGTGCGCGTGGTGGCGCTGGACCCAGCGATGCCCACGATCGCGCAGATGGTCAGCACGTTGGACCCCGAGGTGCCTTTCGGGAGCATCGCTTTGATGGCGGGGGCGGTCCTGGCCATCGCGGGCTTTGGGTTCAAGCTATCCATGGTGCCGTTCCAGATGTGGACGCCGGACGTCTACGAGGGCGCTCCGCTGCCGGTGGGCGCCTTCCTGGCGGTCGCCAGCAAAGCCGCGGGCTTCGCGGTAGTGTTGCGTGTCTTCTACACAGCCTTGGGGCACGACGTGGTCAGCCAGGATTGGGCCTTCCTTTTCGCGGTCCTGGCAGCCGTAACTATGTCGGTTGGCAACCTCGTGGCCATCGCCCAGGCAAACCTCAAGCGCCTGCTCGGCTACAGCACTATCGCCCAGGCCGGGTACATGCTCATCGGTGTGGCGGCCATTGCGGCTAGGAGCCAGGAGAGTGGCGACGCTTCCCTTGGAGCGGCGAGCGTGCTCTTCTACCTCGGCGGCTACGCGGCCATGACGCTCACAACGTTCTTCGTAATCATCGTTGTCACCGACCGCACGGGCGATGAGCGGATCGCGGGACTGGCCGGGCTGGGTCAGCGCTCGCCCTGGCTCGCAGGGGTGCTCGCGCTCGCGCTGTTGTCGCTGACCGGGCTCCCTCCGACCGTCGGCTTCATGGGTAAGCTGTTCCTGTTCCAGGCCGCGGTCAATGCCGACCTCGTCTGGCTAGCGGTCATCGGTGTCGTGAACAGCGTGGTCTCGGCCTACTATTACGTGAATGTCATCAAGACCATGTACCTGCGCCCGGCGGAGACGAAAGAGGATGCCCGCGTTGCGGTCAGCGCCACGTCCACGGCCGCGCTCGGAGTCACCGGGGCCGGGGTCTTGGTCTTGGGGCTCTGGCCTGGTGGCTTGCTCGAGGTCGCCCGCACCGCTGTCGCGATCCTCATCTAAGTCTGCCCTCGGGCGTCGCCATCCTCGCCTAGTTGCTGCCGGCGCTAGGCCTTTGCGGAGGCGAATGCTTCCAGCAGCGCGGCAGCAGCAGCCCGCGGGTCGTCGGCCTGCGTCACGGCGCTGATCACCGCGATGCCATCGGCACCGGCACGAGCAACCTCACCCGCATTGTCCGCCGTGATCCCACCGATGCCGACCAACGGCGGTCCGCCCGCGGGGACAAGTTCCCGCACGCGGGCCAACGTCTCCGGCCCCGCGGGGCGAGTGTTGGCTTTGGACGTGGTCTCGAACATACGGCCAACGGCGATGTAGCTAGCGCCGCCCTCGTATGAGGCGGTCGCCTCCTCGGCCAGCGCGTTGGATGTGCCCACGAACTGCCACGGCCGCACGACCGATTGCGCAACGGCCAGAGGAAGGTCGTGCTGGCCTACGTGCAGCCCGTCCGCGCCCACCGCCGCCGCCAGGTCGGCGTGGTCGTTGACGATCAGCGTCACGCCCTCTCGGCGGCAGAGGTCGGCCAGGCGCTGAGCGAGCGGCAGTCCATCGCCCTTATCGCGTGCCTTGTCCCGCAGCTGGAGCGCCGTGGCGCCACCCGCGATGGCCTGCTGGGCCACCTCGGCGGGGTCGCGACCGTTGGTGAGCTCCGGGTCGACGATGACGTAGAGGCCGCGCAGGCGCTCTGCCGCTCGATGGCGGTAGCCTGCCCCGGCGGCCAGGTTCATGTGGCGTAGCGCATCGCTCAGGCCCGCGAGGTTGGGGCGTCCGAGCTCGCGCATCAGCTCGGCGGGCAGCAGATCCGTCGTCTCGGCCAGGGCGCGGAGCGCGCCCGTCACTGAGAGGAACCGGACGTCCATTGCCGTGGGCCCCGCGAAGAAACCGGCAAGGGGTTCAAGCTCCGCGATAGCGTGCTCGATAGTCTCGCTGACCTCATCGTAGGCCGCCTCAATCCCCATCGCCTGCACCGTCTGCGCCATGCGGTTGTTCAGCTCGTCACCAGGCTTCACCGTCTTAGGCAGGTTGGCATCGCCCCGCAGCAACCGGAGGCCAGTGAGCAGATAGTTCTGGGTCCGGTGAAACTCCGGTCCTACGAAGAGAGGGCCGCCTTGAGTTGTCATCACTTCACCTTTCCTCGCTTCTTTTCGCGGAAGACCCGCGCCGCCGCGATGATCGCGACCAACACGTAAGCCACAAGCCATCGTTCTTGGCGAGGTCATGCTCAACGTCTACAACAGCGACCGTGCCTATAAGCACGACCAAGAAGCTCATTACCAAAATCAGCAGGACACGTAGGTACTGCTCGGTGCCTCTTTGCGGTGGCCGATGTGCCGAACGGTAGCACATCACGCCCGTCGGACGAGCCTGTGTAAAGCGATACACTTGGTACATGGCGTCCCAGCCTCAGGTATCAGCCCACATGCTACGTGCCCTCGAACTGGCCCGCGAGGCGATGGGCGGCGTGAGCCCGAACCCCGCCGTCGGCGCGGTATTGGTCAAGGACGGCCGTGTGGTTGGCGAGGGCAAGACCCAGCCGCCCGGCCAGGCGCACGCGGAGGCCGTCGCGCTAGAGCAGGCGGGCGCCGCGGCGCAGGGCGCCACGCTCTACGTGACGATGGAGCCCTGCGCACATCACGGCCGAACGCCTCCGTGCGCCGACGCGCTGATCGCCGCAAGCGTGACAGACGTGCGGGTGGCGATGCTTGACCCTGACGCGCGGACGGATGGCAAAGGCGTCGCGCGCCTGGAGGCGGCAGGCATCAGCGTCGACGTCGGCGAAGGAGCCTACGAGGCCATCGAGGTGGTCGAGGCGTTCGCAAAGCATGTCACCACCGGCCTCCCTTTCGTCACGGCGAAGTTCGCCATGAGCCTCGATGGCAAGCTGGCGGCGCGCACCGGCGATGCGCGCTGGATATCGGGCGATGTCTCACGCATCCGGGCCCATCAGTTGCGTGCGGAGTCGGACGCCATCATGGTCGGCATCGGCACGGTCCTGGCCGACGACCCTCGCCTTAGTGTCCGTGACGTCGAGCTGCGCAACGGTCGCCAGCCTCTGCGCGTCGTGGTCGACACCGAAGGTCGGCTCCCGCCGGCGGCGGCAATGCTCCAAGAGCCTGGGGCCACGCTGGTGGCCATCGTCGCCACCGGGCAAGCGCGACGGGCGGCGCTCGCTGGAGCCGGAGCCGAGGTCATCGAGCTGCCCGCGGCGACGGAGGGTGTCGACGTTGCCAAGCTCTTGGTGTTGCTGGGTGAGCAGGAGGTGACCTCGGTCCTCGCGGAGGGTGGGGGAACGCTCCTCGGCTACCTTTTCGACGCAGGGCTGGTCGACAAGGTAGTGGCCTTCGTCGCACCCGTCATTATCGGGGGGCTCGAAGCGCCGTCGGCCATCGAGGGCGCCGGAGCGGAGTCCATCGCCGCCGCGCTCAGGCTCGAGCGGGTCCGCTACGAGCAGGCCGGGGACGATATGATGATCGTGGGCTACCCGGCGCGGTAGACGTCGGCTACTCCGGCAGATAGGCCAAGAGCGGATTCATGTTCACTGGGATCATCGAAGAGGTCGGCATTGTCACCGCGCTGTCGCCTCATCGGCTCAGCGTGCGTACGCAGACGGTCGCGGCCGACCTGTCGCTCGGCGATAGCATTTCGGTAAACGGTGCCTGCCTGACGGTGGTCGAGCGCTCCGCCAACGGCTTCAGCGCCGACCTCGCCGAGGAGACGCTGGCGCGCACGAACCTTGGCAGAATACAGGCCGGCGACGGCGTCAATCTCGAGCGAGCGCTCCTAGCGAGCGCTCGGTTCGGCGGGCACATCGTCCAGGGCCATGTCGACGGCGTCGGGACCATCACTTCCTTCGGCGGCACCGCCGAAAACACGCGCCTGATAGTCGAGGCGCCGTCGGAGCTGGCGCGCTACGTCGTCGAAAAGGGCTTCATAGCCGTGGACGGCATCAGCCTCACCGTCACCACGGTAGATGGGCCGGTCTTCGGTGTGGCCGTGGTACCGTATACGCGGGAGCACACGGTGCTGGGCACGCGACAGGCTGGTGATCGAGTGAATTTGGAAATGGACATTTTGGCCAAGTACATCGAACGACTGACCGCAGAGCGAAAGGACTAGCCGTGCCACTGGCAAGTGTGGCACAGGGTCTCGACGACATCCGCGCGGGCAAGTTCGTCATCGTCGTCGACGACGAAGACCGCGAGAACGAGGGTGACCTCGTCATCGCTGCCGAGTGCACCACGCCCGAAGCAATCAACTTCATGGCCAAGTTCGGACGCGGCCTCATCTGCGTGCCGCTGACCAACGAGCGTCTCAGCGAGCTAGGGCTCGATCCGATGGTCCCTCGCAACACGGCTCGCTATGCCACTGCCTTCACCGTTTCGGTGGACATCGACAACGGCGGCACCGGCATCTCGGCCTTCGACCGCTCTGAGACGGTGCGGGCGCTGGTCGACCCCGAGACTCGCCCCACGGACCTGGCACGCCCCGGCCACATGTTTCCTCTGGCTGCGCAAGACGGCGGCGTACTCGTGCGTGTCGGCCAAACCGAGGCCTCGGTAGACCTAGCGCGCCTCGCGGGCCTGAAGCCGGCCGCCGTGCTGTGCGAGATTCTGGACGACGACGGGACCATGGCGCGCGGGCCGAACCTTGAGGCGTTCGCCGAGTTGCACGGGCTAAACATCATCAGCGTCGCCGACATCATCGCCTACCGCCTGGAGCACGAGACGCTCATCGAGCTCACCGCCGAGGCCAAACTGCCGACCCGCTACGGTGAGGCCAAGGTTGTCGCTTTCCGCACCACTGTCGGCAAGGACGAGCACGTCGCCATTGTCTTCGGCGACATCTCAGGAGAGGGGCCGGTCCTAGTCCGCGTCCACAGCGAGTGCTTAACCGGAGACGTCTTCGGCAGCCTGCGCTGCGATTGCGGCACCCAGCTCCAGATGGCCCTAGAGATGATGGGGACCGAGGGGCGCGGTGTCCTGCTGTACATGCGGCAGGAAGGCCGCGGCATCGGCATCCACAACAAGATCCTTGCCTACGCGCTGCAAGACGATGGCGCCGACACCGTCGAGGCCAACGAACGGCTGGGATTCCCCGCCGACCTACGTCACTACGGTATCGGCGCGCAGATTCTGCGAACGCTCGGCGTGCACAAGATGCGGCTCATCACCAACAACCCCAAGAAGGTGATCGGACTGGATAGCTACGGTCTCGAAATTGCCGAGCGCGTCCCCATTGTCGCGAGGCCCATCCCCGAGAACCTCCGTTACCTGCAAACCAAGCGCGACAAAATGGGGCACCTGCTCGGCCCTCTGGACGCGGCGGCCTCCGACACCGGCAGCTAGGGCCGGTGCGTTGGCCGTACCCAGCCACGCCGTGAGGCGAGCGGGCGCAACCTGGTTCACAATGCAAGCCTAAGGCCTGGCCGGCCTTGCTAGCGTGGCTTAGGCTTTGCGTTCTTTCGAGTCCGCCGGTGTCGGGAGCCTATGGCGGGCTCGCTCTGTGCGGTTCTGTCTGGCAATTGGAGAAGTCCGCAGTGCCTCAACGGATATGCTCTCTTCGCCCGCCCCGTTGCGTCGCTCCCAAGGGTACGGGGCACCCCGCGGTTACGTCGCGGTCAATGCAAGCACGCTCCGTAGCCCGGCGGGCTACGGCCCCGCTACAATAGGCTCATGCCACCCGAACTACGGCCCAGCCTCGACGGAAACGGCCTCCGAGTCGGGCTCATCGCCTCCCAGTTCAACGAGTTCGTCACGGCCCGGCTGTTGAGCGGGGCGCTCGATGCGCTCCAGCGCGCCGGCGTCCGCGAAAAAGACACGCTGGTGGCATGGGTCCCCGGGGCGCTGGAGCTGCCCCAGGCAGCCAGGCGCATGGCCGATTCGCGCCAGTGGGATGCGCTGGTGACTCTAGGCGCGGTCATCCGCGGCGAGACTTCACACTACGACCACGTCGCCACGGAGGCGGCGCGCGGCGTCGCCGAGGTCGCTCGCGAAACCGGCGTGCCGGTCTCCTTTGGTGTGCTCACGGTGGAGAACGCGGAGCAGGCTGCCGACCGCGCGGGCGGGAAGCTCGGCAACCGAGGCGCCGATGCCGCCGATGCCGCCGTCAAGATGGCCAACCTATTCCGCGCGTTGCGCGAAGGCCAAGGGGTAAGCGCGTGACCATCCAAGAACGACTCAGGGACGACCTGTACACAGCCATGAGGGGCCACGACGCGGTGGCCAAGACGGCCATTCGCATGGTCCGTGCCGCCGTCCAGAACAAGGAAAAAGAGAAAGGCGAAGAGGTCAGCGAGGAGGCGACGGTCGAGATTCTCGCCCGCATGATGCGGCAGTACCGCGAGAGCATCGACACTTTCCGTCAGGCCGGCCGCGATGACTTGGTCGACAAGGAAGAGGCGGAACTGGCAGTGGTCATGCGCTACCTGCCCGAACAGCTGGGCACGGACGAGGTCCTAGCACTGGCCAAGCAGGCCGCCACTGAGGTCGGGGCTAGCGGCCCCGGCGACCGCGGCAAGGTCATGGGCAAGCTCATGCCGCAGCTGCGCGGCAAAGCCGACGGCTCGGTCGTGAACACGGTCGTCAGCGAGTTGCTCGACTCGTTGACTTAGCCCAGGAGGCACTGTATTTAATGGCCCTCAGGTTCGGCATCGTGGTTTTCCCCGGCACTTGGAGCGACACGGACTGGCATCACGCGCTGGTGGATGTGCTCGGGGCCGATGCCGGGTACGTATTCCACAAAGAGACGGACGTCAGCCGGTTTGACTGCATGGTCCTCCCCGGCGGATTTTCCTACGGCGACTACCTGCGTCCCGGCGCCATTGCACGCTTCTCGCCGGTGATGGAGGCCATCGTGCGCTTCGCTGGCGACGGAGGGCCGGTCATCGGCTCGTGTAACGGTTTCCAGGTACTGTGCGAGGCCGGGCTGTTGCCCGGCGCCCTCATGCGCAATAGCCACTTGCAGTTCCGCTGCCAGGAGCAACATTTACGCGTGGAGCGTGCCGCCGCGCCGTTCACGTCGCTGTGCCATCAAGAGCAGGTCGTATCGCTGCCCATCTCCCATGGCGATGGCAATTACTTCATCGACGACGCAGGGCTCGAGCGCATCGAAGCAAACGGGCAGATCGTGCTTCGCTACTGCGACGCCGCCGGCAACGTCAACGCGACAGCGAACCCGAATGGCTCGCGCGCCAACATCGCCGGCGTCACCAACGAGGCTGGCAACGTCCTTGGCCTGATGCCGCACCCCGAGCGCGTCGTCGAGACCGCTCTTGGCGGCACCGACGGCCTTCTGATCATCCAGTCGATCGCTAGCGCGATCGAGCATGCCGCGGCGGTCTGAGGCGACATGGGATTGGGAATCGCGCTTGCGCTAGTGGCGACGCTCGCCTTCGGCTTCGGTGACGTTTTGGTGCGCAAGGCACTAAACACAACGGCGCCCGGCGTGGTGGTCACGGTCACCGTGGCGGTCACCGCGCTGACTCTTGCAGTGTTCGCTGTGGCTCTGGAGGGGTTAGACGTACTGACCTCTCAGACGGCGGCGTTCTACGCCTTCACCGCGCTCATGGGTTTCTTGTCCAACGTGTCCGGGCAGTTGCTCTATTTTCACGGCCTCCATCGGGTGGGGATCACCCTTGCCGCACCGATGCTCGGCGCCGCACCGCTGTTTGCCATCCTGCTTGCGGTGGTTATCGCGGACGAGCGCCCCAGCAGCGCCACCATCGGCGGGGCCTTCGCCATCGTTCTGGGCGTCGGAGTGCTGGTCAGTGAGCGCGGCAAGGTGCTCCAGTGACGTCTGCCGAGCGGAGCAAGCCGGGAGCGTCCCGCGCAACCAGTGGCATCCTGCTCACGCTGATTGCGGCTATGTCGTTCGCGTCGGCGGGGTTCATCGCCAGCCGGCTTGTCGATGACGCCACGCCCGGAGTCACCGTTGGGTTCTTCGAGGCCGGCTTCGGCCTGAGCTTCGTCATCGCCGTCAATGGGCCGCTCCTGCGGCGCACCCGTCGGATCAACCGGGGCGCAATGCTATGGATCGCGGGCGCCGGCGCGTCTTTCGCTCTCGCCATCAGCGCTTTCTACACGGCACTAGAGCGCATCCCATTCAGCGTCGGCGCCCCGATCACCGGCGCGGTGCCGCTGGTTTCCTACGCCTTCGTCTTTGTGTTGTTGCGCGGGCAGGAGCGAATCACACCGCGAGCCCTCGTGGGCGCCGCGATGGTGGTCGCGGGCGTAGGTGTGGTCGGAGCGACGGCATGAGCGCATCAAAAGAGACTCTGGACCAGATCGCGCTCAACCGCGACGAGTACAAGCTGATCGTCCAGCAGCTAGCGCGCGAGCCTACCGAGGTAGAGCTTGGGATGTTCGGGGCGATGTGGAGCGAGCACTGCGGTTACAAGCACTCCAAACCGCTGCTGGGGTTGTTCCCGACCACGGGGGCAGCCGTCCAGGTGGGGGCGGGCGAGGAGAACGCCGGGATGGTGGACGTGGGCGACGGCCTCAGTGTCGTCTTCAAGGCCGAGTCGCACAACCACCCCTCGGCCGTCGAGCCCTACCAGGGTGCAGCCACCGGTGTCGGCGGCATCATTCGCGACATCCTGGCGATGGGCGCACGTCCGGTCGCGCTCCTCAATTCGCTGCGCTTCGGCCCGCCCGGTGACGCCCAGAACCGGCACCTTTTCGAGGGCATCGTCGCCGGCATCTCCGGCTACGGTAACTGCGTCGGCATCCCCAACGTGGGAGGCGAAGTCCAGTTCGACGCCTCGTACTCGGGCAACCCTTTGGTCAACGCCATGTGCGTCGGCCTACTGCCTCACGGCTCGCTAGTGCGCGCGGCGGCCAGCACGCCCGGCGCCGCACTGATGCTGGTGGGGGCCTCGACCGGGCGCGACGGTATCCATGGCGCATCCGGCCTAGCCTCGCGCACCTTCGAAGAGGAGAGGGAGATGCGGCCGACGGTCCAGGTCGGGGACCCCTTCCTCGAGAAGGTGCTCATCGAGGCCTGCCTCGAAGTGGCACGCGGAGGTCATCTCGAAGGCATGCAGGACTTGGGTGCCGCCGGGCTGACCAGTTCGGTGGTCGAGAGCGTCCACCGTGGCGGCACGGGGTTCGAGCTCGACGTGTCCATGGTGCCGCGCCGCGAGGCCAGCATGACGGCCTATGAGGTCATGCTCTCGGAATCTCAGGAACGGATGCTGCTTATCCCGAAGTCCGGCCACGAGGCCGAGGTGGTAGGCATTCTCGATCGCTGGGACCTGTCCCACGCTGTGATCGGCCATGTCACGGCCGACGGCATCGCGCGTGTCGTCGACGGAGGCACGGTGGTGGGCGAAGCGCCGGTGGCCGCGCTGGTCGATGCCCCGCAATACCGCCCCACCGGCGTCCGGCCGGTGGGGCTCGACGCGCTGCACGCGGCGCCCATGCCGCTGGAGCCGGCGCGCAGCCAGGCCAACGAGCTGCTGAAGCGGATGCTGGCCTCGCCCAACGTCGCCTCGCGCCGCGCCATTTACCGGCGGTACGACCACGAGGTACAGACCAACACACTCATCAAGCCGGGCCAGGCCGACGCCGCTGTCTTGCGACTCCGGGGCACCACACGGGCCATCGCCGTCGCCATCGACGGCAACGGCCGCATGGCCTACCTAGAGCCGTACATAGGCGGAGCCATGGCCGTAGCCGAGGCCTGCCGCAACGTTGCCTGCACCGGCGCCCGGCCCCAGGCCGTCACCGACTGCCTCAACTTCGGCAACCCCGAAAACCCAGAGGTGTACTACCAGCTTGAGCAGGCCATCCGGGGCATGGCAGACGCGTGCGAGGCCTTGGGCGTTCCCGTTGTCAGCGGCAATGTGTCGCTCTACAACGAGACGAGAGGGCAGGCCATCTACCCGACTCCTGTGGTCGGAGCCCTTGGCCTGCTGGCAAGCGCGGAAGCGTCTGTGACCGCTGGCTTCAAGCGCGCTGGCGACGCCGTGATCTTGTTGGGCGCCGATGGAGTCGCCGGTCTGGCCTCTGACCTGGCCGGCTCGGAGTACTTAGCTCATGTCCATAAGCAGGTTAACGGACGACCGAACATCGACCTCACGGCAGAGGCACGGCTCCAAGCGCTACTGGTCGAGCTGGCCGAGGCACGGCTGCTGCACTCGGCCCACGACTGCTCCGAGGGCGGCCTCGCGGTCGCCGTCGCAGAGTCGGCGATCATTGGCGGCGTCGGGGTTGAACTGGATGCGAAGGTCGTAGGACGTTGGGACGCCGCGCTGTTCGGCGAGCAGGCATCACGCGTCGTCGTTTCGGCCTCGCCGTCGGGGACACACGCGCTACTGGAGTTCGCCGCGAGCGCAGGCGTACCAGCAGTCCGTCTAGGCAACGTGGACGGCGTCAAGCTGCGCTGGAGCGGCCTGGTGGACGTGCCCCTCGCGGCGCTGGCCGAGGCCCATGAAACTGGACTGGCGCGCGCGCTGGCGGGATAGCAGCGCATCGCCTTATTCCTTATCACTCTTGGCCATCAGCCCGCGTCACGCTGAGCGGCGAGAGCAGGCACTGACCGCGGAGGCAACCCCCGTAATCCCCCCTGGCGCCATCAAGGGACCTTCGGGACTAGTGCGGTAATTCCCCTGAGTTCTACACTCGGATGTTATCCTGTTGGATCGGACCACCGTGCCAGTCTGTGGCCTATCCCGATCGAGGTAGTAATGCTATGCGAGTTATCTTTCTAGAGGACGTGCCCGGAACGGCCGACGCGGGCGAGGTCCGAGAGGTCAAGAACGGTTTCGCGCGCAACTTCCTGTTGCCGCGGAGCCTCGCCACGGCTGCCACAGTCGATGCCCTTCAACGCACCAACGCCATTCAGAAGGTGGCAGTGGACAAGCGCGTAAAGGAATCCAGCGACTGGCAGGTAGTCGCCGACGCCATCGCCGGATCGCACGTGGTGATCGAGGCTAGGGTCGGGCCGACGGGGCGCCTGTTCGGTGCCGTGACCGGTCGCCACATCGCCGATAAGCTTGCAGAACTGACCGGTCGACCCCTCGAACACCGGCAGGTGCTGCTGGGTGAGGCGATCCATGACCCAGGCGACTACAACGTGAGCGTGCGGCTCTACCGTGAGGTGCAGGCTAGCGTGAAGGTCTCCGTCGTCCCGGAGGGCTACCTTGAACAGCAGGCTGCGGGTAGAACCGATGAGATCGAGGAAGCGGTAGCCGAGGAACAGCCCGAGGCTGAGACGGCCGAGGAGCAGGCCGACGCTGAGGTGCCGAAGGCTAAGGCACCCAAGGCCAAGGCCAAGGCTAGGGCCAGGGCCAAGGCCAAGGCTGAAGCGATTGACGACACGACAGGCGAGGACGCCGAAGAGGAACCAGAGGAGTAGCGCACCGCCTAGATGTACGCCGAGCAGCTGCCACCCCACGATATCGATGCTGAAGAAGCCGTCATTGGCTCGCTGCTCATCGACGGAGAGTCGATCAACCGTATCGCGACCCTCGTCAGCCCCGGCGACTTCTACCGCGATCGCAACCGCTGGTGTTATGACGCCTGCCAGGCGCTCTACCAGCGCGGCGACGCCATCAACCAGCTGACGGTCTCCCATGAGCTTGGCCTTGGCAACCACTTCGACGACATCGGGGGACCTGCCTACCTCAGCCATTTGGTGGCCATGGTGCCAACGTCGGTCCACGCTGAGCACTACGCGCGCATCGTCAACCGCACCGCCACTATGCGCCGTCTCATCGACGCGGCCGGCGATATCGCGACCATCGGTTACGCCGGCTCGGCCGACGTGGACCAGGCCATCACGCAGGCCGAGGACGCCATCTTCAAGGTGCGTGGGACCTCGGCCGTCCGCGACTTCGTCACCATCCGCCAGGTGCTTGACGAGTACCTTGAGGAGACCTCCGGCGCCAGCACGAGCACCCGTACCGTCGGGCCCATCAACTCCGGCTTCAGGGACCTCGACAGCATGCTGGGGGGGCTGCAACGCGGCGACCTGATGATCATTGCGGCACGGCCGTCGCTCGGAAAGTCCACGCTGGCCATGAACATCGCGCGGAACGCGACACAGCAAGGCGCGGTCGCCGCGGTATTCACCATGGAGATGAGCCGAGACCAAATCGCACTGCGGCTCCTGTGCGCCGAGGCCGAGGTGGTCAGCCATCGACTCCGCATTGGCCTGCTGACGGACGCCGAGTCGGCGCGGGTCATGGAGTCCATCGGTGAGCTCTCCGACCTGTCTATTTACATGGACGACTCGGCCGTGCAGACGGTGCCACAGATGCGCTCCAAGCTGCGTCGCCTGCACACCGACCGCGGCGTCGACCTGGTGGTCGTGGACTACCTCCAGCTGATGAGCGGCTCCGGAGCTCGTGGGGAGAACCGCGTGACGGAGCTCGGCGAGATCACACGGTCGCTCAAGGCGGTGGCGCGCGACCTCAACGTGCCGGTCATTGCTATCTCCCAGTTGAGCCGCGCCATCGAGCAGCGGCCTGACCATTACCCAATGCTGTCGGACCTCCGCGAGTCGGGCTCCATCGAGCAGGACGCGGACGTCGTCGCCTTCATCCACCGCGAGGACAAGTACACCAACCAAGAGCAATGGGAGCAGCGCAATCCCACCAAGCCTTTTCCCGAGAACCTGGCTCAGATCGTCATCGCCAAGAATCGGCACGGACCGACGAGCACGGTGGAGCTCTACTTCCGTGGCCACTTCTTCCGCTTCGAGGACTTCGCCACCGCCGAATCAACCGTGGGCTGGGAGTAGATGGCGGTGGCTCCGTTCGACGGCTTTCCTTCCGTCACTCGCTCGGTACCCGTACCTGCACCACTCTTGGGCCAGCTCTTGGCCGAAGTGGATGAACCCGCCGAGCTGAAGTGCACGCTGCGCTTCTTCTGGCACCTCGCGCAGCGCCACGGCTTCGACCGCGCAATCCCTGAATCGACATTCGACGAGGACGGCGTGCTGCTGAGCGCCCTCGGCTCGGCCGACGCCGTACGCCAGGGGCTTGGGCTGGCGGTGACACGCGGGACACTGATCGCCGCCGACGACGCCGCGGGCCATCGCGTCTACCTGGCGAACAGCCCTGAAGGGCGACGCGCAGCGGCGGCGCTGGCTCCGGCGACGATCAAGCAGAGACCGAGGAGCGAACGCCAGGAAGCGGGGGTACTGCAGGAGCGGTCACCCCAGAGGTCTAATGTGTTCGAGCTCTACGAAACCAACATCGGCATGCTGACCCCCATGCTGGCCGAGGAGCTCCGCGACGCAGAGCAGACCTACCCTGCCGCATGGATCGAGGCTGCCGTACGGGAAGCAGTCAACAACAATGCACGCAGCTGGCGTTACATTGCCCGCGTCCTTGAGCGCTGGGCGAAGGAAGGACGAGGCAGTGGAGCGAATGGAGAGCCTGGGCGACATTCTCAGGCGCTTACAGCAGCAGAGTATCGCCGCCGCGCCCGCTGAGGCGCGGGCGTTCCTGGCGGGCGCTGAGTTAGAGTCAGTCGTGCCACCATGCCCCATTTGCGGCGGGCGTGGCTGGCTGCGGCGCGACGTGCCGTTGGGCGACCCAGAGTTCGGCAAGGCGCAGCCCTGCACGTGCCAACTAGACATGAGCGATGACCAGCGCTCCGCGCGGTTGCGCCGCTACTCGAACATGGGCGTGCTCGCGCAGGTCACGTTCGAAGTGACGGAGCCCGACGGCCGCGCCACAACAGCGGATAGCCGTGCGCGATTCCGCGCATCGCTGGAGGTGGCGCGCGCGTATGCCGAAGACCCTCAGGGTTGGCTGGTCCTGACCGGCGCCAGCGGGTCAGGGAAAACGCATCTCGCCGCCGCCATCGCCAATCGGTGCATGGAACGGGGCCAACCCATCTTCTTCGCCTTCGTCCCTGACCTGCTGGACCACCTCCGGGCCTCCTTCAACCCGGAGCACGAGCTCTCCTACGACGAGCTCTTCGAGCAAGTCAAGTCCATCCCTATGCTGGT
>Ga0302139_10000733_pt1 | contig 15798 bp, 11 predicted proteins | sample CBN3_331_MG_FD_203104 | JGI IMG/M metagenome (GOLD analysis project Ga0302139, IMG submission 203104) | Marine microbial communities from Western Arctic Ocean, Canada - CBN3_33.1 | ecosystem: Environmental > Aquatic > Marine > Oceanic | place: Canada: Western Arctic Ocean | collected 2017-09-15 | reverse complement strand
TCAAGAACTACGAAGTATGGATAACAAGTAAAAGGCTGAACAATAACTTGCAATTCCGAGGGGTTAGCATATCTTCAAGATAGCTTGATACTTTTTTGAAATGATTTGCCTATGCGCGTTTATTTTCTGTTTTTGCTACTACTGACTGCACTGCTGGGAGGATGTTATCCGGAATCACTTAATTTCAGACCCGGTTGGGGAACACGTATGATTGACGGTACTGTGCTGGAGGAAAATGCTAAAGTGCTTGAATCACAGGCCTTCATCATCGTTCTTGAATACTATTCAAACTTTGTTAAATTTGAAAATGAATCACCTCTTTATGCTCCAAAGGCACGGGTGGTTTTTCCGGAAAAGAACGGTAATTTCCGCATTAGTTTTGACCTTAAAGCAACTGCCATAGATTTGACTTTTGTAGCTTCAGCTTACAGCATGCAGCGTTTCCGCTTTCGAAGACAACTCGGAGTTGGTGAATTACGTTATGACGCAAGCTTGCCACGCAGTGAGGTTTGGCAGCATGAATTCATTCTGCAGATAGCGCCATTTTTGGAAAATTTCATCCTAGAACAACGTTATAAAATGCCGGATTCACAACAGTTGTTTCTTGGAAATTGGCTTGCAGAGGAACGCAGGAGACTTGCTGAGGAAAAAGGAAATTAAAAAAACTCACGCAAAAAAAGTTCGGATACTACTCTCATCGTGAAATGCATAAAAGACTTCATTCAAAGCCGCAGTTTTTCCGACCTCAACGTGACCTTCCGAATCTAGACTAATCAAACCGTACAAGTAGTTGAAGCTATTGCTCTCACGCATGGTTACTGCCACTGCGTCATGCAGAGGCATACCATCGTCAACACGGGTTACGATTCTGGCCGCAGCTGCCTGTTGAGTGATTTGTTCTCCGATGCCTGTACAGGAAACCCCGGCTTTTGTAGAAGCATATGTTCCGGCTACCGTAGGGCAGTCACTGACTCGTCCGGGGATTTCACAGCCAATTCCACCGGTTGAAGTACCAGCAAAAATGCGTCCTTCTTTGTCAAGCGCGACTGCTCCGACTGTTCCATGCTTTCCTGAACAACGTTTTTCGTATTCTTCCTGCCGTTCTGGAGTAACCGGATCGTAATGCGCCATTCCGTTTCTGCGGCAAAATTCTGTGGCTTGATCAGCGCTCAGAAGCGTGTGTTCTTCTTTGGACAGCAAAGCTGCGGCTTCAATTGGATTGCGGATATTTTGCACATTAATAACGCCCGAAAAACGATTATTAGTCCCGTCCATCAAGGCGGCACTCATCCGCACCTGTCCATCAGCCTGCAGCTTTGATCCGGTTCCCGCGTTAAAAATAGGATCATCCTCCAGCATCCGAATTGCGTGACGCACAGTTTCTTCAGCCGTGTCTTCTTGCAGTATAGCAAATGACTCCTTCCAGATTTTACAAAGGGAGTCGTGCATTTCCTGCGCTTCAGCAAGTTTGCCTTCCAGACTTCCGGCACCACCGTGGATGATTAACTGCTCCATGTTTTTTTATGTATTGCGTCCAACCATTACAAAAGCTGACCAGTAATACGGTGCACTCCACTGTACATCGTCCAGCATTTCCAGACGAGCTTCACGCATTGCCTGACGCGCTGACATTCCGGCCAGGAATTTATCGTAAAATTTAATCATCAACAGTTGCGTTCCAGCATCACTAACTTCCCAGAATGAATTGATAACATTCTTCACCCCTGCTTCCTGAAATGATCTACGCAGTCCGTAAACTCCTTCACCTTCGTGTATTTCACCCAGACCAGTTTCACAGGCGGAAAGCACTACCAATTGGGTTCCCGTTAAATCCAGACTCAAAACTTCCATCGCGGTTAACACACCATCATTGTCGGTGTCAATTTCACCCAACATGGAAGCGTTTGCGTTCAAGCCTGCGAAAGCAAGTCCTGCACGCAGTAAAGGATTGTCTGCCGGCGGAGGAACGCTGCTTGAACCGCGGCTGAGACCCTGCAGACGTTTTTTCAACTTTTCGTCTTCCTTAAGAAAAAAACCGTGGGTTGCAATATGCAGAACTTCCGGAGCTCCAGACATATTCCGGAGCAACTTTTCTTCCGCGATACGTTGTGAATAAATTTTGCTAATACGACTGACACCGGAGCTGGAGTCTTTTGTATCTGCAACTTCTTTGATGACTTCCCCTTCTTTTTCTGCACCAGGTAACGGATCAAAATTAAGTCCACGTAATCCTGAACCCATCCGTGCTCCCTGCGAAACACTACGGGATCGTTTGTGGCTTACTTCAAGTGCGCCTGGAGTTTTGAGTAATTTATCTGAATCATAATCAGGCCCAGCAATTATCATCAATTCTCCTTTGGCTGCCACTAATGGATCCAAAACTAAATCACGTGCAGAACTTATGATGCGTAAATCAAAATTCTCGAGCAGATAACTGTCATCATCATCGACCAAAACATCAAAAGGGAGGACATTCAGCAGACTGTCCGGAGAAATAAAAATTGAGACTGATTCGCCTAATCCTCCTGAGAGCGGTTGCCACAGTTCTTCCCAAAGTTCTACGGCAACGCTTTTGATATCCTCATCTTCTGCGCCTTCATCTTGAACTATTTCGCGTAGTTCCATGACCATACTGCTGATTATTTCTAAATCTTCGTATTCAACAAAACTGAACTCTCCCTGATTAACCACAACTGCCAACAGACGATATGAATCATCCTCTCCACGGAAACTTATAAAATCAACCAACGCGTTTTCACCCATGCCCTCAACTACTTCATCGACTGTAACCTGCTTGGTGGATTGACGAAAACGCTGGCTTTGTTCACCAAGTTTAAGTTGGAGCATGTTGACCTTTTTCTCCAAACCAAAAACTATTTGTGGAAACTGCGTTCTATTTTCTTCAGTTGGCCCTGCCAGTGTGAGTCCCGCCAGTTTTTTCCTGGTCTGAGTCAATTCTTCGGTTATTGCTTTCAATTCCGGAGCGCCTGACATCATCACTACTTGTTGAGTTTCACTCGTAATTTTGAGTAGCAACCCTTTACGCCGCAAACTTACTTCAAAAAGATCCCTTGCGGTGCGTTCATCATTCATACTCAAGAACATCCGAATAAGGGCATGCTGCTCAGGTCTGTGCATACTTATATAAGACTGTCGTGTATTATCTCCTGCAACCCAGAGGACACGATCCAAAAAGGCATTACGCCGTGTAAATCCTGTTTTGAAGACATCATAAGCATCTTCAGTTTTGCCCATTGTTTTGAGCAGATTTGCCAGGTTGTTCAGTGTTTCAAAAGTGTACGGGTGATTCTCTCCTAGTACTTCTTCTTCAAGTTTAAGCGTATCGCGAAACATTTTAAGCGCTTCGTCGTTTTTACCTTGAACCACATACAGTTCCCCGATGTCATTCATACTTCGTAGAGTGTCCGCATGACGTTTGCCAAAAACTCTTGTTCTGCCTGCCAATGCAGCTGAGATATGGTTTTCTGCTTCAGCCAAATTACCAAGTGACTTTTGCACACGACCAAGATTGTTTAACGCTTTCAGAGTATTCTGATGATCAACACCCAACTGCTCGCTCCACATCCGGTGAACTTTTGTAAAAATTGGTCGGGCCTCCTCAAAACGTTTATCACGCAGGAAAAGGTAAGCTAAGTTGTTTTGATTGGTTAGTGTGTTGGTGTGTGTTTCTCCAAAAACCTCGGTATTGTATTGAATTACTTTTTTATAATTCATTTCTGAACGTTTAAAGTTGCCTTGAGATTCATAAAGGAAAGCCAGGTTATTCAGCAAAGCAAGTGTGGTGGGATGACGCTCGCCCTGAATTTTCCCGGAGATGGCAAAAGCTTTTTGGAAAAGTGGTTCCGCTTCATCATAAAGACCTTGATTCTCAAGTAATAAGGCTAGGTTATTCATCACAGAAACTGACTGTGGAGATTCCTCGCCAAGTGCTTTTATCATCAGGCTCAGGGATTTCCGGAAGAGTTTTTCCGCTTTTTGGTAATCACCGAGGCGGCGGCGGACGCTGGCCAGATTATTCAGATCACCGGCAGTGTTTGGATGTTCTTCTCCAAGTAAAACTAGATCAATTTCGTAAACCTGCTGATGAAACAACAAGGCTTTTTTAAGCTTGCCAGTATCTTCATAAAGCTGAGCCAAATGACTTTTGATCTGTACAACAAGTGGATCTTCTTCACCATATTCTGCAACGGCTCCCTCCAGACTTTGTAAAAATAAGTTTTCGGCCTGTGAATATTTGCCCTGTTGACGATAGATTTCTGCAAGATTATCCTTGCTCTCTAAAATTAAAAAATCTGTTTCTTCCAGAACTTCGAGCATCAAAGGCAGAGCTGTTTCGAATAATTCCTGTGCTTCTGTTAATTTCCCTTGAGCAAGATGCAACTGTGCTAACTTCACCATTGTCGAAAGTGTGTCAGCATCTTTTTCACCTAAAATAGTTTTATATGCTTTCAGTGCTTGACTGAGCAGATCCTCTGCTTCTGCGATACGTCCTAACTCCTGTAAATTCAGGGCCACTGCTTTCATTCTGAAAGCACTTTGTGGATCATCTTCCGGAGAAAGCCGGAGGGCTTCCTGTAACACCGGTTCAGCCATTTCAGGATCAATCGAATTGAGAAATTCACCATAATTGTCCAGTACGGACAGTGTCTCCGCGGCTGCTTCTCCAAAAGATGCAACGCTGGTTTCAAGTGTCACTTGGTAAATCTGGTTCGCCTCTTCCAGTTGGTCCAGTTCTGTATTGATTTGCGCCAGCAGCATTAAACTTGAGATAGATTCCAATGAACCTGAACCAAAAGCTGTTTCCGCGAGATTCACTGCCTGCTGAGCAGAATTCAAAGCACCCTTGAGGTTCCCTTCCTGATAAAGCTGTTCAATTTCAGTCTGACGTAAATTCCAGGACTCTTCTGCCTTTTCAGCTGCTGTTTGAGAAAAGGCTGTTTCAGCAATGCTTAGTGTTAGTAAAAGAATAACGAAAAGTCCTGTGATTACGGACTTTATAAAAGACTTTCTATTTTGCATATGGAACTCTTTGTTAATTAATAATGGTCTATTGTACATCATTTCGTTACATTTCTGCCAATAATCAAAAAAGCACTTGTTAGAATACATGCTACTGCATCTTTAACATGCTTAAAGTCAAGGGTAAAGCTCTCTCAATTTATGTTTTAAAAAAGTCGAAAAGGGATTCAAAACAGGCATCGCTCTTTTCCGTAAAATTAAGCTCCGAAACGTTCTTCTAAACTTTCTAAATTCTGCGAAGACGTCTCCCATTGTCTGAGATTATTTGAGAGTTGATCACTCAATTCGCTCTTTTCAATTTGCAATTTCTGGACTTCATCCGCAGAAGTTTGCTGAAAAAAATCCTCAATACTAAATTTCGCTTCAATTGCAGAAATTTTTGTTTCAGTCTCTTCCACTAAACTTTCAAATCGTGTAGCTTGTTTTTTTAATTTAGAAATTTCACGCTGCATTTTTTTACGTTTATCATAACTCAATTCCTTCGGTGCAGATTCTGGAGCGGTTGTTTGTGCTATTGTTGTCGAAAGTGGCCGCTCACGGTTAAGATGATCATCGCCAAATTTTTCGAGATATTCCTGATAACTTCCAGAAAAATCTCTGACACCTTCAGGAGTTAACTCGAGGATGTGCGTTGCCACCTTAGAGACAAAATGCCGATAGTGACTGACTACCAGTACAGTACCTTCAAATGCCTGCAATGCATCTCCCAGTGCAGCGACCCCTTCAAGATCCATGTGATTTGTAGGTTCGTCAAGGATCAGAATATTCCGTTTTTCCAGCATTATACGTGCAAAGAGCAAACGTGCGGACTCACCTCCACTTAAGGCGGAAACCTGTTTGAGTGCCTCATCTCCGGAAAACAAGACACGTCCGAGTAACCCGCGGATTGCACCGATCGGTTCGTGAGGCGCAGTCGCATAAAGCCAGTCATAAGCACTGATTTTTCCACGTAGTTGCTCGTGGTGATCCTGCGCGAAATAAGAAGTATGTGCCTCATAACCCCACTCGAAAGTCCCTTCGTCTGCAGTCAGCTGATCCAGAATTATTTTCAGCAAAGTCGATTTTCCAATGCCGTTTGGACCAATGATAGCAACTTTTTCTCCACGTTGAATTTCAAAAGAAATATTGTTCAAGACTTCTGTATCAGCAAATTTTTTGCTCACATTGTTTACAGTAAGTACAGTTCTTCCGGAGGGTCGTGACTGCACGAAGCTTAAATCCGGAGAGATACGCGAGGAACGCTTTACCTCAGGCACATCCATTTTATCGAGTTGTTTTACACGTGACTGAGCTTGTCTGGCTTTGGTTGCTTTTGCGCGGAATCGATCAACAAAAGCCTGCAGTTCCGCCGTTTTACGTTCATAACTTTTTATTTCTTTAAGTTTTTGTGTTTCTGCTAGCACCTTTGCTTCAATAAATTGTTCATAGTTGCCTGTGTAAAGTCGTAATTCCTCGTAATCTATGTCAACGATATAACCTGCAACAGAATTTAAAAAATTGCGGTCATGCGAAATAAAAATTAATGTGCCTTCAAACTGTGAACATAAATATTTTTCCAGCCAGAGGATTGAAACAATATCCAGGTGGTTTGTCGGTTCATCAAGCAGTAGCACATCCGGTTGTTGAAAAAGCAGTTGCGCCAACAGCACACGCAATTTAAAACCGCCGGATAGCGCATTCATCGGACCGGTGTGGTAACGCTCACCGATACCGAGTCCGGACAATAATTCCGCTGCAAAAGGTTCTGCGATATAACCGTCTTCTTCTGCAATTATTTCTTCCAACTGACCCAGCCTGTGTCCGGTTTTACTGTCAAAATTTTCTGTCTCAAGCAGTTTTTCCTTCTCAAAAAGCGCATCACACAAGACCGGGCGTCCGAGCAGTACCACATCAATTACACGATTGTTCTCAAACTGAAAATGATCCTGCTGTAGCACACCTACTTTCAAATCACGTGGAACTGAAATTGTTCCTGTATAAGGTTTTTCTTCACCGGTTATCAAACGCAGAAGTGTGGATTTTCCTGAACCGTTTGCTCCTACAAGTCCATAGCTTTTTCCGGGATCAAAAGTGATCGAAGATTTTTCAAACAGAGTCTTTTTGCCATACTGCATGGCTAAGTCAGCAATGCTGATCATTTCATTTTTAAATGCTAAAATTATTTATTACTGCACAAATGTCTAACTGCCTTTGCTTTACGATACGAAAACAAATTAATCCAACAGTTTTTAATTTTGTTTTACAGGGTGATTATTGAATAGCCATTTTATAAAGAAACTTGATGAATTTCAATGCAATTCTCAGATGTTGCTGTACAGACTTGCTTAAATGGAATCCTGACTTAAGTTCACATTAATTAATTACTCGGGGGTTGCCGAGCGGAGTATATTAAGTTATCTTGAATTGTGACTTAATATATAATCTTTAAACTCTCTGCGTCTAATGCACCGTAATGTAATCATCCGGGAGTACAGTCGGGAATTTTATCCGCTGTTGCCTGATCAAGAATCTCTGCTGATTCAACTCTGCGAGCATCTTTTCCGTTCCGGATTTGTTTTTCATGATTCGACTGAAACTGAGATGGAAGCCGGCGGCTCGGTGATAGGTGACTTTTTTGCTCAGGAAGCAGAACTGCTTCGTGAACTCGTGCCCAGGAAACGCGTCAACAGTTTTAATGATTATCTGAATAATTTCGGCTGGTCCGCAGAACTGCTGCAAAAAAAACTTCGTCTGCGAATCCTGAAAGCATTTGATCAGTTAGCAAAAGGTAAACATCATCATTTCAATATCCGTTATAATATCACGCAAGCTCTACGTAAGCCTGAAAACCATGCGCTGTATGATCTGCTCTTGTACATTGAAATGTACTACAACCTGATTTTAGCCAAGCAGAAGACTAAAGTTGAGGACGCGCTAGAGGAGACTGATTTCCCAAAAACGAACTTCAAACTGGAAGACTTAATGCAGTTAAGAAGCCAACTTCAGGAACGCCTTGAAGGACGCGAACTGGTTAAAGGATTTCTGAAACATATCGCGAAAGCCCGCGGAGTTTCTCCTGAAAGTCTTGTGCCGCGTGAAAAAAAACAAGAACACTCATATCCTCCAATAATTTTTATCCGGCCCTCAAAACAAAGCTCATCTGCCGTAAAAGCTCCGGCAGTTATATTACCTGACTTAAATCAAACTCCAGAAAAAACTGTTGAAGATGATGAACCAGAAATCACCTCTGCTACCCATGAGCAGGGTCAGCAAAATGAAATTATTCTTGAACCTGATTTGGAACAATTTGCTGATACAGCCTCTGCTGAAATAGCTGAGCTAAATAATCCAATGGAAATTCCAGAGGATAATCTGCCGGAACTAAATTCTTCCGTAATTCCTAGTGCAGGGGATGAAGAAGAAACTAAAGATGATGAAACTGATGATATTTCAACAAGTGGTGATTTTGACGATAATTCTGAAGCTCAAGCACCTCAACCTATCCTTTCTTCCGCAGACTTGCTGAGTGAGCTGGATGAAACTGAAGAGGAAGAATTCATTGAAGATGATGAAGATGGTTTGCTGCAGGATGATCCTGAAGATGACGATGTAGTGTTTGGCAGCAAAAAAATAACAAATGCTGCTCTGGAAAAATTTGTGAGGCAGTATGCTGACAGCACGCTGAAATTTCTTTTACGACGTAATTTAGACGGTAGACCATTGTCAGTAGAAATTGAGGAAGTCTATGTCGGCTGGGAAAAACGAGGATTATCCCGGAAGCGCTTGAAAAATTATGTACTCAAACTGATGGAGTGGTCAGAAATGCCTGACTTGCCAATTCTTGATCTCCTGCAAACACTCCGCGAACGAGTCTACGAAGTTTCGAATAAAAATGAGAGTTGAACAATTTTGCTTTTCATTGGCTCAGTTCTTCACTTAATTTTGAAAAATAGTCCAAACTTTCCGGATTAGCAAGAGCAGCGGTATTTTCAACAATTTCGTTTTTAATCGTCTGCAAAGCAGCTTTTTCGACTTTTTTCCCGCTGATTGTTCGAGGCACTTCCGGAATTGCTAATATCAGTGACGGAACATGACGCGGAGTATTGTCACGACGAACAGCCGCTTTTATTTTTGCAACTAGTTCCGCATCAAGCTGAAGTCCTTCACGCAAAACCACAAACAGCACGATCCGTACATCATTTTCCCAGGGCTGTGCTACAACGAGACTGTCCATAATCTCCGGCATTTCCTCAACCGGTCGATAGATTTCGGAAGTCCCAATCCTCACTCCTGCGGGATTCAGTACAGTGTCGCTTCTTCCAAAAACAATCACACCTCCGCGTTCCGTAATTTCGATAAAATCACCATGTGTCCAAACTCCGGGAAACTTCTCAAAGTAAGCCTGATGATATTTTTCACCAGCTTTATCATTCCAGAAACAGATTGGTGTTGACGGAAATGGGGTGACACAAACTAATTCGCCTTTTTCACAAACAACTGATTTTCCTTCAGTATTATAGGCAAGAATATTCATACCCAGACTTTTGCACTGAAGTTCCTCCGAGTAAACCGGCAGATTAGGATTACCGCCCATGAAACAACCGACAATATCTGTTCCGCCCGCGACAGACATCAGTGCGACTGAAGCAACTTCCTCATAAACCCATGAGAACAGATCCGCTGGCAGCGGAGATCCGGTTGATAAAATCGCACGCAGGGAATCCAACTGATGATTAGCTTTTGGTGAGTAACCAGCTTTATTCACCGCACCCAGGAATTTCGGACTTGTCCCAAAATGCGTAATACGCTGATCATCTATTAAACGCCACATTCGTCCCATGTCCGGAAATCCAGGTGCGCCGTCATACAAAATCAATGTTGCACCGGATGCAAGTCCACTCGCCAGCCAGTTCCACATCATCCAGCCGCAGGTAGTAAAATAAAACAGGCGGTCACCGGGTTGTACATCTGCGTGATAACGGTGTTCTGTCAGATGCTTGAGCAGAGTTCCACCTGCGCCGTGTACAATAGATTTTGGTAAACCGGTTGTACCTGATGAATAAAGAATGTAAAGCGGATGATCAAAAGGCAGTTGCGCGAATTCTAAAGGGGGGGCGGATGTATCCAGCAAAGCTTCCCAATGCTGTTCTTTTCCCTGCAATTCCATCGGAGTTTCAGTAAATGCTGCAACAACCACAGCTTCAATGGAGGGAATTCGTTGACTGATTTCACGGATCTTATACAGACATTGATATTCTTTGCCGTTGTAGTTATAGGCATTGACTGTGATTAAAATTTTTGGGGAAATCTGCCCCAGCCGTTCGTAGATGCCGTTAATGCCAAAATCCGGTGAGCAGGAAGACCAAATTGCACCCAGACTCGCTGCTGCCAGCATACCGATAACTGCTTCAGGACAGTTCGGGAGCACAGCAGCCACTCTGTCATTTTCTGTAACTCCTAGAGCCTTCAGCCCGGAAACACATTGCGCCACTACTTTTCGCAGATCCGCATAACTCAGTGAACGTGTTGAACCGTTTTCTCCAATAAAACTAAGTGCTTCATTTTCTGACTTTCCCTGTGCCAGTAAATTTTCCGCAAAATTTAACCTTGTACCTGTAAACCAGCCCGAAGACTCAGTTCCGATTTTTTCGCTGAAGCCTGTTTTACTCATCACTTTGTCCCAAGGCAAAGAGCAACGGACCTTACAATCACGCCAAACCTCTTCCCAGAAAAGTTCAGGAAACTCAATTGACCATTGGTGCAGAGTTGAATATTCGATATTCGGAAGATTGTACTTTTGCTGAATTTTATGGCTGAAATGTGTGAGCAGGGTTTTTTCTTTTTCTTCCTGACTTGGCTGCCAAAGAGGCGGGGACATTTTTTCTCCGTTTATTATTTGAATTGTAAATCGATCAGCTTGGACGTGATTGTGCCCCCCCAGTTTTCCGGAATAATTTCGTCTATTGGAAATCCAAACTCTTTTGACTCACCTGGCGCTAAAGCAGAAGAATCACTGAATGAATAATTGTTGACAGGAAAAAATTTGTGTACAGTTGAAAGTTCTCCTGCTTCAGCAAAGAACTCTACACTCATTGTCGCAATCTTAATCGTGCGTTCACCATTATTCGAAATCACACCAAAAATTGCTGTTCCCAACTTACCTTTCGATGTGCCTGCTCCTATCTTCACACCCTGAAGTTCAACTTTGCTGAGTTCATTTTGTAATTCTTCATTCTTCATTTTCTGGAAATAAAAAGTCAAAATCAGCAGAAAAATTATGACAACACCCAGTACGGTGAAGGGTTTGTGGCGCTTTAAAAACATGGTTGAATGCTCCTGTGATGAGATTCTGCAGCAAAGCTGTGACTCTTAACTATAAATAATAAATCAGGTCAATGTCCAACTTTTTGAACAGTAATAAGAAAAAAATGAATAATACGCCTTGAGAGTTATTTTATGTTCTGCAGAGCTGCGCTTTGCCAGTTTAAATTGATTTAATTGATTTTTTTAAAAAAATGTATTGTAGAAGACGTTTCCCATAGTTATAGTATGTCTACAACATTCTCAATGTCTTCGCTAATCCGAGCTTCTGGAAGAAGTTAAAGACGTCTTTGGATGAGGATGCAGGCGGGTGGTTATTCAACAAAAATCTCAAAAAAACAAATTCATGAATTTTAAGTCAAATCGGGGGAGCGAATGGTAAAAGTAGACATCGTGAGGGCAATCCAACTAGGAACTGATCTGCAGTTCGGTGAAGCAGAAAAATTGGTCAACGATATGTTGGAAATGATTAAAGAAAAATTAGAAAAAGGTGAGGATGTTCTCATCACAGGTTTAGGCAAGTTTGAGTTACGCGACAAAAAGTCCCGTCCCGGACGTGACCCAAAATCAAAAAGGGATTATGAAATTTCTGCACGGCGTGTGGTGACTTTTCATCCCTCTAAAGTTTGGCGTGATGAGCTAAACAGCAAAAATTAATTAATAACGTTTAATGCAGTTTAAGGCAATTTGTTTTGATTTAGACGGTACATTGCTTGACAGTTTAGCTGATTTGGCAAATTGCACAAATAAAATACTTTTAAAACGCGGGTTCCCCGAACACCCTGAGGCTGCATATCGCTACTTTGTAGGTGACGGTGCGAAAATGCTGATGACCCGTGTCCTTCCAGAAGAAGTCCGTAACGAATCTCTCATCGAAGAATGCCGGCAGGATTTTGAAGCAACTTACCGTGAGTGCTGGGATGAACAGACTGTTCCATACGAACATATCCCTGAATTACTGAACGCATTGCAACGTCGTCAACTTAAATTGACGGTGCTCTCAAATAAACCACACGAATTTACTCTACTCGCAGTAAACAAACTTTTACCGAGCTGGTACTTTGACATGATTTTAGGTCAACGCGAAGGAGTTCCACGCAAGCCTGACCCAACGGGAATGTTTGAAATATGCGAAAAATTGAAAATCCCTCCAGGCTCTTTTATTTACTTGGGTGATACTGCGACTGACATGAAAACTTCTGTCGCTGCAGGTTGTTTCTCAGTAGGTGTTCTTTGGGGCTTCCGCTCTGAGGAAGAACTGCGGGATAACGGTGCTAATGCCATTGTCAAAGATCCTCTTGACGTACTGGATTTGTTGGTTTAGGGAAATCAGCAGCAACTAATATCCGACAGAGGACTCACTTTCGTGACTCCATTCCACTTATTTTTCAAGTGCCTCTTTCAAGGCTTCCTCCACAAAGCGTGTTACCATTTTTTTACGGAAACCTAGGGTCATATCGGTATTGTCCATCGGTTTTGCCAACTTCGCCGCAAGCTGAGCAGCGGCTTCAATCCTCTCAGTAGTGAGAGGTGCGCCAGCCAGCATTTTTTCCGCTTCATATGCACGTATAGGAGATGAAGCAACAGCTCCCAAAACAATCCTGATTTCAGCACAGTCAAGTTTGGATTCTGTGCTTTCCGTTGCACCGTACCTTCCTGCGGCACTGGAGTGATCATGATTTTCAAGCCGCAGCGCAGTAGCCACGCCCAGAATTGGAAAATCTATTGATTCACGTCTACGTAATTTTTTGTAATTCATTTTCCAGCCCTCATGTGCTGGCAGGCGAATTGAAACTAGCAATTCATCCTGAGTTTTGTTAAGGAAGTCAGCTCCGTCATTTTTATAAAAGTCTGTAGCCGGAACCGTGCGTTGACCTTCCGGTCCAGCCAAATTAAATTCTGCGTTCAGCGCCACTACGACAGGAGCGCAGTCTGACGATGAGACCGCCAGACATTTCGGACTGCTGCGCGCTACCCAACAGATTTCACCTTCTTTTTTCAGGCAAAAACCCAATGCCTTGCGCCATTGAAAGCTCTGATTGTAATAGTTGCAACGTGTGTCCAGACACAAATTTCCGCCAATCGTTCCCATATTCCGTAACTGCGGTGCTGAAACCAAAGCCGCCGCCTGAGCCAAAGCTGGGAAACACTTGCGGATAACCGGATTCTCCACCACTTCACTCAAGGAAACTCCAGAACCGATTAGCAAACCGCTCGCCGATTCTTCTGTCACAATTGTGCGGAGTTCCTGCAAATTAGCTAAACCTATCAGATTCTGCGGTGTGAACTGACGCCGTTTCATATTTGGAAACAAGTCTGTTCCTCCGGCGGAATACATAGCCGAATCGCCATGTTCTGCTTTCAGCGCAACGGCTTCGGCGATGCTGTTTGGAGCATGATATTCAAAAGGTGGTAATCTTAACATGGATCTAAGGATTTCGTTGATTATTTGGTTATGGTCGCCTGAAAAGTCACAAAACCGTGTCGGTTAGAGCGAAGCGAGAAATATTTTTTATATTAAGCACTAATATTATTAAGATTTATCCCTACGCTCGAAATGATAAATTATAGGTTTCAGAGTTTTTACTTAGTAATTATTTGTTATTTTAAAATCAGGAACCGAAAAGACCGATCCAAGGATATTCAAAGAACAGGATCATTTCCGCTCCTTCGTCTCCGGTTGCCATTTCAAATTTATAGACTGATCCGGATTTTGTAACCAGGCGAATTCCACTTCCGTAAGAACTTCGGATCGTTTCCCCAATTTGACTCGCTTCTTCCGCGACACTGCCTTGTTCCCAAAAAAATACTGCTTGAAGCGCCTGTTGAACATCCTGCAGCAGCAAATAATCCAGCTTTGTATTTTCTGTACTAAAGTTCCAACGTAGTTCTGTTCCGTAAAATAATGTGTGCGCCGACTGGTAACGGCTAAGCGGATATGAACGTAAACGGTCGGCACCACCGAGAGATTTGGAAGAACCGTTCTTGTTGGCATTGAGTTGATTTTGCGCACTTTTGAGAGTTGCAGCTTCACATGGAGCGATTCCTCCGCAGGCATAAAAACCCTGTGTGGTTTTTAGTGATTCCAAATCCGTATTTCCTGGCTGACTGACATATGCGTCAGAGCGGAAATAATGAAATGCCAAGGTATTGTCTTCAGGGATCGGCAGATAATACGTTAACGCAAAGGTCATCGAGTCATACTCCGCCCCTTGATTTACGGATGGAAAGCTGTCCCTTAAGATCCGAAGATTCAGACCGTTCCTCGGATCCCCATAATCGTCGGTAAAGTCTAATTTCAACTGCAGGTGTTTTTGAGTGAAATCGACTTCAATCGGAGAAGCCAGTTTTTGTATCAATTCACCTTTATAATCATTGATTTCCACAAATTCTCCACTACCTCCATTAAATCCATAGGCCAGTTCTATTCTCCGATCAAAATGTGTTAAGACAAACTCATAATTATAAAAGGTAAAATCTTCGCCAACATAAATGTTGAAGTCATTTTTTTCGCTTTTCATCCCGCGGCTGCCGTACACATTCTGACCAAAACGCATCATCTTGCCTTGAGTCATGGCGAGGTAAGTCCAGTCTGGAATCACAAAGAGTTCATCGACAGACGCAAATAATCCTTGACCTTCTCCCACGAAACCCATGCCGAAAACATCAGTCGTCGTTTCGGCGATATTCCCCAGATATCCAATCACAAAAAGCCCCTTGCCAATTCCGGGAATGGAATACGGTGCAGGAACAACAAATAATCCTGGTGTTTTGTCAAATTGATCCTGACGGCGTTCGTGCATGTGTGCGAATGCTGCTGCAGAAAAAAAACAGCAACAGAAAATACTAACTAAACACTTTTTCCAAATAGTAAGTTTCATCTTATGTTTTTCATGTCTATATCTTACATCATTTAAAATTATCAAAAATAATTAGGTTCGCTGAAATATTTTGTTTTGTGATCCTGGACTTGGTCTGGAATCCTGCTTTCAAATCAAGTTGAACAGCAGAATTGAAGTAGTCCCTCTGGATTCAGGTTTTACCCTGTGCGGTACTCGAAATGACGAATATTTAGAACTTATTAGAACGGCAGCAATTATCACAAATTTAGTCAATTTTCACTACGGTGGCTCTACATTGAGTGCTTCCGGGAATTTTATACTTGGGAATTTCTTTGGACCGATCCTGCCGGATTTACCTTTTTTTAAATCCTGCAAACCCTGAAATATCTTTTCCGCAGTTATCGGAACTTCGTCAACCCGTACACCGACTGCATTGTAAATCGCGTTTGCGATTGCAGGCATGATCGGCAGCAAAGGTCCTTGACCTGCCTCCTTCGCACCATATGGGCCTTCAGGATCATGTGTTTCCACTAAAATCGTTTCAATTTCCGGCATATCCAGTGAGGTTAAACTTTTGTAATCGAGCATTGACGGAATTTTGTGTAGTCCGGCAGGA
>Ga0302139_10000724_pt1 | contig 15866 bp, 9 predicted proteins | sample CBN3_331_MG_FD_203104 | JGI IMG/M metagenome (GOLD analysis project Ga0302139, IMG submission 203104) | Marine microbial communities from Western Arctic Ocean, Canada - CBN3_33.1 | ecosystem: Environmental > Aquatic > Marine > Oceanic | place: Canada: Western Arctic Ocean | collected 2017-09-15 | reverse complement strand
GGCAGGCAAGTATGGAATCAAGGTGATAGCGATGGAAGTAACCCATGAAGCACACATTGAGGAAATTGATGAATGCCTGGAAAAATTGGGAAGACCAACCGGTGTGATGCTGCAAATTGGTACACGGAACACGCAGAATTTTGAATTGCTGAAAGCAATCGGACGGCAACACACATACCCTGTTTTGCTCAAACGAGGATTCGGAATTTCTTTGAGTGAGTCTCTCAATGCGGCGGAATACCTAGCCAGTGAAGGAAACAATCAGGTTATATTTTGTTTAAGAGGGATGAAGACATCATTTAACGAGCCCCACCGTAACATGGTCGATTTTGCTCATTTACCGATCGTCAAACGCTTGACCAAGATGCCGGTTTGTATTGACCCTTCCCATTCTGTAGGCACAAGGGATTCTTCACCGGATGGAGTTTTGGATGTTTTACATGCTACATCACAGGGAATTATTTCTGGCGCAAATATGGTACTGGTTGATTTTCATCCGTCTCCTTCGGAAGCACTGGTGGACGGTCCTCAGGCGTTGACTCTGGATGAATTGCCAAAGTTTATTGAAGATACAAAAATTACGAGGGATGCCTACAAAAAAAGGATTGCTCTTTGGAAGTAGAAAGAGCCAGTGCTATTCCAGTTTTATAAAGTTTATTTTTATAAATTGATTTAGTTTTGACTCAGGTAATCTGCTTCCGCCCTGCCTTTTTCTTCATCGACAAAAAAGAGCAACGTTCCACCTATCACAAACAACACAATTATCGAAGCAATGCTCCAACGTGATGCATCCTGACCAACTTCGATTAACTGTTCCGCGGTTGGAGATTCAGGCATCAGCACGTTTCTCATCGTCAGTCCTACTACAGCCATCAAAGCAGGTCCGATAATAGCGGCGAATTTGCCGAGCATATTGTAAAATCCGTAATATTCAGCAGCCTGATTTTTAGGAATGAGGCGGGAGTAATATGAACGACTCAGCGCCTGAATGCCTCCCTGTACCAGACCAATCACTATTGCCAGCACATAAAACTCATATTTCTCACGCATCATTGTTCCCCAGATTGTCACAGCGATATAAACTACAATAGCTAGAAATATTGACGGTCTGACACCCCAGCGCTCACCTAATCTGCCAAAAATTAGTGCTGCGGGGAAACCAACAAATTGTACAATCAACAGTGCAATTATCAGATCATTCGATTCAAAACCGATCGATATTCCATAATCCACCGCCATCTTGATAATCGTATCCACACCATCTATATAAAACCAGTAGGCCAGCAAAAACAGTAGTACAGTTTTTAAATGACGAATTTCTTGAAAGGTTCTATAAAGCTGATTGAATCCGTCACTGACCAAACTCCCCTGTCTCTTGTTATTTTCAATTTCAGGTTCCGGAACCCATGCTATTGTAATAAATGTAAATGCTCCCCACCAGAATGCGACACTCACAAATGACCAACGTACTGCCTCGCTTGCATCAGCAAGTCCGAAGATCGCTGGTTGGAGAGTCATCACAACATTCAATAAAAACAGCAGTCCGCCGCCGAGGTAACCCATGGCAAACCCTAAACTGGAAACAGAGTCGACCTTTGATTCGTCTGCTACACTTGGCAGCAGCGAATCGTAAAATATATTTGAGCCGGAAAAACCGATTACTCCCATCACATATACAAAAATCGCCACCATCCAATCACCTTTTTCTACCAGATACAGACCTGCCGTCATCAAGACTCCTAGATAGGCAAAGAAAATCATAAATTTTTTCTTCAAGGAACCTCGGTCGGCAATTGCTCCAAGCAGAGGTGCCATCAGTGCAACAAACAAACTCGCGATTGAATTTCCGAAACCGAGCATGGCTGTGCTCTGATTTACATCTGCTCCGACACTCCAATATTGCTTGAAGAAGATTGGGAAAAAACCAGCCATAACAGTTGTGGAAAAAGCTGAGTTTGCCCAGTCATACATGGCCCAGCCCCAGATTAATTTGTGCTCCTGTTTCATCTTATGTCCTTAGAATCGCACTTAAGTTAGTTGATTTCAGTAGCTTCCGGAATCTCAAGATTTTCTTTAACTTTTTGCTGAATCAGTTTTGAAATCTCGAGTGCTTCATCATTCGTCATTTCAATGGCAGTAACTTGGTGCATCCTGCCGTCCACTGACTTGAGTGCCAGTAAGACACCGGTAGGGCATGTCCCGACTTCCAACTCCATTTTAGCCATTAGTTAACCCCTCGATATTTATTTAAAGCAAAAAGATAAAATGTTCCGTGGATTTTGACGATATTCACATTTTTCTACAAGCTGAAACGTAAATGGTATTTCAATTCTTTGAGATATTTGCTGGATTCTGTTAAAGTTATACTCAACTTATAACTCATCATTACAGCCGCTAAAATGCTAATTCATGGATAACGTCTTTTATCTACTTTCTGCAAGTTCTTCCTGCATAGAAGGCATTTGTATGAGCAAAAAAAACAACACTGTCTTCATTACAAAAGACAGCGTTGATTTTTCAGCATTGAGCGATAGTGATTCTGAGGATGAAAGCGGCACTGATTCAGAGCAGTGGATTAAGCTGATCGGCAAGTTTTTAGACCGTCAGCAATGGCGGGATCACGCGATCACTTTTCTACTGCCAGCAGAAGATGTTACTTTCCGCAAGATTACTTTTCCATTTCAGGAACGGAAAAAAGTGGAACAAGCGTTGCCTTTTGAGTTGGAAGAGGAATTGATGGGTGACCTGGCGGATTCTGCATACAGTGTGGAGGTGAATCTGATGTCAGAACAAAATTCGGAAGCCCTGGTTTTACTGATGGAACGTGAGCGTTTAGAGCAACTGCAACAGTTGTGTCTGGAGCGGGACTTGTTAATCCGGAACATTGATTGTGCCGCACACGCGCTTTTCCGTTCAAAAATCAATAATAATTCAGCCTTGCCTGAACAACGTGACTTGTTTCAAATTTACCTCGGCGGTGATGAAACTTTCGTGAACACAATCCGTGACGGTCGTTTGGATGAAATTAAGATTTTCCCCAACAGTATTCCGACAATCCTCCGGAAGCACTTCTCCGCCGCAGATATAACTCTTCCATCTTTCCTGCAGAATTTCGCCAAATCTCAGGACTCAGCAGATAATGCGGAAAGTAAAAATGCGGATGCTGCCGCTTTCCTTCAACTCAAAGAGGAACTGCGCTGGTTATGCGCACAGCTCACCCTGCATTTACGCATAAAACATTATAGTTCAGAAAGTCAAATTGAAGTCCTTGGAATCTTTGGACCGCTGATTAAATGGGATGGCGTTGTCTTCCGGATACGTTCATTTCCACTCCCAGAAGCACAAGCTTTTGCTGAAAGATCCGTAGAAGATTTTGGCTTTTCCAACAGTTCAGATGTTGAGTTAAAAGCTGAAATATCTGCTACTCCCAAGCTTGAGGTGAAAGCTCCGGACACGCTTGAAGAATTGATGGTTGAGGCAAAACAGCGAGAAGAATCAGACGAACAAACACAAAACGACAGCTCAGAGAGTGATTTTAATGCCGCAGCTGAAAAGGCGGAGAAGCAACAGAATGAGGAGGAGGAGACTACAGCTGAGCTGGATTCAATCAAGCAGCAGGAGTCGTTGCTTTCCCTGACTGAACGCAAACATTGGGGGATCTTGGGTGAGTTGCGTAAAAAAGCAGAATTATTTCTGGAACCACACAAGCTGAGTCTCTATCACGAAAGTACTCCTTGGAAACGTTTTTTACGCAGAAATCGTGGTGCGGTCACTGTTGCAGTAAGTTTAATGACATTAATTTTAGTAAGTTTTGCCTGGCAGACAAGCACAAAATTAAACTTGTTGCAGGAGGATATAGCACGCGCGGAGCGACTGCTAAAAGCTGAACTACGCAGAGTTTTACCCAATACTTCTGCTTCTGGTGTTAATGCCATGCTGACAGAACTGCAGGATAAAATAAAGCAACGAAAAGACTATATTGAAAACAGTAAAATATTTGAAAAACGTGACTATTTTAATTTGAAATTTCTCAATAATATTTCCACTCTGCTGGATGTAGACGCTCCTTTTCAAGTGGACAGTTTAGAATATGCGCCGGAACGATTTTCGCTCAGCGGAACTATTGACAGTTATGACCGGCTGCAGATACTAAAAAATAATTTGCAAGAAATTGAAGAATTTAAAGGTCGGAACATCATCGAAAGTAACCGTAAAAGTCCGGAAGGAATTGTTTACAGAATTACAATTGAATTAAAATAAGCATTAACATTTTAACTATTTTTAAGTACACGTGAAATCAAATAAAGAGAACTCCAGCAAACAAACCCCTACAGTAAACGGAAGCGGACAAGGCTATTACACCCAGCCCACAGTATTCCATAATCAACTCGTCTTTGTCAGTGAAAACGACTTGTGGCAGGTTCCGCTTGAAGGAGGACGCGCCCAACGTTTGACCAGTGCACTCAGCGAAACTCATTCCCCAGCCTTTTCTCATGACGGACACTGGATTGCCTGCTGTACCATGGAAGAGGGTGAGCATGACGTTTATTTGATGGAATCCAGCGGTGGACCACTCCAGCGCCTGACCTGGTTAAACAGCGTGACGCATATCGTAGGTTGGTCAAAGGACGGACAATATATCTGGTTCCGCAGCACACACCAGTCTGTTCACAGTCGGGGCAGCGACGCCTGGCTTTATCAGGTTTCGCTCAACGGCGGCCCTGTAGAACGCCTGCCTTTCGGTCCGGCCATGACCGCGAATCAGCAGTTGAGCGGGGAAAATGGAATCGTTCTGGGACGCAACACTCTGAATAATTCACGCTGGAAACGCTATCGTGGAGGAATGACTGGTGAAATCTGGGTTGACGCACAGAATACAGGAAATTTTAAACGTTTGTTTGGTGATCTTCCGGGAAATCCTGTGCGACCGTTTTGGTTGGGAAAACGACTGTGGTTTATTTCAGATCATGAAGGTCTCGGTAATTTGTATTCATGTACTGCTCAAGGCAAAGAATTACGACAAGAAACTTTTCAAAAAGAATACTACGTACGTTTTCCGGTAACCGATGGAAACACACTTGTTTATCATGTTGGTGGAGAATTATGGAAACTTGATCCTCAGGAAAAAACTTCTGCTAAACGTGAGGCACAAATAAACATTGGTTGGCATTCAACCAAAACCCGTTTGCAGCGTCGATTTTTTTACGGCGAAGCATACTGGGAAGAAACCATGCTGCACCCTCAAGGACATGAGGTCGCCCTTACCGCACGTGGAAAATTATTTTCGATGCCGCTTTGGGAACAAGCTGTTCGGCAACACGGAACTCGAGACGGCGTACGCTATCGTTTGCCCTGCTGGCTGGCTGACGGGAGATTGGCGGCAATTTCAGATGCATCCGTGGTACAGAGTAAAGCAAAAAAACTTTCAGCTATGGAAGAGCAACTTGACGTCTTTGAAGCTTTTCCGTCCGAAACACCTGTTTGTTCGCACAAACTTCCCCCGGGACGTATCCAGGAAATTGCGGTTTCACCACGGCATCCGCATCTCGCGTTGACAACCAGCCGGATGGAACTTTTTTTAATGAACGCGGAAACCGGGCGTATTAACAAACTTGATCACTCGAAGGTACGTGAAATTCGTGAAATTGTTTTTTCACCTGATGGAAGATGGCTGGCTTACACAAAATATTTGAGTCTCGAATTAACTGCGATTTTCCTGCTGGATCTCAAACCGTCTGCAACCGGTAAACGTGTAAAACCGTCAGAAGCGCTTCAAATTACAAAGCCGGTTCGTTATGATTTCAGTCCGTCTTTTGATCCGGATGGGCGTTGGTTGTATTTTCTTTCTTCAAGAACATTCAACCCTATCTGGGACACTGTGCAAACAGGCACCTCATTTTCCCGCTCAATGAAACCGTATCTGTTGACACTGAAAAAAGACGCGCAGAATCCTTTCGTAGCAAAACCGCATGCCCCCGGACGTGAAATTGGAGAAACTGAAAGCGGCGGAAGTCAAGAAGCACAGGATGCTAAAAACAAAAAAAGTCAAAAACTTCCTGAACAAAAAAAACTCGCAGTCGAAATAGACTTAGCCGGAATTGCGGATAGAATTATAGAATTTCCGGTTGCAGAAGGTGTTTATGAACAAATTACTGGTCTTGCAAACAAAGTTGTTTTCAGTGAATTTCCACTCTCGGCAAGCTTCGATGATACTGCGGATGAAGATGATATGGAAAAGGATGAAGGCATCTTGTGGATGTATGATTTTGAGAAACAGGAAATTGAAACAATAGTCGACAATGTTGGTTTTATACAAACTTCCTCAGTCGATGAAGCCGATAATTCAGCACGTACCATGCTCTACAGTTCAGGTGATCAGTTGCGTGTTCTGGAAGCAGGAATTCCTGTTCCGGAAGAGCTTAAAGCAGAAAAACATTTTTCCAGAAAAAGCGGCTGGCTGGATTTGAACCGTATCCGAATTTCCGTGCAGTATCAGGAAGAATGGACGCAAATGTTTCAGGAATCATGGCGTCTGCAAAAAGAGTTTTTTTGGACTGAAGACCTCTCCGGCGTTGATTGGGAACGGGTTTACCAACGCTACGCTCGTTTACTACCGCGAATTGGTTCGCGCTCAGAACTATCTGATTTAATCTGGGAAATGCAGGGAGAACTGGGGACATCTCACGCATATGAGTATGGTGGTGATTATCCGTATGCACCTCGTTATCCGGTTGGATGTTTGGGGGCTGATATTGTTTTTGACACAAAGCAGGGCTCATGGATTTTTCAAAAAATATATTCAGGTGATATTTGGAAAACCAACGAACATTCACCTTTGGCAGAACCTGGTGTCCTCGTTTCAGAAGGTGATCAACTTTTGGCAGTCGGAGGAGTCCCGCTTGATGAACACAAAACTCCCGGAGAATTGCTCGTGCATCAGGCAGGTCAGTTTGTCCCACTTACAGTGCTTGAAAGTGGCAGCAAAAAGAAGGGCACAAAAAACGGCCCTGCGGTTACACGTCAAGTCGTTGTAAAAACCCTGATCGGTGAACAAGAAGTGCGTTACCGCGAGTGGGTCGGAAATAATGTGAAAAGCGTTGACTCGCTGACCGATGGACGTATCGGTTATCTGCACCTTCCGGACATGAGTACTAATGGAATAGCAGAGTTTCATCGAGGTTATTTATCCCAGGTTGACCGCGAGGGTTTGATCGTTGATGTTCGTTATAATGCAGGAGGTATGGTGTCCCCACTCATTCTGGAAAAATTAGCTCATCGGCATTTGGGTTATGACGTACCGCGCTGGGGATCACCGGAATCCTATCCATACCACACTCTACGCGGACACCTGATCGTGATCGCCAATCAGTTCACAGGCTCTGACGGTGATATGTTCACGACAAGTTTCCGGCAGTTGCAGCTTGGACCTCTAGTAGGAAAACGTACCTGGGGTGGTGTGATCGGCATCGACGGACGTTATCAACTGGTGGACGGGACAACAACAACTCAGCCTCAATATTCCATCTGGTTCCATCACGCCGGTTGGTCGGTTGAAAATCACGGTGTTGACCCTGATATTGAAGTGGAAGACACACCGCAATCTTTTGTAAAAAATGAAGATCCTATGCTCTCGCGTACGGTTCAGGAAATGCTGCGGTTGTTAAAAGAAAAACCTGTGCAGTCTGTTAGTTATTCTCCATCCCCCAGACGTTTGCTTCCGGATTGAGATAAATCCGCACAGGAACTACTTAACATGCTTTAAGAGTTAATCAGACATTTTACTTGTAAATTTATACACTTTTTGAGATAATACGTGGATGACAAATAATTATTGCCAAGACTCCTCTTCTAAAAATCTTCCATGCTACTAACTATTCAGCCACTGATTGATCTTGCCAATACTGATCTGGAATTACAGACAAATATTTACTCCCGCTCACATCTGGAACGTCAGATAGATACGGCGAGATCGGTTGTTGACCAACATCAAAAATTATTTGAGCAAAAAAATAACGAACTTAGCCACATAACCAACGAAGGCAAAAAGGTTCAAAACAACATCCAAATTCAGGAAGAGCTGATATTGCGTCTCGATGAACAAGTACCGAAGATTCGCAACGAAAAAGAATTTGCTGCCAGCAAAAACCAGCTTGAGGAAGCCCGTAAAATGTTGGGTTTGCTAGAAGACAAAATGCTTGAAATGGACATGAAAAAAGAAGATCTGGATCAGGAAATAGAATCTGTCAACAGCGAACTTACTGAATCCAACTCTGCATTTCAGGAAGAGACATCCGGACTCCTGAAAAAACAAGAAAAAGCAGAAAAGAAAATCGCAAAACTGGAACCTCGAAGAAACCGTTTACTGAAAAAAACACCACAAAACATCAAACGTTTTTATGAACGTTGTCAGGAAAGCGGAATCTCGACACCTGTCTGTGCCATTCAGGACAAAAGCTGCAGTGGTTGTCACATGGTTTTATTACCACAGTTGGTCAATGAATTGATGGCAAATCCGAATGCACACAAAAACTGCCCCTATTGTTCACGCATTTTGTACTTTCCGGAAGTTGAGGAAGAAATAGAGTCATAAGCCGGATTTTCAGCACACATTTTTTGTATTTAGAAGTTGAACAAACTTTGTTTCAACAAGATACGATCATGAAAAGAAATGTTGCATTGTTTTTATTTGCACTAACATTTTTTTTCGGCTGCAATTCTTCAACACCCTCACGATTTATATATCCTGCAGAAAAATCGATGGAGGTACGCTACCTCTGCCGACTGCCTTATCAGGACGCATCTGCTCCCCATCAAGCGTGGAGCAAGTCAACTCCCTCATGGATTTTCATTAACGAAACAAAAGTCATAGTTTATTTTAAGAATGACCGCACCTTTGTGCTCCCCCGTACCTCGGAAATCACTCTCGCTCCAGGAAAATACCGCTGTATACTTTGAAATTTACTGACTGATTTTCTTTTTTCAGTCTACAAAATTTTCTCCATTCAGTATTTTCGCAAAAACATCACGGTCCACATTTCCTCCGGACGCGATAACCGCCACTTTTCGGCCTTTATTTTTCGCTGATTCCTGTAGTGCAGCAGCAATTGCGGCAGCACCTGCACCTTCGCAGACATTATGAGTGCATTCATACATAATCCGCATTGACTCCGCAATTTCAGTATCGCTAACCTGCACAATCCTCTCAACACCTTTCCAGATCATTTCCAGTGCAGACTCTTCAGGTATTCGACAGGCCATACCGTCTGCAATTTTAGTACTGACTGAAGACTCAATTGGACGGCGGGAACTGAACGATTCCGCATAAGCACTGGCATGTGCAGAAACAACACCGACGATTTCAGTCTTCAAGTTTAATGCATCACGAGCCGCAAGCATTCCACAGATTCCGGAACCTAAACCAATAGGAACGTAGGCGACATCCAGATCCTTGACCGCACTCAGCAATTCCAGACTATAGGTTGCAACTCCGGTAACTAACAGTGGATCAAAGGAAGGCACCATTTGCAATTCTTCTTCACGTGCTAGTTTAATCGCAAATTCACGCGCGGCCTGAAAATCATCACCATGTTCCAGCAATTTCACTCCAAGCGCCTGCATGGCAGCATTTTTCTCTCGACTGTTTCCGTGAGGAACCACGATAGTGGTTGGAATTCCGTAACGCTTTGCAGCAAAACCCACAGACTGACCGTGATTTCCACGGGTCGCACAGACCACACCTTTTGGAATTGCAAGTGAGTTTGCAAGATACGCGAAATAGACCAAACCACCGCGGATTTTAAAAGCACCATTCGGCGTATGGTTTTCATGTTTAACCCAAACCTCTGTACCTAAACGTTCACATAGCAAAGGCCAGCAATATTGCGGAGTCGCCTGCATTTCCGCATAAACGATACTTGCGGCTGTTGCTATTTCATCAAGGGTAATTTGCTGCATACTTATGAGCCTTCTTTGTTATTTGCCACAGCGGTTAGTTCTGCCATCACTTTGTTGATCATCCGTAATCCAGATTGCTCTTTGAGGGTCAGAATAGATTCCGGATGAAACTGCACAGATGCGACCGGTAAAGTTTTGTGACGCAACCCCATTATTAATCCGGAATCAGTTTTCGCAGTAACTTCCAAACATTCCGGTAGTGAAGCTGAATCCACGTAAAGACTATGATAACGTCCGGCGCTGAAGGGGTTTGGCAGACCGGCATAAAACGATTCACCATTGTGATTAATCTTTGCGGATTTACCATGAACCGGATGTTCAAGAGTCAGCAGTTTTCCACCAAAATGCTCCGCAATTCCCTGATGTCCAAGACACACTCCAAAAACAGGAATATTCCTTTTGAGTGCTTCGCCGACTAATTCCGGTACTTTTTGTTCACTTGGAAATCCCGGACCAGGTGAAATGAAAAGTAAATCCGGAGATATTTCGTCTAGCATCTGATACGGAAATCCGGAACGGAGGGTGATTACTTTTGCACCGGTTTGTCTGACATAACTTGCTAAAGTGTGGACAAAACTATCTTGATTATCGACAAATAAAACCGTTTTTGAGTCGCCTGTCTGCGGTAAATCAAAATCAACTGAAGTAGGCGGTTTGCTGCCTAAAGTCGCTCCCAAAAAGGCGGAGGCTTTGATGTGCGTTTCCCGCTCTTCCGTGGCAGGATCTGAGTCATAAAGCAAAGTAGCACCGGCCCTTACAGTGGCTTGTCCGTTTTTAAGATGAACTGTGCGCAAAGTCATTCCGGTACTGACATAACCGTTAAACCATAAAAATCCGATACAACCGCTATACCATCCACGCGGTGAATTTTCCATATTTTCAATTGTTTGCATTGCAACCGGTTTTGGAGAACCGGTCACTGTACAGGCCCACATGTGCGTCAAGATAGCATCAACCGCGTCCCTGTCTTTGTTCAAAACACCTTCCAAATGATCAACAGTGTGGATTAACCGGGAATAACGTTCCAACAAACGCCGACCGATTAAGTGCACACTACCTGGTTCACAAATCCTCGCCATATCGTTACGGTCCACGTCAGTACACATTGTGAGTTCTGATTCCTCTTTTTCTGAAGAAATAAGATCTTTTATCCTTTCTGCAGTTTCCATCGGATCATTCCCTACAGGAACTGTTCCGGAAATCGGACTAGTTTCAAAACGATCTTCTTTTACTCTTACATACATTTCAGGAGACGCGCCTACCAGTTGTTCTGCACCCATGTTGATCAGAAAACTGTAAGGACTTGGATTTTGCTCACAAATTCTTTTGAATAAAGTAGATGGTTGTTCTCCGAAAGCTGTAGAAAATGCTTGCGAAAGTACAACCTCAAAAAAGTCACCACGTCGGCAGCCTTCCTGTATTTTTGCTACTTTCTGCTTAAACTCTCCTTGAGCGTGATCACACTTAATTTTTCCATCCGCCTTTGCAGGGACAACCGGAAATTCTTCTCCGGTGTTCCACCAGCTTTCTGTCATACCGTCCGGTGTATCGATATGATATTCAATTTTGTAAGCCTCTTCCTTTTGCCGATCAACTACCACCAACTCAACCGGTAAAAACAAATGGCAATCTGTTTGTTCAGGATCACGTTCGTGCTTTGCTTCAATATTTTCAAATTGAAAAACCAAATCGTAACCAAATGCGCCGTACAGACCAAGATAAGGATCAACGCTGCGAAACAGTTCAAATATTTGCCGAATCACAGAAAACACACTTGGCTGGCGGCTTCTTTCTTCTTCCGGAAAGAAATCCGGTCTTGGTTTCACTGTTCCTGAAATTTGTACTGCAGGTTGATCAGCAGCATCTGCAAAAACCAGTGTTTCAAGATGAGGGTGATTCTGCAAAACAGGTGCGATCAATTTCAGTAGACGTGTTCCATTTGGATTGAGTGCGTTAATTTCAAACTGTTGTTTCTTGGCAATCAGTTCCAGCGCGGGATGTATAAATCCCAAATCCCAACGTGAATATCGATCCGGAACTTCGTAGTTGCTGACGAAAAGCGCGCCTTTTTTAATATCAATATATTGATATATTTTGTCGAGGGCATGTTCTGCATCCAAAGGAGTAATCGCCTTTTTGATTTTAATACCGCCCTGAGTTGTAAATGTAGAGTTGTTCATGATATTTATAAATTGTGTCACTGCCCAGATTCGGGCATCAAAAACAGGTTGCTTATTGTAACAGAACAAGATTTATCTGCAACCTGCAACATCCGCTATTTGCGTACATTCCTGTATGCTGACCAAACCAAAACCGCTCAATAACTAAGCTGGGAGAAGCTATCTCTGCAGTAACGGTTTGAGACAGTACTAACTTCCTTCGGCATTTCTAATGTTGTTGATAAACTCTTTTACTTTCAGCAGATCTTTAATTCCAGGTTCACTTTCGACTCCGCTGCAGACATCCACGCCCCAGGGCAGTACTTTATTGACGGCCTCAGCGACATTTTCAGGCGCCAGTCCGCCTGCGAGAATCAACTTTCCCATTCCAGAAACAGTTGAAGCAAGCTCCCAATCAATTTGTTGTCCGGAACCTCCGTAATGCGTTTTACTGTATGCATCCAGCAGAAAAGTTTCACAACCATAATCCTGAATCCGCTGCGGTTGAAAATCCGGAGAAACCCGAAAAGCCTTATACCAGGGCGCCGTTATTTTTTTGCAGCTTTCAGGCGTCTCATCGCCATGCAACTGAGCGAGGTCCATGCCTGTTTCACGCATGATACTATCCAATGAATCAGTAGATTCATTAACAAAAACACCTACTGTAGTAACTGATTCAGGAAGTCCGGCAACAATCTCCGTGGCTTTTTCCGTAGTAATGTAACGTGAAGATCCGTTCCAGCAATTAAGTCCAAGCCAATCCGCACCTAATTCAACACATGACAAAGCCTGTTCCAGACTGGTCAAACCGCATATTTTAATGATGGAAGAAAGAGTAGATTTATTCATTTTCATTCGCTTCTGGATTGGTTTTTTCTGCTGAAACGCTATAATGTAGAGTTGTTCTAAGTTACTGTGACTCACAAAATAAGCAACGGATAAATCAAGTTAATCATATGTCTGCTCAAAATTCTGCCTTTTCATGGCAAGGAGACAAGCTTGTTCTGCAGATTTTGCTGCAGCCGCGTGCCTCTCAAAATGAATGGGCCGGACATCACGATGGCCGTATACGTTTACGCGTTACTGCACCTCCGGTTGACAATCAGGCAAACTTGGAATGCGTGAAGTTTATTGCAAAATCCTTAAAAACCGCAAAGACAAACGTGAGCGTGGTACGTGGAAAAACTAGCCGAGCAAAAACTGTTGAGATCCTGAAACCTGACCCTGACTGCTGGCAAAAAGTTTTAATAAAATTGGTAGCTAATTGAACATGAAAGCCGCTTCGAATTCAATGCTGCAAAACAGCTAAGAAAATAAAAACTGATCATTAAGCTAAATACGTGCTAAAAAACCCTTCAAAATATTCCTCAAATAGACGCTTAGGCATTATTGTTTTGTTGCTGACAGTCCTTAGTTTTTTCCTCACTGTCTCTGCTGCGGCTGCACAGTGCTGGACTAGTGACTTGAGTGAAGAAGAACAATTGGCGGTGGCGCGTGAGACATTTGCGGATGGCCTCTATTCCGCATCCATTGAAACCGCAAAATGTTATCTGGATCAATTTAAAGAAAGTGCTGCACGTGAAGAGATTTTATTCCTGCATGCAAAAGCTCTACGCAAAGGCGGCGACATTCAAGCATCAATCAAAGCTTATGATGAACTGAAAAGAAATTTCCCGCGCAGCAAATCATATCTTGATGATGAAGTGCTGCAGCAAGGTATTATTCTGGTACTGACCAGAAAATATCCACTCGCGATTAAAACCCTGACTTCGCTGCTGCAGGATTACCCTACTTCAAAACTCAGGGATGAAGCTCATTATTGGTTGGGGTATGTAATTTCATTCAGTGCGGAACTGTTACGCAAAAAAAATAAACAGCAGGCACTACAGGAATATAAAACATCCATTCAGCATTTTAAGAATAGTGACCCAACTGCCTTAACCCAAAGTCAACAACAGGAACGCTGGTATTTAACCGGACGTGCGTGGTGGTTTCTGGATGACATCTCAAAAACAGCGGATGCATGGGAGCAGTATTTGAGACACTCAAAGTCCGTCAAACCTGAACAGGCTTTGAATCTTAAATATCAGTTAGCAGCTAAGTTTCAGCAGGCAAATAAATACGAACAAGCTGAAAGCTGGTTTGCACGGATTGTCACCGATCATGCTGACTCAAAATTGGCTGCGGAGTCTGCATTTTGGCGGGCAGAGATGGCATACGCGGCATCACTTCAACAAACAGAGACTGCTTCTCTGGAGCCAAAATCAGTCAACCGTTTGGTGAACAATTATAAAATATACTTAACAAAAAAGGATAAAAAAAACCTTCCGCTGACTTATTACCGTATTGGTGTTTTAGAGCAAAAACACCAGCCGCATGAAACAATTATTGCTTTTCTACAATATTTAAATACAAAGGACAAAACATATGCGAGCGAAGTTCAGTACCGTTTGGCTTACCTCTATATAGAAAGCAAACAACTTAAAAAAGCAATTGAGACCTTTAGCAAATATTTAGGTACGAATGACAAAACTTATGCTAATGATGCGCAGTACCGCTTAGCTTATCTCTATATTGAGACTAAAGAGCCAGAAAAGGCGATTGAGACATTCAATAAATATCTCAGCAGTGGTAAAGAAAAACATGCCGTAGAAATTCAAATCAGGCTGGGTTACCTCTATATCGAGACTAAACAACCGAAAAAGGCAGTTGAAATTTTTAACAAATATCTCGCCAGTGGAGATATCGAACATCTTGCAGAAATCCAAATCCGGTTAGGTTATCTTTATATAGATACAAAACAGCGGGGAAAAGCGATTAAGATATTTGAAAAATATCTCTCAGGCAGAGATACCGAACATGTTGCGGAAATCCAAATCAGGCTTGGTTACCTCTATCTGGAAAACAAACAAACAAAAAAGGCGATTAAGATCTTTGAAAAATATCTCGCCAGTGGCGTAACAGAACTTTCCGCGGCGATTCAACTGCGACTGGCTTACCTTTATGTTGAAACAAAACAAAGTTTTCTCGCAATTTCACTGCTTGAACAAGTTCGGCTGCATTCTGATTACCAGCAAAATCCTGAACTTTTGCAAACATTGATGGTGCTCTACCGGGAAACTGTATCAAAAGAAAAATTCATTCAATTTCTCTTAAGTGTCAGAAGTAATCCCAAGTTGGAAGAACAGGTGCGTCACGGATTTCAAACTCAGTTACTGCTCACTTACTTTGAACAAAACAATTGTGAAGTATTGCTTGCGGAAATAAAGGACAAACCCGGTTATCTGCAAAAATCCAAAAATACAAATCCAGAAGAATGGCAGCATTTACAGTACCTGAAAAGCAGTTGCCTGCTTGAAACAAAAAAGTGGGAAGAGGCTCGCATAGTTTCACGCCAAATATTTGAGAGTGAAAAATATCGTCAACAATCAATCCGGATTTTGCTGGAATCTCACAAACAGTTACAGGACTGGAAGGCAATTACCTTGGAATTTCAGGAAATTTTTGAGAGAAAATCACCTGCGATGACTATCCCTTATTTTCAACTTTGGATCTTTGCAGCACAACGTAGAGCAGATTTTCAACGTCTTGAACGTATCAAAATAATTTATCAACGTTGGAAAACATCTTTTCCTGAAGACACAGAAAATTTGGCACAGATTAATACATTTATCACCACCTCCCGTTTGCAGAAACTGACTGAACAAGAAAACTGGAAGGAGATCTCAGTCCAAATTCGTCAAGATGTTAATT
>Ga0302139_10000723_pt1 | contig 15878 bp, 14 predicted proteins | sample CBN3_331_MG_FD_203104 | JGI IMG/M metagenome (GOLD analysis project Ga0302139, IMG submission 203104) | Marine microbial communities from Western Arctic Ocean, Canada - CBN3_33.1 | ecosystem: Environmental > Aquatic > Marine > Oceanic | place: Canada: Western Arctic Ocean | collected 2017-09-15 | reverse complement strand
CATAGAGCACGCACAGCAACTCGTTAATTGTCCGCCCGTCGTGATCTGCAAACGCCTGCTGTATTCGTTTCGGTAGCATCGGCTGCATGCTCTGGCTTACATAAGCGCAGACGATGTTGATCGGCTCGGTCGGAGCCGATCGGCCGATGATGACTTCCGGCGGCTGTCCTTTCAGTCTCACATCCAACTCGGGCAGCACGACGAGATCGAATTGCAGCCCCTTCGCCTGATGCACGGTCATCACACGCACGGGCGCAGATGTCGGCGACTCAACACGCGTCGCTTCCACATGCCGCACGAAGTCACGCGGCCTGACGGTCGCGGAGGCGTCATAACCGTAAGCGGCCTCCACAAGCTGTTTCAGTCGCCCCAGCTCTCGGCTGTCGCAAGATTCTGCCAGCGCACAAACCCAGACATACAACGTGCGACCGTAACCCTCGTCGGCCAGTTGCTCACGAATCGACAGCGAGAGATGTCGAGCCGCGTCGTCATCGGTCGAGTCGTTCAATCCGAGTAACGGCCCCAACGGCGAATGCGCGACATGAAACCGCGCAGCCGTGTCGCCCGGATGATCGGCCAGCTTCAACAGCGAGAGAATCAACTGCACCGCCACGGAATCGGTCAGCGGGTTACCGCCTTCTTCACTGGCGAAAATGTCGTGTGCGTTACGCAGTCGGTAGATGAGGCGTGCGACCGACTTGTTCCGCCGAACCAGCACACCCACGCTACAACCCGGATGCGATTTCACTAGCCGGGCGATCTCATCCGCCGCGAAGTCGAGCGTGACGTCGCCCTGTTTTTCTTTCTCTCCAGCCATGTCGGCGGCCAGCAGTTGGGCATAGCCAGGATATTCAATCCGCTCGGTTTCGTGAGATTTAAAACGTTCCGTCCAAGCAGCGACGACGGTCGGATTCTTTTCCAGAATCGGATTCGTCGCCAGGTTGTCGAAGACCTCATTGACGGCCTCGATGATGACCGGGCTGGATCGAAAGCTCTTGTCGAGCCAGTCGGGTGTCAGACCGGGAAGCTGCGAATCCAGCTCGTCGAACAACTCCGAGACGCCGCCTCGCCAGCCGTAAATCGCCTGCTTCACGTCACCGACACAGAAGAACGACCGGTCGTCGCCCGCAGTGACGATTCGCTCAGCCAACGATCGCAACACGTTCCATTGGGCCAGCGAGGTATCCTGGAATTCGTCGAGCACCAGATGCGCGACGGCCGCGTCCAGACGAAAGTCCGGGTTGTGAATTCGCTTCGCAGCTAAGCCGTCGGACAACAAGTTCGTCACGTCGCCGAACCGCAGAGCACGCTCGCGGCGTTGCAGTCGGCGATAGGCCACGTCGAATTTCTCCAGTAACCGGAACTGCGCGTCGGTGCGGTCGACGATCCGATTGACCAGCACCGCCTGCGCGTGATCGACAACCGGTTCATAGACGTCGAGCACGTCCGCTTCGACCGGCTTATTGTAGAACGCCTGCTCTCCGGAGATGAGTTTCGGTGGCAGTCCCTTCTTGGCGAAGTTCACCCAGTCGCCGGCTTTCAGAAGTTCGATACTCGTCGCATGCGCCTTGTTCCAACGCTTGTCATCGAATTCACGCAGTGCATGAAACGCCTCGATGCAGGCTGCCAATTCGTCGTCGTCCAAATGCGAACGGCGATTGAGCACATGCCAGGCGGCTTCATCGGTCTCTGCGTACAGCCCATGTAAGGTGCGAACCACGCCGCGAATCTGTTCCGAGACCGACCGCGTAACGTCCCCTTTGCTGAGCAATCGCATGAGGGTGACGACTTCACCGGTCGACTCGGTTTCGAGCACTTCGCGAATCGCTTCGGAACGCAAATGCTCGTCGTACAATTCCTCAACGATTCTCCAACCGGTCGGCAGGCCCAATTCAAAACCGAAGCTGCCGGCCAATTGAATGAAGAAACTGTCTAGCGTGCCGATTCGCAACCGGTGCAATTGTTTGAGCAGCCTGTCGAGCAATTGCCCGCACGTATTGCGATCCAGCCCGGCGATGGGAACGGTCTGCTGCAACTCGCGAAGTGGCTTGTCACTTTCGATCGCGTCGGCCACGCGCAGTAGCACCCGATCGAGAATTTCTGCAGAAGCCTTTCGAGCGAAGGTGGTCGCCAGAATCGACTCGGGAGCCGCTCCCGCTCCGACCAGGCCGATGAACCGGTTCGACAATTGAAACGTCTTCCCCGTACCGGCCGAGGCGCGGATGACGACATGCGGAAAGTCGCGTGCGGTGTCGCTCACGCTTCGTCCTCCGCATCGAGTTTGCGCATCGCTTCGCCGAACACATCGTCCTGACAAATCGCCGCGAACTCCTCGAAGAACGCCGGCGGAGGGGTCGTCAAGCTGTCAAACTCGCCGCGTCGAATGCTGCGCACAACGTCTTCGGCGGTTGCGTCGGCGGAGGAAAGATCATCGCCCGTCCAATTCGCCAGTAACTCACCGGTACGCGAAACATCTTTCGGGATCACGACGTACCCCAACGCGACCGATTCGCCTTCGATATCTAAAGCGTTAAGCAAGTAGCGATACAAGGGCAGTTGTAGGTCGATCCATTCCTCTTTCTTGCGATGTGTCTGCTCGGGTTTCTTGGCCGAGTCGCCCGTTTTGTAGTCGATGACAACGTATTTCCCGCTCTCACGGTGTACGTCGATTCGATCGATCCGACCACGCAGGAACATCGGTTCGTCATCGACAACGAACGGGGCCTCTTCGTCACTGACGTCCGCCTCGACCTTCGCAATTGACCAGCCTTTGGCGATCCACCCTGCTTGCCAGTCAGAGAACGATTCGAGCCGTGTCCGTAACAGTTCGACCTGCACCCGCACCGCCGGCAACGGATGCTTGCCGAACTTCGCGCGGGTTATGTCATCCAGGAACGAACTGAGAATGGAACGAATCTTCTTGGGGTCGGTCTCGGACTTGGCGTCGTCATCGCTGCCGAATTTCTGTAGCACGTCGTGCAACAACGAACCGAACCCACCGCCGTCAAGCTCCTCCGCCGCGTCGTTACGAGTCTTCAGTTTTAATCGCTGTTTCAGGTAGTACCGGTAGGGACAGGCGAGGTAGTCGCGGAATTCGGTCACCCGCATCGAAGAGATCGGCTCAAGCATTGCCGGCAACGTGGGGATCGGAAACTGTGATTGCTCTTGCCCCGGCTGCAAGCTGCCCGGCAGCACGAGCGATTGCTGGACTGCAGGCGTCGCAAACCAGCGTTGGGTTTTTTGCGCCAGTAGGTTCTCATCGCCCGCGAACAACAGGCGACTGGGAATCAGCGGATCGTTGCGAGCCGTGCGACGTCCGCCGATGATTCGCAGTTCTTTACGCGACGCCAGTAACACGGAGAGCGCATACGCATCGCGGGCGAAGCGCAGGTCGTTGTCCTGCAATTGCAAATGCGCTCGCAACGCGTTCGGCAAAAAGGGATCCGCATTTCGCGAGGAGGGTACGAATCCTTCGTTGAAACCGCTGACGATCAATGCCTCGGCATCGTCCAACGGCAGTTCCAACCAGCCGAGGAATTCGATGGCCGGTTCGGTTGTGGCGGGTGGAATCGTCTCGCCCGCAATCGCCGAAAGCACCAACCGCACCGCTTCCGAGCCGGTCACTTTGGGCATCAGCAAATCGGGGATCGCCCCGTGCGCAGCGACCGCTTCGGCGATCTTCTCACAAACAGTGACCACGATTCGCTGGCGGCTCTGTTCCTGGTCCCAATCTTTTTTTCCGTACAGGGCGATCAACACGCCCAGAAGTGCGTCTCCCCATTCCGCCAGCGGGCGCGGTTTTCCTGCCAGCGATTCGACCAGCCCCGAAATGGCATCGTACGCATCGACCAGTTCATCAGAAGATCTTTTCAGACGACCACGATCTAATCGCGAAGGCAAACGCGAAGCGAGGTGATCGTCGAGCCGATCCAGCCAATCCGGTGCAATGCCCTGACTGGTCAGCCAATATTCCAAATCGGGATGTCGCGCCAACGCAGCAAACGCATCGGCTCGCTGCGTACTCAGCGATTGGGCCGCCGCTTCCAGAAAGCGATACGGCCGAGTGAGAGACATCGCCAATCCCACGCCATACCGCGAAGGCAAACCGCATTCATCGAATCGCTGCTCAAGGTACGGCACCAACGATTCATCCGGCACCCCCACAGTGATCTGCTCGGCCGCGAACTCTCCATCGAAACCGGCAACCGTCTTAACGCAGGCATCCGCTTGATCGCCCGGCGTGTCAACAATGTCGACCTGCTTCAACGAGGGCGTCAGAGGTGGTTCTTGCCAAGCTTCGGAAAGCAGACAACCATGCCCATCGAACTGATCGGCCAATGTCTTCGGTGCGAACACCAAAGCCGTCACCGAGTGGGCCACCTGATCCAGCATGGCACGTTGCGTGCGATTCAAATCGACCGTGCCGACAAGCACGATCCGCTGATCCGTTAGACATTCCTCGTAATCGACCGCGAACAGTCGCGCCGTCTGACGGTCCCACAATTGCAGACCGTCGAGCGTGGCCAAGTATTCGCGCTGGATTGCGGCCAGCGTATTCCAACGGTCGACTTCATCGAAGCCGGGCAGGTCGTTGGCTCGATCGGCAACCCGATCGAAATCAAGCCGGTCGGCCGCGAGTTCCTTGTGCAACGAAGAGAGCACGCCGGCCAAGCTCAACCAACCCGGCAGGTCGTCGGCATCAGGCGGTTGTCGCACCAGCGAATGCAATTGTTCGCTGTCGATGGCTCGCAAGGCGGCGATCCACGCGAGCCGTTGCGTGAGATCATCGGCGAACGGCTGCTTCGGTTCGTACAACTGTTCCGGCAAACCGCCGGCCGTCACGATTGCCGGCGGAAACAACGGCAACCCACGCGATTCAGCCTTCTCGACAAGCAACTCCAGCAGTCGTCGCTTGGCCCGTCCACCGGGGACGGCAATCAGCAAGCCACTGAGGTCGATTGCTTCGCCGTCACCACAATCGCGCAGCAACCACTCTGCGGCCGCGTCCAGCGCCGGTGATTTCCAGTCGATGAAAACCCGTTCAAAGGCCATCCCACCATCCCTGATGAACTCCGCTCCGCAACTCGCTCCGTCACCGCTCCGTCACCGCTCCGTCACCGCTTACGATTCTGATGTCAACGCGCGCAGCTTGTCATCGTCGACCGTGTTGCCCTTCGGCAATTGCTTGATCGCTTCCAGAATTGTCGCCACCGTCGCCTCGGTCGGCTCGATTCCGATTTGTTCCAGCCGATGTGCCACGGCTCGTCGCCCACTATGCCGACCGATGACAAGATGAATGCCGTCGGCTCCGACCAGTTCGGGTCGGTAAGGCAAATAGGTATCGGGGTTTTTGAGCAGGCCATCCTGATGAATGCCGGCTTCGGTCGAGAAAATGTTATCACCGGCGACCGGTTTCATGGGTGAGAGCGGAATACCCGTCAGCTCCGAGACCAATTTGCAAAGCGGAACTAGTTTCGTCAGGTCGAGCTTGAGCTTCCGCTCGTACTGATCCTGATTTAACGACAGCGCGACGGCCACCTCTTCCAGCGACGCGTTTCCTGCCCGCTCGCCGATGCCGTTGACCGTGCATTGCACGACATTCGCGCCCTCGGCGATGCAGACCAGCGTATTGGCGACCGCACACCCGAGATCGTTATGGAAGTGAACGGCGAGCAACGCCTCTTCGATGTTGGGCACGTTGTCTTGAATGTAGCGGATGTAATCGCGAGCCTTTTCGGGCGTCAGCACGCCGACGGTGTCCGGGAAACCGATCGTCGTGGCACCCGCGTCGATCGCTTCTTTGTAGCAGCGACAGAGAAAATCCTTCTCGGTCCGGCTGGCATCTTCCGGGCTGAAGGCGACGATGGCGAATTTTTCACTGGCATACGAAACGGTATCACCAATGATCTCGAGCACTTCCACTTCGCTCTTCTGCAGCTTGAATTTCCGATGCAGCGGACTCGTCCCGCAGAACAGGCTCACGCCGCGTTTGTGGTCGGGGTTCCCGTCGAGAGCTTCCTGGGCCGCGTCGACATCTCCGCGAACGGTGCGACACAGGCCCGTCAGCACGGGCTTCTTGACCACGCCGACCATCTTGCGAATCGCCTCGATATCGGCTTGCGACGACGCAGGGAAACCGGCATCGAGCGAATGCACGCCGGCCTCTTCGAGCGCGAGGGCAATACGCAGCTTGTCGTCGGGGTCCAGCGTGGCGCCGGGCATCTGCTCGCCGTCGCGCAGCGTGGTATCACTGAAGAGTACAACATTCGACCGGCGATGATGGCTGATAATCGCCCGCCGCACCGCGTTGTGAACGACGTCTTCAATGCGTTTGAGAATTCCAGGATTCGACATGCGTTGCAATGTAGCTTAGCGACGGTGGTCCACGCTACTCGGACTAAGTATAAAGGCGAGCGGCCAGCGTAAGCTGGCTGTTACTCTGCGATCCATCCGGACGCTCACGCATCCGGCTCGCTTGGTGACGTTTCACCTTTTCTTACAACGTCACCGTCTCAAACTCACCATTGCAAGGGCAGCCGTCGCAGTATTGCATGGTCCGTTCGCTCAGTGACATGATGACCGAGGCAATCGTCAAGCCGCGCAGGTCGGCGGGTTCATCCGGCGAACCGTGGGCGCAGATCGAGCGAGGATACGAAACGTGGCAACCGGCGATTTCATGCAACGTCGCCTGGGTCACCGTTTCCTGCTGCAACAGCCGGCGCAGAGTCGTGTAGCGGGCGATCGAACTGCCCAACGCGGTCGGGCGAATCGTATGGGAATCTTCCAGTCTGTCGGTCAGGTAATGGTTCGTATGCCCGAACGGCTTGCCGTCGGCATAAGCCAACGCGAACTTCGTGGCGGTCGTCTCGACACTGACCAGATAACCTTCGGCATCGGAGATCAGGTAATGCGAACCGCCCGCTCGCTTTCCGGTCGTCGGTGCAGTGACGGCATCGGCCAGATTGCGCCCCGCCAACGCTTTCCGCACGATCACTGCATGCAGCTTGCCCGGACGACAATCGTTGGCGCTGAGATAGTTGATGACGATCCCCATACCGTCTTCGTTCAACCCGGCCGCCCCGACCATGCCAGCCAGCGAGTACACCAGTTGCTTCGGACCATCGGCGGGAGTGATTTCCAAAAGCACGTTGAACCGCTGACGAAAAGCCGCTAGGTCATACGTCTGCCCAATAAACGCCCGCCCGGTTTCCGGGTCGTTCGGCAGCGCGAACGTCGTGCAGCCAACGAGGCTTCCCAAACTTTCCGGCCAGCGGAGATTGCTCACGTCCAGCAGCGAGTTGAGCAGGAAGATATGCTCGAACGACACCCCCGCCCCGCGCGCGATTCCGCGCATCTCTTCGACCAACTCGGGAGCCTCGGCTTCATTAGCCGTCAGCACCGGCGCCCACAATTTCCACAACCCGGCCTCATCAAGTCGCAACGCCGAGGCGGAGAGAATCCATTCCAAGTTCCGCTCGGCATGTTCGCGAACCAAGTCCCGCAACGCCTCCCCATGAGCCGCCCCGATCTCAGCCGGTGTGCCTTGCAATTCAATCAACGGAACAGGCAGCGCGCACATGAGATGAACTCCAGAGATGGTGAGCCGGGACACCCATCACGGTAGCCGCTCGAAGTTCGACGAGCAACAACGCAGTCACCATACCAGCCCGAAGCGCCAGCGAGCGAGCTGGCGTCCCGCCGATCTTCTCTGATTCAATTTGACGCACGCAGTGCTCCACATTTCGCCGTAGCACCTCGAGTGGCAGGGAGCTGCACTGAACGGGTGGTACATTGGCTAAATCGTCACTGCGCCAAGACGTCGCACCAACGGCGAAATTCCCGAGTCGATTAAACATAAGTTATCCCTCAAAGCTGCCCGTCGACGAAACACTCATGCAACTCACTGAAGAACAGCGGACAATCCTCTCGCGAATCCTCGCCGCCACAGAAGATGGCCGTCTTAAATGGCACAAAGAATTCGACGGCTGGTATTCCGCTGCGATTGGAACTCACAACGAGCGGATCTTGATCCGTCGTATGTTCATTGAGACAACGAATCAAGTTGGTGCGGAACCATACTTCGTAGAATTCTCTATGCCCGGCTGGAATGGTCGATACGCGATTGTTGACGATTCCGAGGGGTGGCAATGGATTCGGCGCATCCTCGAAGCTGGCATCGGAGGCTGGGATACTGATTACGAACGAACACTCGCATATCTCGATGTGCATCTCCCCGAAACGGAGAAAGACGGATAACAAGGCGCTCAACCTGACCCGGTGCTGCCGGGCGGGGTTTTGGTGAAATCGGTTTCCTTTGCCTGGCAGCACCGGTCAGGTGAGCTTGGCTGTCAGGCATCACAAGCCAATGGCTGACGAATCGCTCATCGCAGTGCGGTAGGCGATGTTGACCAACGGGAAACGTGGCTGTTCGGTGTGGCGGAACGCGTCACCGGACCACTCGGTTGGGCCGCCTCCATCTGGTGGGAGAACACCCCTGGCGGGCATGTCGATGGAAAGACGACCAAGCAACAACGCGCACTCGAATACAAGCCCGAAGCGCAAGCGAGTGAGTTCCGTACGGCGTTGCTCTGCCGAGTGTCGTTGAGTTCCAGGAGACGTCTTCTGGCCCGCAGCCCACTCGCTCGCGCTTCGGGCTGGTAGGGGGTCACCCTTCCAACGCCGCCACCGCCTCGTTGCGGGTTATCTCGTGGGCCCACAGGTGGGTGAAGGCGGCGCCTTCCAGGAGTTGCATGTTGCGGAGAATTTCTTCGACGCGTTCGGAAAGCCCGCAGAGAACCGTGCGGCCGCCGGCGAGCGTGACTTTTTTTGAGAGGCCGATGAACACGCCGACGAGGGCCGAGTCGATGTAGTCGGTTTGCGAACAGTCGATGATGAGGTGTTCGAGGTCCGGCTCGTCGAAGAGATGATGGACGCGGTTGTATTCGGTTTGCAGGTCGTCGACCCGAAAACCGAACGCACTTCCCTTCGGGCTGATGACGAGTATGCTCCCGCCGCGCTCGACACCTAGCACCTTCTGGAATTTAAGGATCGGTTCAAATTCGGGCATGGGCGGGTGACTTCTCTTCGCGGAGGTTTTGGAGTTTTGGAGAGCGGAGTGCAAGTGGGCGGGACGCTAGGATGTGGCCGCCTGCTGGGATCGATTCGCAGCGAGCAATTCGCCGATTTGCACGGCATTCGTCGCCGCCCCCTTGCGCAGGTTGTCGCTGACGCACCAGAAGCTGAGGCCGTTGGGGTGCGATAAGTCGCGTCGAATGCGGCCGATGAAGACTTCGTCGCTGTTTGTGCAAGTCGAGGGGAGCGGGTACTGGAGATTCTCGATGTCATCAACAACGGTGATGCCGGGGAACGCGGCGAACAGTTCGCGGGCTTCCTCGGGAGCAATCGGCCGTTCGGTTTCGACGGTGATCGATTCGCTGTGACAATTCGCAACCGGGATCCGCACACAGGTGGCGTTGATCTGGATTGACTCGTCACCCAGAATTTTGCGCGTCTCGTACACCATCTTCAGTTCTTCGCTGGTGTAGCCGTCTTCCTTCTCGCTGCCGATTTGGGGAATGGCGTTGAAGGCGATGGGATGCGAAAACACTTCGTACTTGTAGTCGGTCCCTTCCAAATGTGCTTTGGTGCCTTCGACGAGTTCGGTCGTGCCTTGCAACCCGGCTCCACTGACCGCCTGGTAGGTACTGACAATCACGCGGCGAATCGGTGACGCATCGTGCAGCGGTTTCAACGCAAGCACCATTTGCGTGGTCGAGCAGTTCGGGCTGGCGATGATGCCCGTCGCATTCAACGCGGCTTGGGGGTTGATCTCCGGCACCACCAACGCCACATCGGGGTTCATTCTCCAATAACCCGATTCATCGATCACCGTCGCACCGGCTTTGAGAGCGGACGGCAAAAACTCAGCCGCGATGTCGTCGGGGGTGCTGGCGATGACGAGATCGACCCCAGCGAAGGCGTCGTGCGTGAGTTCTTCGAGGGTATATTCTTGACCTTTGAACGTGATCGGTTTGCCGGCCGAGCGGGCCGAGGCGAGAAACCGAAACGTCTCCGCAGGAAAATCGCGGCTTTCAAGTAATCCAAGTACGATGCGACCGACGGCACCGGTGGCACCGACGATGGCGACTGTCTGAAACACGGGAAACACTCCTTCAGGGCTTACGGCGGGCGTTCGCGCAGGGCGATTCGTGGAAAATACTCAATTCTCCACTATAGCGGGACCGTTCGGCTGCGATCAATTCCAGCACCGTCGGTTCGGACAATTTCGCACGGTATACAGGACGTTAAGGAACTACTTCGTTGCTGAGTGTTTTGGACGATCGTCTCCAGAATATGTTTGAGCTTTCAGCGATCAGCAGTCAGCTTTCAGCTAAGAATGATGAGGGTTCGCCGCTGGCCAGAGCTGATCGCTGACTGCTGAAAGCTGACCGCTTCGTTGAATTTCAGTCAGAATGAGTTTTTCAACGGCACGGTATACCCAACGAACTCGCTACAGAGTCGGGTGGGCGGTTGATATACTTCGCGAATCGTTTCCAACCCACTCCCACCTGCCAGCCGGTCGACCGCGGCCGATGGCGTTTTTTCGGATTTTGCACCATGAAAGTTCTCGTCGTCGGCCAAGGGGGCCGGGAACACGTTCTCGTTTGGAAGCTCGCGCAGTCACCAATCGTCGAGCAGGTCTTCTGTGCGCCGGGCAACGCAGGCACAGCCGACGACGGAATCAACGTCAACATTTCCTCGTCTGACACCGAAGGGCTGGTGAAGTTCGCGCAGGAGGAAAACATCGGACTCACCGTCATCGGCCCGGAAGCTCCACTGGTTGCGGGGGTTGTCGACGCGTTCGAGGCGGCTGGGTTGACGGTCTTCGGACCCACCAGAGCGGCCGCCGAGTTGGAAGGCAGTAAGGCCTTTTTCAAAGAACTGATGCAGTCGGCCAACGTGCCGACCGCCGATTATAACATTTGCGACGACCTTGAATCGGCCGAGCATTATATTGCTGGACGCGAAGAAGAAGCGATGGTCGTCAAGGCGGACGGTTTGGCGGGCAAAGGGGTGACGGTTTGTCGCACCAAAACCGAAGCCCGCGCCGCAGTCAAAGCGATGATGGAAGACAAACTCTTCGGCGAGGCGGGTTCGCGGATCGTCATTGAAGACATACTGGAAGGTCAGGAAGTCAGCATTCTGGCGCTGGTTGATGGTCGCACGATTATTCCGCTCGAGACATCTCAAGATCACAAGCCGGCGCATGACGGTGACTTGGGTCCGAACACCGGCGGCATGGGAGCCTACTCGCCGACTCCGTTGGTCAGCCCCGAGTTGATGGAGGAGATCATCGATAAGATTCTCATCCCCACCGTTCACACGATGAAACGTCAGAAACGAAAGTTCTGCGGCGTACTTTATGCGGGCCTAATGCTGACCAACCAGGGGCCGCGCGTGCTCGAATACAACGTCCGCTTCGGCGACCCGGAAGCACAACCGGTCTTCATGCGATTGAAGACCGACCTGGCCAAAGTTCTGTTGGCCGCCGCCGAAGGTCGACTGTCCGACTTGCCCCCGCTGGAGTGGGACGAACGGCCGGCTGTCTGTGTGGTGATGGCGTCGGAAGGTTACCCCGGCGACTACGAAAAGGGCCGCTTCATTCGAGGTTTGAAAGAAGCCGACGCCCTGCCCGACACCAAAGTCTTCCACGCCGGCACGACCCAACGCAGAGAGCACGTCCTCACCAACGGCGGCCGCGTACTCGGCGTGACCGCCTTGGGCGACAGCATCCCCGAAGCCAAATTGAAAGCCTACCAAGCCGTCAAGTGTATTCGTTGGGATGGAGCTTGGTGTCGGAAAGATATTTCGGACAAGGCTCGGGAGTGATGTGTGGTGGCATTGTTGGTGAAGTAGGTCGTGCTGGGCTTGATTGCTGAGCCAGTCCTGATAGGACTAACCCAACTTGGGTTAGAGTGGGCCATAGGATGTGTGAACAGACACGATGGAACTATTCCCCGACCTCGACGAACAGTCCCAACGGGCTGCCGATCCCAACAATCGTAACGGCGAGATCATCGCGGGCGACGCTCGTATCGAACTCGCAAATATGGAATCCGCCTCTGTGCAGTGTTGCGTCACCAGTCCGCCATATTGGGGGCTGAGAGACTACGGCATCGAAGGGCAAATCGGTGCCGAGATGAACCTTGATGATTACATCTTTGACTTGGTCGCAATCTTCGCAGAGGTACGCTGAGTGCTTGCTGACGATGGAACGCTCTGGCTGAACATCGGCGACAGCTACACCAGTGGCGGGAGGACTTGGCGAGACACTGACAAGAAGAACCCCGCTCGTGGGATGAGCTACCGCGCACCAACACCAGATGGCTTGAAGCCCAAGGATTTGATCGGTGTGCCGTGGAGACTTGCCTTCGCATTACAATCTGACGGATGGTATCTCCGCTCAGATATCGTGTGGAACAAGAACAACGGGTTGCCCGAGAGCGTCAAGGATCGCCCATCGAGAGTGCATGAGAACGTCTTTTTGCTGTCGAAATCCGAGCGGTACTACTACGACTACCAAGCCGTCAAAGAACCTGCCGCAAATGGGAAGAAGCGGAACTGCCGCTCAGTATGGACCATCAACACTGAACCCCGCAAAGAAGCTCACTTCGCTACGTTCCCGACAGAACTTGTGACGAAGTGCATACTTGCGGGATCAAAGGAACATTCAGTGGTACTCGCCCCGTTTTTTGGCTCTGGCACCGTGGGAGAGGTCTGTCAATTTTACGACCGCGAGTTTATTGGAATTGAACTCAACCCGAAATACGTCGAGATCGCCGAGCGACGGTTGAAGTGGGCGTGATCAAAACTTCCAGTTTGCATGAACCACACAGAGGTCTTTGCGAATGTACTTGACTTGCAGCTTTCGCTCTGAGCCACCATCGAAGTAGAGTTGAAACTTATCCCGCCCATCTGCACCCTTCACAGTACAATAGCCCGGTTTGGGCGTCTGCGAACTGTTAAACTTCATCTCAAACACGCCATTTTTCGATTCTTGCAGCAACGACGTGGGGATCTTGACCAACTCGTAAAAGTGGGAGGCTGGCATCAGTGACTCCGCTCCGCCGGGCAACTTGAAATACCGCAACTGAAAGATGCGGCTGTAGGCCGTCATGTGTTCGAGAAACATGTCACGCAAACCGTGCAGGTCAGCTTCCTCGTCGCCCCACTTGAAACACGTCAAAATCGACGGTCAGCCAGCCACCACTCCCCGGCCAGCGCTACGTTTTCCGGCCGTTGTCTACAAGCAGCCGCAACGTCGAGAAACTCGACGACGTCGAGACGACGCTCACCACGCTCGTACTTACTCACGAACGTCTGCAAGCGTCCAAGTTTGCCTGCGAGTGCTGCTTGCGATAATCCCTGCCTCGTCCGGGCCTCTACAAGAATCTCCCGAAAAAGCTGATACCGCTCGGTGTGGACTGATTCAACCATCGCTACATCATAAACCGATTTTGGGTTTAGCCCAATTTGGGTTACACTCGCGCGTCATCCGCTCTCCCTATCCAACACCTCTCACCACCCGTCCCACCACGTCACTGCCCGCAAGAACGGCTGACAGCGGACGCTGCGCCGGGTGCCCTGCTTGTCAAAACCGAGGGTGGCATGCTTGCCCTTTTTCAGGCAAGCATGTCGTGGTTTGGGATGCTGACGGGAGGCGATGTCAGGGTGTGCCACGCCAGATGGGCGGTGCGCGCACAGAGACGCGGCGGCTCGGACGGAGCCGCCCCTCCCGAGAAGAATTTCGGGCGGCGTTCGTGGATGCCGAAGTTTTTCACGGCATCGAACCAGTTTTCAGCGATGGTCGCGTGCGTCAAAGAAAAAAAGCGATGTGGGGCGCCCCTCGGTCGATATCGACCGACGCGCGAAAGGGGTCAAATTCCGCCCCGTTCGAGCGTCTGCAGCCGGGCGAACGGGGTTTCCGGGAATCGACAGCCTTCTACTCCTTGGCGGAATGGTTGCGCGGTGGGGTGAAGCCCCTTGCTCGCGCTGCGGGCTGGTTTGGTGTGACGTTGCGTTAGCCGTAGGTTGTCAGGATGCCGCGCATGTTGTCGATCACGGTGGGGACGAGGTCGACGACAAGTCGGGCGGCTCCAGAAAATGTCAGCAGTAGGATCAGCATGTTCGCCAACGCGCGAATGGGAAATCCTACGACCAGAACGTTGATCTGAGGCACGGTGTGGCCGAGGAAGCCCATCGTGAGCGCAACCAGCGACATGATCGCCAGCATAGGAGCGGCCACCTGAACGGCGAGGACCAGTGAGAGGTGCACCAGATCGCGCAGGTAATCGATGGCCGAGACGGAAACGAACGCCTCACCCACCGGCAATGTTTGGAACGTTTCCACCAAAGCGGAGATCATGAGTAAATGCCCGCCGACCGGTTCCATGACCAGGAAAATGGTCACACCTAGCAGATAAAACAATTGACCGCTGACGGAACCACCGATGTCGAGGCCTGGGGCGAACACTTCTCCCAGCGCAATCCCGGCTTGCTGATCGAGCAATTGGCCGGCAAGTTGCAAGCCGGACAAGATGATGAATACCCCCAGGCCGAGAACAACGCCAAGTGAGAACTCGCCAACGCCCGTCCAAGCGTAGTCGAGCACGCTGGATGGAATTTTCGGCGGTAGCAGCCATTCTCGTTCGGTCAGCCCCGAGCCACCCAGTCGGCCGGTGCGTGTTTCCAGTTCGGCGAACCGTTCGTGCAAGTGCGATGGGACTTCCGCCCTGACAAGACGGGCATTGTTGTCGACATCCAGACGGTGAAATGCGACTCGCGAGTGATCTTGCAGCGCAGGAGTGATGAGTAAAGACAGCGTGAGCACCAGAAAGATACGCACGTTTCCCGGAACGATCGACTGACCGAACACCGGCCCGATGACCATCAAACCACTCATGCGGACGAGCACCAGCGTGAATGCGTAAAACTGTTCGAGCGCACGCTCCATCATCGCCCGAGCCGTCATTTGGGCGAGTGGATCGAGGAGTACGCGATCAAACAGATCGTCCACAGCATCACCGCTGACCAAGGGTCACAAGAGCGAGGGGATTTCGGTGATGAGGTCGGTCGAATACTCCATCATCCGAGTCAAAATCCACGGAAGCACGAACAAAGTGGCCAACAACATGGCCACAATTTTCGGCACGAAACTGAGTGTTTGATCCTGCAGTTGGGTCATCGCCTGCAGCATGCTCACAATCAGACCGACAGCCACCGCGACCAACATCACGGGGGCCCCGATGATGAGCGCAATCATCACCGCAGCACGACTTAATTCAACGGCTTGATCGACGGACATGGCGGGCGTTTGTTAGTGATTAGTGGCAGCTTTTAGACAATGGATGGAAGTCGTCAGTCGAAGGGTTTGACGCTGTTGATGAGCATGCCGATGGTCAGGAACCAGCCGTCGATGAGGACGAACAGGAGCAGTTTGAACGGCAAGGAAATGAGTACGGGCGGGAGCATCATCATGCCCATGCTGATGAGGATTGACGAAATGACCATGTCGATGACCAGGAACGGCAAATACACAATGAAGCCGATGACAAAGGCGGTTTTTAGTTCGCTCAACATGAACGCCGGCAGCAGTACGCTGAGCGGAACATCGTCGTAGTTTTCCGGCGGAACGAAATCGCGGGCGGCTTGGGAATCGGGTTTCGGGCGTTGGAAATCGAGGAACATCCAGACGGCGTCGCTGTTTTCGGTTTCCTCAATTTGGTCGCTCATGAACTCCCGCAACGGCCCCGCCGTGTTGTAGAACGCCGCTTCAAGAGTGACAGCCGGCTCGCCGGGTTGAGGGTTCGTGTAGGGCC
>Ga0302139_10000715_pt1 | contig 15991 bp, 14 predicted proteins | sample CBN3_331_MG_FD_203104 | JGI IMG/M metagenome (GOLD analysis project Ga0302139, IMG submission 203104) | Marine microbial communities from Western Arctic Ocean, Canada - CBN3_33.1 | ecosystem: Environmental > Aquatic > Marine > Oceanic | place: Canada: Western Arctic Ocean | collected 2017-09-15 | reverse complement strand
CAAAGCGCGGATGGTACCGGGCCAGCGCCCAGACGATTCTCGATGTGTTTGGGCTGGAGGATGCTCCACGGTTTGCGGCTCTCCTGGCGGCTATGTCTCCACAGACCTCAGTCGAAAACAATCTCATCAACGCGCTGAACACCTGGGTCAACTGGGACAAGGCTGGTCGCCCGACTGGCAAGGCCGAGATTCTGGAAGTCATGAGTGCTTCTGTCCAGGGCAAGAAGGGTGCTGACTCGGTTCTGCCTGGGTGGGTCAACAATTCGGTACGGTCGCTGTCTGCGGAGACTCCAGCCGACGTGAAGCTCGACCTCACCATCTCGGGCCCGAAGGTCAACTCGTTCATGCTCAACCTGAGCGACATGGTCAACGAGGTCACCCTCGACGCTTGGATGGCGAACTACGGGCTCATGTCCCAGGCCCTGCTCGGCGGCACTGGCATGAACGTGGCTGAAACAGAGCCCGGCAAGCCGCCCGCCTATCTCGCCTTCAGTGCCGCAGTCAGGGAGGCCGCCAGTATCGCCACTGAGCGCACGGGCGACCTGTGGACTCCTGCTGAGATTCAGGAGACTGTCTGGTCATGGGCCAAGGTGCTCTACGAGAAGGCAAGTGCAGCCGGTGAGTCCCGTACCGCAAGGCAAATACTGGCCGCAGCAGACCTCACAGCGGAAGAAGTGGCCGATACCCCTGACTTTGCAACCTTGTTCGCAGGGGGCATTTACCGTAAGATCCTTGCCGGAGGAGGACTTGGCGATGAAATCCGAGAGACTCAAGAAAGCCGCGGGCCTGCTGGTGCAGCACCAGGAGGAGAAGGCGCAGTCACGCAAGCAGAAGGAGCAGGCATTGCTCAAGATGCTTTCGACCGACACCTCGCTGCCGCCGCAGACAGACTCGACACCCTCCGGGCCGACCGCGAAAGAGATCGAGCAGCAAATCAAGGACTCTCCCTCTCCGAGGAGAATCTCCGGGGGCTCGGACTTCTAGACGATCAGGGGCTAATCAGCCTACCCGGCGATGGCTCCGAGAAGATTCCGCTCGCGCAGTTGCATAAGGGCGCTCGCGCGCCTGCTTCCGCGCAGAGGTCAATCTACCGGGCGCTCGGGTTGACAGCGACCAAGGGCCAAGACACGAACGAGAGCCTCAAGATTTACCCCCTCCAGACTGTGTTTGGTGAAACGGTTGAAGAGGTCGAGGCGCAGCTTGCCCAGTGGCTTGAGAAGGGCGGCTGGACTTACCGGGTATTCGGGCCACACGCGGGAGAGAACGGCAAGCTATTCTACCCGGAGTTCAGCGACCCCGAGACACCGACCTACGAGAACAGCAAAACGGTCTGGCTTTACGATCCCAGTGAGTCCGAGGGCTCGTTCATGGATCACGCCTACACGCTGGCGTGGCGCGTGACCCACGAGGTTGCCCACGGCATCGTCAACGAGCAGATGACCGAGAAGTACGGTGGGCGTGGCCGGAGAGCCGGGGCGCTTGGCATTATCGTGAAGGGGCCGCACCGCAAGCCATTCGCCCCGCTGACCTTGGCCGATGGGATGCGTGCCGTGGAATGGGAGCACGCGACTTTCATCGAGCAGAGAAGGATTCTTGAGGAAGACTTCGGCATCACTATCACGGACGAGGAGTTTCTCAAGGAGAATGCGATCAACCTCGTGGGTGCCGTGCAGCGGGTAATCACCGGGCAGTTTGGTGACCCCGGTGACTTGGGCGTAGCGGCAAGTGCTCTGGATAGCGAGGCATTGCTGGAGAGTGCATTTGACCTCTTGCGGTATGTGAGTTTTCAAATCACGGGAGACATCGCGCAGACATTTCCTGAGCAGGAGTCGCCCGTCTTCGGGAAGAAGACCGGCATCGAACTCTCGAAGCGGCACCAGAAGCAGCGGACGGCTCTCCTCAAGGCATCTCCCACCACCACCCTGAACCAACCCGCTGGCGAGGGTGTCCGTGGCTCACTGACCTACAACAACGAACTGACCACTGCCATCATGCGGTTCACGAAGGCGAAGAACCTGAGCACGGGACTCCACGAGGCCGGTCACCTCTTCTTTGCCATGATGCTCAAGGATTCCCAGACAGAAGGCATCGACCCCAAACTGATTGAGGATATGCAGACTGCCATCGACTACTTGGGCATGGACTCACTGGAGTCGCTGCTGCAAGACAGCCAGGGCAACCTGACCGAAGAGGCAGTAGCCGCTCATGAGAAATGGGCAGATTCTTTCGTGGCGTACCTGCGAGAAGGCAAAGCTCCCAGTGCTGCACTGCGGGCATCGTTCTCTCGGTTCAAGTCTTGGCTGCTCAACCTCTACAAGACAATGCGCGGCTTGAACGTAGAACTGACCCCGGAGATCCGAGAGGTCTTTGACCGCTTGCTTGCCAGTGACGAGCAGATTACTCAAGCCAAGCAGCAGGACCGCATGATGCCCGTCTTTGAGAGTGCCGAGGCTGCCGAGATGACCCCGGCACAGTTTGCGGCTTATCAGAAGTCCTACGGGCTCATCGACACCGAGGCCCAGGAGGAACTCGGCAAGAAGGTCATGCGTGAGTTGGATCGCGAATTGACTGCGGAATGGAAAGAGAACTGGGAAAAGGTACAGGCCCAGGTGGAGGCGGAAATCAATGCCGACCCCATCGTACAACTGAGGCACTGGCTCCAGTTCAAGACACTGCTGAACGAAGAGACACCCGAGGAGATGGAGCACGTCCGCCTGGATCTGGACACGATCAAGGAGAGCTATGGCGGGAAAAGCACCGTCAAGGCACTGGGCGGCACGGGTTCGTACTCGATGGTGCAGAAGGATGGCATTCACCCGGAACTGCTCGCACCTCAGTTTGGCTTTGAGAGCGGGCAGGAGGTGGTAGACGCCTTGGTCGCGAGCACTAACCGAAAGCTCTCGATCAAGATCGAAACCGACAAGCGGATGAAGGCAACCTATGGGGACATTCTGAACGATGGAACCCTGTCGGAGCTTGCCATTGACGCCTTGGAGAATGACGAGAAAGGGAACTTCCTGATCCGGCAGCAACGCATCCTGGGACACCGGGCAGGGATCGCCAACAATATCCCGCAAGCGATTGCTCGGGACGTGGCCCGTGAAGTAGTGCAGAACAAGCAGATCCGCTCATTGCGCCCTGACCTGTACCGGAATGCCGAAGCCAGGGCAGCCAGGGAAGCGTTGGATGCGGTGGCGGCAGGCGACTGGCAGGCAGCCCACGAGGCTGGGCGGAAGCAACTGCTCAACCACTTCCTGGCTGTGGCTGCGGTGAAGGCCAAGGAGCAGACCACCAAGTGGCACGGGTACACGAAGACGTTCGACAAGAAAGCCAAGCGTGAGCGTCTGGCGCGTGCGGGAGAGGACTACCTAGAGCAGACTGACTCTCTGCTGGGACGTTTCGACCTTCGCCAGATGAGCAATAAGAAAGCCGACCTAGCCCTGGCTGATTGGGTGCAGGCACGGATAGATGCGGCCAAAGCAGAGAACGAGGGTCGAGGCGTCGAACTCATCGCAGAGCCCGCGTTTGTCATCAATGACGATATGCTCGACCGGGAGTTTAGTAAGCACTGGCGCACGATGACGGTTTCCGAGATGGGCGGCTTGGTGGATGCGCTCAAGAACATCGAGCACCTCGCAATGGCAGAACTCAAACTACTGCTGGAACGCGACAGGCTGGACTTTGAGACTCGTGTAGAGCAAGCCCTTGAAACCATCAATGCCCACCAGCGCACAGACAAACCCATCTCGATTGAAACAGGGAATCAGATAGCAGAGCAGAACCGTCTGTCTGTGGGTGCGTACTTTGCGAGTCACCGCAAGCTCGGGAGCCTTTTGGCTGAGATGGATGGCGGCTATGGGGGCGTACTCTTCGACATGATTCTCCGGCCAATGGATGAGGCCGGGACCAGAGAGAGTTCGATGAGGATCGAGGCGGGAACTCGGCTGGGCGAACTCTTCGCACCGTACATGGGTGCCACGAAGATGGAGAGGGCCGGTAAGCGTGCGCGGCACAGTTTGGAGGCTGCGTCCTGGGGGATGGTTCACGCCGTCGAAATGGCCCAGAAAAAGAAAGTCCCAGGCACCGGCCCGAATGTAAAGCCAATGTCCAAGATCGCTCGCCTCATGGCTGTGCTGAACATGGGGAACGCAGGCAACCTCCAGAGACTGACTGACGGGCACGGGTGGAGTCAGTCCGATGCTCTGGCAATCCTGAACACTCTCACCAAGGAGGACATGGATTTCGTCCAGGGCGTTTGGGATTTCATCGAGGAATACTGGGTCGAGGTGGCAGAACTTCAGCGCAAGATTGCAGGCGTGGCTCCGAAGAAGATCCAGCGGCAAGCCATCGAGACTCGGCACGGCACTTATGCCGGTGGTTACTTCCCGGCGGTTTACGACCCAGTGCAAGACCCCAAGGCGTACAGTGATGCAGTGGTCGATGCTGCCAAGAACAGCATGGCAGCAGTGCGTGGCAAGGCGAAGACCCAGGACTCGTTCACGAAGCAACGGGCGGCGAAGGTGGTAGGCCGAAAGATCCGCCTGGACTTCGGAGTGATCTTCAGCCATGTGGGCGATGTAGTGCATCGTCTGGCGTGGCAGGAGTGGCTCATTGATACGGGCAGACTCCTGGCCGACAAACGCATAGCGGGTGCCATCATGCAAGGCTACGGGAGCCCTGTGTACCGGACCATGATAAAGGCCCACGAGGACATTGCCGCAGGGGACGTGCCTGCCGAGAAGGGCTGGGAGCAAGCAATCGACTGGATGCGGAAGGGGTCGAGCATTGCGGGCATGGGACTCAGCATTACAACCGCAATGCTTCAGCCTTACGGAATCACCCAGTCGATGGTTAGGATTGGCCCCAAGTGGGTGGGGCGTGGCATTGCCAAGTGGTGGCGTGGTCCCGAGGAGATGAACAACACTATCGAGTGGATTCACTCCCTTTCCAAGATGATGAAGCACCGTGGGGATGTTGCGACCTCTGACATGAACCGGGAGATCCGCGAGGTACAGAGCGACCTGACCGAAGGCGGCGTGCTCTCCCCGGCATCGAAAAGCTACTTCTACATGATAGTCAAGGCCCAGCAGGTGGTGGACATACCGACATGGCTGGGAGCCTACGAGAAGGAAATGGAGATAGGCTCGGGTGACGAGTCCCGCGCTGTGGCAATGGCCGACCGGGCAGTCATCGACGCTCAGGGGGGTGGTCAGATACAAGACCAAGCCGCCATCCAGCGCGGTGGTCCGATGAGGAAAGCATGGACTAACTTCTACAGTTTCTTCAACACCACATGGAGCAACACCGTAGATTCGTACCGAATGAATGACTTTGAAAAGCCCGCTGATTTCGGGAAGTTCCTGGTGGATATGCTCCTGCTCTACACCGTACCGGCTGTGCTCTCGGACATGATGAGGGACGCGATCATGGACCGCTGGGATGAGGATGAGAGTTGGGCGGAATACATTCTCTGGTCGCAGGTTGGTTATATGCTGGGCACGCTGGTAGGCCCCAGAGAGATGAGCGGACTGGCGAGTGGTTATGCGGATTGGGACGGGCCTGCTGGTGTGCGCGGGTTTTCAGCCGCCAACGCAATTGGAAAGCAGATCGGCCAAGGCGAGGCAGACGCTGCGCTGTTCAAGGCGACGATCCATGCGGTGGGCATCTTCGGGCACCTTCCCTCTGTGGCGGCTATGCGTTTCTTTGAGGGTACTGAAGCATTGATCGAGGGCGAAACAAAGAATCCGGCGGCGCTGCTTATAGGCGCACCAAGGAGTAACTAGATGACAATCTCCACAGAATCCACGCGGGTGGAGTTCACAGGCGACGGGGCAACTCTGCCGTTTGCCGTCCCCTTCAAGTTCCTCGACAAGACCGACCTCGTGGTGGTGTTGCGGACAATCCTGACCGGCGTGGACGTTGTGCAGACGATCTACACGCACTACACGGTGCTGGGTGCCGGGGATGCCAATGGCACGGTTACGTTCGTTACAGCCCCTCCCAGCACGCAGAGGGTGGTGATCTACAACGATCCTCCTCTGACGCAGTTGGTTGACTATCTGGCTGGTGACACGTTCCCAGCCGAGACACACGAGACTGCCCTGGACCGGCTTACGATTCAGCAGAAGAGAACCCGCGAGATTGCCACCCGCTCGCTATCCCTCACTGATACATCGACCGATGGCTCGGGCGAGTACGATGCCAACGGCAACCGGATCAAGAGCCTGGGGACTCCGACTGCTACGACCGATGCAACCACCAAGACCTACGTCGATGTGCTCGTGAATAATACTGCACTCGGCCCGGCACCGACTGGGTTGATTGCTACGGGTAGCGTGACATCGAGGCTACTGGCTGACCGATGGGGTGAGATCAAGAACGTCAAAGACTTCGGGGCTGTAGGCGATGGCGTGGCCGATGACACCGCTGCGGTATTGGCCGCCGTGACCGCAGGGGTTGAGGTCTACTTCCCGGTTGGGACTTACAAGATTGGCGCTGTGGCTGTTCCCGATGGTCGCAGGTTGTACGGGGATGCCACGTTGAGGAACAGTGGAACCACGTCGATGATTGCACTGGGTTCAGACTGCACCATTGACGGTATGACCATAGACGGCACTGCCTCCCTGCAACCACACTGGGGGGTTCATGCCACAAATAAAGACAATGTGACGATCATACGTTGCAAGTTTATCAACCACCGTATCCGGTATACGAACAGCGAGGCTGTTGCCCACTACAACTTCAGAGTATCGGACTGCCTCATCACGGATGACTTCTCAAGCTGGGACTATGTGTCTACGCAACTCGATGCTCTTGCGGTTTACGGAGTCAACGGGGTAACGATTACAAACAATACTTTCCGCGTGACCAACGTACACCGGGTGATGAAGATTTCGGACAATACCACCGTGGTGTCCCCCACTGTCTCAAACTTCTCTTCCCGGTATGTGGTGGTTTCAGGGAATATCATCACCGGATCTACAACGTCTGACAAGCAGGTTCTGGATATGTACCTGGGTGCCGGTGACTTCGCTTTCGTGAACAATGTGGTGGACGTGACCGGGTTTCATGTAGTGGTAGAGGATAAGACTGAATTTAACGCGCCTGCGAATGGGACCAACGCACGGCGCTCTCTGGTTGTCGATGGGAATGTAATAACGGCTGACTGTGCTGCGGTCCAGTTGCAAGGCAGCTTCGGGATAACCCAAGCCACTTTTCTCGATAACAGGAGAGGCAGCGCGGTTGTATCCAATAACATAATCACCCACACGAATACGGACTCCGAGGCAATGTCTCTCCGCTTTCTGAACTCTGCGATTGTCAGCGACAACGTGGTGAACTCACCGGATGCAGGAGCGTCGCCTGCCGGTTGCGTGATACTGAGTAACGAAAGCGCGATTGTCACAGGCAATAAATTCCATTCGGGTTTTGCGTCTATCTCCATAGCGACAACAAACTCCACCGCGCACACGTTCAGCGGACTGTGCAAGTCGGTGATTCTTGCTGGAAACACGTTCACCGATTTCGACGCATCTGCGGCTGTAGTTGTGTCTGGGATAGATTCGCCAGAGTGTTCGGTTTCGGTAACCGGCAACGTGGCTAGGACTGGTCGCGCAGTTTCGGACACATCTCGGTTCTTCAAAGGCGGTCTGTCGAACATCGGGCACTTTGCAATGACCGGAAACTCCTACGAAACCGACATCAATAACGCCGCTACCCCAATCCTGTTGGGGACGTGGCTAACTAAAAGCGACACAACCACGGGAAACTCTTGGCAGCTTCGTGTGACTGATCTATCAACCGGACCGCCAACCAGTGGACGCTGGTGGCGTGGTGACATCGCACGAACGAATAACCCAGCAGTGGATGTAGCATCGGCTTGGACGTGCATAACCACCGGGTCTTTCTCCAGCGCAACGGACGCAACTGGGGACACGGATGGCTCTACGGCAGTTATCACTGGGCTGGCAGACACGAGCGACTTCTTTGTCAATGACTGGGTAACACTGTCCGCTGGGATGGCATCCGCAGGAACCCGCTCTAGGATAATCGCAAAGACCTCCACCACCGTGACCCTGGACACGGCATCCACTTCAGCCCAGTCCAATGTCACTCTCGCCACTGTGGACCCAGTATTCAGCGTTTCATCAGTCGCTGGGGCTGTGGTTTCTGCTGCGGACGTTCCACTCTTCCCAGTGGTCACCTTCGCGGGTGGCGATGCGACTCCTACGGTCCTCAATGGCAAGTATTTCTTGACCGGCGGCACTACTACAATCGAGGACTTCGACGATGGAGTGGTGGGCCAGACGATTACGGTCAAGGCGAAGCACTCCCTTCAGATCACGGACGGCGGCGACTTGGAACTGGCTGGCAACTTCGCGATGACTACCGGCGACACGATCACGCTGACCATGCTTGAGACAGGCAAGTGGAGCGAGATCAGCCGGAGCGACATAGCTTGATCCTCATAGGAGCAACACGATGACAATCACCAGCACACAGAACCGGGTCAGTTACGCGGGCAACGGAGCCCCAGGCGTCCCGGGCACACTTGTCTTTGCGGTGCCGTTCAGGTTCCTCGCCATCAGCGACCTCGTGGTGCTCGTCCGCGTGGATGCCACGGGCGTATCCACCACCATGACCCTGGACACGAACTACTCGGTCGCGGGTGAGGGTGACGCCACGGGTGGCACGGTGACGTTTCTGATCGAGGATGGGGAGCCTCAGACCGGCGAGACTCTGATTATCTACGGCAACCCAGCCATGACGCAGTTGGTGGACTATATCAGCGGAGGCACGTTTCCCGCAGAGTCGCACGAGGAGGCGCTGGATCGTCTGACCCTGCAAAGCACTCGGACCCGCGAGATTGCAGAGCGTGCGCTCTTCCTCACCGATGCGTCCACGGATGGCTCAGGGCAGTATGACGCCAACAGCAACCGGATCAGCAGCCTGGGCACACCTACGGCCACCACGGACGCTACGACCAAAACGTATGTGGATGCGCTGGTCAACAATACTGCGCTGGGGCCAGCACCGACGGGATTGATTGCTACTGGGTCAGTGACCTCTCGGCTACTGGCAGACCGCTGGGGTGAGGTGAAGAACGTCAAGGACTACGGAGCCATCGGTGACGGGGTAACCGATGACCGTGCTGCTCTTCAGGCGGCACTGGATGCTGCGAGTGCAGCGGCCAACACAACTACAAGTGCGAGCGGTCAGGTGACTGTCATCATACCGGACGGGACTTACCTGTTTTCGATGTCTGGTGGCGTTGGGTTGACTATTAAGGCGAATACCCACGTCATCGGAGCGGGTGGGATTCTGAAGCTGATGAATGGGCAAGCCACTTCCGCTGGCACCAGTTATTACCCAATCTTGAACCAGTCCGGTGGCGTAAGCCAGAACAACGTCATGGTGGAGTCGGTTGTCTTCGACGGGAACGGAGCCAATAACGCGACGTATACCGTGTGCGACACAATCACATTGGTGGGGCAGAATGTGCAGCTACTCAACTGCACGCTGAAGGATGCCCCTGATTCTGGTGTCATGTTCTCGGCTGTGGACAACTCATCTATCCGAGGGTGTTTCATAGACGGCGGCAGGGATGCGGGTATCTATGTGAACGCAAGCACTGCGCCTATCGCCAGCATAGACTCGACGGTGAGTGGAAACCACGTTAGCAACTTCGTATATGACGGAATAACGGTTAAGCGTTTTGCTCAGAACGTCCTCATCACCGACAACATTATTACCGGGTGCGGCCAGGGTTTCACATCGCAGGACTTTACAGCAGCCGTGCCAGCCGCCGGGCCTAACAACAAGCTCGTGTTTAGCAATAACGTACTGCGAGACATTGGCAACGCAGTCGGCAGTCCAGCGACCGGCGGAGGGGCGACATTCCAGGCAGGGGTGGATTATGTGATTACCGGGAACCTGGTTACGGATGTCAATCTTAACGGGATTACCCTCTCAGGTACGACTGGGGCAGTTGTAAGCGGAAACGTCATTGATGGTGTTGGACAGAGCGCGATCTCTTTAATCGCACGCCCTGGCTACGCGGCTACTGGGAACCTAGTTGCGAACAACATCACGAGGAACGCCACACTCTACGGAATTTGGTTGAGAGATAACACAGCTTTGGCTTGTGTGGGGAATGCTGTCCAGGGGAATTTAGTCCAGGGAACTGCTAGTGCGTTCCGGCTGGATAGTCTGTTTTCGGGTTCACTCGTTAGACACAACAGGTTTGACAGTCCCTCGTTTGACATGAACCTGAACACGGGGGCTGGCACAGCGCACGGGAGTACCTACGAGAGCAATCTCATGGTGAACAATCGGCTCAACGGGTATCCCGGCGCTACCAACGGCAACTACTCCAGCCACACGCCACACGGCAACAAAATCACCTACGGAGCTGCCCCGCCTACGGTTGGCGCGTGGACGCCGGGTGATACTACATGGAACAAAGACCCCGATGCTTATGCGTCGAGAACCCACATGGGCTGGGTCTGTACCGCCGCTGGTACTCCCGGCACCTGGAAACCGTTTGGGGAGATTGTGGGAATTGGTGCCATGGCTAACAATGCGACTCCCTCTGTTGTTGCTGGTTCGGTCCTCACCACAGGCGGCACAACCACCATCACCGACTTTGACGATGGCACTGTGGGCCAGACCATCACCGTACTTGCGGAACACGCGGTCACGATCACAGACGGCACGAATATCATCCTGAACGGTTCAGCCAACTTCGTAATGGCTGCCGCTGATTCACTGACGCTTGTGCTCAAAGCCGACAACAAGTGGTACGAGACTGCGAGGATGGTGAACAGCGTGGCCACCTACGCAGCCACCAACGTATCAGCAGACCGGGCATTCGATGCGGACACGGTTGCGGTGGCTGAACTCGCAGACGTGGTAGGCACACTCATCGCCGACCTTCGGCTGCAGGGCATCGTGACATAGTGCCCACCCTCCGAGGCAAAGTCTCGCGTCAACAGTTCCCAGCAGGACGGGACGGGCAGGCCCTTGTGCTGGACACGGCAAGCCCACACGGCATTGCATGGCGCAGTGGCATCGACCGGCTGATAACCGACATTACGCCGGAGCTTGCGGGGGATCTGGACTGCAACAGCTTCGACCTGACGAGCGTGGGGAACATTGGTTTCAGCGCAGTGACCGGCACCCTGGCAGGCATCCAGAACCAGAACCTGCTCGACAAGTCAGCAGCAGAGAGCATCGCCGGGATCTACACGCATAACGCTGATATTGTGATGGCCGACAATTCAATCACGGGTTTGGACACGCTGACGTTCACGGACACCGCTGGGACGATTGCCGGGGTTCAGAACCAGAACCTGCTGGATAAGAGTGCCACCGAGACAGTGGCCGGGGCATGGACCTATGGCTCCAACATCGCGATGGGCACGAACAAGATCACGGGGCTGGGCGACCCTACCGCAGCCCAGGACGCATCGACCAAGACCTACACCGACACGCAGCATCTTGGCTACCTCTGTAGCAGTGGGGTGTGGGCTGGGGGTGCGCTGGGTGGAACACTCGGTGCTGGTGCGAACTTCATGCCCATCACGGCGATCACGGGGTGGACTCTTCATGCTCCTAACAACGGTTGGACTGAATCCAGCAGCGAGTTTGAGTACGAGGGCACTTATCCAGCATCAGGGACGAAGACTTTTCTAGTCCAGTACACCATGCACCTCCAGTTCTATGCCACCGGAGCAGGGGCTGCGACCGTTGCTCTAGTCAATAAAATCACCAAGGACACGGGTTCCGGTTACGCAGATGTGCCGGGCTCGTTTGAGATTTCAGAGGTGAACGAATACGCAGTAGGCTTTGGATTAACGTTCCACTTCCACAGTGTATCCGGCAGTTGCATCGTTTCCGTGGACGCGGGGGACACGATTGCATTCAACTTCGGAACCTTCGCCTGGGGCACTTACGCGCCTGTCGCATACGCGACCACGGCAGGCACGGAGGGCGCGACAATGACGATCACGCCGATAGGATGAGGGATGTATGAGTCACCACAAATTTGAAGACACGGCAGTGCGCGACCATGCGATGGCTCTGAATACGGCCGGGGAGCCACTCGACCAGTTCACCCCGGATCAAGTCGCGAAGCTTACCCAGATTTCGGGCCTCTTGGATGAGTTGCCTGTTGTGACAACCGACGCGGAACTGGATGCGATCATCGTCGCACTCACCGAGATCAGAGACAGGCCATGATGCTGACGCTGGAACTGTCGAGTGAGCACGTCGAGGTTATCCTTAACGCATTGGCAGAGCGGCCACTGCGGGAAACGGTGGGCGCATTCATGGCACTGCAGCAGCAGGTGAAAGATCAGAACTATGAGCCAGCATGATTCTCTCGGGCAGTGGTGGCAGTACATCGTGGCCGGGGTCAGCACCCTGGGCATAGCAGCGGCGTCACATTTGAAGGTCAGGGACCGGGTGAAAACCCTGGAGGTCAGGCAGGGAGTGATCGAGGAAAAAGCGCAGACTCAAGCGGCCACTCACGCGACCGTTATCCGGCTGGAAGTGCGGATGACAGTTCTGGAGACTGACCTGCGAAACAGCAGTGAGGCATTTGCGGCAACCATGAAAGAAACCGCAGAGTCGCAGGCCCGCGTGGAAAGCAACCTGGACAAGATTGGGAGGCTGATTCAATTGTGAGGCAACCTATGACGCCCAGCGAGTTCGATGCGGCGTGCCGAGAACTGGTGAGGCTGGAGCCGTACTTGTCGGAGACTTCGGGACACAGGACCGTGGCGAGGAACGCACAGGCTGGCGGCTCAGAGGTCAGCAAGCACTTGCTCGGCATGGCGAGGGACTTTGCTTCGGACGAAGGACACGGGCTCCAGGCTGCGGAGACAACCGCCGAGGAGTTGGGACTGTGGGCCGTTGTGCATGACGCTGGCAGCGGCAACCATCTACATTGTCAGGGCCTACCCGTAGGACTCGTCCAACGGTGGTGGTTGGCAAAATTCAACAGAGGAGAATGACATGGACTTTTTGACAACACTGCAAGCGATGGACTGGACAACCCTGATCGAGATTGGGCTGCAACTGGTGGGGACGTTTGCCCTCATCGCAACGATGACCAAAAACACCAGCGACAACACTATCGCCGACTTTCTCTACCGGGCGATTAACACCATGGGATTGAACGTAGGCCGGGCGAAGAACGGATGAGCGAGTTGGTGGTGCTCCTGGCAGCGGCCGGGGTGGGGCTGGCTCTGGCAGTCGGTGGCTGGCTCCGCGCATCCAAGCGCGAAGGGAAACTGGAGGAGGAATCGGATGCGGGACGTGCTCGACTGGCTGGAACGCGGCGCGTCCTCGTGGAGTTGTCGCGTGCAGTTCCTCGTGGCCGCGCCCTTGCTGCTCGGTGGCGTGATCGGATGCTGCACCGCGACACCGACGATGATGGTTCCCCCATGCCCTGAGCCCACCGATGAGATGATCCGAGAGCTATTGGCGGGTGAGATCCCATCGGCCACAGCGGACTACCTTGGGAGGGTGGAGAACCTGTGTGCTGCCCTGGCGGAATGAGGGTGCTGGTGCTCGTGCTCGTGCTAGCCCTGAGTGGGTGCTCAGTCGCGGGACTCCGGTTTCAGCAGAGCCTGGAGTTTGGGTGCCCTGTGCCCGAGGACAAAGAGTGACACTTTCTGTCCCGTCCCTGAGCGTCCCTCTGAGCCCCGATCTCCCAGCCCCTCCCCCAGTCCACCCGGCAGGAGAAAGCCCCGTCAGAGGACGCTCAGACGCCGCATATCAAAGACCTCCAGACCGCCTTCGGCCTGCGGTGATTGCGCGGATAAACAGACGGCACAACCCGGTCTGTCTTCTCGATCAACCCCGCTCTGGCAGATTCCCTCATGAGTGCGCCATAGGCGCGTGGCTCCCGAGGTGGCTCAATCCCCTGCCTGTTGAGTTCCCACTGAACCCTGTCGGTGGTGAATGCGTCTACTTCCTTGGCGATCTGGCGAAGGACTGGCATTGCCGTTGCCCGCCAGTCTTTCGCCGCCTTGGCAACAGCATCGACCGCCTTTTTCTTCTCTTCGTCTGCGATCCTCTTGCTTGGCTCGTTAGGTCCGGTGAATGGGCCACCGTAAGGCAAGCCAATCTGCAATTCTTTCTTTTCCATCACTTCACCTGCAGGTTGCGGCGGGTTTCGAGGTGGCACCCTTCGACCTCGGTGCCACTCTTCAGCAGGTCGCCAATGGCTTTCTTGTCCGGCGCGGTTTTGACACAGAGCAACTCGACGGGCAGCGAGGCATCGGCATCGACCACCACCGCAGTCGAAGACCGCCAGCCCAGTTTCACCCTGGGATCGCTCAGACCCTCGTGGCCCACTCTCTCCATGTTCGACCGCAGATACTCGCGAAGGCGATCCGCCTGCCGGGTGTGGATCTTCGCCCTGTCAGACAACTCCTGCGACGCCTTCTTCACCGCATCCCGTTCGGCCTCGACCCCTTTCAGGTAGAGGGCCGTATTGGTCAGCTTCTCGTCCAGGGTCAGTTCCAGTTCGTCGAGTGCGGCGATACCGGCCTCTGAGATTTCTCCCGTTTCTCTGTCTATGCTGAGATCGAGGCAATCCTGCACCGCATCCACTAGTTCAAAGAGTCGAAGTCGCATTAGAAAGGCACCTCCTCTGCGCTGGCCTTCCAGCTTTGAATGCCCTTCAGCAGCACACTGAGCTTGTCGCTCGGGATCTCAGAACTCTGGTTGAAGCCCATCGCTTTAACCGAATCCCGGCCTATCGTCGCCGCCTCCGAGGGCTTGAGTTTGAGTTCGATGGCCCTGTCTATCGCGGCAGCGGAAACCCGAGAGCGTTCCTCCTTCGTCAGCTTGCCGTTGGCCTTGGGCGCGGCTTTCTGGGGGGCAGGCTTGGCGTCATGCACCTCATCGACCGCCCCTGTGTACACCGCGTGCCCCAGCCCAAACATCGCCAGAGCTTTCACGAGGCAGCGCGCTTTGGCGTCCGAAATGTCGCGGGCTCCTGGGTTCTTGATGGCGTTGTTGTTGTAGTCCATGACCGGGAGCCACATCGAGAGCGTATGCTCGCCAATGGTCACCGCGACCGTCACCCTGGCAGTCTCATCGGGATAGAATTGGGCGTCGAGCAGTGTCCCGTTGGCGTGAGTGAACTCACCCTCAGAAAACTCAGCCTCTGGGAACGCACCCATCAGCAGACCCCAGGCATCGGCCCAGGGCAGGTAGGAGAACTGCCCCCTCTGTTTCAGGTGAGGCTTCACGTCGATAGCCGTGAGGGTTTCCCAGATGTGCTTCTTCGTCAGTGCAGTGGATTTTGCGGGCATGGTGTCTCTCTCCTAAAAGGGCAGGTTTTCGGCTTCGTCTTGGTGAGTGTCACGGTCTGCGAGGGTTTGGAGTTTCTTCAGGCTCAGCGAGTTGAAGCAACGGGGCTCCTGCCCGCCGTCCCAGATCCGGCCTCCCAGGGTGTAATGGGCGACAACCGCATCGCCCACCGAGAAGCCATCGTCGAGAACGTCAATCATCTCGAAAGTTGCTTCCAAGCAGCAAAACTGAGGTCGCTCCACATCCGGGTCTAGGCAGAGCCAGAGTTCCCGCTTCTTGAATGCGTTCTGGCCCACCTCCTGGGTTTCGCCGATGCGGTTGATGGTGCCGTCGATTCGTGTCATTTCGGGCATTGCAGTCTCCTTTCAAAGAGGCCAAAGAGCGCAAGTCAAAAGACCCACGCAGAAAACTAGAAGCATGGCGGCGAACTCGCCGGCAGGGGTCAGCATCAGTCAGACCTCTCTGCCGCGAGCTTCTCCTCGACGTGGCTACGCCAAGAATCATCAAAGCACCCTGGGCAGAAATACTGCGGAGAGTCATCGACCTCCCCGTACAAGACCTCCTCAGTCTTCTCTGAGCAATTGGGGCAGATACATGGATGGGCCGGTGAGATCTGCTCTCCCGTGCGACCATCGCGCACATAGTCCCAGTTGATAGTGAGGAC
>Ga0302139_10000713_pt1 | contig 16026 bp, 9 predicted proteins | sample CBN3_331_MG_FD_203104 | JGI IMG/M metagenome (GOLD analysis project Ga0302139, IMG submission 203104) | Marine microbial communities from Western Arctic Ocean, Canada - CBN3_33.1 | ecosystem: Environmental > Aquatic > Marine > Oceanic | place: Canada: Western Arctic Ocean | collected 2017-09-15 | reverse complement strand
AATTCAGCCCCGAAATCCTCAGGAATCAGCTGACGCCGAAGAACGCCATGAGTCTCCTTGATGGCAGTGAAGTAGGCTGGGACAAGTCCCAGCAGATGTAGGACAATCGCTCATTGCTGACGGACTGCCGGTTCCGGTTGACGTTGGTTCTGGGAATTGCAGGCAACGATTTAATGAAGGCGAGTCGAGCAATGCTGGGACTCGTCCCAGCCTACAGTTCTTCTCTTGCGACTTCTGTGATTTTTCGCGGCCAAGACATCGAGCGCGGTCTCTCACTCGCAAGCCCACGGGCATTCACATGCCCGGCTCGCCATCGGAGAACTCTGCGCTCTCTGTGTCCTCTGCGGTGAAACAGAACGGGTCACCGGGGTCTCAGCCTGCTGACGCCGCCGCCGCGCGCCTGAATCGGGCCGTTGCAGCTTGGCTGGCTTCGTTTGCGTGGACGACCTACAATGCGGGTTCGTGACCTTGTTGGTCGCGAAAGCCTTTTGGTCTTGCCCTGTTGGTCTTCTTGGGACGAACGATCGTCCTGCGGAACCTTTCGAGCCGTCGATGTCCGAACCGAAACGTAAGTTTCAGCCCGATCCGCTGGCGGCAGTGCTTGGCTTCCTTCTTCCGGGAGCCGGGCATCTCTACCAGCGACGCTACTTCAAGGGCGTGCTTTACCTCGTTTGCATTCTGGGCACCTTCCTGTACGGGATGCGGCTGGGTGAGTGGAAGGTCGTGTATTTCCGGTGGGATCAGCCGCATCGCACGTATGGGTACCTGTTGCAATCGCTCGTGGGGTTGCCGGCGTTGCCGGCGTATTTTCAGTCCAAGCGTTACGAATTCGTCAACCACCAACGACCCGTCGACGACGCCGAAAAGTGGCATGAGATCAGCGAACCGCTTTCCGCCCCCTTTACCGGGCGGATTCGCCTGCAGCGCGAGAACGGGAACGAATTCCTCGGTGCGGTTTCAGGGCAGCTCACACTCCAACCGGTCGCCGGCGACTTGGGGCAACAGGCCGCGCGAGGTTCGTTCACCGGAACAATCGACGGCAAACAACAGGAATTGAAACTGGCCGACCCGTTACTCATCGGCCCGGAACGTTTTGCCAGTGAAGATGTGGCTCCGCGCGAACTGCTCGACAACGGGCGTCGACACGAGTTCTCCAACGATCGACGATATCTGAAATGCCACATCGTCACCGGCGGAGACCAACCGCAAAGTATCGGCGTGCTGGAAGGTACGATCCCCCGCAAGTTCTTTGACTGGTTCCAAGTTCCCGTCGAAGCCGAAGGCTTGCAGGACTTGCACTCACGCTTGGGCAAGCAATTTGAGGTGGCTCTCGTTTACACCTGGATTGCCGGGCTGCTGAATATTCTGGCAATGTGGGATGCCTATGAAGGCCCCGCTTACGGATACGGCGACGAAGAACAAGACGACGAAGACGAAAGTCCCGACGACTCGGCTGGCGAAACGGCTGCCGCCAATGAAACCGCTTCCGGAACGAACGAGTCGTCAGCACCCACGGCTCAGGCTGCCACATCGCCCTCATCTTCTCCCGGCTTGGAGACCTGAATCATGTGGCCACTCCTGGCAGCCGGAACGAACATCACTTGGCATCTCGTTCCGTTGGCGATTGTTATCAGCCTGGTTTACAACGCCAGCCGATACGAATTGCCCGAACGAATTGTCCGCCGCGCCGCGCGACTTTTCATTCTCATCATGCTCGGCATGGGAGCCGTCTTCAGCGTGTTAATGGTGCTTTCATTCGCGCTGTAGCATGCCGTTGAAGAATGCAGCGAGGCGGTCAGCTTTCAGCAATCAGCTCCAACAAGCGGGGGGAATCCGATGCTTCGTAATTGTTCGCGTCTTGTTTGGATGTCTCTGTTGTTCGTTGTGATGACCGGGTTGATGACTTTGCCGGCTGACTGGTCGACTTCCGCCGCCGAGAAAGAGAAACCCGCGAATTCCTTCGGGGTCGATTTCACAAAAGAGCTGCCACGTGTGCCGTCGAAGTCGCCCGAGAAATCGATGGCGAGTTTCGTCATGCAACCGGGGTTTGGATTGGAGATTGTGGCCGCCGAGCCGTTGGTGCGTGATCCGATTGCCTTGGACATCGACGAAGACGGGCGGATGTACGTCATCGAACTCCCGCCCTACAACCAATACGCCGACCCGAAATTCAGCGGGCATGCCGTCATCAAACGGCTTGAAGACACCAACGACGACGGCCGGTACGACAAGGCGAGCGTTTACATCGACAAGCTGTCCTACCCCTCCGGATTGGCTTGCTACGACGGCGGACTGTTCGTCGGCGACGCACCCGACTTAATGTATTTCAAAGACACAACCGGCGACGGCAAAGCCAATGAACGCAAGGTGATCTTCACTGGGTTCGGCAAAGACCGGGCAGGCGAAGCGCACTTGAACTCGTTTCGTTGGGGTCTGGACAATCGGTTTCACGTTTCGACCGGCCTCGACGGCGGAACGATTCGCGCGCTGGTCGGCGTTCAGGCGAAGGACAAACCGGTTTCGGTGCGCGGACAGGGTTTCGTGTTCGACCCGCGCACGTTCGCCTTCGAGACAACCAGCGGCGGCGGGCAACATGGTCTCAGCATGGACGACTGGGGGCGGAAGTTCGTCTGCTCCAATAGCGTCCCGGCCCAAACCTTGATGTACGACGGTCGTTACATCGCCCGCAACCCGTACCTACCCGGCCCGGCGGCTGCCCTCAACATCGCACCGCAGGACAAGTTCACCAAGTTGTTCCGCATCAGCGCGCCGGAACCTTGGCGGGTGTTGCGAACGAAACTCCGCCGCACCGGCAAGTTTCGCGGCTCGGATGAAGGCGGCAAACCGTTCGGCTTCTTCACCGGAGCGACAGGCATCACCATCTACCGCGGCGACGCCTGGCCAGCCGCGTATCGCGGCAACCTCATCGTGGGCGACGTGGCCAACAACCTTGTCTACCGGGCAACACTGGAACCAAAAGGACTCTCACTGACGGCCACCCGAGCCGACAAAGATGCCGAATTTCTCGCCACCAAGGATATCTGGACCCGTCCCGTACAATTCGCCCACGCGCCGGATGGCAGCCTGTACCTGATCGATATGTATCGGGAACTCATCGAAGGAGCCGCGTTCTTGCCACCCGAAATGGTGAAGTACATCGGCGTGGCCGGCGGCATCGACCAGGGACGCATCTATCGCATCCGCCCGAAAGAATTCGTCCGCCGCAAGAATCCCACACTGAGCAAGGCGACGGCAGAGCAACTGGTCGCCCTGCTGGAACACGCCAATGGCTGGCATCGCGATACGGCATCGCGGTTGCTATTTGAACGACAAGATCGCCGCGCGATTCCCGCCTTGCGACAACTGGCAACCACGTCTGCATCTCCCTTGGGTCGTACCCACGCGCTGGCCTCACTCGACGGGTTGAACGCGGCCGATGCTGAACTGTTACGCAAGACGCTCGACGACCGGTCGGCTGACGTTCGCGAGCAAGCCGTGCGGATGTCCGAACGTGTGGCCGCCTCGTCTCCGCCGTTGCGTCGCAAGTTGGAGTCGCTGGTCGACGACGACGATCGTCGTGTGCGTTATCAGTTGGCGTTTTCACTGGGAAGTTATAACTCTCGTGCGCGAAACAGTGCGTTGACCAAGTTGGCCGTGCAAGACAGCGCCGACAGTTGGATGCGGCTCGCCGTGCAAAGTTCGCTCGGCGAAGGAGCAGCCGACGTGTTCGGGGAACTCGTGAGCAATTCGAAATATCGCAACACCACGCCCGGCCGATCGTTCCTGAAATCGCTCGCCTTGCAAATGGGTCAGGCCAATCGACAAAACGAGATCGCCGTTGTCTTGCGCGGCATCAGTGCGTTGCCGGAGTCCGAGAAATCTTTGGGGCAAGAACTCGTTCGCAGTCTCGTGTCGAAAAGCCCCGCCAGTGCAAGAAGCCGATTGGCCGGAGTGTCCGGTGGCAAGGCGGGCGCGTTGTTGTCCAGCCTGATTACCGAAGCCCAAAAAACGGCCGCCGACACCGCCCGCAAGCCGACCGAGCGGGCCGACGCCATTCGCACGCTGGCCCTGGCCGAGTACCCCGCCGTCGGCGAATTGCTTGCCGGTTTGTTGACGTTACGCGAACCGGCCGCCGTGCAGGCGGCCGCCGTCGAAACACTGGGCAGCTTCAATGACAAGCAAGTCGCCGACCTGTTACTGAAACGCTGGACTGCCTTCAGTCCGCAATTGCGTGGCCGGGCGGCCGAAGTTCTCTTCTCGCGCGGAACCTGGATCGTGGCCTACTTGCAAGCCGTCGAAGCCGGACGCATCGCGCGAGGTGACGTCGACCGTTCGCGGATCACGCTATTGAAAGCGCATCCCGACGCGACCGTCCGTCGCCTCACGGAGAAGGTGTTTGCCGGCAGCGAACTGTCCAAGCGAAACGATGTCGTCAAGGCGTATCAAGCGGCATTAAAACTCGACGGCGATGAGACGCGCGGAAAAGCCCTGTTCAAGAAAACCTGCTCGGCCTGTCATCGGCTGGAAGGTGTAGGAACCGTTGTCGGAGCCGACCTGACGGCCATTCGCAGCCGCGGACTTTCCGCCGTGCTGTTGAATGTGCTCGACCCGAACCGCGAAGTCAAACCGCAGTTTCTCAGTTATGTGGTCGTCACCGACGAAGGCAAAATCGTCACCGGGATGATTGCCACCGAAAGCGCCAACAGCCTGACGATCCGTCGCCCCGACGGCACCACGGCTGAGCTATTGCGCACCGAGATCGAGCAACTCAAAAGCACGGGGCTGTCCTTCATGCCGGAAGGACTCGAAAAGCAACTCGACCACCAAGCGATGGCCGACCTGCTGGCGTATCTCGATTCGATCCGGTAACGCCACGCTCAATCAACCGTCATCGGCTCGAACTGGCCCTTCAACCGATCCAACGCGTCGGCGGGGTTCATGTTGAACAACGCTCGCCCACCGGTTCCCCAATGCCCACGATGGTAATGGAAGACGGCGGCCGCTTCGCGAATCGTGCCGACTGCTTCGACGTCCTCCATGTCGCCATCTTCAATCGCCTCGAAGGCCACCTCGATGGCAGCGAACGCGGTGATCAATCCACTGCGCACGTCGCGACCGAATGTGACGGTGTCTTTCCAATCGCAATGGATCCAACGCAAGCCACGCGGTTTGCCCAGCGATCGCGCCATGTCGAAGAACTTCGCCTCGACTTGTTCTCGCTGAATGCGAAAGGCCCGCAACGCCTGCTCGGCCTCACGCCGTCGCCACCAAACGACCAGCGGTTTGCGTACTCGCAGAAAAACGAGCACAAGCAGAACGGCGGTCACTCCGATGGCAATCATCCACTGCTGGTTCATCATCGCACAGTGCTCTTGGAGGAACTCATCAAATTCTAAGCACCGGCATCGTCGCCGAACCGCCCGCCCTATGCAAGCACGCGGACTCTCGCCACGCTTGATTCACCAATTGTCGGCTGGTTATCGTGGTCGCTCAGCAGCCTGATGCATTCCCAACTCGCGACCAGAAAGACCACCCCATGCCCCTACTCGGCTCACATTTATCGATCGCCGGCGGTTACTACAAGGCCGTCGATGCGGCGGCTGAGTTGGGGATGGATTGCGTGCAGATTTTCACCAAGAACAACAACCAATGGCGGGCCAAGCCGCTGGCGGATGAGGATGTGGCCCGATTTCGCGAGGCGATTGATCGGACGGGCATTAAAATGCCCTGTGCGCATGACAGTTACTTAATCAACCTGGCCAGCCCGAAGCCTGAGTTGTGGCAGAAATCTCTGGATGCGTTTGTGATCGAGTTGGAACGAGCCGAGGCGTTGGGGTTGGCGGGGGTGGTGATGCATCCGGGGAGTTTTGTGGAGTCGAGCGAAGAGGAAGGGTTGGCGAAAATCGTTGAGGGGATCGACATTACCCTCGAGAAAACCGCCGGGTTCGCAACGGAGATCTGGCTGGAAACGACGGCGGGCCAGGGCACGAATCTTGGTCACCGGTTCGAGCATTTGCAGTACATCATTGCGGAAGTCGCCGATAGCAGTCGGTTAGGCGTTTGCGTGGATAGCTGTCACATTTTTGCGGCCGGGTATCCACTTCAGGAGCGGAAAGAGTACCTGGCGACGATGCGCGAGTTCGACGGCACGATCGGGTTGGATCGGATTCGGGCGTTTCATCTCAACGACAGCAAACGCGAATTGGGCAGCCGGGTGGATCGACATGATCACATCGGGGAAGGGTATTTGGGGTTGGAGCCGTTCCGGCACATCCTTAACGATCGCCGCTTCGCCAAGCTACCGATGTACCTCGAAACCGCCAAGGGCGACTGCGACGGCGAGCCGCTGGATGCCATCAATCTGCGCACGCTGCGTGGGCTGATCAAAGGCACGTGACGGGAGGAATGGCGAGGTTACCGGCGTGGAAATTGTCCATCCGATCGTCAGTACCGTTACGGGCAGAATCATCGTCGAGACTTGCGTAACCAGCAAAGTCGCTCGCAACCAACCTGAACGGTGCGGAACACCCATCACATTGCTTCGAGACGTCAGAGCAGGTCGATTCCCGTCACGCCGAATGTTCAGAATCGTCGATCCTATTCGCGTAAGAGGCAGAATCGATTCGTCTGATGGCAAGAACGAGAGAGGAGACCGATGACATATCGCACTCCGAGAATAAATCGTTGGCGGGAAATCTCTTTGGTTTGCGTCGCCGTCTGCGCGATGATATCCGGCTGCATCACTGGCCCCAGTGCCCACTTTGCGCTCCAGTGGCCTACTCCCGAACCCACTGCCACAGACCCCACTGCCACAGAGGTCATCACGGTGGCTGCCACGGAGGATGCCTCTGTCGAGTCGTCTCAGGTGGTACAGGCTGAATTTACGGAAACGACCGAAGGTGGGAGCGACTCCAAAACAACATCAAAGATCGTTCAAGTTGCTGGGAAACGAGATGCGGCCGACGGCTCTGCAGCTCGGGGCTTGAAAGGCGTGGCACGCAAGTGGACCTCGGCTCCTGGCCGCGTGTTCTCGGCCCTGGTTCGCAAGAAGTCAGAAACCAAATCGGACGGGCCGGACGATCCGTTTCTCGATTCGACAACCAACATCAACACAAAACCATCGAAGCCAATCACGGCCACGCGGCGTGAGAAAACGTCGCCCGTCTCTTCACCTGCGTCCACCAGTACGTCGCTGACACGTCCCAACTCGCGAACTGCAGACCGTGTGCAAACCGCAACGCGACGAAAGGCCGACTCAACTTTCGTTCCCGGATTCGATTCCCAGATGGAACGGCTGCGAGCGGAAATGCAGAGCAAGCGGAAAGAAACCGTTCCGTCCAAGACCACGAGCATTGCCAAAGAAGACAGCCCGCTCGATCTCGACGCTCGACCGAAAACTCCACTTGTAAAAACAGACACTCCTGCAAGTCGACGACGTGACCTGTCCTTTGAAAAGGTATTGGAGTCGACACGCACAAAGTCGATCGCGCGGACGTTGCCCTCAACGGCGACTCCCCCCCCAACAACGACTCCTGAAGTGGCAGCAAAGATTGTGACTCCCAAACCATCTGTTGCCACAACAATCGTTGATCCGTTCCTGGATGCCTCAGAGCAACCGATAACCCGCAGTGTTTCGCCGTCGAGTGTTCCCGTTCCCGCCGTCGCCAGCGATGTTGTTGCCAACGATCAGCAGAAGAACGTCGACTTCGGATCGCGACGTCGTTCCGTTCGCGAGACAGTCGCCCTTCCCAAGAAAAACGTCGACCGGGCGATTTACGAAAACATCCCTGTGCAGTCGGCCGATTCAGGATGGGTTGCCTTCCCGCAGAAAAACGTTGGGCTGGCGGCAAGTACAGCGGAATACGATTCGGAAACGCTTGAGTCCTCGGCGGTTGAACAGGTTTCGGCCACCGCCCGGCCCATGCCGGTTGGACTTGAAACAGGCAAGCTGTCCAAGCCACGCGTGAACTTGGGAGTCCCGGTTGTCTCCGGGAAAGCCGACCTGGCGATGATTGTCGATTCGAGCACGATTCCCAAGCGACTCAGCCCTTCGGCTGTCAGACAACGTCGCCGATTCGCCGATCTCAATTCGCCCACCACGAAGGACGACACCGCACCGCCCGCCAAGCCGAACAGAACAAAGACGCCAGCGGCTGTGCCCGGCAATCGGTTGCAAAACAATACGCTGCCAACCGACAAACGTGATTCGGTGGCCGCCTTGCCGGTCGAGTTCCAGTTCTCCAGCTCGAACAAGGGCACCGTTTCCAGCTTGAAATGGGAAGAGGAACCTACGGCCGCGGCGGAACCGTTGGAATCCACACCGTCGTTCTCGACGTCCGCGAAGATCACGTGGGGATTGGGGATGGCGTTCTTGATCGTCCTGGTTCTGCGAAGCCGAATTCATCGCCGCTTCGACTTGGCACGCTAACGTCGCAAACGAAAAAAGCCCGCCACTCCTCTGCGGAAGTGGCGGGCCTGACTGAGAGACGACCGCTCTAAGCGGCTTTCTTTTTCGGTTTCTTCTCGCCGTCGTCTTTGGACTCGGGCTTCGGCTTGTCGGCGGGCTTTTTCTTTTCATCGCTCTTCGACTTTGAAGCCGGCTTGGAAGTGTCGATGGTGATCGTTCGCTTTTCGACGTCGACCTTCAGCACTTTTCCGAAGTCGATCTTCTTGGCGAATGCGGCCACATCTTCCACCGGCGAGACTTCGATCTTCAACGATTTGCCTGCACGAATCGCGATGGCCAAGCTGACATCCACGTCGTCGGCCTTCTTTTCGAGGGCAGTCTGCAAGGCTTCCTCGTCTTCCTGAGCGATCTCGTTAACGACCTCGATCATCACGGCGTCGTCGGGAATTGTGCCCGGCGATGGGAACGACGGGCCACCCAGCGGACCGCCCAAACCTCCGGCGAGAAGCATCCCCATGATGGGAGCCATCGCTTCGGTGGCCGCCAGGTTGAACTCGTCAGTCGTTTTGGCGCCGTCGAGCTTGCCGAGGGTTGCATCGATACCATCGAGCACGGCCAAAACTTGCTCCTTCTGAGCCGCCATCGCTTTCGGGTCGAGTGCCGCCAGACTGGCGCGGGCTTCACTCATCCCTTCCTCCCAGCCGTCCGCCATATCCTTGGGAATCCATTTCCCTTCGACGCGGACGAGTTCGACTTCTTTCGACTCTTCATCGGGTGACTCCAAGCGGACGAGCGCTTTATCGCCTTCCGAGGAAATCACGGTCGCCTTTGCCGCAGCAAGTTTCGCTTTGAAGCCGGACTCGAAGGGATCACCGGGTGCCGCCTTGGAAAGTGTGCCGATCTGCTTCATCAGGCTACCACCGGTCGTGCCAACGAAATCACCCATGTCGGCGGTCTTCAATTTTTCGAGATCGGAAATCTCGCTGGTCAGCAGCGTATTAAGCACATTCAGTATGCCGTCCCAGTTCTTGGCCAAGTCTTCGGCAGCACCGGGGGGAAGCGGACCCGGTGCGTCTTCGGCACCTTGGAGAGCCGGGTTGGAAAGAATGAATTCCTTCTTCGTTTTGAGAACGTGAACGACCTGCCTCAGTGTGCCGAAGCTGCGGCTCCATAATTCGGCATCCATCTTGCCGGCGAACTCGTGGACCAAGCCGTTGACATCCTTCTGATAGCTGGCCGGTAGAAAATCCCACGCGGCACGAGGGTTGTCGGCCTTCAGTCCCTCGAAGACAGCCATGATCGCTGCGTCAGCGGTCTCCGTCGATGTACTGGTTCCACCGTCATCACCGGCCACATCGTCGCCGGTTGGCTTGCCGTCGTCGGCCGCATTGTCTTCGTCACCCCCGCCGCAACCCGCGAAGGCCACAACGCCAGCAAGTAGCCAACTGGTGAACGCGAATCGGAATCTGGTCATCGGTTGCTCCTGGTAAGTCGGTGTACGTCCTGTGGTCACGGCGTGTCAGTCGAAAGTGAGAACCGCGACCCTCCATTGTCCCGCATGATACTTGCGAACGTCCGGAAGGGGATGCCTGGATCACGCGGAATCGTGGTTTTTTGAAAATTGTCGATTCCACCCCATTGGCCCGTCGCTCGTTCGCTGACGGGCGATTCAGAGTCCGAACGCTTGACGTTTTCCCGATTCAAGCCGTACACTGCGTATTGGACTTTTTGATACTTCTCTGGTTTTTTTATTCGCAATTGCGATAGCGCTCGTATGCATCTGCGAAACGTGGAAATCTTCTGTGACGTCGCCACGCGGCGTAGCTTCTCGAAGGGGGCTGCGGCACATAATGTGTCGCAATCGTCAGCGAGCCAGGCCGTCGGTGCGCTCGAAAAGCGACTCGGCGTGCAGTTGATCGATCGCTCGCAACGGCCTTTGGAACTGACCTCGGCCGGGCAAATGTTTTTCGAGGGCTGCCGCGATCTGCTCGATTCATTTCGCCGCATCGAAGATGACGTGCGAGGCATGTCCGACCGCGTCACCGGCCGCGTTCGTGTGGCCTCGATTTACTCGGTCGGGCTGTTGCAGATGGATGCCTACGTGAAAGCGTATCGCCAGGCGTTCCCCGACGTTGAATTGCAATTGGACTACCTGCACCCCGACGACGTTTACGCCCGGGTGCTCAACGATGAAGCCGACATCGGCCTGGTTTCCTTTCCAAAAGATGGCGGTGAAATCGCCGCGATTTCTTGGCAGGAACAAGAGCTGGGCCTGGTCTTGCCGCCGGATCACCGCTTGGTAGATCGTGAGGCCGTAGTGGTCTCGGAGTTGGCGGGCGAGCCGTTCGTGGCGTTCACTTTGGAATTGAAGATTCGTCGCAAAATCGATCGCTGGTTGAAAGGCGAGCGGGTTTCGGTCGACGTGGTCCATCAATTCGATAACGTAGAAAATATCAAACGGGCCGTCGAAATCGGAGCGGGCGTGGCCTTGCTACCGATCTCCACCGTCCGACGCGAAGTAGAAATGGGAACGTTGGCAGTCGCCCGTCTGAAAGACGTCGACTGGTCGCGTCCCTTGGGTGTTGTCCACCGACGACACAAACGATTGTCGGTCGCCACCGACAAATTCGTCGAACTGTTGCATGAAGATCCGGCGACATTCTCCGTCGCCGAATCTGCCGAATCGCCAACGAACGGCCACAAGCCGCCCGAAAGGCGAAAGCGAACCGGTGCCCGGACGCGCCGTCGAGCGGTCTCGAAATCAAATCACTAGAGACCGCTTTTCTTGGCAGGACGCCATCCCCGAATTGTCTTTCGGGGAGTACCGACATCAGGCCGCACCTTCGCGGCAACGATACGACCGACATCGACACGACGAACAACCGGTGGAGCGAAGCCTCGAAACAGGCATCCGCAACGCCACCGGACCACTCAGCGTGCCGAAACTTTTGCGGTCAGGAAAGAGAAGTCGCAATGAACAGGAACGATCAACAAAACAATTCAAAGTCCGGACTCACGCTGCAAGCCAACGGCCTGCCCGAGGCCCACGGACTGTACGACCCGGCCAACGAGCACGACAGTTGCGGCGTAGGGTTCGTTGCGCATATCAAGGGCGAGCGATCACGGCAGATCATCGACGATGCCGACCGCATCCTGCGGCACATGGTGCATCGCGGTGCCTGTGGCTGTGAAGAAAACACAGGCGACGGGGCCGGCATTCTCACCGCGCTGCCCGAGGAATTTCTGCGCAAAGTTGCCAAGGCGGACCTCGGCGTCGATCTGCCGGAACCGGGCAAGTACGGAGTCGGCGTGGTGTTCCTGCCGCGCGACGAACAGGACCGCGCAGTTTGCAAGCAGACCGTCGAAGAGATCATCGCCGCGCAAGGGCAACAATTACTGGGTTGGCGACCGTTACCGACCGACCCGGATGGTGCAGACATTGGTCCGTCCGCGCGCGCTGCCGAACCGGTGATGGAACAACTTTTCATCGCGTCCGCTGATGGAGTCGATCAGGAATCGTTGGAACGGCAACTGTTCATCATTCGCAAGCTGGCCAGCCATCGGTTACGGCAAAGCGACCTGGCCGAGGCGTTGCTGTTTTACGTTTGCTCGTTGTCGACAAAGCTCATTATCTACAAGGGCATGCTCACGCCGTTTCAGGTGGTCCCCTACTTCAACGACCTGCGCGACCCCGATTACACCAGCCACTTGGCGATGGTGCATTCTCGGTTTTCGACGAACACGTTCCCCAGTTGGGACCGCGCCCAGCCGAACCGTTTCATGAGCCACAACGGCGAGATCAACACGCTCCGCAGCAACAAGAACTGGCTGCTGGCCCGCCAAGGCGTGATGCAAAGTGATTTGTTCGGCGACGACTTGCAGAAAATGTTCCCCGTCGTCGAGCCGCATTGTTCCGACTCGGGCACCTTCGATAACGCCATGGAATTGCTCTACCACGCCGGCCGCAGCCTGCCGGAAGTGGTGATGATGATGATCCCCGAAGCATGGCAAAACCACAAAACAATGCCCGAAGACAAACGGGCCTTCTACGAATACTTCTCGGCCTTGCAGGAACCGTGGGACGGGCCCGCTTCGATCTCCTTCACCGACGGGAATTGCATCGGGGCAGTGCTTGATCGCAACGGCTTGCGACCCAGCCGGTTCTACGTCACCAAAGACGATCGCGTCGTGATGGCCAGCGAAGTCGGCGTGCTCGATATCGACCCGGCCAACGTCGCGTACAAAGGCCGCTTGCAGCCGGGCAAAATGTTCCTCGTCGACTTCGAGCAGGGACGCATCATCGACGACGAAGAGATCAAGCACGACGTCGCCAATCGGCAACCGTATGGAGATTGGCTGAAGAACCAACGCCTCACTCTTTCCGATCTGCCTGCCGCCGCCGATCTGCCCGACGACCTCGAAACCGGTGCACTGCTGGAAAAAATGCAGGCGTTCGGCTACACGCTCGAAACGCTGAAGTTCATGCTGGTCCCGCTGATCGAGCAAAAACGCGATCCCGTTGGCTCGATGGGCAACGACTCGGCCTTGGCCGTGCTCAGCGATCAGCCCCGCATGCTGTACGATTACTTCCGCCAACTGTTCGCCCAAGTCACAAACCCCGCGATCGATTCGATCCGCGAGGAAGTGGTGATGTCGCTGGAATGCTACATCGGCCCGGAAGGCAATGTGTTGGATGCCACCGAAGGGCAATGCCACCGACTGGCCGTACCGCATCCGATTCTCACCAACGAAGAACTGGCGTCGATCAAGTTCCTCGACCATCGCGGCTGGAAAACGCGCACGATCGACATCACGTTCGCTCGCGACGAAGGAGCCAATGGAATCCAAACCACACTCGATCGCATTTGCAGCGAAGCCACCGCAGCCATCGATGAGGGTTACAGTTTAATCGTCCTCTCCGATCGCGCGTCCGGCCCTAGCCGTGTCGCGGTGAGTTCACTCTTGGCCTGCGGAGCCGTGCATCATCACTTGGTGAAGAACGAACTGCGCACGCGGATCGGTATCGTGCTCGAATCGGGCGAAGCGCGGGAAGTGCATCACCACTGCCTGCTCATCGGCTACGGAGCCGACGCCATCAACCCGTACATCGCCTTTGAATCGCTCGCACAGTCGCGAGAAGAAGGCATCCTCGACGCGGAATGGACCAACGAGAAAATCGTCGCCGCTTATCGTAAAGGCGTCGCCAAAGGCTTGCTCAAAGTGATGGCCAAGATGGGCATCTCCACACTGCAAAGTTACAAAGGCGGCCAAATCTTCGAGGCGGTCGGTCTCGACGCGGAAGTCGTTAACCGCTGTTTCGTCGGCACGGCCAGCCGGATTAAGGGTGTCGGATTCGACATCCTCGCCGAAGAATCTCTGCGCCGTCACGAGATCGGCTACCCCAGCCGTCAAACCACGGCTGCCTCGCAACTTCCCAACCCGGGCCTGTTCCATTGGCGAAAAGGTGGCGAGAAGCACGCCTGGAATCCGCACACCATCGGCGATCTGCAAGCGGCCGCAAGCAGCGGAGACGCAGCGGCCTACGAACGTTTCGCGAAACGAGTCAACGAAGAGACAAGTCGCGAATGTCACTTGCGTGGACTCCTGAAGTTTAAGTCGAGCACTTCAGTTCCGCTCGACGAAGTCGAACCGGCCAGCACAATCGTCAAGCGTTTTTGCACCGGGGCGATGAGTTACGGATCGATTTCCGCCGAGGCCCACGAATCGTTGGCGATTGCCATGAATCGCTTGGGCGGCAAGAGTAACACCGGCGAAGGGGGCGAAGACTACGCCCGCTTCCAACCAATGAAAGACGGCGATTCCAAGCGCTCAGCCATCAAGCAGGTCGCCTCGGGACGCTTTGGCGTGACGAGTTGGTATCTCACCAACGCCGACGAATTACAGATCAAGATCTCGCAAGGTGCCAAACCGGGTGAAGGGGGCGAATTGCCCGGTCACAAGGTCGATAAAGTCATCGCGTCCACACGGCATTCCACGCCCGGCGTAGGATTGATCAGTCCGCCCCCGCATCATGACATCTACTCGATCGAAGACCTCGCTCAACTGATTTTCGATCTGAAGAACGCAAACCCCTCGGCTCGCATCAGCGTCAAACTCGTTTCGGAAGTTGGTGTGGGAACGATCGCCGCAGGCGTCGCCAAGGGACACGCCGACAACATTCTCATCGCGGGAGCGTCTGGCGGAACGGGCGCGTCACCGCTCACAAGCATCAAGCATGCAGGCTTGCCTTGGGAGTTGGGGATCGCCGAAACTCACCAAACGCTCGTCATGAACGACCTCCGCAGCCGGGTGCGATTGCAAACCGACGGCCAACTGAAAACCGGTCGTGACGTGGCCATCGCCTGCCTGCTCGGAGCCGAGGAATTCGGGTTCGCCACCGCTCCGCTGATCACACTCGGCTGCATCATGATGCGGAAATGCCACCTCAACACCTGCCCGGTCGGCATCGCCACGCAAGACCCCGACCTCCGCAAAAAGTTCCACGGCAAGCCCGAGCACGTCGTCAACTACCTGTTCATGGTGGCCGAAGAATGTCGGGCGATCATGGCCGAACTCGGCTTCCGCACCATTAACGAGATGGTCGGCCGTTGCGACCTGCTGGAAACCGACAACGCTGTCGACCACTGGAAGGCCCAAGGCATCGACCTCACCAGCGTCCTTACCCCGGCCCAAAAACCGCACGAGAACGTCGACGTCTACTGCACGATTCAACAGAAACACGCCTTGGAAGAAGTGCTCGATAACGAACTCATCAAGAAAGCCTGGGCGGGAATCACCGAAGGGAAACGTTGCGAGTTCGACATGCACATCGAGAACATCGATCGTGCCTTCGGCACGATGCTCAGCCATCACCTCTCGAAAAATCACGGAGCCGAAGGGCTACCCGACGACACAATTATCATTCACACCAAAGGCTCCGCCGGCCAAAGCCTCGGGGCCTGGTTGGCGCATGGAATCACGATCGACCTGGAAGGCGACGCCAACGATTACGTCGGCAAGGGACTTTCCGGCGGACGCATTGTCGTTCGCCCGCCCGCGACAGCCACATTCAAAGCCGAAGAGAACATCCTCATCGGCAACGTCGGTCTCTACGGAGCGATTCACGGCGAAGCCTACTTCCGAGGCGTTGCGGCCGAGCGGTTCTGCGTTCGCAACTCCGGCGCGCAGGCCGTCATCGAAGGCGTAGGCGATCATGCTTGCGAATACATGACCGGCGGACGAACCGTCGTGCTTGGCTCGACCGGCCGAAATTTCGCCGCGGGCATGTCGGGCGGTGTCGCTTACGTCTGGGATCCTCGTAAGGAACTTTTGGCGAACTGCAATCTCGACACAGTGGAGTTAGAACCCGTGGAAGACGAAACCGACATCGCCGAGCTGAAGGAACTCATCGAAAAGCACCAAAACTACACCGGCTCCGAAGTCGCCGGCCGCATCCTCGATGGCTGGGATGCGACGTTAGGCCAATTTCTCAAAGTCATGCCGATCGATTACAAACGAGCGTTGCAAGAACAGGCCAGCGAAACGGTGGCTGCCTCCGATTAGATTTACCACAGAGGACACAGAGAGGCACAGAGGGGGTAAGGGCCGTCATGCAACCT
>Ga0302139_10000686_pt1 | contig 16287 bp, 13 predicted proteins | sample CBN3_331_MG_FD_203104 | JGI IMG/M metagenome (GOLD analysis project Ga0302139, IMG submission 203104) | Marine microbial communities from Western Arctic Ocean, Canada - CBN3_33.1 | ecosystem: Environmental > Aquatic > Marine > Oceanic | place: Canada: Western Arctic Ocean | collected 2017-09-15 | reverse complement strand
CCCATTCCCTCATGAAGCGAACGCTTGAGGGAATGATCTTGTATATAATGAGTTCAGGATTGTCTGGGCTGCCAAGATATTTTCTAAGGAGGGCATTGGAATTCCAAATTTCCTGAATTTCGTTTTCATCTTCTAATATTTCGGCTGTGCCTGCGATTCTTACCTGATCATGATTAGGTGACATGTAGCAGAGTTCGACACTTGGGTTGGCTTCTATTTGAGCGGTCTTGTCGTAATTTTTGAGATTGGCAACATAGACTGTGAATTGGTCTGTCTTGACTGGAGAGACTGGTCTTAATCTTGGCTTGTCATTCTCTATAGTTGCCAGTTGAGGGAACTTTGCCAGTTTCATGCATTCTTTCGCGATGTCTGGAAGTTTGTCTGAATCGATTGGTTTAGTTTCTGGCATTTTTATTTGTGATGAGTAATAACCTTATTACTCAATTCTTATAGGATAAGTCAATCAATGCGCCTCATTTGGATATTATTTGTTTTAGCAATAGCTTTTACCATTCCTTTCATGGTCTGGGGGGGCACCTTTGAGGAGACCTTCACGGTTGAGGGTGGGGTCACTTGGCTAAAGGGATGGGGGTCTTGGGCTTGGCTCGCTGGCATTGTTTTATTGTTATTGGATTTAGTTCTTCCAATACCTGGTACCGCAGTGATGAGTGCCCTTGGTATGATCTATGGCTCAATGATTGGGGGCTTGATAGGAACAGTAGGCTCAATTCTTTCCGGATTACTTGCTTATGGTCTTTGCCGTGCCTTCGGCCTTAAAATTGCGGAAAGAATTGCAGGTGCGTCAGCTCTTGAAAAAAGCAGAACCATATTTGCCAAGACTGGCGGTTGGATTGTGGTTCTATCTAGGTGGTTACCTATAATGCCTGAGGTCGTTTCTTGCATGGCTGGCCTATCAAGAATGTCATTAAGAATCTTCCTTTCAGCATTGGTTGTGGGGTGCTTGCCTCTAGCGTTTACCTTTTCTGTGATTGGTGACACTGGACGAGAGCATCCGAGGCTAACGATGATCCTCAGTGTTCTCGCTCCTGCTGTGATATGGTTAGCCGTTAGGCCTCTTCTATTGAGGAGCTCGAGAGAAACGTGAGAATATTGTCATTTTTAGACAATTAAAAAGGTGCAGTGCCGCTTGATATAATGAACTAAGACTCGTAATCTCAATTTAATATAGAACTTTAGCTGCTAGTAACACACTATGGAATTTAGTCAGAAATAATGAATTTCGTTAAATTTTTATCTTTCGCATTAATTGCTTCTTGTTTCATAACCAACGGATCCTTTGCTGGTCCGATTGAGCAACTCAAAGAAAGGGAAAGGAAAGTTAAGAAGGTTGTTTCAGAGTCAATGTCCGCAGTCGTGGCCGTTGTTGGTGATGACCAGCCTGCGACTGGTAGCGGGGTCATTGTGAGTGAGGATGGGTTGATAATGACGGCTGGTCATGTGACGGAAGCTGCAGGGAAGAAGCTCACTATTATTTTTCCTGATGGAAGAAGCGTGAAAGGAGAGTCACTCGGAGCAAACAGATCTCGTGATGCTGGCCTTGCCAGGATAACGGAGGGAGGTAAGTGGCCATTTGCTAAGATAGGTGATTCCAAGAAAGCTAAACTTGGGGACTGGTTAATAGCGATGGGGCATCCAGGCGGGTATGATTTAAATCGAAGCCCGCCAATTCGATTGGGTCGTCTCATAAGTAGTGGAACTATGGGAATGCTGAGGACCGATTGCACTTTGGTTGGAGGCGATTCGGGAGGACCTCTTTTTAATCTCGAAGGGGAAGTCATAGGTATTCACTCTTCGATAGGAGGAAGCCTAGCAGAGAATCGGCACGTTCCATCTGCTGTCTTTAAATCAGGTTGGGATAGAATGTTGGCTGGCGAGATATGGGGAAGTCTTGGAATGATGGCTGCTGGAGTTGATCCTGATAGGCCAATGCTTGGAGTTAGAATGAATGAGTCTGATGGCAATGTGATTGTTGATAAGGTTTACGCCAATTCTCCTGCGCAGAAAGCAGGGATCATGAATGGAGACCAGATACTGAGCGTTGATGGGATTGAGGCTGATCAAATGTCCGACATCGTTGAGAAGGTTGCCTCTAGCAAGGCAGGGAATGAAATTGAGATACAGGTCAGGAGAGGGGAAGAAGAAAAAACTTTTTCAGTGAAACTCGTCAGTTGGGAGGATCTTGCCTCGGGCCTAGGAAAGGAACAGGAAAATACACCACCTTCCCCCGATAAACCAAGCCGGCCAGAGCTCGGAGTTATTCTTGATTCTGAAGCTGAAGCTGAAGGAGCTGTCGTATTTGAAGTCATTGAGAATTCGCTCGCCGCTTCTTCAGGTTTTATGGCTGGCGATCTGGTGAAAGCGATTAATGGTGCTAAGATTAATAGTGCTGAGGAAATGGCGTCGTCCATACGCTCAGCTGAGCTAGGGAAGTTGATCCGTTTTGCTGTTCAACGAAAAGGACAGGAAGAATTGTTGGACGTTGATGTTTTATTTGGAAAGTAAAAGACAATGATGAAGAAAATTATTAAGGTAAAGATGAACGCTCCAGCCTGGTTGGTTGTTTTTGCTGCGGCATTAATTGTTTGTGGTTCTTTTTCGAATGCAGAAACGAAGGGCCGTTATGTTTCTGATGAGTCGACCGAAGAAGAGGCTGGTAATGATACTAAAGGCCTCATTGATAAATTTAATGATCAGCTAGGAAAATTAGGTAAATTATTAAAGCGGGCTCAAGACTTCCGGGTCGATGAACCAGATGGTGGAGCTCAAGAAAAAGGATTCGGCTTAGACCTTGATTTTAATGATCCGCGCATGGCTGATCTTATGCAGTTCTATCAGGCGCAATTAGACAAACGAAGGCCGTCTAGAAATGAGAAAGATCATCGTAGTGTTTTTGCGGAATATAAGCCTGTAGTAAAATCATATGTTCAGAGCACGGCAAGGATCATTAATAAGAAGAACGAGCAGTTATCACTTGCTACGGTTGTTAGCCATGGAGGCTTGCTTGTGACGAAGGCCAGTGAATTGCCTTCTAAAGGTATTTTTTGCGAGCTTTTTGATGGTAGGAGAGCAGAAGCTAAAATTTTAAGCACTGATTCCAAATGGGACATTGCCCTAATTAAGGTTGAATTATTAGGTTTGAAGCCAGTTGATCTAGAAGGAGGTAAACAGGTTGAGCTCGGCACTTTTCTCGCCGCTTCCGGCCTCGATGAATATCCGATAGCGGTGGGGGTTGCAAGCGTGGCGCCTCGTAACCTGTCTGCTAATGAGCGTGGCTTTCTTGGGGTTGGCATGGAGAATACGGATCAGGGAGTCAAGGTTAACCAAGTCCAACGTGGATCTGGAGCTTCTGAGGCAGGGGTAGAAGTTGGAGACATTATCCTGAAGATTGATGGTCAGCCTATTAATTCTCCAGCGCAGCTGGCAAAATCTGTTTCGGGTCGTAAGCCCAAAGATGAAATAAAAATACTTTTGAAGCGAGGAGATGATGAAAAGGAGCTGACTGCGATATTAGGTTCACGAGGGCAATCCGTTCCACAATTTAGAGGACCTGATCCCAGTGCTAAGTTTGGTGGTCCTTTGAGTGAGAATAGGAAAGATTTTCCAAATGCATTGCAGCATGATCTTGCTCTGAGGCCAAATGAATGTGGGGGCCCATTGATAGATTTAGATGGAAAATTAGTTGGCGTTAACATAGCGCGAGGTGGTCGGGTCAAAAGCTACGCAATACCTACAATAGATCTAAAAAATGTGATCGAGAAGTTAAGTGATCAGGGTTCCGGTAGTAGCGATGTAGATCTTTTGGAGAAGGAGTTAGGTTCTCTGGATAGCGAAATTGATACGATTGAGAATAAACTTAAAGATATAAAGAAGAGACGAGAGCAAACGCGTGGAGCCATAGAAAAGGCAAAGAGTTCAAGGCGTGAATGAGTGGAGTGAGGTTTAATTGATTGAATTAAGAGGAATATCCTTTTATCAATCACGGTATTAAATTAGTTCTCTAACCTAAAATAAACATTCTATGGAAGAAGTTCAGAACAGACTTAGATGGGGAATTCTTGCGACTGGCAGTATAGCCTCCTCCTTCGTTGAGGGGGTAATGAATTCTAGACTTGGTAAGGTCGTTGCTGTGGGGAGCCGTAGTCAGGAATCTGCGGACCGTTTTGCTGAGCAATTTGGAGGGATACCCAATAGACATCCCAGTTATCAGGATCTCTTAGAAAATGATGACGTTGACGCTGTTTATATTGCGACTCCGCACCCTATGCACAAGGAGTGGGCAATTAAGGCTGCTCAAGCTGGGAAGCATATACTATGTGAAAAGCCGATAGGATTGAATGTTTCTGAAGCGGAAGAGATCATACAAACAGCCAAAGACAATGACGTCTTTTTAATGGAGGGCTACATGTATCGTTGCTCGGAACAGACCCATGAGATCATTAAATTAATTAAAGATGGAGCAATTGGTCAGGTAAAATCAATTGAAGCGTCATTCTCTTTTGATATAGGGGATAATCCTGATGGTAGGCATCTTAATAAGGCTTTGGCGGGTGGAGGGATCCTTGATGTTGGGGGTTATCCTATGTCTATGGCGGGATTGATCGCTGGAGTTGCCAATGGGGAGACTTTTTCCGAACCGAATGAAATAAAAGCAGTTGGTTTCATTGGGAATACAGGTGTTGATGAATATACAAGTGCAGTAGTCAGTTTTGCTGGCGGCATTACGGCTCGTCTCAGTTGTGGGGTGGCCTTGGAGGAGCCGATTAATGTAAGTATTTCCGGTAGTGAGGGTAGACTCTTCATTCCAGTCCCTTGGAAACCATCTCCTCAGGGCGGAGAGAATGAGCTGGAATTATATAAGAATGGGGTTGATGAACCGGAGCTTATTAAGGTGAAAACAGAAAAATATTTGTATGGAGCTGAAGCTGATGCAGTTGCTCTAGGAATTGAGGCTAAAAAAGCTATTTTCCCTGCAATGAGTTGCGATGACACTTTGGCTCTGATGCGTTCTCTGGATCGTTGGAGAGAGGAAATTGGCCTTCGTTATGACGGCGAGTGATTATTTTACCTTAACTGAGGAGATTTGCCGATCCAAATAGGCTATACTATGTTATAAGATAGCTTCAAAGAAGCTATTTCTCTAATGCAAGAACCTATCAGTCTTGATGATGTGGAGCTGGAGGCCAAAGAGGCTGCAGCTAAGGAAGAGTTTTTGCGTTTACAAAAGCAAGGGAAGCTAGTTTCTGCCCTAACAACAACAATTGTTCACGTTGTCATTGTATTAATTTTATGGTGCATCATCGTTGCGCTTGGTCCAGATGAGATACCACAGATAGTTGCTGTTGCTGAGACCAAGGATGACACTTACCAGATCGAGAAACAGGACTTTGCTCGTTCAGTTAAGAGAAAACCACAACCTCCTAAGAGCGCTTCTCGGGTACAGACAATTACTTCGGTGGCGACTTCACCCGTTTCTGTTCCCTCGATAGAGGACCCTGTCATTGACCCTTTAGGGATCGGAACGGATTTTGGTAGAGGCTTTGGCCAGGGCAAAGGTAATGGCGAGGGAGGTGGCGGAACGTCATCATTTTTTGGCGGGACGGCAAAGGGTAACCGGGTCGTTTTTGTTGTCGATTTTTCTGGGTCCATGATTAAGGACGGGGGCGGAGTCAGGCTCCAAATGCTTAAGAAGGAATTAATCAGTTCCATTAGCAAGCTGCCAAAGGGGATGAGTTTTCAGGTTATCTACTATTCGACAGCTCCCTGGCTTGGAGGAGAATCTCTATATACTGCCCCTACAAGATTCCCGGATAAGCCCGGGGATAGGATCCCCTGGTCTGAAGCGACTAAAGAAGGAATAATCCGTGCAGTGAATCATATTAAAGCGGCAAAGGCTGAAGGGGCAACGATATGGAAAGATCCTCTGGAGCTAGCATTTGCAATGCGCCCGGTCCCGGCAGTGGTATGGTTGCTTTCAGATGGTGAAGCTCAGGATGCAGAAGAGGTCGTTGAGAAGATAAAGAAAATTAACTCATCTCGAATACCAATAAACACTATTGGGCTTGAGGTGCCTGGGGCTGCATTCAGTTACCTAGTGAATATTGCCCGTCAGACTGGCGGTAAGGCCAGTATCGTTCATAAAGGTAAGCTTTATAGTGGTCCGGCGGCCTTACGTTTTGCCGATGATTTTGATCCGGCAGGCGACTTTTAGTCTTTAGACTTGGTTGCTCTTGTATGATTAATTCTCTCAAAAATTCTTTATAGATTATTATGATGATTCATTTGACTAAAATCTTGGCAATATGGGTAATGCTTCTTTCACAAGTCATTGGTAAGGAGAGGCCTAATATCGTTTTTATAATGGCGGATGATTTGGGGATTGGCGACTTGTCATCTCACGGGGCCAAGGACATGAGGACTCCTAATATTGATAAATTGATGCAAAGTGGATGTCGTTTTGATAATGCCTATGCTAATTGCCCAGTATGCTCTCCGACCCGAGCTGCTTTTTTGACTGGACGATATCCTGACATGGTTGGGGTCCCTGGAGTGATTCGTACTCACCGTGCAAATAACTGGGGCTATTTATCTGAATCAGCGAAGACTATTCCTCATGTGATGAAGGGAGCAGGTTATCACACGGCGCTCATAGGTAAGTGGCACTTGGGTCTTGTAGAACCAAACACGCCACTCGGGCGCGGCTTTGATTTTTTCAAGGGCTACTTAGGAGACATGATGGATGATTATTACAATCATCGCAGGCACGGAGTGAATTATATGTCTGAGGGGAGGAAAAGAATTGACCCTAAGGGGCACGCCACGGATCTATTTTCTGATTGGGCCGTAAATTACATTAAAGAAAGAAATGCCAAAGAGGATCCTTTCTTTCTTTTCTTGTCTTATAATGCACCGCATACCCCAATCCAACCTCCCAATGATTGGTACGAGAAGGTCAAGCAGCGCGAAGAGGGCATTGGTAATGCAAGAGCGAAGCTCGTTGCGTTGATTGAGCATATGGATTACGGCATCGGGAAAGTGCTCAAAGCCATACCAGAAAAGAGTAACACGATCATCGTTTTCACATCTGATAATGGAGGTCAGGCCAATGTTGGAGCTAGGAACGATCCCTGGAAGGGTGAAAAGCAACAAATGTGGGAAGGTGGATTGCGCGTCCCTGCCTGCGTTGTCTGGCCCGGCCACATTAAGGCTAGTAGCAGTTATGATGGGATCTCTATGACGATGGATTGGTTGCCAACATTGGCAGAAGTGGCTGGTGCTGCAGTGCCTGAGGGAATCGAAGGTCAGAGCCTCCTCAGTGGAATTCAGGGGAAGAATGATAAAGCGATAGATTCTAGAACTTTGATATGGGTGAGAAGAGAGGGTGGAGGGATGTACCGTGGACAGGATTACTATGCTGTGCGACAGGGCCCATGGAAGCTCTTGCAGAATAAGTCAACTGAGCCTTTTCAATTATACAATCTTGCAGAAGATCCAGGAGAGACTAGCCCCATAGATGGTAACAATAAGGTGCGTCGGACCTTGGAGCAGGTTTTGCGTGAGCATGTACGTAGTGCAGGTTTTGTTCCCTGGCAGGGTAGGATTCCTGATCCTGAAAAGGTAGAGTGAAATCTTAATTCACGGATCACACTGTATACCTAGTATATAGGATTTACTTTCCCTGCGGTACCATACTGTACCGTAATGGGGTTGTAACTTCGGGTTGTAACTTCGGGTTGTAAGTCAAAGGGGGAGGTACAGAACCTAAATTCCTCCTCTACTTAATTTCTTAAATAGGACGAGAGGTTTTGGCGCTTATTGGGGTTCCAAATGCTCCACTTCTTTGGTCTGGAGAGATTTGAAGGAAAACGTTATAAGGGAGTTATGTCTGATGAATATGCGAGTTTAAAAAATGTGGCATGGCAATACAAATTAGTCGGATGGGTGGTTGGGATAGGAATAGTATTACTAGGTTTGTTTTATGCATACGCTACAGCATTTACTGATTATGGGTTCTTTCCTGATGAGTCATCTTTAATAAAGGTGCTTGTAGCAATCTTAATTTTGATTATAACCGCCTTAGTGACTTGGTTGGTAGTGGCAACGATTCGCGCTGTATCTGAATTTATACATCTATGTATTCGAGTTGAGTATAACACTCGTGCTCGCACTCAAGCTCCGAACCTTGGAAATGAACATGAAACAGTTTGTGAACAAAAGGTTCCAGGCGACGCTTGACAGCGTCGCCTGAACGCAGACATTCGGCAAGAAGAGACACATGAGAAAGATACTTATTCTGGCAATGGTCGCTGTGCTTGTAGTCTGCGCGACGATGCAGAAGCAGGGGGCAGCGGAGCATTTAGCCCAGACAACGGAAGCTTTCACCATCGCGGTTTTGCCTGACACTCAGTTTTACTGCGACACTCGACTCAAGCTGTCCAAAAAGTGGGGCAACGGAGATTTGCGACGCTACTTTTTCGATCAAACCCGCTGGGTGCGTGACAACCAGAAGCGACTCAACATTGCTTTTCTCGTCCACGAAGGAGACATCGTGCAGGCGGATGCCCACGAGGAATGGGCCATCGCCAAGGAAGCTATGTCGGTATTGGACGGTAAAGTACCCTATTGCATGTGCCTGGGAAACCATGACATGGGTTTTGAGAAGGCGGACAATAAGTACGGCGGCAATATCGGCGTCAACCGGACCACTCATTTCAACACATACTTTCCTCGCGACAAGTTCGCAAAACGGCGCGAGTTTGGCGGCACCTTCAAGCCGGATCGCCATGACAATTCCTGGTACCACTTCGAGGCAGCAGGAATGAGCTTCCTTATTGTCGCTCTTGAATGTAAACCGCGTGATGAAGTGCTGGATTGGGCAAACAAAATCGTCTCGAAGCACCCTGATCACCGTGTCATCGTCCTGACGCACGCCTATATGGACGCGAGCAAGTCGAGAAACACAGGGGGAATGAAGGCCAAAGGCAACCTTGGCGAGCAGACGTGGCAAAAGTTCGTCAGGAAGCACAAGAACATCTTCATGGTTCTCTGCGGTCACCACACTGGAGAGGCCGTTCGCACAGACACCGGAGATCACGGAAATAAGGTCCACCAGATTCTGAGCGACTATCAGCACCTGAATAACGGGGGAGAATCATGGTTGCGTTACATGGTCTTCAAACCGGGGGCGAACAAGATCAGCATCTACACCTACAACCCCGCGCTCGACAAATTTCGCAACGGCCCCTCTAGTCGCTTTGACTTGAAGTATCCAATGATACGGCCGGAACCGGTCCTCAAGCCTTAATGATTCGATCGGCAACCCAAACCCCCAAGCCACGGTCCCTTGTGCGCTGTGGCGGTGTGCGGTAGGTTTGGTGATATGAAGACGTTCAATGTCTTCGCTCAGTTAGTTGTTCTTGTCTCTTTGCCCCTGTTTCTTGGAGGGTGTAGTGGCGATAAGAAGGAGCCTGGTGCTGAGGTTAAGCCTGTAGAAGAAAAGGAGCAGGAGATTAAAGAGGAAATGAAGTCTGAAGAATACATTGCCCTGCAGTATATTTTTCTGAATTTTCAATAATTGCGTGGAAATATATTTGATGATGGCTAAAGCTGAGCTTCAGATTGTCTGCAGTTTACAACTGCGCAGCGCCCAATTGCACGAGTTACAAGAGACCCTGAATGGAAAAATCACCTGATTTGTCGCAGACAAATGAAGCTACGGCGATCGTAGCGCAACGCTATCATTATCTTGATGCCCTGCGTGCCTTCGCGATGTTACTGGGCATCGTGCTGCACGGGGCATTGTCGTTTTTTCCAATGCCCATTTGGCCGGCGCAGGATTTGCATCAACCGGCGTTTGATGTGCCGGCCTTGCTGGCTGCCTTCCTTGCGCAGGTAGGGCTGGAGGTGCCGGAGACATTCAGTCCCTACGAGTTCATGCTGCATGCCATTCACGGGTTTCGTCTGCCGCTGTTTTTTTTGGTGAGTGGATTTTTCACGGCAATGCTCTGGAGAAAGCGCGGGCTCAGGCAGCTGGCCAAACACCGCACCAAGAGGATTCTCCTGCCCCTTGCCATCTTTGTACCCGTTACCTGGATACTGATGATCGTTGCGAACATGGAGGCTTTTGTTGTTCCCGCGGGTCACTTTGGCGAAAATAAGAAGGGGGCGGCTACAACACCCCGGGATGAGCCTGTCAGGCAAGCCCAACAGGAGAGAAAGCCACGGGCAAAGAATAATCCCGAGGCCGCGATTGATATCGGCAGGGCCGCGGGCATGGGAGACCTCCGGGCGCTTGAGTGGCACATCCAGGCCGGCACGGACCTGAACCAGCGCGGGGCTGATCAATCCACGCCAGTCATGATCGCTGCCGTCTTTGGCCGAGTGGAGGCCGCCAAGGTATTGATTGAGGCCGGCGCAGACCTGAACCTGAAGGAAAAGGACGGCTCGACAGCCCTGTTGAAGGCATCGTTCTTTGCCCATCCTGAAATTGTCGAGGCCCTGTTGGAAGCGGACGCAGATCCCAATATTAAAACTAATGATGGAGCAACCGCCCTGGACATAGTACGGGGCCCTTGGGAGGAGATCAGGTGGATTTACGACCATGTGGGCGAGCTTCTGGCCCCCACGGGGTTGATACTGGATTACGAGCGCATCCGGGAAACCCGCCCGCAAATTGCGGAAACGCTCAGGAAAAATGGCGCGGAGGAGGGTCACGGAGTCGGCCTTGATTTGCTGATCCTACTGGTATTTTTTGCCCCCGTCTTCCATCATCTTTGGTTCCTTTATTACCTGATCTGGCTGGTGGCAGGGTTCATTTTGATTACGTGGTCGATAGGAAAATTGAAATTAAAGGCATTGCCAGACAGGCTGATTACCTCCCCGGTGTGCTGGCTTTGGCTGCTGCCGGCTACGTTTCTGCTACAGCTGCTGATGAAGGAGGATTTTGGTCCTGCTACCGCGACCGGGGCTCTTCCCTGGCCGCCTATCCTGCTTTATTACGCGGTCTTCTTTTTATTCGGAGCCCTTTGTTTTGGACGTGATTGGTTCAACACCAAGGCGGGCAAATTCTGGCCGCTTAGCTTCGTACTCGCCGTGCCCCCGCTGCTGGCGGGCCTGTGCCTGGTCAAGAGCCAGCAAAACGATGAACTTTTGGCCGTTTGTTCCGTTACCTACGCATGGCTGATGATCTTAGGGTGCATTGGTTTCTTCCGCTATTTTTTCTCGGGTGAAAATCCGCGAATCCGTTACCTCTCCGATGCCTCTTACTGGCTTTATATCATGCACCTGTCGGTGATCATGTGCCTTCAGTCTATGGTCAGTACCTGGAACATGCCCAGCTTGCCGAAATTTCTGATTGTGTGTGTCGCTACAACGCTTCCTCTGCTTTTGATTTATGAGTTTGGTGTGCGCTACACCTTTATCGGCACCATGCTCAACGGCAGGCGAACACGGACAAAGTCTGTGGGATCCTAGAGACAATTTTAGTGCGTCACCAACATCGAACCACATGTCTTTTATAATTGCACCAGCTTGATCAGCATCAGTGTTCCTGATAGCGTCACCAGAATCGGCAAGGGTGCCTTCTCTTGGGGGTTCATGTGTGCGGTTATGTTCATTCGTGTGAATCGGACTTCTAAGCTTCATGCATCCCTAAGATTCTTGTAGCTGTTAATTGTTCATGGATCGCTTTACTTTATCTTTTAGCACTTGAGTGCTCGAGCGGGATTCGTTAGCCTTTACTAATGAACACGGGCTCTGATCACCTTGCCAAAGAAGTCTCAATCGGCTCTAGTCGCCGCCGTTTTTTGAAACGCACAGGAGCGGCGACAGCGGCCTCTCTTTCCATTCCCGCCATTGCGGCGCCTCGAAGCCCGGGCGAGACGGTCCGCCTGGCTCTAATCGGCTGTGGCGGTCGTGGCACTGGGCTCGCTACTAGTTTTGCGGGCCGCGATGACACACAGATTACGCATGTGTGCGACCTGCTCGACAGTCGCCTGGAAGGCTCGTCCCGAGCCATCGCTAGGCACCAGCACGGGAAGGTGCCAAAGAAGCTGAAACGTGTCGAAGACTTACTCGAAGAAAAAGATCTCGATGCGGTCATCATCGGGACGCCTGACCACTGGCATACCCCCCTCGCGATCATGGCCTGCCAGGCCGGCAAGGACGTGTATGTCGAAAAGCCTTTTTCTCACAATATGTTCGAAGGCCGCATGCTGGTGAAGGCCGCCCGTAAGCACAAGAGCATCGTGCAAGTGGGAACGCAAAACCGTAGCGCGCCCTACAATCTGGCTGCTTTGGAGTACATTCGCAGCGGCAAGCTCGGCGACATCCACCTCGCCAAGATCTACAACCTGAAGGCCGGCGGGCCGTATCGTTTAGGTAACTCGCAACCTCAGCCGAAGGGCTTCGACTGGGCGCGGTGGCTTGGTCCTGCGCCGGAACGGCCCTACCATTCGGGGATCTTCCACGCCGGCTGGCACAAGTTCTGGGATTTCTCTGGTGGAGATCTGGCCGACGACGGGATTCATCAGATCGATCTGGCTTGCCTGCTGCTAGGGGATCCCGGGATGCCTCGATCGGTTGCGGCAACGGGTGGTCGTCTACATTTTAAAGACGACGACGCGGAGGTACCTGATACCCAGGTCATCCAGTTCGAGTTTCCCGGGATGGTGATGACGGTGGAGAATACCAACTACCCCGCTTACATGAAAAAGATAGTCAATCGCAACGCGGACGTCTTCCCTCACTGGCCGCATTGTGCAACGCGGATAGAACTCTACGGCTCGAAAGAGCAAATGATGATTGGCCGGCATGGCGGAGGATGGCAGGCTTTCACTACGGGTGGGAAAGTGTCCGCCGAAATGCACGGCCGCCATCCCGATCCGTTGCATCAGAAGAACTTCATCGACAGCATCAAGACGCGCGAATCTCCTAATTCAGACGTTGAAATTCTTCACGCCAGCACCGCCCTGGTGCACTTGGGAAACATCGCAACCCGAGTCGATCATGCAAAACTCGCTTTCGATGACAAGACCGAACAGTTTGCCGGTGAGGGTTCAGGACCCGCCAACAAGTTGCTCAAGAGGCAAAATAAGAACCAGTACTCCGTCCCCGACGATGTCTGAAGCAGCCTGCCGAGCGCTTTGACGACCCCGCAGCCGCAGTGGCGAAAGCAGCCCAGGGCGACGGAGTACTGGTGCTCGCCGATGCCTATCCCAAAAAAACCACCGCGCTCACTCCGGCGCTTTTCGAGAGGGCCCGTGCCCCTATTCTTTGTTGTTGTGTTCATAGATCCTGAGTCCTGAGGCACTATTCCCGTTATAATCTTTGGTCGATTTTGTAATTGGTCGGTTAGTTGTGCGGTGTTAGGGTTGTGGGATGAAGACGCTACATTCCTTCGCTCAGTTAGTTGTTCTTGTATCACTTCCGCTTCTCTTTGGAGGGTATGGTGGCAAGAAGGAATTAGTTACTAAAAATGCAGAACATGTTACTGAAACAAATCCTACAGAAGAGGCAATTGTTTCTAAATCCAAATCAGATGAAATTAAATTGAAGTTTAACGCATATGATGCGGATAGGGAATCATGAAAAAATTCGTTTTAGTGATGTTTTTTCTTTCATCCGCAGCGTTGGCGCGGGGTGAGCAAGAGATCAGCTTTGCACATCAAATCCGACCCCTCTTGTCGAGGAATTGTCTCGCGTGTCACGGACCGGACCAGAAAAAGCGCAAGGCCAAGTTGCGGCTCGATATACGTGAGGAGGCAATTGCCACGAGAGAAGGCGACCCTGCAATTCTCCCCGGAAACAGCTTCAAGAGCGCTATGTATGCGCGCATTACTTCCAGCGATCCCGACGAGCGGATGCCACCCGTTGATTCGGGGCACAAGTTGAACACAGATGAGATTGATCTCCTGCGGCAATGGATTGACGGGGGAGCGCAGTATGAGGGGCACTGGGCCTTTACCAAGCCTGAGCGGACTGAGTCGCTGTTAGTTCGTGACAAGGCTTGGCCTCAGAACGGACTTGACACTTTCGTGCTCAGCCGGCTCGAGGCAGAGAACCTTCGCCCTGCTCAGGAAGCGGATCGCTACACCCTGATCAGACGCTTGAGTTTCGACCTGACAGGCTTACCGCCGAGTGCGGAGCTTATCGCAAAATTTGTTAATGACAAGTCACCGGAGGCTTACGGAAAATTGGTCGACGAGCTACTTGCCTCTCCCCATTACGGTGAGCGCTGGGCCCGCGTGTGGATGGATCTCGCGCGTTATGCAGACACGCAAGGTTACGAGAAAGACCGGACACGGACCGTCTGGCCCTGGCGCGACTGGCTCATCAAGGCCTTTAACGATGACATGCCATACGACCAGTTCACGATCGAGCAACTTGCCGGCGATCTGCTGCCGAACGCGAATTCCCAGCAAATACTTGCCACTGTTTTCCACCGCAACACGATGACCAACACCGAGGGAGGCACAGACGATGAGGAGTTTCGTGTCGCAGCCGTGAAAGACCGTGTCGACACGACTGGAGTCATTTGGCTGGGGCTTTCCCTGGGATGCGCCAAGTGCCACTCGCACAAATACGATCCAATTTCACAGATGGAATATTATCGCCTATTTGCCTTCTTTAATCAGAGCGCTGATGCCGATCGTTTCGGTGATGAGCCCGTGCAAGCGTTGCCCTCACCGTTCCACTACCGGCAGCACGTAGATATCCTCGAGAAAATTTCCATTGCACAGAAAAAACTTAAGTTGTCTGGCCCGGGTGCAGGGCACGAAGCGATCACGAAGGAGATAGCCGGTTTGAAAAGTCAGCTAAATGAGAAAGTGCATAAGATGAAGCTGGCAGCGGTGCCGGTCATGCAGGAGCTGCCGGAGAAAAGCCACCGCCGCACGCGTATCCTGAACAAGGGAGATTACCTCAATCCCGGTGATGAGGTCGAGGCTGGTGTTCCCGAATCTTTGCATCCCATGGACGGTAGCTTCGCGGTGAACCGACTGGGGATGGCGCGCTGGCTCATGGACAGGGAAAACCCGCTGACAGCGCGCGTGATGGTGAACCGGATCTGGTCGCGGATGTTTGGCGCCGGACTAGTCGAAACCGAGGAGGATTTCGGAACCCAGGGTGCGTTGCCGAGTCATCCGCAGTTGCTGGACTGGCTGGCAATTGAGTTTGCGATTACGCATCGTTGGTCGATGAAGAAGCTTTGCAGGACAATCGTAATGTCGGCCACTTACCGGCAATCCTCACAATTGAGTCCGGAGCTTCTCAAACGCGACCCCCTCAACCGCCTTCTGGCGCGCGGGGCACGTTTCCGGCTGGAGGCGGAGATGATCCGAGACCAGGCGCTAGCAGTCAGTGGGCTCCTGAGCCGAAAAGTGTATGGCCCACCAGTGATGCCACCACAACCCGAGGGAATATGGAAGACGGTCTACAACAGCGTCAAATGGGTGACCAGCAAGGGTGAGGACCGCTATCGTCGCGGACTGTATACATTTGCCAAGCGAACATCGGCGTATCCTTCTTTCCTGCTCCTTGACGCCGGTAGCGGCGAGGTTTGTTTACCTCGGCGGATCCGAACCAATACCGCAACTGCTGCCTTGGCTGCACTCAATGACCCAGTTCATGTTGAGGCGGCTCAGGCACTTGCTCGCCGCGTGCTTCTCGAGGCGAATGGCGATGCCCCTGTGCGAGCCGCTTTCGCCATGCGAATCGTTACGGGCCGGCCGCAGAAGCCGGCGGAAACAGAACACCTTGTGCAACTATTTAAAGCGCAGCTTGCGCACTACCTTGGGCATAAGGAGGAGGCAGTGGCGATGGCTACGGTGCCGCTGGGGGCCGTGCCTGAGAATATGGATACTGCGCAGCTGGCCGCGTGGACTGTTGTTGCTAGTGTGCTGTTGAATCTTGATGAGATCCTTACGAAGGGATAATTGAATGAATAATGCTCAGAAACAATACCTGCAAGCAGTGACGCGGCGCCATTTCCTTGCCCGCTGTGGCACGGGCGTGGGCGGGATGGCACTGTCTACGATGTTGAGTGGGCAGCAGTTGCAGGCAGCAGGTGACCACGCAGCCCTGAACCCGCTTGCACCGCGCAGGCCTCACATTGCGCCCCGGGCGAAGAACATCATCTACCTGCACATGGCAGGATCCCCGACACAGCTTGAGCTTTTTGATTTTAAGCCTGCCCTCAAGAAGCATGACGGCAAGCCCTGCTCGAAGGAATACCTCGATGGTAAGCGTTTCGCGTTTATTCATCCCCAGGCT
>Ga0302139_10000683_pt1 | contig 16313 bp, 16 predicted proteins | sample CBN3_331_MG_FD_203104 | JGI IMG/M metagenome (GOLD analysis project Ga0302139, IMG submission 203104) | Marine microbial communities from Western Arctic Ocean, Canada - CBN3_33.1 | ecosystem: Environmental > Aquatic > Marine > Oceanic | place: Canada: Western Arctic Ocean | collected 2017-09-15 | reverse complement strand
TTCCTCGCGACTGATTGTCTGGGCCAAGTCGTCAGCCCGTTCGATCATCAAGGCGGCCGCCCGGTGCAAAATCTGGGAGCGATCCCAAGCTGGCATGGCCTTCATGACTGCCGCGCCTTTTGCCAGCGTCGCCAAGGCCGCATCGACATCGGTCGCATTGCCTTTGGGAATGGTGTCGACCACCGACCCATCGAACGGGTTGCAGACGTTAATTGTCTCAGGTTTCCCCTGCCATTGCCCGCTGAAGAACATCTGCATCGAAGCGACTCCCTGAAGCCGTATGGAATTCGGTGTCGTGAAATTCCAGCTTATCATCGAGATGACGACTTGGCACGGGCACAGGCTTCAACGAGGAAATAATGAAACCACGGACCACATGGATCGACATAGATTAAATAACGATGGTTCTCGAACGGTGACCGTTGCGACTGCAGCGACACACTGAGTGAGTCCCCCGGCGAGCGGTGGGCTGAGGCCGCTCGCCTGACACGTTGGCTAGCGCGGGTTGACGGGGAGTGTCATCGGAATCTTCATCCGCCGACCACCCCGGATGACGTCGAACAGGACTTTGTCACCCACATCGTAATTCGTTTTCATGTAGGTGTTGAACTGCAACATCGTCATCTCCAACGGCTTGCCGTCGACTCCGATGATGATGTCGCGTGCCCGAATGCCGGCACGCCGCGTTTTCGGTGGCACGTATTTGCCCTGCCGAAACGCCAACCGTTTCGGTTTCAGATCGAATTTCGCTTTCTCGGCAACCGTCAAGTTCTTGCCGTAAATTCCCATCGCGGGGGGAATCGTCCATGTCGAAGCCCGCCAGGAAATATCGGAACGACGCCAGCCCTTCGCCAACGGAATGCGTCCTGCCATTGTCTTACCGTTGCGGGTCCATGCGACAAAAACAGTCCCGGAAACTGGAGCACGATTCAACGCGTACTGCACGTCGGCTTCCGAAGAGATACGGAAGCCTCCCAACAAGGCCAACACATCCCCGGCTTTCAAACCGGCTTTCGCGCCGGCACCTAGTGCGACGACGCTTTCGATCCGATCTCCCTGAGCCAAGTCGAGTTTCATCCCCAGCGATTTCGCCGGCGGATACTGCCACATCTCAGCCTTCGTCCACCGCTTCTCGTTCCAAAGCAGATCCTGGTGGAAGTTGTTGACCTGATGACAATGAATGCACGCGTTGGCCTTCAAACGTCGCGCGGCAGGAAATTTCTCGGGGAGAGCCGGGAACTTGCGCAGTGTATTCGTCGTCACTTGTGGCTTGGCTTGGCGGTCGGCTTGATAGGCATCGAGCGATTGCTGCATCGCATACTTCAACCCCTTCAGCGACAACCCTGCCTCCGCCGAGCCTTCATCTCGCGATCCGTAACGTCCATAAACATGCCCCGCGGCGTTCATGAACAACGCGGCCCAGGTGAGGTCGAAATCGAAATCAACCGTTCGCAAGTCAACGCTGCGCATGTTGACCACGCGGACCATCACATATTTGTCGGCGAGTGCCGAAATCTCTTTGTCGAGACGAACAACCTGCTCGTCAAACCCCGAACAATCGGGTCAGCGTTCTCACCTGAAGACGAGAAACAATGGCCGCGATAATCGCTTCGCTTCCGACTTGGCCTTTTCAAAATCGGTTCGCCAGCGAGGATCGATGTCGTCCTCTGCGTGCGAGAAACTCGCAAACCCACAAATCAACATTCCGGCAGCAACCAGAGTTTGCATCGTTCCGCTCCTGTGTGCGAGAGTTGAAGAAGGTGCATTATCGCAACGGGTTGTCGCTCGTCAATCCGCTCGACCAAATGAATGGTCCCATGTGATGGGTTCGTCTCCCTTGTAACGCACTTCGCTCGATTCATAACGTAAGCGGCCGAGCAATTGGGTGGGACGATCAAAGTAAGTCGCCAGCAACGCGGCGAGTTCCGGTTCCACCGCTTCATCCGTATCGCGCGATTGATAATGTGACAAAACGAGCACCCGATACAAACCGGCTGCTTCCAGGGAGAGTTCGTAATTCCCCTCGTCATCAGCGATCGCCACGCCGCCTCCGAGTTCTTTCAATGTGGCCGTCGCGACGCGAAAATCAACCATTGAATCGGCCACGCGGAACCCGGCAACCGATAACTTGGCTTCCCCCTGGTGCGTCGTCGGCAGCACGATAATCCGTGCGCCGCTGTCGGGCAGGCTGCCCCCGTCGGCTGTCTTGTAGGTGATGCGCCCGCGAATCGCAGCGGTCGAAGCAGTGGTCGTAAACGGATCGTCACCTTGCCGATCGTTCTGCGGTGCATCGGATCGACCGGGCGGTTGTTCTGCTGAATCGTGTGTGGCTCCGCCGATTCGACCGGCCACATAACCAATCCCCAACGCGGCAATGCCGATCCCACAACAAAGCAGAAACACGTTGCGTGCCGACAACCACTCATGGTTCGTGTCTTTCCGACCAATGCCAGCCCCACCAGACGACGAACCGGCCAACGACTCCAGCTCACGGGACGCTGACTTCCCAAGCCGCGACTTCGGCGGGGCAACCGGTTCGGCCGGCAGCGGGGCTTCGATCGCGATCGGTTTCGGCTGCGAAACCGGTTCAATCACAGCCATCTTCTCAGCCGGCTGCGACACCGGTTGCGGTTCAGGGCTGTCCGACGAAACGTTGCTGTCACCGATGGACGCCAATTCATCGAGCGCCTTGGCCAGTGACGAATCCTGCAAATCCATCTCAGGAGCGGGCAGCGACTCCACCGAACCATCCAAGTTCGGCACCCGCAACGAGCGCCCGCACGAAGGGCAGTCAACGATCATCCCCGCTTGCGCACGGGAGATGCCCAGGAATTGTCGACAATTCTGACAGCGGAATTTGATCGGCATGGATTCACTCGATGCCCCGAATCACTCGTCAATCGGCTTTGCGACCTTGGACGCCTCGTCAGTGGCGAGTTGCTTCAACGCCAGCAGTACGACCAGCGTGACGAAGTTCAGCCCCCAACACACAATGGCCACCAACGCCACGCCCTTGGCTCCCTGCCCCCCGGCCCAAAGGGATTTACGAATGCAAGTAATCAGCATGGCAGCAGTCCCACGGTTTTCTCGACGCGATCACTCGGTAAGGCACACCACAACGGCCTGCAATCCACTCTCACGGGGACGCGACGTGATGTCAACAGCCAAGGAAATTCCAGAATCGGGTGGCACGTCCCAGACCAACGGGATGGGCGTGGCGAATTCTGGCGCGACACCGCAAACAGCCAACGCTAGCCGCAGATCTCACGAATCGCTTCCAGCTTCTCTTCACCCAAGTACCCGTAACGGTTGATCCACAGCCCGTCCGCTTCGGACTCGGCCACCAGGCGTAGTCGGCGGGCGAAGTCATCGGGCGGGCCGTAGCCGTGCACAAGCGGAGTCACCAGCGCGCGACCGTCAACGGCGTCGATGACTTCCCGAATCTTGCGTCGTTGTGGTTCGTTGGGGATGGGATGCGGTTCGTCGGGATGGGGGTAGCCGTAGTCGTCGATCTTGCGGCCACCTTCACCGCCTTCGCACAGGTCCATCAGGTGTGCCAGCATACGGACTAGCGGTTCTTCGTCGAGGTCATCACAAGCCGCGAGAATCTCGTCGCCCCAAAACTTCACCATCTGCGACCAATGCATCGTGTAAAGTTTCGGACTGACGGCATCGCAAATGTCAGCCGCGCCAGCGAAGTCGAGGCCCGTCGCAATCGTGTAAGGCGGCATGAAGGCGTTGGCCGAAAGTTCCTTGTCGGCTCCGCCCGACTCAGTGATTGCCTCGCGCCAGTCTCGCAGGATGTCGTTACTGAGAGCCGACTTCAATCGCAGCCACTCGGCCACTCCGGGGAATCGTCGCAGCAGCGAGATGATCGTGAACTTGCCCCGGTCAGGCGTAACGAAATCCCGCAGCATGCCGCTGGTGAGACTGCCATGCAGAAAGTCGTAGAACCCAGCGACGTCACTTTGAATCATCGCAAAATCGAAACCACGTTTCTCGGCCCACGTTTCCACGTGCGGGCTGAAATCGGCGAAGACTTCGCTCAACGTGTAACAAGGGTACTCGGGCCAGTCGGGGCGAAACCCACACACTTTGGGATACGTCTCGAACAGGTCGCGAATGTAGGCGCGGTTGTAGGCACGAATGGCCGGGCTGGCGAGACTGCCCGTGTCGGCCATGCGATCACCGGCCAACTCACCGTTCGGCAGGCGAGGCCGATCTTCATCACGCAACTTCGAGGGCTGAACCGCTCCGACCTGAAAGTAAACCTTGATGCCTCGCTCCACCGCCCCGTCGATAAACTCCCCGATGACCGACCCGTGTGCGTCGGTTAAGTCGTTGGGTTTGCGCGGTCCGTAGGGCGAGTTCTCGTAATGTTCCGCATTCGGGTGATAACTCACGCCGCTACGCACCCACAGCGAAGTCTTCCCGAACATCGGTCGATCAAACACCCGCGGGCTGGTGCCACCATCATCGGGCGGCTGAAAACTCCCCTTACTCTCATCCGCCTCAGCCGTCACCGTCGGATTACAGGCCACCGCCGTCGCACCGATCCGCGTCAAATTCTCCAACACATTCTCGACCCCTTCACTCAGAATGAAGTCGCCGAGAATCGTGATACCAAGGAAGCGGTCTGAAGAAGAAGGCATGGTGGTCCGTCTGATGCAAGTTGTCGAACTCAAAGCTGGCAAGTCCCCTGCGGGAATCGCGCTCGATTGATCAAGATACCGTTACTGGCTCTGCTCGACCAGCGGGTGCGTGTCGTCAGGCGAGCCGTGGATGTCAATCCGCGGGCAACGCTGCTTGCTCTCGCGGCCAACAAAACAGAAATCGGCGCGTTGCGTGGATTCACCCGGACGTTAACACGTCCGGCTCGCCGGGGTGAAAACGGAACCCCAGCTCTTCAAGTTGCCCGCGAGTTGCCGGATCGGATAGCAATTCGACAAACGCGCGCACGGCCGGTCGTTCGCGGCGGGACGTGGGTACGACGAAATCGTAATGCTCATCCTGCACGGGAATGGCTGCCAGGTCGTACTCACGGGCAACCGTTTCGATCGCGATGCCCCAATCAGCACGGCCCTGCTGAATGGCGGCGGCTACCGCGTTGTGTGACTTGGCCTGCACCGGATAGCCAGCAGGCGTGCGACCATCGAGCAGTCGGTCGATAAGAATCCGCGTGCCACTTCCCGCGTTGCGATTAACCATCCGACAGTCCGTATCGGCCGCGGCCAACTCCAACGCCTCGGCGACCGTCTTTCCCTCAAACCGCTCATCGCCGGAGCGAAACACGAGGCACTGCATCCGGCGGTAACCGGCGATCAGTTCGAGTCCGTCTGTCAGAAACGGTCGGTTGTATTCGCCCGTTTCCAGATCCATCAGATGGATGCCACCCAGATCGCATTCGCCTCGCTGAGCGGCTGCCAAGCCACCCGTGCTACCGACATGTAGCGCCTTTGTGGCCAAACCTCGACGTTCCAACAGACCGAGCAGTAAGTCCAGGCCGACGCAATGGCTGCCGATTGAAATCAAGTCGGCTGGTTCAACCGCGCGCCCCAACAGTTGCACTTCGACCGACGCCCCGGCTTCCACAATTTCGGTCTGCGAATCGATCGCGATAAACCCGTCCGCCCGACTGAACGTGGTGACCGATCCCGATCCCTTACCCATCGGATAAGCGGCTAGTCCTGACTCCGACTCAACTAACCCCACTAGCAGAAACTCGGTGCGTCCGCGTTCCGAGTTGAACCGCAACGGCATCGTCGCGGTGACGGTATCGCGTGTTGCCTCGGGTTGCCCACCCAGTGCGCGAATCACCGGAGCGACAAATTCGTGGAAGGTGAAGATGGCCGAGGTCGGAAAGCCGGGCAGAATCACGACCGGCTTGCCTTCAGTCACAGCCAGACAAATCGGCTTGCCCGGTTTGAGCGCCACGCCATGTGCGACGATTCCGGGATTCGTCAATTCCCGAACAACGTGATATGACAAATCGCCCGCCCCTTTGGATGTCCCGCCGGAAAGCAAAATGACATCGCAATCGAGCGCCGTTTGTAAGACGTCGCGCAGTCGCGTTTCGTCGTCGGGAACGATTCCCATCGGCACCGGTTCGGCTCCCAATTCGCGAACGGCGGCGGAAAGAATCGCCTGATTGGAATCGAACACCGCCCCCGGCCGAGGCGTTTCTCCCGGTGCGATGATTTCATCGCCCGTCGAAACAATCGCAACACGCGGGCGGCGAAACACGTCGACTTGCCCTAACCCCACAGCCGCCAATACGCCGATCTCGCGCGATGTCACTCGATGCCCTTCTCGCAGCACCGTTTCGCCACGGGCAATGTCGGTCCCGGCAAACGCAATGTGCTGACCCGGTGAGACGGCGCGTCGCACTTGCAGTTCAGACTTGCCGTCGACGAGTTCCGTCTGTTCGATCATCACCACCGCGTCCGCGCCACGCGGAACAATTGCACCGGTAGCAATCGGAGTGGCCGTTCCTGGTTCCACTGTCGTTTTAGATTGGACACCCGGAGCGAGCACTTCATCGTTGAGTTGCAGTGATCGCGGTGCTTCTTCCATTGCGTTGAACGTGTCGGCCGCATGCACGGCGAAGCCGTCGACATTCGAGCGATCAAACGCCGGCACATCGACTTCCGCCGCCACATCGTTCGCGAGCACACGATCCAACGCATTCGCCAAATCGACCGTTTCCACACCCAACGGCACGAGCGATAGGTGCTCGTGAAACCGTTCGGTCGCCGTGTCGCGGCTGACAACGTCGAGGAACTGCTGTTGCTCGGCTGCCCGTCGTGTGGCCGGATTGAGAGGAGTTTCGCTCATGCTTTTTCGGAAGACATTAGACTGGAGAGTCCGTAGTGGTGTGACCACTTCAATTTGACAGGTTGCGAACTTATCCGCACGCTCGTTGGCGTGCTCCCGGCGAGTTAATCAACCTGACAGATTGGAATGGACGCACTAGTAGGGCAGGCTCCCGCCTGCCGCTTGTGAATGGTCACGTTCAATGAATACGGCGGCAGGCGGGAGCCTGCCCTACTTCTGGTTTCACGCAGATGAAGAATCGTACAAGAAGACCTCGACGGTTGCTCCGACCGCGTATCCCTCGCTGGAAGCGGAGACGATCACGAAGCCGTCGGCGCGGGTTGTCGAAGTAAGAATCGACGCGCCGCTTGTCGAGAGGGGAACAACGCGTCCGTCATTGAGCAGTACACGACAATAATCGACGCGACCGATTGCCGAGACGATCTTGCGTTCGACGGTCGCTGTCAGGCGAGGATAAGGCCAGTCGGAGGCACGTCCGCCGCGCAGGCGAATGGCCCGACCCGCGAAGAAATCGTAGGCGCACAAACAGGAGACCGGGTTGCCCGGTAACAAGAACACCATCGTCTCGCCGATGCGTCCCATGCCGACCGGACTGGAAGGCCGCATGGCCACGCCGTGAATCGCCAAGTCACCTTCGTCATCAAGAATCGACGGCGCATGATCTTCCGCACCAACACTCGATCCTCCCGAAACCAGCACCACATCGGCCCCGGCATCACGCATGGCTTCGGCGATTGACTTTCGGTCGTCTCGGACCCGTCGCATCGATTCCACTTCCCCGCCGTCGCGTTCGATCAGAGAGCGCAGCACGAACGAGTTCGATTCAAAAATACAATCCGCCCCCAGCGGATCACCCGGCAGGACAAGTTCATCGCCCGTGATGATGACACGCACGGCAGGACGCTGCGTTACGGTGACTCGTGGCACGCCGACCGATGCCAATACCCCGAGATCTTGCGGTCTCAGCCGACGGCCCGCATTCAGAATCACGCTGCCCGCTTGAACGTCTTCCCCGATTCGCCCGATGTGTTTGCCCGGCGAGACGGACGTCGTGATGCGTACCACGCCGTTGGATTCGGTCGCGTACTCGGCTGGAACAACCGCGTCGGCACCCAACGGGACCGGTGCGCCGGTCATGATGCGGATGGCTGTCCCCGTTTCCAACTTGCCGGCAAATGCGTTTCCCGGCATCGATTCGCCCAACAGACGGAATTCAAGCGGATTGTAATCACCCGCTCCATCGGTCGCGTTTCCCTGCAAGGCGTAGCCATCCATCGACGCGCGGTCGAACGGCGGAACGTCGTGTGTTGCGATGATGTCTTCCGCCAGCATGCGCCCGCTGGCCTTCGCAAGTTCGACCGACTCGGCCGGCAATCGCTGTGCGTGCTCGTCGACCCAAGCCAAAACGTCTTCCACCAACGATCGGCTGGTGAAGCCTCGCATGCGTACGTCTGGGTTGTTGGTCACCGGATCGGACATTAAGAATCGCTGAGTGTGTTATTGAAAAAGTGACTTGTCCGTTTCGACAGCAGCATCAAAACCTGCGTCATGCAGGGCCCGCCGGTAGTCCTCTACCGTATTCGTGTTTCGTAGGGAATCGAGTTGCGGGTCGACATCACGGAGGGTTTCGACATCAACGAGGAACGCGTCCGATTGTTCGATCAGATGCAACGGTCGTCGTTGATCGTTGGCGATCAGCTGCTGTGCTCGTTTCCCCAACGACGTTCGATACATGCCCGACAAGGGGTGATAATAGTCGTCCTCTTTCGGAACCGCCACTTCGTGAGAGCCGAGCAATTCGATCATGCGCTGCACGAAGGCCGGTTGCAGCAAGGGGGCGTCGCATGACGAAACAAACGCAGCGTCAACAATGCCCTCCATTGCTTCCAGCCCAACAGCTAATCCCCCCAGCGGACCGAGGTCGTCCTGCTCGTCGCGGACAATCAGCACGTCGTCTGAAAGTTCCGGCAGTTGCTGATCCCGGGCGGCCACCACAACAATCGGCGTGACCACCTCCCCCAGAATCCGCACGACGCGTTCCAGCATCGTCTCGTCACCGAACGGCAGCGCGAGTTTCGCACGTCCCATGCGTCGGCTCCGGCCACCGCACAGCACGAGTCCACCGACGGGTATTCGGCCGCTTAATCGGTTCTCGGTCACATCTTCGGGCAAACTGGTCATGGCTGTATTGTAGACGGTTCGCACAAGTTGCGAACGTCTCGCACCCTCATTGATGAATGCCGCCGGGTGTCGTCAGGAACGATTGTGAATCCAGTACGATCAGGAAAAACCACGAAGGCACCAAGACACGAAGAGTCTCGGAGAATATACGGCAGAAGGCCAGTGCAAATCGAAAAACGAAGAATGGGCCGCAGATGACGCGGATGAACGCAGATTATCACGGAGAAAATACAGACCTGATCTGCGATGATCTGCGTACGAAGTTAGCGTGCTGACAGGCCTGCGGGCAATTCTTTGTGTCTTGGTGCCTTCGTAGTTTGATTTATCGAATAACGAGGTTAACCGTAATCGAGGACGACATTCGCGCCACCCGTCATGTTGCTGACCGACTGGCTGTCTCTTACACTCGCGTCATGACTGACGAGCAGCCTTGGTACAAGGACGGCCTGCAATTTGAATGCACGCAATGTGGCAACTGCTGCACGGGTGCTCCGGGGATGGTGTGGGTCGACGACGAGGAACTCCAAACCATCGCCGATCATCTCGGCAAAAGCATCGGCGAGGTCCGTCTGCTCCACACGAAGCTTTATGGCCGACGGGTCACGCTGAAAGACTACGCCAACGGCGATTGCACGTTCTTCGACGGAGCCGAACGACGTTGCACGATCTATTCCGCTCGCCCCAAGCAGTGTCGCAGCTGGCCTTTCTGGAATTCAAACATCGCCAGCCCCAAAGATTGGCAGGAAATGCAGGCCGACTGTCCTGGAGCGGGCCAAGGGGCGTTTGTCAGCCTGGAAGAGATCCAGCAGCGAGCCGCGATGATCGACGTTTGACAGCCCTCAGATCTCACCAACCGACTGGGATGGCTGCTCCAACCCTGCCCAAAAGATCGAGAGATCGCGTTAAAATCTACGGATTGCAACGATTTTCGTGATTATAACGGCTATGCCGGGTCGATAAGACGGATAGATGCCAAAATTCGGTGCGCTGGCGGGGTCTCAGATCGCAGGTGGCCAATCATTCAGTGAGAAATGAGTCCTGCCAACCGAATCTGGAGTGAGAACACAAATCGACAACTTGGGCGTGCGATCTGACAGGCTTTGTCATTCGCAACATACATAATATTAATATGTTACATCACAACACATCATCTTCTCTCGGGCCAAATCCGCTCCAGGACCAAGCGAGTTTTCCCTTGGCTCCCGTTTCCCTCCTGCGATCTTTGAATGGCTTCAATTCCTCGCAAACCAGCGAAAAACAGGGCGTCTCACCAACCGTCGAAGGGGCCGTCCCGACAACTCGACTTGACACTAAATCCAAGTTGGCATTACAGTTGAGACGCATTGGCATCGCTCGGCGGCCGAGCATTTTGTCCGATGGCACTTCTCGCGGGAGGCTCGAGTCGTGACCAAGAAAGAAATTGTTAAGGTGATTTCCGAGGAAATCGGTCTCACACAGCTGAAGACCAAGGAAATCGTACAGAAAACGTTCGATGCCATCGTTGATACGCTGGTCAGAGAGCGTCGGATCGAATTGCGCAATTTCGGCGTTTTCGAGGTCAAGAAGCGTGCCGCCCGAAAAGCACGTAACCCTCGCACCGGCGAACGCGTCGATGTGGCCGAGAAATTTGTCGTCACCTTCAAGCCTGGTAAAGAGATGGAAGAACGCGTTCTTCTGCTCGAACAACAGGCTAATGCGGCTCGCCAGACCGAAGCGGCCGGAAATACCCCGGCTCCGCAGGCCAACGCACCCGTACACCCCGCTGCCTCTCCGGCAGCAGGAACACCACTGCCGGCTTCGACTTACGTCCCGGGTTCTCCGGAGTAGCGTCGGCAGCCAACCACACTTCTGATTCCTTTCGCGATACCATCACAAAAAAGACAGGGAACGTCGAACATCGACCCGCGCCGTTGGCGGGTTACGATGCGATCGTCGTCGTTAGGGAGATTTCCGATGCGCAAACTTCTCATGCCCTTGCTGCTGGTCACGGCAGCCGCCATCAACACCGGATGCTTCATTCCGATCTACTCCTCGTCGCGCGATGCCCGTACGCGGCAGTTGATCTACATTTCGGAAAGCTTGCGGCACATCCCGCAGATTTGGGAACGCGTGTGGGCGATGGAAATGCCCGACATCGCCACTCCCTACCGAACGCACGGCGGCGTGATCTAAAGCAGCCGACTCGCGCCAAGTTGCCCAGCGGCGCACGCCCAACTAGGATGGCGAGCATTCCCTGTTTTGCTCTTGCCGTCCGGTCTGAGGTGTGTGCGTGTCTGTCGAACTGGCTATCCAACTGAATCGCTTGCAGCTCCCGAACCCCATTCTCGTTGCCTCGGGAACGTTCGGGTACGCCAAAGAGATGACCGCCTACGTCGACTTCTCCAAGCTCGGCGGGATCATCCCCAAAACGGTCACACCGCAGCCGCGAATTGGCAATCCGCCCCCGCGTACCATCGAAGCGAACTGCGGTTTGCTGAATTCGATCGGGTTGGACAACGACGGGCTCGATACCTTCATCGAGAAGCACGTCGACTATCTGCTCGGACTGGGCGCTCCGATCATCGCCAATATCGCGGGAAAGACAGTCGACGAGTTTGCCGCGATGGCGTCACAGCTGAACAACTTCCCCAAGCTGGCCGGATTGGAATTGAACATCTCCTGCCCGAACGTCAGCGGCGGTGTCGACTTCGGCACGGTTCCCGAGTTGGCCGGTGAAGTCGTGAACGCGGTGCGCAATGCGTGTGATTTACCGGTGATCGCCAAGCTGACTCCGAACGTGACCGACATCACTGCCATCGCACAATCTGTTGCGGACGCCGGTGCCGATGCGGTCTCGCTGGTGAATACCTTCAAAGGCATGGCGGTCGATTGGCGGAAGCGAAAGCCGATTCTCGGCGGGCGATTCGGAGGACTCAGCGGGCCGGCGATTAAACCGCTCGCGTTGCGCGTCGTCTGGCAGGTTGCCGAGGCGGTTGATGTGCCGATTATCGGCGTGGGCGGAATTGCTTCGATCGACGACGTGATGGAGTTTCTCGTCGCCGGTGCGTCCGCCGTGCAAATCGGGACGGCCAACTTCTACGACCCCGGTTTGGCGGAACGACTTGTCGGTGAAGTGCAGGCCACGCTGGAAGCAGAAGGCTGTGACAAACTGACCGACATCATCGGCAGCGCCCACGAATCGGCCCCCTCCTCGTAGACTCAATCGGCAAGCAATCCGCCGATGTGCTCGACCAACTGCGATTCCTCGACCGAGGCCTGTTCACTGGCGGCAAGATTCTTCACCTGCCAGGTACCGGCTGCGAACTCATCTTCGCCGGCGATGATCGCCACGCGAAATCCTCGTCGCGACGCGTACTTCATCTGTTTCTTGAGTGCGCGAGGATCAGGGAACACCTCGGTTGCGATCCCCGCAGCACGTAAAATGCGAGCGACTCGCAGGTAGTCGCCGACGTGTTCGGCATCGAGGACCGTCATCAGCACGGCCGCCGGTGTGCTTGTGGACTCGATCATCTCGAGTTCTTCCATCGCCGCCAACAGCCGATCGAGTCCCAAACTCGCCCCCACGCCGGGTAATGCTTGCGTGGTGAACAGCTCGGCCAGGTTGTCGTAACGTCCGCCCGAACACACACTGCCGATGCCGGGCAGGTCGTCGAGGAACGTTTCGTAAATCGTGCCGGTGTAGTAATCGAGTCCGCGTGCAATCGAGACGTCGAGTTTTACGCGACGTTCATCCAGGCCGGCGGTCCGACACGCGGCGAACAATTCCCTCAATCGTGCGACGCCGATTTGCCCTTGCTCGCTGCCTTCCAGAAGAGATTCCAGTCGGGACAGTACGTCCTCGGTGTTTCCATCGGCGGCCACGAGTTCGATGACCTGCTTGGCTTGTTCCGCAGTGGTGCCGACTTTCTCGACCAATTCGGTGATCACCCCGTCGCGACCGATCTTGCTCAGTTTGTCGAGTGCGCGCAACACGCCGACGGCTTTGTCATGCAAGTCGAGTTTGTCGAGCAGGCCGTTGAGCACCATGCGGTTGTTAACCTGCACGCGAAAACCGGAAAACCCGATCTGCTCCATCAGGTCGTGAATGACGAACAGCGTTTCGATATCGGCCGCGTTCGACGTGGTGCCAATGGTGTCGAAATCGCACTGCATGAACTCGCGGTAACGACCCTTTTGCGGCTTCTCGGCTCGCCAAACGGTGCCGATATGGTAGCGTTTGAACGGCGTGCCGATCTCTTGCAAATGCTGCGCGGCGAACCGGGCGAAGGGGATCGTGAGATCGAACCGCATCGACACGTCGCGATCACCCTGGTCGGTGAATCGGAAGAGTTGCTTGTCGGTTTCGTCCCCGCCTTTACCAAGCAGGATTTCGGTGTATTCCAACGAGGGCGTATCGATCGGGCTGAAGCCGAAACTGCGATACACGCCTCGCGCAATGTCGACCAGGTGTTCGCGGGCCATCATCCGATCGGGAAGATGATCGCGAAACCCCTTGAGCGTCCGAGGCTTGATGGGATGACGAGACACGAGAGGCGAACCAAAACGAGTGCAGGGTGCGAAAATAGCCGCAGCGAGAATACAGCCGCTGGAATCAGACGGCCCCGGAGAGGATGGGTAACGTTGTGGTTCGGTTCGCGCGGTCCGATCGTTTCGGGGGCAGAACGGCTTGGGCGTATTCCCAAATCTGTTCCGGCGTCTCGAAAAACTTCTCGTAGGTGCAATCGTCGTCGAACTCGCAATCGTCGGCCGAGTACGTGCGACAGATCTGCGGGCGATCTTCATAGATGCCGCACATCTGATCGGCACGAATGTGTTTGCAGTCGGCATGCACCATCAGGTACCAAGTGCCGTCTTCGACGAAGAAAGAAATCCGGCCATGCAGCGAGTACCAACGCAGATGATCGAAATCTTCCCACGTTTTCGGCGTATCGATCGGCAACGCGAAATACCGGCAGCATTTGGCCGTACAATGGTCGCAGGGGACTTCGTTCGGGCCTAGGTCCGCACGAATAATCTTGCGTTTGGTAGTGGTAATCATGCGGGATATTGTAGTCGAAGCAGGTCGGATTGGAACGCTCACGACCGCTAGAATCTGCGGCAATCCGCCTCGTGAGCAACGCTGAATAACCCTGACTTGCTCCCGATGACCGTCCGATTAGAGTGGTTCTATCGGTTGCAACCGGCTGCAATCGACGTCTGCCACTGATTCTTCTTGACCAGGGACGTGAAGCAGACTTATTATGAATTTCAAGACGACATCATGAAATGGCCGACGAATTGAACGGCCGGCCGTCGCACGTCGTAGTTCTCTCGGATCGAGCTGAATGCATATTTTTGGAAAAATTCTGATTGGTTTCATCATCCTGGGCGGGGCCGGCGGAGCCGTGCTGGCGTCGCGGCTGCTGGATGTTCGCAACAGTTGGATGAAGAAGGCCGGCGAACTGGTTGTCGAAACCGACAAAATGCAGGAGCAGCTCGTCGAGAAACGGAAGCAACTGAAGGGCTTGAAAATCGCCTTGGCCGAAGCCGAGCTGGGCTGGGGTTCGGTCTGGAGCAAAGGCAAGCGAGTCCTGGCCGACCAAACCAGTGGCCAATTGACCGCCGATGTTGGCATGAACGACGGACTGGGCGGACCCGACGCGGCTAACCGGCCCGAGTTGCCTACCGTGTTTGTCTTCAGTCGAGATGATCAAAAAGGCAGCTCGGCCTACCTGGGTATGTTTCAAGTGCCCGACCGCAATTCCTTGCGTGCCGATGAGGCGCTGCTGAACCCGGTCGGCCAATTGCGTCCCGGTGAGACCGACGGCTGGACAACCGATTGGACACAACCGTTCGATGCACGTGTCCGCACGTTGATCCCCAACGCCTATCGATCGGCCTTCACGTCGTATCGTCGGGAATTGACCACGAAGGACCAGCGATTGGCCGATGCGATTGCCGACTCGGCCAGTCAGGATGCGGTGGCTGTCGAAGCGGCATCGATCCTGCAACTCAGTGAAGTCGACCTGTTGGGTGACGAGGCGGCTGACCCTGCGGTGGAAGGACTTGTGGGGGCGAGCGAACGCGAGGAAGACGCCCGCAACGCAACGCAGCAGGCCGTCGATAAATTGCGACGAGACTTACGATCAGCGTTCGACGAACAGACTCGGCTGCGAAGCGAAATTCAGAAACTCGCCGGGAGCCTCGCTCCGAAAAAAACAACGCCCTAATTCCTTCCGTGTCACGTGTGATTCTTGCGAACGGTTCTTCTGCAGCGGCTAAGACGAGTTTTCTTTTTTGCGACTCCCCTCTTTGGTGACGGATCCACCGCATGGGTATCTCCAACCGCGACTACATCCGCGAGCCGTCCTACGGAGGCGGTGGTGGAGGATTTAGTGATGGCGGTAGTAGCTTCGGCGGCGGAGCCGACCGCGCACCCATCTGCAAGCGATTGATCATCGCCACGATCATCGTCTTCGTGTTGCAACTGGTTGTGACACGACCGGTTGGCCCAGACTTCGAGCGTGCGACGGAAGCAGTCCAGCAGGCGGCCCTACGAGACTCTTCACCGGTTTCCGTTGTCGGGGAGTGGTTCGACCTCGATCCGCGAGCGACCGTGTACCAAGGCCAGGTCTGGCGGTTGCTAACGCATGCCTTCTGCCATAGCCGAGGCGGCGTGATGCACATCGTGATGAATATGCTGTTGCTGTGGTGGTTCGGCAGCGTGCTCGAACAGATGTATGGATCGAGAGAGTTTCTGTTTTTCTATCTGACGGCTGCGGTCATCGCCGGGGTGGTGTATCTCGGGCTGGCCTTGGCGATTGGCGACATGACGCCGGCCATCGGTGCGTCGGGGGCCGTCATGGCCGTGTTGATGGTCTACGCGATTCATTTCCCACGGCGGAAGCTGTATATGTTCTTCGTCATCCCAGTCGAAATCCGCTGGCTGGTTACATTTTACGTGGTCTACGACCTGTTCCCGGTTCTGGTAGAACTCGGAGGCGTGAAGGTCGGTGACGGCGTGGCCCATTCGGCCCACTTGGGCGGGTTGGCGTTCGGGTATCTGTATCACAAACGTGGCTGGCGATTGGACGGGTTGTGGAACCGGTTGTTCTCGGGGAAAGTTTTTACTGGAGGAGCTCGCAAGGGCGGCATGTTCAAATCGAAACCGAAGGTCCGCCTGCATCAACCTAGCGAAGAGACTCTCGGCGACCAAGTCGATACGATTCTGGCAAAGATCTCCCGCGAAGGCGAAGAAAGTCTGACCTCGGAAGAACGCGATATCCTCACCCGCGCCAGCCGCGAAATCCGCGATCGCC